>Ga0272442_10002711_pt1 | contig 25414 bp, 28 predicted proteins | sample SSMForm2O_FD_200262 | JGI IMG/M metagenome (GOLD analysis project Ga0272442, IMG submission 200262) | Marine sediment archaeal communities from Little Sippewissett salt marsh, Falmouth, MA, United States - SSM-Form-2O | ecosystem: Environmental > Aquatic > Marine > Wetlands > Sediment ... | reverse complement strand
GATTGTCTTCATTTCTCACCTGGTCCGTTCGTTTGACTGGGGCTGTGAAAACTTAGATTAGAAATATTACCATACCCGGGAAAGTCGCTCAACAGAAAAATAAAGTTGACAAAATAACCAAATGAGGGAAAAAAGTGGCAGATACTGAAATGAGGAGTGGCGCCGGCTCTAATCCCAGAGATGACCGAGTTTATCCAGCTCTTCCTGGGTATACTTGCGGAACAGAATCTCCCACTCCCGGGAACCTTCCGGAACGCTGCGTTTCTGGGAGTTGACCCGCATCCGGGCACGTTCTTCGATCTGCTGATAGAAATGGAGTTCATCCATAATCAGGTTGAACACCTTGTAACGAATCTCGGCAACATCATCGCGATAGTCCAGATCTTCGTTTTTCTCGATATAGTCGACGATAAGGCGAGTCAGATGGTTGACCTTATTGCGGGAGAGTTTCAGGGTCATAAGACGATATTCTCCTTTTCCGCAAGCTTGGATTTGACCATCTTGAACATTTCGTAATAATCGATATTTGAATTACGGATATCGTTCAATTTTTCTTTGAGGATCTCTTTCACCTGTTCGTCCAACTGATCCTCTTTCTCCAGTTCGCGACTGATCAGTTCCTGAACCTCCGCCGCCATTTTCTCACGGTCATCCGTCAGGATGGTCTGATCGCGGAGTAAACCCTTGACTACGGCAAAGGCCATGTGCTCGATCTGTTGTCTATTCAGTCGCATTGATACTATAATAACAAAATTTGTCAGGTAAATCAACCGCGGCGGCCGGCGCAGACAGGCTTCGGAAAATGACTCAAAAGGCGAACCAGCCTGAAAAATCGTCTTTGTATCCCCGGGGGACATACTCTCCGGTTCGCACAACCAATTCATAATTCCGTTCCAGGTCAGCCCGCCGCTTCCATATTTCGGCCAGGGCGGTCAGCAGGCGATCCAACTCCCAGGTTTCATTGTAGAATCCGAAGGATATCCGCACGGCTCCGGGAAGCCGGCTGCGATCATCCCGGCGAATCCTTCTGCCCAGCTCGATTTCCGCTTCGCCCTCGATACCCAGAAGGTGCTTGATGTAGGGATGAGCGCAGAAACAACCATTGCGTACGCCGATACCGTATTCATAGGCAAGCACCGCGGCCAGCAGAGCGTGGGGAATTCCCTCCAGGTTGAACGGAACAACTCCGACGCGGTTCTTTAGATCATCGGGATCCGGGTTGCCAAGGATGGATACCCCCGGGAGACGGTGCATGCCTTCCAGAAGCCGGGATGTCAGAGCGTGCTCCACCTTCTCCAGACGGGGGAAGCCGACTTCCATGAAAAATCGGATCGCTTCAGCCAGGGCAACTGCTCCGACCACATTCGGACTGCCCGATTCATCCCGGAAAGGCGGATCGTCCCAGGTCACACTGGTGAGCGAAACACAACGAACGGTTCCACCACCCGGATATTCAGGAGGTATGTCTTCGGTCATTAAGTTTCGGCGGGCCACCAGGACTCCGGTTCCGAAAGGCGCGTACATTTTATGGGCTGAATAGGTCAGGAAATCGATGTCATCCCGAACCATGTCCACCGGCTTATGCGGAACAAGCTGCGCGCCATCCACCATGAACATGGCACCCGCTTTGTGAGCCATCCGACTGATTGTCGAAATGGGAGTCAGATTCCCGGTTACATTGGAAGCGCCACTGACCGCCACCAGGGCCAGCTTGTCCCGGTTCTCCGCGATCATCCTTTCGAGCCCGGCCATATCCAGGCTGCCGTCTTCGCGGTTGACCGGAGCATGCAGCACCTTTCCCTGATGCCGCCAGGGAAGGTCGTTGGAATGGTGTTCCAGCATGGACACAATAATCACGGAATCCGGATTGAGCCGCAGGCGATAAGACAATTTGTTGATGGCTTCCGTGGCATTCTTGCCGAAAATCACGGTATATTCGTCTGGATCGATTCCAACAAATTCTCCGGCCAGATGACGGGCCTCCTCGTACGCTTCCGAAGAGAGCCGGGATTTGAATCCCGCCCCCCTATGGATTGATGAGTAATAAGGAATAAAATCATGAATCCGATCCAAAACCCTGCGCAACGACGGAGTCGACGCGGCATTGTCAAAATTTATATACGGCGCAACCCGGCCGTCCAACAAGGGAAGGCTGCGGTCCACGCCCACTATGGCCTGACGCAATTGATTCATTTTTCGCCTCCGGGAGCGTTTATTGTACCCAAAGGCTTTTATCGACGCAACCGGGACGGCTGGCGCGGATGGCAAGCGGTTCAAAACTTGACAAACAGCCCTGAATAGTATAAAAATACATTTTTCTGACGAGGTCAAATGATGAAGCTCAACAAAATGAACCGGACGTTTGTACCAAAAAATGATATCGGTACCGGCAAATGGTGGCTGATTGACGCCGAAGGCCAGGTACTGGGCCGTCTGGCCACTGAAATCGCGCGCCTGCTTCAGGGCCGCCACAAGCCGCAATATACCCCGTATTTCAACAACGGGGACTTTGTGGTCGTGGTGAATGCGGATAAAGTGCGCCTGACCGGTGCCAAAGCTGAGCAGAAGATGTACTACCGGCATTCCGGGTACCTCGGCGGCATCAAGGAAATTCCCTATTCCCGCATGCAGGCCAACCACCCGGAAAGAATTATTCTGAACGCCGTAAAGGGTATGATGCCCCGCAACCGTCTCAGCCGCCAGGCATTGAAAAAATTAAAAGTCTTCAAGGGCCCCGAACACCGTCATGAGGCCCAGAAGCCTGAACTTATCCATATTCAAGGAGGAACACGTTGAGTATCGTTCAATATTACGGAACAGGCCGGCGCAAGACCAGTATCGCCCGGGTGTATTTACGCCCCGGAAAGGGCGAGTTCAAACTCACGGTCAACAAGCGGACCCGTCTGTTTGAAGAGTATTTTCCTCTGAAAAATCATAAACTGACCATCTATAAGCCCTTAACCGCCACCAATACCATGGAAAACTTTGATGTTGTCCTCAGCGTAACCGGTGGCGGCGTCTCCGCCCAGGCGGACGCCATTCAGCTCGGCATCGCCCGAGCCCTGCTGCAATTCAATTCCGAATTGCGCCCGCAGTTGAAATCCGCCGGTATGCTCACCCGCGACCCCCGTGAAAAAGAGCGCCGGAAGTACGGATTGCTCAAAGCCCGTAAGGCTTCCCAGTACCACAAGAGGTAGGAGACATTCATGGTATCCATCAATATGCGTGAAATGCTTGAAGCAGGTGTGCACTTCGGTCATCAGGTACGCCGCTGGAATCCCAAGATGAAGCCGTATATTTACGGCAAGAAGAACGGTATTTACATCATTAACCTGCAGACATCCATAGAGATGTTCAAAGACGCTCTCCAATTCGTCACCGACACGGTGGCCCGGGGAGGTCAGGCCATGGTCGTGGGTACAAAAAAGCAAGCTCAGTCCATTATTGAAGAGCTCGGCGAACAGACCGGCATGCATTACGTCAACAAGCGTTGGCTGGGCGGTCTGCTGACCAATTTCCCCATGATCAAAAAGAGCATCGACAAACTGATCGACCTGGATGAAATGAAACGGGACGGTCGCTGGGACGTAAAGAGCAAAAAGGAACAATCCCGGCTTGAAAAGGTATACAAAAAGCTCCACAAGAACCTCTGGGGCCTGCGTAACCTGCGCCAGCTTCCCAGTGTTGTGATCGTGATAGACGCCATTTATGAAGGCATCGCCATCAGCGAATCCCGGAAACTGGGAATTCCTCTGGTAGCCATAGTGGACACCAACGCAAATCCGGAAGTCATCGATTATCCCATTCCTGGAAATGACGACGCCATTCGTTCCATTCGCCTCTTTGTCTCCAAATTCGGAGAAGCCGTTCAGGAAGGCATGAAGCTTTGCGAGGAAGCCCGTCTGGCGCCGGTCGAAGAGGAACCCGCCAGGAATGAAACCCCGGGATCCGTGACGGCGCCCGAAACCATTGAAGCCCCTGAATCCGGAGACGAATCCACTCCCGGGGAACCAGGTGAAGAAGCACCGGTAGATACCGCAAAGGAGAATTGATCATGGCTGTAGATATGGAACTGGTAAAAAAACTCAGGGCTGAAACCGGTGTCGGCATCCTGGAGTGCCGCAAGGCCGTAACCGAAGCCGGCAACGACTATAAGAAAGCCGAGGAAATCCTGCGCAAACGGGGATTCGAAAAGGCCAAATCCAAATCGTCCCGGGCCACCACCCAGGGCGTTATCGGCTCTTACGTACACACGAATTACAAGATCGGGGTTCTGGTCGAAGTGGCCTGTGAAACCGATTTCGTGGCGAAAAACGAAGATTTTCAGACCATGGTAAAGGATATTTCCATGCAGATCGCCGCCATGGCTCCCCAATACGTGGATCCCGAAGAGATCCCCGCCGAAGTTCTGGAAAAAGAAAAAGAGATTTACCGCGAACAGATGAAGAAACAGGGCAAGCCGGAAAATGTCATCGAAAAAATCATTGAAGGCAAGCTTAACAAGTATTATGCGGATGTCTGCCTGCTGGATCAGAAATTCTTCAAAGATGATTCCAAATCCATTCGGGATCTGGTAACCGAAAACATCCACAAGATCGGAGAAAACATCATCGTAAAGCGGTTCGTCCGCTACCAGGTCGGCGAATAAGGAGGATCATGGACGACCTTCCCCATTTCCGGCGCATCGTACTGAAACTCAGCGGCGAAGCCCTGAAGGGGGACCAGTCCTTTGGTATCTCCACACCGGTCCTGCAGGGAATCGCCGGACAGATTCAGCAGCTTCACCGTCAGGGTATCGAAATCGCCTTGGTAACCGGAGGCGGAAACTTCTTTCGCGGCATAGCCGCCGATGAACTCGGCATGGGCAGAGCCTCAGCCGACTATATGGGGATGCTGGCCACGGTGATCAACGGCATCGCCATCCAGGACACTCTGGAAAAGCTGGGTATTAAAACCCGGCTGATTTCAGCACTGGAAATCAAGGCGGTAGCCGAACCGTTCATCCGACGCCGGGCCACCCGCCACCTGGAAAAGGGCCGGGTGGTGATCTTCGCCGCCGGAACGGGCAGCCCCTTCTTTTCAACCGACACAGCCGCCGCTTTGCGCGCGGTGGAGATTCACGCGGACATCCTGCTCAAAGCCACCATGGTGGATGGAGTTTTCTCCGCGGATCCCCGAAAAGTGCCGGATGCCCGTAAATTCGACACCATTTCCTACGCGGAAATCCTTTCCCGGGATCTGCGCGTGATGGACGCCACCGCCGTGGCTTTGTGCCGGGAAAACTCCCTTAAAATCAAAATATTCGATATTACCAAGCCGGGAAGCATTGTCGAGGCTGTTCATTCCGACGGCCTGGGTACTCTGATCCAATAATTCAGGGAGGGAAAAATGCTCAAGGAAGCACTCTCACAAGCCAAGCAGGACCTCAAGACCATTGAGAACGACTTCAAAAAGGAGCTGTCCAAATTCCGCACCGGTCGCGCTTCGGTGTCCGTGCTGGACGGAGTTATGGTCAGCTATTACGGTACGCCGACTCCGGTGAACCAGCTGGCCACACTCTCGGTTCCCGAGGCAAACCTCATCGTGATTCAACCCTGGGATCAGAAATCCACTCCCGACGTTGAAAAAGCCATCCGGGACGCCAACCTGGGTCTCAATCCAATTTCCGACGGCAAGTTGATCCGCCTCCCCATTCCCCCGCTCGACCAGGAACGCCGCCGGGAACTGATCCGTAAACTCCGAATGTATACGGAAGAGCGTAAAACCGCCATCCGTAACATCAGAAGGGAATACCGTGACCTGGCCAAAGGACTCCAGGACGACAAGGAAATATCCGAGGACGAAGAGAAACGATTCTACGACAACCTTCAACAGGTGGTGGATGACGGCGTAACCGCTCTGGACAGCCTGATGAAGGAAAAGGAAGCCTTTATCCTGGAAGAGTAGTTCCCTCCCATAATCCACGCCCAAGACCGGACGCACCGAGCGGCGTTTCCGATTATTCCGGTTGTATAAATATCGGATATCATGCAAAATAGTGCGGGAGGCAATATGCTCTTGAAGCACTTTTTTGTCGAAAAAATCGCTCACAGCTCCTATATTCTCGCCGGCAAGGATCAATGCGCGGTCATTGATCCCCGCCGGGACATCGAAATCTACCTGAAGGCGGCACGGTCTCTCGGGGTCACGATCACCCATATTCTTCAGACCCACCTTCACGCGGATTTTGTCTCCGGGCATATGGACCTGGCCCGAAAAACCGGAGCCGACATCTATGTCGCCGCATCCGCCGAATGCGCATTCGATCACGTACCCGTACGGGAAGGCGATCGTATTGAGCTGGAAGACATGATCCTTCAGGTATGGGAAACCCCCGGCCATACTCCGGAACACCTCAGTTACGTGGTGTCGGACACATCCCGGGCGGACAGTCCCGTGGGAGTATTCACCGGGGACACCCTTTTCGTCGGCGATGTAGGTCGACCGGACCTTTTTCCAGACAGAGCGACCGAACTGGCGGGTAAGCTCTACCACAGCCTGCATGAACGCCTCATGGAGTTGCCCGATTACGTGGAGGTCTACCCCGCGCATGGAGCAGGTTCCCTGTGCGGACGCGCCATGGGCGCCAAGTGGCGTTCCTCCATCGGATACGAACGCCGGTTCAACTCCGCCCTGCAAGTCCGCAGTAAAGAGGAATTCATTCGCTCCCTCACGGAGGGAATGCCCCCGGCACCGGATCATTTCAGCCTCTGCAGTGACATCAACCGCGAAGGACCCGCCGTAATCGATGACATGCCGGATATCCGCAAATACCCGGTGGAGGCTTTTTTCACCCGGATGAAACAGCCCGGAACTCTCGTATTGGATACCCGCAGCTACCTGGCCTACGGGGGTCAGCACATTCCCGGAGCCTGGCACCTCGACATCAACGGGAATTTCCCCACCTTTGCCGGCTGGGTCCTGCCCAGGGAAGAGAAAATCCTGCTGGTGGCTGAGGACCGCCCCAAAGCGATGGAAGCGGTGACCTGGGCTCGCCGTGTCGGCGTGGACAATATTCTGGGTTACCTGGACGGCGGCATGGTCACCTGGCTGGTTGCCGGACTGAAAACCAACAGCGTTCGGCAGATATCCGCCGAAGCACTGCACGAGATGCTTTCCGGAACCGCCGGGTTCATCCTGCTGGATGTCCGAGCCCCCCGGGAGTTTGCTGATAACCATATTGAAGGGGCCATCAATATTCCCACCGCCGAACTCCGTACCCGTTACGGCGAGCTGAATAGCGACAAGACAATCATCCTGATGTGCAGTTCCGGGAACCGTTCCAGTCTTGGTTGCAGCATTTTGTTACAACATGGATTTACGGATGTGATCAACCTGGCCGGCGGCATGACCGGTTACAGCGCCGCCGGTTACGCCAAGGAGTGCCGGCCCTGTGAGAATCCGCACGGATCACGATTTTTCACAAGTTTTACGGAAGTGAAAAAACAATGGGACCCGGACTCATAAGGAGGTACAGGTCATGAACTTTTTATTGGAAGCCCGCTGGTCACCCTATGTAGTGGGGATCGCCATCGGAGTCTTGAGCTGGCTGAGTTTCCTGATATCCCGCAAACCCATCGCCTGTTCCACCAGCTTCGCCCGCACCAGCGGAATGATCGAACGCATATTCCGGGGAGAAAAGGTCGAAGCCAAGGCATATTACCGGGAAATCGGAATTTCCATTGACTGGCAATGGATGCTGGTGATCGGGATCATTATCGGCGCCGCCGTTTCCGCCCTGATTTCCGGAGACTTTCACTGGCAATGGGTCCCGCATCTCTGGGCGGCCGCTTTCGGTACGGACGCCGTCACCCGCGTAATTGTAGCCCTGCTTGGGGGCATATTGTTGGGATTTGGCGCCCGTTGGGCCGGCGGATGCACCAGTGGACACGGCATCAGCGGAACATTGCAGCTGGCTCTGTCCTCCTGGATCGCCGCCATCAGCTTTTTCGCCGGGGGTATCGTCACGGCCCACTTGATTTTCCAGGTCCTGGCCGGAGGGGGAAAACCATGAACAGCGAAGGAAATAATACTTTCAGATCCCCGGGTCCCGGTACGCAGAAAATTCTGGGACTGGTGTTCGGCATCCTCTTCGGATTCCTGCTTCACAAAGGCGGCGCCACGAAATACGACGTGATTCTGGGTCAATTATTGCTGCGGGATCACACGGTGATCAAGATCATGCTTTCCGCGGTGGTCACCGGAATGCTGGGCATTTACCTGATGCGATCCCTGGGCTGGGTACGCCTTTATCCCAAGTCAGGATCTCTGGGAAAAAGTCTTTTCGGAGGCCTGGTCTTCGGAGTGGGATTCGCGGTCCTGGGGTATTGCCCCGGGACGATTTCCGGTGCCATTGGAAATGGATACCTGGACGCCCTCGCCGGGGGACTGATCGGTATCCTGATCGGCACGGGTCTGTTCGCGGCTCTATACCCCGGCATGAAAAAAGCCGTACTTAAAAAAGGCGATTTTGGTGACGTTACCCTGCCCGAATTGTTGAAAATCAATCCCTGGTTCATCGTGATCCCCCTGGCCATCGCAATCACGGGATTTTTGTTCTGGCTGGAGAAGCAGGGATGGTAGCCAGGGTACCACGGACAAGGTCATGGGAAATGAAAAAGCGGAATGGAAATTCTTGACACCTTAAAGGAAGTGATCGGCCTGGTTGGCGTCGCCATCATTGTCTGGGGAGCGCTTCTGACCCTGTTTCGCCTGATCCGTCTTGAGTTCAGACGGCTGAAACACCAGGTCATCTTTCACCACCGTGAAGCCCTGCGCCACTCCTTCGGATCCTATCTCCTCCTGGCTCTGGAGTTCATTATTGCCGCGGATATCATCGCATCTTTCACCCACCCGACACTCGAGGAGGTGGCTTTCCTGGGCGGTATCGTTTTAATACGGACGGTGATCAGCTATTTTCTCGAGAAGGAAATCGCCCTCTATTCCTCATCAGAAGATAAAGAAGAGTGACGGACCAGGTTTTCTTTGTCCCTTACCGGGCAGCCGTGAACAACAGGTCGTTCACCCGCTTGACCATACCCGCGGCATCTTCTTGAAAAGCCCGTACCATGGCCACATTGGTGACCCCCGTGGATACGACTTGCTCGAGGTTGCCGGCGTTGATGCCGCCGATGCCCACGGTCGGAATGGAAGCGGCCGCCGCCACCCGGCGCACGATCTCCATGCCAATGGGTGGATAGTCCGCCTTGGTGGGAGTCCCGTATACCGGCCCGATCCCGATATAGTCAGCACCCGCGGCTTCCGCCTCCAGGGCCTGAACCTCGGAATGGGTTGAAACACCCAACAGCATCGCCGCCGGCAGGATCCGCCTGGCGTCTGCGGGGGGAAAATCATCCTGTCCCATATGCACCCCGTCCGCATGACACAGCATTGCCAGGTCTATGTGATCATTCACCACCAGGAGCGCGCCGGCTTCCCGGGTTATCCTTCGCAACTCCCGGGCTGTTTCCAGCATGCGCCCGGGAAGCAACCTTTTTTCCCGGAATTGCACCACCCGGGCACCGGCGCGGCAGGCATCCCGGACCACCTGAATATGATCTTCGCTGGAAATCACATACGCGCCCCGGGGCAAGCGGGGGCGGAGAGAACTTCCCAATCCCAGCGCTTTTTCAAGAATGCGCTGGTGGCTGCGGAACGCAAGGCGCGGACGTTCATGGGGTTTGAAATAGCGAACCGCGACCGAATCGTCCCCGGGACGCGGTACGCCCCGGACTCCGGCGATTCGGTAACCCACCACCATGACCGCCCGGTACAGGTGGCTGTTTCCCATTTCAATGCCCAGAAGGGAAGCGATCTCACCATTGAGGCCGGTCTCCTCCCGCAGTTCCCGGAGACATCCCGTTTCCGGCGTTTCATCGACTTCCACAAACCCCCCGGGGAGACACCATTCGCCGATTTTCGGTTCCGCGCCACGCTTTACCAGCAGAACCGCGCCCTCCTCATCCAAAACTACCGCCGCGGTTGCGGGAACCGGATTTTCGTAATCGATTCGTCCGCAGGCGGAGCATATCATTCTCCGCCGGTCATCCATCTCCCCGGGAGAGAGAGGCCCCCCACAGGCAACGCAGTAACGACGGGTTGTCATTTACCGAGTCGAAGGGCCATTTCGGCGGCGATTTTTTCGCCGGAAAGCAGCATCCCGCCGAATACCGGGCCCATGCGCGGGCCTCCCTTGGCGGCATTCGCCGCCATACCGGTAACGTAGAGACCCGGGAACACTTCTCCGGCGTTGTCAATGGTCCATTCTTCCCCACGGTGCGCCCACATGGACATTTCCCCCACTACGCCCCCACTGCGGGTTTCGAGCCGGGCGTCAATTTTCCTGGCCACAAGAGAACATACTTCGGCATCATGCCCCGTGCCGTCGACCACGAAACGGGAACGCACGGTCAGGGGATCCACATGCAGCCCCAATCGTGAAACGGGAGACCAGTTGAGTACAAGGCCGCTTACCCGCCGTTTATCGCCTTCATCCCGGAACATGACATCCTCGATCTTGACCAGGTTGAAAATCCGCGTTCCCGACTGCACGCAACGTGAAATCAACTGGGCCGTCGACTCCACGCTGTCAGCGGTGAAATACCCATCGCCGTATTCATTGGTACGAATCCCAAAACGTTCCATCAGGGGCAGAGCGCTTTCCTGCACCACCAATTCATTGAACATCATCCCGCCGCCCCACATCCCGCCGCCGGGAGAGAGCTTGGATTCGAAGACGGCGGCGCGGATCCCCATGCGGCCCAGTTCAGCTCCGCAGACGAGGTTTGACGGTCCACCGCCCACAAGGGCGACATCAAGTTCCAGGGATTCCAGCAGTTTTTCCGTCCAGCGTTCAATAATTGCACGTGAAATCCGAATATCATCCAGTTCCATGGGGTAACTCCTTAAAGAATCTTAAACCACAGTGTACTCCAAAATCCAGGGGGGATCAAGACGGGGAGAGTCTCCCACGCCTTAACACAACGGCATTTCGAGAATAGTATAGGTCTTTGTAATCTCAGCGTTGATGTGTTTCAGTATCCGGTTCATGGGCCCGTTGGATTCCAGAATCCAACTCATCTCGGCTCGATGAATACCGTGAGCCATGGCATTGATCATGGTACGGTGATAAAAAACCAGATCGATTCCCCGCTGACGATACTCCGGTACCACCCCCATCAAAGCCACCCGAATGACATCAATTTTTTTTACCCTCCGCATGAGTCGCAGCCAGTTGAAGGGCAGCAGACGACCGTTGAGTCCCATCAGCGCCTGGTAAATATCGGGCAAAGCCAGAGAAAAGCCTACGGGTTCACCATCCTTCTCCGCCAGGAATATCAGATCCTTCAGGGCGAAGGATTCAACCCGCCGGAAATCCTCAACCATTTCATCCACTTTCAAAGGCACGAATCCCCAATTATCGGACCAGGAACGGTTAAAAAGATCCGTCACTACCGCGGATTCCGCCTCGACTCTGGAATAGTCGGGGTATCGGAATGTGATTCCCCCGAGGGACAGGCGTTCTCTCATACGATCGACAATTTGCGGAAACCGGATGGATGCGGAATCGACTTCGTAGGCGAAAAAACGCATAACCCGCCGGAACCCGCAATTAGAGAGCAATTCCGGGTAGTAGTCGGCATTGTATGGCATCATGATCCTGGGCGGGTTTGAAAATCCCTTTTCCAGGAGCCCGGAAACATTGTTGATCGAAAAATCCATGGGTCCCCGCAGGATCCGGGCCCCGCGTTTGCCGACCCATTCCGATACGGCGCGAATCAGGCCCCGGGCGACATGTAGATCATGCAAACATTCAAAACGACCGAAAAAACCGGTACCTTCGCCATGAACAAGATCATGATTTCGGTTGATGATCGCCGCAATCCGGCCCACGACTTTTCTTCCCCGGACCGCCAGGAAAAAACAAACCGGATTCTCTCTAAGAAACGGATTGTGGCGGGGCAGGTGAAAACGTTTCTCGTCACCGCGTAACGGGGGAACCCAACACGGATCTCCTTTATACAATTCATAGGGGAAAGCGATGAAACGACGCAGGTCCCTATGATTTTTTACGGCGAATACCCGCGATTCGTCTTTCGTTTGATCTCTTGATTTCATCGGTTGCTTATTATTGTAAAGCAACCAATAACCGGAGACAAGGAAACAAATCGGAATACTCTTGACAAAGGCCCGCGCCTCGGCTAGAAATGAAACAGTCATTATGCCCGAAGATAAGCTTGATTCCACCCGCTGCCCGGGCCTGAATATCTACCGGGACGGAAACCTCATCTATGGTCATACCCTGGGAGCGGGCGACCAGGATTCCCTGCCCGGCGAACTCTCCCGGTGTCTGCGCATCCGGAAAGATCGTCTCGGTTCTTACTGGCTCTCCCAGGAGCATACCTGCCGGGTAGTCGAGTCAGGCAGCCGGGATCCGGGGAATACGGCAGACGGGTTTATCCTCGATACCCCGGGAATGATCGGGATTATTCGTACCGCCGACTGCACCCCGCTTTTCTTTTGGGATGACCGCGGCGATACTGCCGGACTCGTCCACGTCGGCTGGAGAGGCCTGGCCGGAGGCATCCTGACCAACCTGCGCCAACTTTTGGAAAAACGGAACGTGGATTTCAATCAGCTCAACATATGGATGGGGCCGGCGATCGAAGGCGCCTGTTACCCGGTGGGGGAAGAGTTGCCTGCCATTTTCCCCGGACCTTCCCGGGAATTCTGGGGTTTCTCCCGGCTATCGGGCGCGAACCTCACCCTTGACGTGCGTAAAGGGATAAAGAATTTCCTTAGAGACGCCGGAATTCCCGAGAGCAGAATCGTGAATTCCCGGGTATGTACTTTTTGTGAGGGGAAACTCCCCTCCTACCGACGCGACGGACCGGATTGCGGACGGATACTGAACTTCATCCTGCGGAAACCGTAGCCGGGTTCTCCCCGGCCCCGCCGGCCCGTTTGAGGGGTCGGCGGGGCGGAGGATCGATCTATCTCGCGTTGAAGCGGGAAACGATCAGCGACCCGTTGGTACCGCCGAAACCAAATGAATTGGACAGAGCATATTGCAGCTCCCGCTCAATGCCTCTCCCGGGAGTGTAATTCAAATCACATTCCGGGTCGGGGTTTTCCAGGTTGATGGTTGGAGGAATGAAACCCTCTTTCACCGCCATGGAGGTAAAGACAAACTCCATGGCGCCGGTGGCTCCCAACATATGCCCGGTCATTGATTTGGTTGAACTGACGGCGACTTTATCGGCGTGGCCTTTGAACAGCTTGCGGATACCGAGGCTCTCAGTCTTGTCATTCAGGGGAGTGGAAGTCCCGTGAGCGTTAATATAATCGATATCTTCCGGGGTTAAACCGGCATCGCGGATGGCCATAGCCATGGTCCGCACCGCACCGTTGGCTTCCGGATCCGGAGCCGTCATATGATAAGCATCTCCGGTATAACCGTAGCCCAATACCTCGGCATAAATGGGCGCATTGCGTTTCAGCGCGCTTTCCAGGCTTTCCAGCACAATTACCGCGGCGCCTTCGGCGATCACGAAACCGTCACGTTCCCGGTCAAAAGGCCGGCTGGCCTTTTCCGGAACATCGTTTCTGGAAGAGAGCGCTTTCATGATGGAAAATCCCGCTACGCCCAGGGGAGTGATGGGATATTCCGCGCCCCCGGCCAGCATGATATCGGCATCTCCCATCTGGATAATGCGAAAGGATTCGCCTATGGAATGGGTACTGGTCGTACAGGCGGTTACATTGGCCAGGTTCGGGCCCTGCATGCCGTATCGAATAGAGACATTTCCGGCAGCCAGGTTGGCAATGGTTGAAGGCAGGAAGAATGGTGAAACCCGGGATGGGCCCCGTTCCAGCAAACGGGTTTCGTTTTCTTCAATCGTGGAGATGCCGCCGATTCCCGACCCGATATAGACACCGCATCGGGTCAGGTCCACTTTTGCTCTTTCGAGTCCACTGTCCCGGTAGGCGTCATCCGCCGCTATCATGGCGAACTGGATAAAGGGATCGTATTTGCGCAATTCCTTGCGGTCGAAATACTCGAGGGGATCATACCCCTTAACCTCTCCAGCCACCTGGGAATAGTACTGTGACGCGTCAAACCGGGATATTCTGCCTACGCCGTTGGCGCCGGCCCTGGCGTTCTTCCAGCTTTCCGCGGCGGTCCGACCCAGGGGCGAAATCGCCCCCAGGCCTGTCACCACCACTCGTCTCAGATTGATGGTCTTCCTGACAAGATTCATGTTTTATTTCATTTTGTCAACGATGAAGTCGACGGCGGTACCCACGGTGGTAAGCTTCTCAGCCTCTTCCTCGGGGATTTTAAGGTCGAATTCATCTTCCAGAGCCATGATCAGTTCCACCTGATCCAGGGAGTCAGCGCCCAGGTCTTCAACAAATTTGGCTTCGGTGGTGACCTGATCCTCACCCACATTCAGCTTTTCAGCCACAACTTCTTTGACTTTTCCCAAGATTTCTTCTTTGGTCATACTTTCCTCCAATTTGTTAGTCTTTTTCATCTATTTCAGGGTAACGGTTTCTCGCGACAACCGCAATCCCCAAATATCAGCTCATGTGCTCAGCCCGCTCTCCCGGTTACATGACGAGGCCGCCGGAAACATTTACCACCGTTCCCGTGATATAGGCGGCTGCCGGAGAAACCAGGAATCCCACCGCGTCAGCGATGTCCTGAGGCGTACCGGCGCGTTTCAGGGGAATCTGGCTCAAGTAACCTTCCTTTACCTTATCGGACAGCTGGTCGGTCATCTCCGTGAGGATGAATCCCGGAGCAATGGCGTTGACCGTTACATTGCGTCCGCCCAACTCCCTGGCCATGGCTTTGGTGAGCGCGATCAATCCCGCCTTGGATGCCGCGTAATTCGCCTGACCGGCGGTCCCGATCAGCCCCGCCACCGAAGCGATATTCACGATACGGCCCGATCTCTGCCGCATCATAACCTTGGCGGCTTCCCGGGAACAGAGAAACGCGCCCTTGAGATTGATATCGAGTACCATGTCCCAATCAGGCTCACTCATGCGTACGGACAGGTTATCCCGGGTCACACCGGCATTGTTTACCAGAACATCTACGGATCCCCAGGAATCGTTCACTTCCTTGATCAGTTTTTCGGCATCCTGGGCCTGGGACACATCGGTTCGCACCACTTGAGAAGAAACTCCCAGCGCTTCCACTTCCCCGGCGGTCACCCGGGCATCCTCTTCACGAATGTCGGAAACCGCCACGTTAAAGCCCTGCCGGGCCATATGAAGGGCGATGGCCCGGCCGATACCCCTGGCGCCCCCGGTAATAATTGCATTTCCTTTTGCTTCAGGCATAACTCAACTCCTCCAGGAAACTTTGCATGCACAGTATCTCCGCAGCCATACGCTCCTGCACACGCTCACGAACCATGCGAACCGACAACTCAATGGCGCGATTGACCGCCTTGGCGTTGGAACGTCCGTGTCCGATCACCACGACGCCTTTGATACCCAACAGCAGGGCACCTCCGGTCTCGGCGTAATCAAGCCTGCGTCTCAGGCGCTTCATGGACCGTTTCAGCAGGAACAGGCCCAACCTGGACTGAAGGCTGGTACGGATCTCCCGCTTCAACATGGACATTACCACATCCACCACACCTTCGGCCACCTTTATTGTGACATTTCCGGTAAAACCGTCGGTAACGATCAAATCGGATTTACCCAGGTATGCGTCCCGCCCCTCGATATTGCCCACGAAATTGATATCCATGGACTTCAGAATGGCATGGGTTCGCTTGATCAGCTCATTGCCCTTGCCTTCTTCCTCGCCGATACTCATCAAGGCGATACGAGGGTTTTCCACCCCCAGTACGCTCTGCATATACACCTTGCCCATCAGCGCGAACTCCACCAGATGACGCGGTTTGGAATCCACGTTGGCGCCGACATCCATAATCAGAGTCCTTCCGCTGGACGTGGGGATCAACGTTGCGAGCGCCGGACGACCGATGCCTTCGATCATGCCCAGGTTCGTTTTGGCAAGGGCCATAACCGCCCCAGTGTTGCCCGCGGAAAACATGGCGGCTGCCTTTCCTTGCCGCACAAGGTCCAGGGCTTTCTGAATAGACGTACTCTCCCGCTTGCGCCAATAGGAAAGCAGTTGCTCCCGCATGGAGATATGATCGCGGGCATTGACCACGCGTAGTCCGGACACCCGGTCACCGGCTTTCAGCCGTCTAATTTCCCGGTGGATTTCCCGCCGTTTGCCGACCAGATGGACAAGGGTATCCCCGCCATTGTCAAGAAAATCCATGACACCCTTTACGACCACCGCCGGAGCGTGGTCTCCCCCCATGGCGTCAACGGCCACCGCGACCGGTTCCATGCACTATTCTTCGGTACCCTCGGTAACCTGCTTGTCCGCATAGTACCCGCAACTTGCGCACACGCGGTGGGGCAGCTTGGGTTCCTTGCAATTGGGGCATACCGAGAGACCCTCAATCGTGAGGGCGTGATGGGACCTGCGTTTATGCGTTCTCTGATGGGAATGCCTTCTTTTTGGTAATGCCATGATTCACCTCTTCCAATTATCCGGCCAGAAATCAGCAACCATTATGGGATTTTCGCACTGACAGGATTCAAAATTCAAGTTTACACCGCAATTCGGACAAATTCCCCGGCAATCCGGCCGGCATGCGGGATTATCCGGAATGCAGATGTTTACCTGTTCAGATATCAGTCTGGTCAGGTCAATTCGGTTGCCCTTAAAGAAAATGGTCTCCAGATCATTCTCGCCCAGGTTCAACGACCCGTTATCAACCAGCTCAATGGGAAACATAATGATATCGAACCGGGAATTGACCTTTAATTCAAAATCCTCAAGACAACGCACGCAGGTCAGGGAAACACACGTGCGTACTTTGCCCCGGACCCGGATCCGTTCTCCGTCCCTCACCAGGTGGACGGAGTAGTGGATGTCCTCCAGGTAATTGCCGTCTTCGACAATGAGGGAAGCTTCCCCCATGTCGATCATATCCGTCAGGGATATGCCGGCAGGGCCGATTTTCGCCGTTTCTATGTGCATATGGATTCCTTTTCTGCGGATTTCAGTACAACGTTTTGTACCACATCCCCCCCTACAAGTCAAGGAAACACAAGGCTTCCGGGCCGCTCAGGGCCGGTGGACAACTACTCGGCTGACCCGGCCGCGGCGACCCGCCCGATTCACCGGGGCCGCCTCGAAGGATAGCGGCAGATCCGTGATATCAACCAACATCTCGTCATTCCCCAGGGTAATCCAATCGGCGCTAGCCCCGGGTTTGAGCTGGAAAGCCATGAAATTCGGAGTGGATCCGTCCGTAAAGAAACGGAACCGCAGCGCCCGGCGTTGCGGCACCCGCTCCCATTCCATCCGTAAGGAGTTGCAGTCAAAGTAGAGATCCTCTACCCTGCGGGTAACCAGGGAATAGGGAATTCCGCCCTGGAAGGTCGAGAGGTCCGTTCGGTCGTCCTGAAAAAACAAAAAATCCCTGAACCTGTCCTTTACCGTGGGCGGCCGGGGAGAGCGCATCAAGTCGGATCGAAGGCTTACCGCGAAATGAGCGTAATACTTCATGAAGCGCCGTCCCAGGGAAGAGTGCCCCGGAGCGGCGGACCGGGCGCTGACAACCTGTTTTCCGAACAATCCCGACCGTACTTCCATGGCGTTGGCCGGAATGCCGTCAGCCCGAAAATAGGCCAGATCCTGATCGGGATCCAGAATCATCCATTTTCCCAGTTCACTGTTCCAGGCTTCCACCACGAAATGGCTCTCCCGCCGGAGTCCCCATAATTCCACGTAACGGACACAGAAAAATCCCAGGGATTTCAGTACATCCGCCAGCACGTACGCATATTGCCCACAGAAGCCGCCGGTACGTCCGGCACGAATCTCCTTGAGGATTTCCAGGGCATTGGCACGGGGATAGGGATCCGGGATCGATCGTTCCCATTGACCGTGCACCCAATGACAGAGTTTCAGGAAAAGTCCGGTGGTATCCCCGGCGGTTATGGAAGCGAAATCTTCCCGGGAACGCAATTGATGCAATTGCGGTTCATCCCAATGTTCGGTGATCAACGGGAAATTTCCCCGCAGGATGGTATTGGGGCTGCAATCGACCACGAATCCCTCTTCCGATCCGGCACCGAACGCAAGCCACAGGACAAGGGCCGCCAGCGGCAACAGAGCGATCACCAAACGCAGGGGTTTCACTCTCCCGCCTCTTCGCCCCGAAGCGAATGGGGACCGGCCCCGGTCACCCGCACCCGGCGCATACTTCCCGGCTCGGCGGCGGATCGGAAATTGACCACCCGGTAACTTTCCGTACGTCCGACCACCTCTCCCGGAACGGTTGGATGGGGATTCATGACGAGCACATCGATCTCCCGGCCGATCTGGTCATGGTTGTTCCGCAACTGGATCTCTTCCTGGACTCTCTGAAGGTGGTGCAGGCGGTCTTTTTTAACTTCCCCGGGGATATCGTCGTCCCAGGCTCCCGCCCGGGACAGAGGCCTGGGCGAGTACGCGAAGGAAAAGACCGACTCATATTCCACCAATCGCATCAGTGAAAGGGTGTCGCTGAAATCCTGTTCGGTTTCACCCGGGAAGCCGACGATGAAATCCGAGGAGAATTTCATTCCGGGGATACTTTCCCGATACCTGGTGATGATTTCAAGATATTCTTCCCGCGAATATCTGCGGTTCATGCGCTTCAGAATCCGGGTGGAACCCGACTGAGCCGGGAAATGTACATGCCTGGCGATGCTTTCATGCGCGGCCACGACATGCACCAGACGGGGATCATGATATCCCGGATAGGATGTAATAAAACGTATCCACCGCACATCCACCGCGGATGCCAGGCGATCCAGCAAAGACGAGAATGTTTCCCCGGAAACGGGATCGCTCCAGTGATTGACATTCTGCCCCAGGAGAACCAACTCCTTGAATCCCTGCCGCGCCAGCATCCGGGCTTCCGCCAGTATGTCCCTGCCGGGACGATTCTTTTCCCTGCCCCGGGTAAAAGGGACGATGCAATAGGAGCAGAAATTGTCACAGCCTTCCATGATCGATATATAAGCGGTTACCCTGCTGCAACGGGACGTTTTGTCCGGAACCATTTCCGTCCATCGGCGGGAAAAACCCAGTGCCGACCCACGCTCCTTCTTCTCGATCAGGTCCGTGACAATCTCATTCAGCCGGTAAAACTGGTGGGTGCCCACAATATAGTCAATCCGCCGCCACCGGCCCAGGAGTTCCCGCCGCTCCGCCTGGGCGACGCATCCCGCCAGGATAACAATCTGTTCGGATTTCAGCCTGCCGATAAAGGAAAAGGCCTTGTCTCTGGCTTTGGCACGCACGGCGCATGTGTTGACAATGACAACCCGGGCGTCTTCCACCCGGGGCGCCGGGGAAAAACCGCTGCGGCAAAGCAGGGACGCCATCTTTTCCGAGTCGTTCACATTCATCTGGCAACCGAAAGTGTGGATGAAAAAAGTCATGCCCGGTGCCTTTGTTTCAGTATTTCCGCCGCGCGAATCACTTCCTTGTTAACCGCGCTGCCCGCCATGAGCCTGGCGATTTCCTGAACTTCCTCCGTATCGTCCAGGATACGTACCGAGCTGAATGTGCGACCTTCACTGAACCGCTTTTCAACCAGGAAGTGACGATCAGCGAATGCGGCGATCTGGGGCAAGTGGGAAATACACAGGACCTGGCCTTCCCGGGAAATCCGCTGCAGCTTCTCGCCCACGAATTCCGCGGTTTTACCGCCGATTCCCGTATCAATTTCGTCGAAAACGCTTGTCATTCCACGATTTTCGTCAATCATAGATTTCAAGGCGAGCATCAGGCGTGACAACTCACCTCCCGATGCCACTTCACGAACCCGGGCCGGTGACTGGCCGGGATTGGAAGAAAAGTAGAATTCAACCTGATCCGGCCCTCTTTCCGATGCCCCATCCGCATTAAACTCTTTTTCCCGGATACGCACTTCAAAACGGGATTGGGGCAATTCCAGACGAGCCAGCTCCGCTTCCATGATCTCACCCAAATCCCCGGCCCGCTCCCGACGGCGGACGCGAAGTGTCGTCAGGCGATCCCGGTAAACCTGCAGGGCTTCCTCCACCCGGCGGCGGGAATCGCGCAGCGACATATCCATGTGAATCAGCCGTTCCCGCTCCGACCTCATCTCGTCCAATCGCTGCAGCAATCCTTCAAGGTCCGTATCATATTTGGTCTTCAGGCGACGGATACGCAACAACTTATCTTCAATGCCGTTCAGTTCTTTTTCGTCATATTCAACCTGCCCGATGAAACCGCTGAGGGTTTTCGTCAACTCCGGGACCATATCGCCGAATCGGGCGCAATCGCCGGCGAAGGGTTCCAGGTCCGGATAAACTTCCTTGAGGAAATCAAGATCTTTCAGGGTTTCGGAAACCCGGTTATATAAAGCGTCCTCGCCCTCATAGAGTTGCTCTATCAACCGGGAAGAACGCGCCAGGATCTCTTCCGCGGACCCCAGGATCCTGGCACGGCGTTCCAACTCATCGTCTTCCCCGGGTTGCAGATCCAGTTCTTCGATCTCACTGACCCGGAACGCCAGGAAATCGAGCCGCTCATCCATGCCTTCCTTGCGGCGCTGCAACTCGGCCATTTCCTCTAGCCGGTGACGCAATGCCCTGAATGCCGCCGCGAGTTCCGCCAGAGCGGCTCCATTGCCGGCGTAGTGATCCAGATAGGCGGCGTGATTCACGGGATTCAACAGGAAAACATGCTCATTCTGACCGTATATGTTCAGCCGCTCGGAAGCTTCCTTCTGAAGGGTGTCAAAGGGCACCATGCCGCCGTTGAGATAGCAAATCGATTTTCGTCGCCCCACTTCTCGGCGCAGCACGCATTCCCCGCCGTCATCCTCGAACAGGGCTTCCACCACCAGTCTGTCCTCGCCTTCACGTATGGAGGAGGAAGGCGCGCGGCGGTTGATCAGCATGTTCAAGGCGCCGATAAGGATGGATTTCCCCGCCCCGGTTTCGCCGGTGAGTACGTTCAGCCCCCCGGAAAAATCCAGCCTGGCCGACTGGACGACCGCGAAATTATCTACTTTCAGAAAGGACAGCATGCGCAACCCCGGACGTTATCAGGACCCCGGCGTCTTTCCCCGCCCGTACGGGGGATGCACGCGGGAAAAAGATAGGTCAATATACCCAAAGTCCGCACAAAAGTCAACGCGCCTCCCGGAGCGGGGTTTGAACATGGAACGACAAGCTGACCTTGTGAAAATGGGTCCAGGGGCCGAGGACCCGCCGCCATTCCCATTTTCTCTTACCGGCAACACCCTCCGGGCTATCCATGTCGGATTCCCGCCAGTCCACCCGGTTGGATCCTCTGCTTACGAACCGATTGTAGAGGACTTCTCTATCACCTCCCGCGCCGGTTCTGCTACGGGGCAGCAGGAGTCCCCGTCGATGTTCCCGCAGAACCGGGGTGTCGGTGTTCCCGGCCATCAGCAGATCCAGGCGAACGCGCCCCTGTTCACGTATAGCGAAACGCATGCGCAGTTCAGGCTTCACGGCTTCTTCCAGATGGATATTCGAGCCGCCGGGAATCGACTCGATCCAATGGATGATTGCCTTTTCCGGAGTTTTTCCATCCAAGCCGTACAGAATAAAATCTCCGTCAGGATCCCGTTTCAGCACGCCCCGGGCGCTCAATTCACAGGAATATTCCCCCCCCATGCATTGATCGACTTGCCGCAAATCATACTTTCCATCCACGCGCAGCTTCACCAAAACACTGAAATCCGGGGAATCCCCACGGACGCTATGCCACGACACACACGCAATCGCGATGAAAACTGCCATTATCACGCGGATTCCCGACATTACCCATATTATGGCACGCCCCATGAACCGGTTCAAGGTTCCACTTTTTTCCTTCCATCCAAACTGCTACACTCTGAGCATGAGAAAAGGCTCTTCCCGTCGCAATCGTAACATGATCCCGGCCCGGATCATGGCGGGACTTCTGTTGATCCTTTCAGCATACCTGGCAATCCCGCTGCCCCGCTTCGCGGAACTCCCGGGAACGGTCGTGAGAGACTCCCGGGGGCGGCTTCTCCGAGCCTTCCTTTCTCCAGACTCACAATGGCGGTTCCCGGCGGACCCGGAATTTCAAATTCCCAAACCGCTGCTGGCCTGTGTTCTCATGTACGAAGATCAACGATTTCCATGGCATTCCGGTGTAGATCCGGCGGCGGTTCTCCGCGCCGCCTGGAGAAACTTCCGGCGTCTGCGGATTACCGGCGGAGCATCCACCATAACCATGCAGACGGTACGCCTGGCCGGGCGCAACCGGCGAACGCTGGCAAACAAAATTATGGAAACCCTGCAGGCGGTGAAACTGGAGTTGGTCTGGTCCAAATCCCGGATTATGCATACCTATCTGGACCACGCTCCCTATGGCGGGAATATTGTTGGGATCCAGGCGGCGGCGCGGAGATACTTCGGCAAGCCGCCGTTGCACTTGACATGGAGCGAGGCGGCCACCCTGGCGGTTCTGCCCAATTCACCGGGGCTCATATCCCCGGTAATGAACCGAAACCGGCTTCGGAACAAGCGCGACTCCCTGCTCTCCAGGCTGGAGAAGGCCGGTATCATTCCGGAGTCTACGGCGGACCTGGCCCGCCGGGAGCCCCTGCCCGACAAACTCCATGGTTTTCAGATAGCCGCGGCGCACTGGGCCCGTCATTTCCACAATGACCCCGCCACCCGGGGCCGCAATCTGCGGACCTCTCTGGATCTGGAAATCCAGACCACCGTGGAGAAACGCCTGGCGGATCATGCGAAAGCTACCGCCAGATTTGGAATTTTCCACGCCGCCGCAGTGGTTCTGGACACATCCTCCGGTGAGGTCAAGGCCTATGTCGGATCCCCGGACTACTTTAACTCTTCCCTTCACGGGCAAGTGGATGGAGCCGCGGCTTCGCGGTCCACCGGTTCCATTCTCAAACCTTTCCTGTATGCCCTGGCCATGGATGCCGGCCTGATTTTACCCCGCTCATGGATCCGGGACGTACCGACCTTCTACGGCGCCTTCTCTCCAGCCAACGCCGACCGGGGATACCGGGGGCTCATAACCGCCCGCGAAGCACTGATCCAGTCGCTGAACATACCCGCGGTACGCCTGCTGAATCTTTATGGAACCGATCGTTTTTACCGCTTCCTGCAGACCGCCGGCATGTCGACATTGTTCCGGGCTCCGGATGACTACGGCCTTACACTGATCCTGGGAGGAGGAGAGGCGAACTTACTGGAATTGGCCGCCATGTACAGAGGCCTGGGAGCGGGGGGGGAGTTCCGACGGCCCGACATCCGTCCGGATCGAGGTCCCCATCTTTTCCAGCCCCGGCTCATATCTCCCCAGGCCTGCTGGTTGACCCTGGAGATCCTGCGTCATCTCAAACGCCCCGGTGCTGAGTATTATTGGCGTCATTTCACCAGCAGTCGTCCCGTAGCCTGGAAAACCGGAACCAGTTATGGACAACGGGACGCGTGGTCCCTGGGGTTGTCTCCCGCCTGGACCATTGGGATATGGGCCGGAAATTTCAACGGGGAGGGCAACCCGCACCTTTCCGGGGCCGGAACCGCCGCACCCTTGATGTTCAGCCTGTTCAACACCTTACCAATCCGGGGGAAACCGCCCTGGTTCTCTCGAGAGGGCTTACCCTTCGAAACGGTGGTCTTGTGCAGGGAAAGCGGTTTCCGCGCCGGTCCCGAATGCAGGGATCGGATCACGGTGGAAGCACCTCCCGGCGCCCGATCGCTCCCCCTGTGTCCCTATCATCGTTCCGTTTTTCTTACCCTGGACGAGAAAAACCAGGTTTGTTCGCGTTGCTGGACTCCGGGACAGTATACAATGACAACCCGCCTGGTCCTTCCCCCGGAAGTCGCCCAGTTCATGCGCAACCGGGGAATCTACTACTCACCATTGCCGCCGCACCTGCCGGATTGCCCCGCCACTCCGGCGGACCCCTCCCTGCGCTTCGTATATCCCGAGCCCCGGGCCCGGGTGATGATTCCCCGGGACTTCAAGGGAGTCCGCCAGAGAATCACCGTAACCGTGGCCCACCGGATTCCGGAATCCCGGGTCTTCTGGTATATCGACGGAGAATACCGGGGAACCACCCGGGGAACCCACAAAATGGCCCTGGAGCTCGCTCCGGGCCGGCACAGAATCATGGTGATCGATGATGAAGGCAACAGCCTGGAGAGGTCCCTGACGGTTGTTCACGCGGGCGCCAAGGCATCCGGTTGACTTCCCCCGTCGGCTCTGATAATCTAGCATCTAATCCTATCTGGAGGTCTCTCGTGAGCAAAGAAATCAAGCTGGTAGACATACACGCCCAATACAGAGATATTCGTGAAGAACTGCATCAGGCCTGGGATGATATCTTCTCGACGATGCACTTGATGCTGGGCCCGAATATGAAGGCTTTCGAGAATGAATTCGCCGCGTATTCCCAGACCAGCCATGGAGTCGGTGTAGGCTCCGGAACCGCCGCGGTCCATCTGGGCCTGACCGCCCTGGGAGTTCGCCCCGGGGACGAGGTAATCGCGCCCTCCTTTACATTTTTCGCCACCGTCGAAGCCGTAATTCACGCAGGAGCCATTCCGGTAATGCTGGACGTGGAAACGGAAACCGCCACCCTTTCCCCCGAAGCCGTAGCGACGTTCATTCGGGAAAATGGTCAGCGCAGGGGAGACGAATTGTTTAACAAAGTCAGCGGCCGGCGGATCAGCGCCATGATTCCCGTACATCTTTACGGGATGCCCGCGGACATGGACGCATTGACAAGCATCGCCCGGGATAACCGCCTGAAAATTCTGGAAGACTGTGCTCAGGCCCATGGTGCCGACTATAACGGCCGCAAGATCGGCTCTTTCGGCGATGCCGCCGCATATAGCTTCTATTTCTCCAAAAACCTCAGCGCTTTGGGAGAGGGCGGTATCGTCCTGACGCCTCATGAGAAAGTCCGGGACGCTCTGGATAGACTGCGCCTGCATGGCCAGACCGACAAGTACACCCATGGAGAAATCGGCTACAATTCGCGGCTTGATGAAATGCAGGCAGTGGTCCTGCGACTCAAGTTAAAACATCTCGAGCGTTGGAATCAGCGCCGCATTGAACTCGCGGGCCGCTATGACCGGGCGCTGCGGAATCTGCCGGTCACTCCCATCACTCCCCCCGCGGGTCGAAACGCGGTATACCACCTTTACGTTATCCGTACCTCCCGGCGGGATGAGTTGATGGAGTACCTGCGTGAACGCCGGATCGGAG
>Ga0272442_10002709_pt1 | contig 25426 bp, 17 predicted proteins | sample SSMForm2O_FD_200262 | JGI IMG/M metagenome (GOLD analysis project Ga0272442, IMG submission 200262) | Marine sediment archaeal communities from Little Sippewissett salt marsh, Falmouth, MA, United States - SSM-Form-2O | ecosystem: Environmental > Aquatic > Marine > Wetlands > Sediment ... | reverse complement strand
GCACGTGAGCACACACTTTTCTATCACAGGGCAGCGTGATTTGGTCTCGATGCAGTTCCATCGTCAGGTCAGGAGGGCCGCCGCCCGCGCTGGGACATTGGCGCAAAGGCCGACGGAGATCTGGGGTATTCCACTGATGCCCCCACGCGGCCGGGACGGCGCCCACGCCGTTCAAAGGACCGTCTTGGCCGCTCTTGGCACATCCGGTACGGACGACGCGTCCTGGATATCGACAGCGGTGGACGAAGCAAGTCCCGGCGATGTCGTCCACGTGCCGGCAGGCTGTTTTGAGATCAAGAGCATGATTGCACTCCCTGAAGGAATCAGTCTCGTGGGGGCCGGCGCTGCACGGACCATCCTGTACCGGCGTGCATCTCTATCTGAGGATACGGTGGTGCCCCTTATTCTGATGGTCGGACCCGATGCACCGGGGGCCTCGCGAGTCAGCGGCATTGCATTCATCAGCGCGACGTTCCCGGGTGATGTGGCGCAGGATGCTGGGATCGAGATCCACGACGGCATCGATTTTCGAATCGATAGTTGCTATTTCCAGAGTTTTGGTATGTCTGGGGTACTTGTCACGGGCGACTCGCGCGGCGTCGTCGATCACTGCGTATTTGTGGACAACTACAAGCCAGACATCGGAAACGTTGGCTACGGTGTCGCGGTGCTGCACGACAACGTATGGGATGAGCAGATGAACCTGGGGACGGCAGAGGCGACCTTCATCGAGGATTGCATATTTGCCGGTTGCAGGCACGCCATTACCTCCAACGCCGGGGCACATTACGTCTTCCGCCACAACCTCGTGGAAGAAGGCGTAGTCAGCCACCCGGTCGACGCCCATGGGCCGGGCTACGGCTCCGAGCGCGGGACGCGTTGCGTTGAGATATACCGCAACACGATCAGGGATCCTCGCCACGGCCCAGACACCGGCGAAGTCGGACAGCGGCCGACTGATATCGCCATACTCATACGCGGGGGCGGGGGAGTCATCTTTGACAATATCATTCACGGGTACGTCGAGCCCATCCAATGCGTGCTTGAATTCGGCACCCCGGAGGAATTGAGGGGCAGCTATCCCTGGCCGGATCAGGTGCACGATCTATGGATATGGGACAACCGCGACGAAGAAGGGATCTGTGTTCCGAATGTGAATGGCTACGATAAGTCCCGCGAGTACATCGTGCTGGATCGCGACTATTTCAGCAATGCCAAAGCGGACTATGTACCGTTCCCGTACCCGCATCCGTTGACGCAACGATGATTTATGGCGAATCCCCTGCAGTTCTCAAGACGCGGCTTTGTTCATGCCCTCGCCGTCATCTCGGCCCAGGGTTTCAGCAGCGTCACGAACTTCCTTATGGGCGTGCTTCTGGCGCGGGCCTGCTCCAGGGGTCAATACGGCATATATGTCCAGTGCATCGCTTTTCTCAGTATCGTTTCGGGCATCCAACTGAGCCTCGCGGCGTATCCCTATACGATTCGTCATCCGCAGTTGGACGGCATCGGGCAGAAGACCTACCTGGGAAGCATCCTGGTTCTGCAACTGGGCATTGTCTGCATGGTGGCACTCTTGTTCTTGGTAGGCGCCAGCGGTCTGTCACTGTTGGGCGGTGTCCCGTCGGTCGTTGGCACGATCTGGGTTTTGTCGGTCGCCGGTCCTGTGTTCCTGATGAGAGATTCTGCGACGGCGATGATCCTGGCGCGGCTCCACATTTGGCGCAACTTTGCCATGGTGGTAGGCGGAAGTGTGGCGACAATCACCGGTCTTGCGGCCTGTTACGCAACCGGTCGGCTTACCGTGCCCGTTGCGTTCCTCGTGTTTGCCGCATGCATGGGAATCCCAATCGCATTCACCGTCCTTCTTGGCCTCTGGAGCGATGCCAGGGTGTGTACGGAATGTTTTCGTGGCGATATCGGCCAGAATTGGCGCATCGGCAAGTGGCTCGTCGCCCGAACATTTGCGAATATGGCGGCCGTCTCCATTTTCCCATTTCTTCTGGGCAGTTTTCATGGGGCGCAGGCAGCGGCGATATACGGCGTGTGCTTGACGTATGCCAACCTGCTCAATCCGCTCATTATAGGTGTTGCCAGATTCTTCCGGCCGCGGGCGGCCCATGCTTGCGCTGCCGATCCACGCCGTCTTCAACACATGACGGTCCTGTGTGTGTGCGGCCTGTCGCTACTGCTTGCGGTCTTTCTGGCCGTGACCATCGGCTGGGGGGGCAGGCTTCTCACGGTTATGTTTGGGCCCAAATACCAGGGTCTCGAGAAGATCCTCGTGTTAGCGGTCGTGGCCAACAGCATCGGGGTATTATCCGGGCCCCTTGCCATCGCCATCGACGTGCGCGAACGCACGGGCGCTACATTGCGAGGCCGATTGGTGGGCTGCGCCATCTCCGTCGTGCTCGGCGTGTTCCTCGTGAAGCATTTCGGTCCGCTGGGAGCCGTCGTCGCCCTGTCTCTCTCCTGGGCGGGGACAGGTCTCTATTACCTCAGAGAATTCCGGCTTCTTGGCCGTTTGAGGCAGGAGTTGCATCATGAGCAAGCCGCCGCATCTGCCTGACGGCTTTGAGGTTCTGGTCGACGAGATCTCCGAGGGGCAGTACAACGAGGCGTGTTGCGGCTTCCGCGATGCCACCATCTATCAAACATGGGCGTACAGTCATGCGCGCTCGGCGCGAGCCAGTACGATTGTCCTTCGGGAAAAGGGCGCGATCCGGGCTCTTGCCCAAGTCAGGATCACCAAGCCGCCGCTGGTGCCTGTAGGGATAGGCTACTTGCACTGGGGACCTCTCTGGCAAGCTGCGGAGGTCGGGAAGGACTACCAAATCCTCTCGACTATGCTCAGAGCTATCCGGAACGAATATGTGCGAAGAAGGCGTCTTTTTCTTCTGGTCCGTCCCAATCTCTATGACATCCACGCCGATGCAGGACGCATCTTCTCGCATTTTCTCAAAGAAGGGTATTTTTTCCTTGGCAGCGATATCCAGGTTGCATTGCTGGATCTGACGAAGTCTATGGAAGGACTCAGGCAGGGATTGCGCCCGCCGTGGCGACGCCACCTTCGAGCCGCCGAAAGGGTGCAGCTCCGGGTGACGGACGGTCACGATCTGGATACGTTACGCCGGTTCCGAGTCATTTACGAAGAGATGGCGTCTCGGAAGTGCATGCGCAGAATGGATGTCAATACGTTTGAGGAGGTCTACCGCTCGCTGCCGTTGTCCCTCCGACCCCAGATCCGTCTGTGCTGGCACGATGGAGACGTGGTGGCCGCAGGGGTGTTCTCGATCACAGGGAAGAAGGCCATCTACCTCCACGGTGCGACCAGCAATGCAGCCATTGAGAGGCGGCTCAACGCGGGGCATTTTCTGCACTGGTCTTTCGTCGAGTGGCTGAGCGAGCGCGGCTTCGAGGAGTATGATCTGGCGGGGGCCAATCCTGATCGGAATGGGGGCACGTACCAGTTCAAGGCCGGCCTGTGCGGTACGAAGTGGCGCAACGGATGCATGGCAAACATGTGGCTCTTCGGCAGTTGTGCCGGTGGTCTCAAACGGTCCGCTATCAGCGCCCTGCTCAAACGCAGGGTCGGAGTGCAGGGCCCGTGATGATCGTGAATGCGGACGATTTCGGAAAAAGTGCTCTGGTCAACAGCGCGATTCTCCACTGTTTCCAGCACAGCCTGTGTTCCAGCGCCACGATCATGGCAACCGGCGCGTCTTTTGATGAGGCGTGTGCTATGGTCCACGACCATCGGCTCCTGGACCACATGGGAGTGCATCTCGTGTTGGATGCGGGTATCCCCCTAACTGAGGGTATTCGATGCTGCCGGCGCCTTTGTGATCACGAGGGTCGCCTCCTTCCCCGATCTCTCCGGTTGTTTCTGACGTCGGATGAGAAACGTTGCCTCGCGCGGGAAATTGCGGCCCAGATAGAAAAGACGCAGAGCCGGGGGATCCCCATTACCCATTTGGATTCGCATCATCACGTCCACGAACTTTGGCCGATCCTCTCCATTGTACTGAAGATGGCGCGGAACTACGACATTCCCTATCTGAGGCTCGCGGCCAACTGTGGACCCAGGAATTCGCTTCCATTGAAGCTGTATCGCAGGTGCGTCAACGAGAGGATTCGCTGGAGGGGAATGGCGCGCACGCAGTACTTCGGGTCCCTGGCGAACTTCCTTTGGCACTTGCAGAGTTGGGGCCTGTGTAGTCGCGATACGTGGGAAGTTATGATTCATCCTACATGGGGCCACAAGCAGAACGTAGTGGATGAGGTCGATACAGATATCCCCCTGGAGGTGCGGTTCCCTCGTGAGTTTCGGGCAGGCCTGGTGTCGTACACCGGACACCGGTATGAGGGAACGTAAGTACTGGCCTGGATGACTGGACTTTCTCGGCTGGACCATGGAACAGACTACCTCAACAACTGAATCGTGCACGAGGCCGTCCAACTCCGGCCAAACCAGGAGCCGGGATGTAGACCTAATCAAGGGATGCCTGGTCGTCATGATGGTGGTCTACCACAGTGCCAGCAGCAGCCGCGACGCTCAGGTGAATCTGGGCGTGACGTATGCCATACCCTTTATTCACGGCGCATTTCTGGCGATCACCGGTTTTCTGTGTGGGTATCACTACTGGCCGATGATTCACCGAAGCCGAGAGACTGTTGTGAAGCGGCTCTTTGTCCGCGCGGCCAAGCTGGCTCTGTTGTTTGCTGCGTGCAACATCGCGCTGTGCGTGATGGGAGTGGGGCCGCAGTTGGGCCGACTTCCGGTGGTTCTGGGAGATCTGCGGGCGGTGGCAACGAATTGCATCGTCGGGATTTCCGGCGAGTACTTCTCTTTCGAGGTGCTCATGTACATTGCGGAGTTCCTGTGTCTGGCGGCGATGGTCGCGCGGTACAGCCGGGTCGCCCATCCAATCCTGGCGGTCGTCGTTTTCCTTGCTGTTATCGTAGGTGGTAACACGTTATTGTTTCTGGCATTCGGTGCGGTGGGAATGGAGGTGGGAATCGCGGCTGGCAAGGGCTGGTTGCTGGCGTATGACAGGCGCCTTCGCAAAGCTCGGATAGCGCTGCTCTTGTTCCTGGCCGCCAGTACCGTGATTCGGTCCGGTTACGAGCCGCTGGTCTCGAATGCCGTGAAGCTGCCACTGAGGTTCATTGAGACAATTCTCTGGTTCTATGTGTTTGTGGGCTTCGCGGGCGGGTGGCAGTGGTGCGTGGACCGCCTGGTGATCTTAGGCAAGTATACACTCTTCGCGTATCTGTTTCAGATGTTCGTACTCAGGGTCCTGGTTCGGACGGGCGATTCGACGGGCGTATCCGGATGGCATGGTTATTTTCTGCATGCGATCATCACGATGATCGTCACGTACGCGGCTGTTATCCTGCTGGATCAGTTGCGCCGGCGGGACGAGGTCGATGCGTTTTACCGACTCGCATTTGGTTAACCGCGAGGCAACAACATGCTTCAGTATGCGGGCGACAGCTTCAAATACATCAACACGACCGGCGAGATAGTGGCGGTTCTGTTGGGAGCGATCATCTGGCTGGGCTATGTCCTGGTCAAGGGCAGGTCTCTCAGCGGTGATTCGCTGCAGCATATCCTGTGGTTTACCTTCTGGATGGGTCAGTTCAACAAGTCCGTGCGCTCTCCCCGCCTGGTCTTGCTCGGCAACGGAATCATCGGATTGGTCGGGCTCATTGTGCTGGTGCAGTCGGTGCGCAAGACGACCCTCCGCCTCGATCTGCTCGTGCCGTACCTGATGGCCAGTGTGCTGCTGTACACGGGCGCCACTCTGCTGTGGTACCATGACGGTCGCAATGTCAAGGTCTTCTTCATCGGCTTGATACTTTGGTGTGCCGTGTTGTGGTACTTTCGATGTCACGGTCTCATGGCGTTCCTCGATCATGTGTTCACGGGATTTGGCTGGCTCATCGCCTATATCGCCGTGCAGGTGCTCGTGTTTGAGTTGCTGTTCCCCGGCCAGCGGGCCGCGGGGATAGGAATTGCAGGACCGTTTCGGGCCAATTCTCTGACCCGCAACCTGTTTGTCTTGCTGGTCGGTTTGTTCTTCCGGTACTTCGTCATCCGGGACGTGCGCCGCATTTCTTTCTACTTCTTATGCGTCATCAGTATGTTGCTGAATTTTCTGACTCTGTCTCGCAGCGGTATGGCGCTGATGTACCTGTTCTTGCTGGGTAATCTGCGCGCGCTGGGACGTTCCGAACGGTATGCGGTGATCCTGTTGTCGTGTGTTGCCCTGCCTGTCGTTTGGCTCAGTGAGGATTTCACCGTGCGGTTCAAGCATCGCTTCTTCGAGACCGGCGACGGCGGCAGGCTGGAAGGAATCAAAGTGGTGATAGACGAAGGAAAACGAGAGCTGCTGTGGGGGCACGGTTTCATGAAGAGCAGCGTCGAGGACTTCCTGAGCTCCAGCAATATCTACCGTGAGAGAGGTTATTCTTCGCATTGTTACTTCGCCTCGGTTTTTTACGAGTTCGGACTCCTGGGAAGTTGCGTCTACGCCGCGTTGTCCACGGTCGTTTTCTATCGGCTATACCGTATGTCGCGTTTCTGTGTATCCTACAAGTTCGCGCTCGTGTCATACGTGTGTTTCGTTTTGTCGGGTTTTTTCGAGAACTCTTCCTGGTGGCCTATCACTCCATTCGGTTTTCTGGCAACGGTGATGATCGTGACGGCCTCCGGCGTCGTGAGACAGTTCGAGGCGGACCCCTATCCGGTGGTGAATTCCCCCCCCTACCGGTTCGATTCGACCCCTCAGGTTGAAACGGCCGTGGGTATCTGAAGGTTGCGATGACGGCGAGTCGGGCGTGAAGCTGCGGCTCGGCCGGACCTATACGTGAGGATCGCATGCAGAACCTGCTTCTCTTGCATCCGAAACTGCTGTTTTACAAGATCCGGATCTACAACAAGCTCTCCCGGTATCTGCGCGCCAGAGGCTACAACCTGATCGTCTGGCCCACGCGGATCGATGCGCCCGGCGAGCGGGTGGAGTTCAACTGTATCGACGCTTCGATGACGAGGGCCAACCTCAGACACGTGCTGGGCCGTCAGAACATCGACGTCGTCGTCAATCACTTGTGCCGGAGGTCCGTCAGCGTTCGGTTCTACGTAGCGGCGGCGCTCGTGGCCAGAGGGTCCGGCCGGCGATTCATCTATTACGGACACGGACTGAATCTGCCGCGCAGAGACAACGCTATGGAGATCCTGCTCTCCAACTTGTACCTCACATTATGCCATCAAGTGATTCTTTTCTCGCCCCGCGAGAAGCGGTATCTGTGGAGGCGCAATCGGCGCAAAGTGGCGGTGGCGTGGAACACGCTGGATATGGACGACGCGGCCTCTCCCGACGGGTACAGCCGTGCGGAACTCGCGAAAAGATACGGGATCACGGAATCGCATGTCGTCTTGTTCAGCGGTCGCATCCAGCCCAGGAAACGCCTCGGCCTGCTCCTGGATTGCTTCGTGGAGAGACGTCGCCAGTTGAGTGATGTCGGCTTGGTGATCGTCGGGCCCGACCTGCCGCAGCGATTGGAGCAGATCGTTCGGACGAGCTCCAATATCCACTACCTTGGCCCTGTGTATGAGAAAGAGCAAATGGCCGAACTGTTCCGCAGCGCCGATGTATTCTGCATTCCCGGCAGCATGGGGCTCGGGATCGTCGAGGCTCTCTATTGGGCCAGACCAATCATCACACTCAACGTCAAGCACGGGCCGGAAGCATGCTATCTCAAGAACGGGCGGAATTGCGTGGTGGTAGACGATGAGGAGCGTTTTGCCGACGAGCTGATCTCACTTCTACGCAACGAGGACCGTCGCAAGGCGATGGGTGCCGAGGCGCGGCGCACTTTTGAGAAGGAAGCTTCGCTCGACAACATGTTTGACGGTTTCTACGAAGGTCTGCGCCGGGCCGACAAGGCCCGTGCGGTTCCCATCCCTATTGCTGACAGCTTGGAGCGGTCCGGCGTATGATTGAGATGCAGCCATATCTCGACAACCTTTTGTCTTACATCGAGAGAAACGATTACTGCGGCTACGATCCGTACGACGCCCTGAATAGTCCCCTGCTTCGACGCGTCGGTTCGACAGGCAGATGGATGAGAGTGGGTCTCACGCAGTTTCTGCGGCGGTGCCCGATCAACCTGCGGCCGGTACTTGCCACCGCCAAGGGCCACAACCCGAAGGGCATCGGCCTCTTTCTCTGGGGCTACGTGAAGCTGTACACATTGGAAAGAAGGCAGCGCTATCTGGACGCCATTGACCACCTGCTCGACTTGTTGGAGGATCTGAGGTGTACCGGCTATTCGGGCAATTGCTGGGGGTACAACTTCGACTGGCAGTCGCGGTTGTACCTGCGGCCGAAAGGGACGCCTACCATCGTCAACAGCTCGTTCGTCGGCCATGCTCTGTTGGACTGCTTCGAGATGACCGGTGTTGCCCGGGCGCTGGATTTGGCCCTCAGCGTGCCGGATTTCATCCTGAACGATCTTTATCGCACACCGTGGGCCGGTACGTTCTGTTTCAGCTATTCGCCGACGGACATGGAGGTAGTGCATAATGCGAATCTTCTGGGGGCGTCCGTTCTCTTGCGCCTGGCGAAGTACCGTCACGAGCAAGCGAGTGTGGAGGCCGGTTTGCGCAGCTTGGCGTTTTCCATGCGTCACCAGCGCCCCGACGGTTCCTGGTATTACGCCGACACGGTGCGACAGAAGTGGATCGATTCGTTTCATACCGGCTTCAATCTGCAGGCCCTTCGCTTCATCCTGAAGGAAGGATACGCCGGCGAATATGCATCGGCCTATCGCAAAGGCGTCCAGTACTATGCCGACAACTTCTTCCTCGCTGATGGGACGCCCAAGTACTACCACCAGCGCCTGTATCCAATCGATATTCACGCGCCGGCGCAGGCCGTTTCCTTCTTCTCCGGAGAAGGTGAGAAATACAGCGCGCTCACAGACAAGATCGCACAGTGGATGCTTGACCACATGTATGACAGCCGGGGCTTCTTCTACTTCAGAAAGGGGAGGTTCTTAACCAACCGGATACCTTACATGCGTTGGTCGCAGGCCTGGGCATTCCATGCCCTGGCCGACTACTTGTTCAGTCAAGTCCGGGAAAGGGAGTATTGTGAGTCGACATGACGATATTGATACGCTTTGTGTCATGGGTGTGCCCATTACCTGTTTTCGTTCGTACGAACACGCAGTGGACTACATTGTCGCGAGAATTCGGGCGCGCGAAAAAGCGTTTGGTCTTGCCGTCACGCCGGAGAAGATCTGCTTCGCACAGGCCGACAGATCTTTATTGAATCTGATCCGAGGGGCGGATGTACGCTGCTGTGACGGCATAGGCGCCGCCCTTGCAGCCAGGCTGCTGCATCGTCGGGCCATCCCTCGCATCACGGGTGTGCAATTGTTTTACGAACTGGTGGCTGCCGCTGAGAGAGAAGGGTTGCGGGTCTTTCTCCTTGGCGCCAGTCCGGAGTCCAACGCCTTGGCCTTTCATCGATTGCAAGAACAGCATCCACGGCTCCAGCTTGTGGGTCGGCATGATGGATACTTCGACGAGGATGAGTCGGTCATTCAGCAGATCAACACGGCGAATCCCGATATGCTCTTTGTCGCGATGGGTTCGCCGAAGCAGGAGAAGTGGATTGCAAAGTATCGCCACAGGATCGCCGCTAACTACTGCATGGGGGTCGGCGGGACGTTCGACGTGGTCAGTGGAAAGGCCAAGTGGGCGCCGGCGATCTTTCAACGTACGGGCACCGAGTTCGTCTTTCGTCTCATTATGGAGCCGCGGCGCTGGAGAAGGTACAGCATCGTGCCTGAGTTTATGTACCGGGTGCTGTGGGAGCTGACCTTCGCAGGCCGCTCGCAGCGCCAGCCCCAGTGATCGTCCTGGGTGGAGATCCTCATACAGATCATGACATAGGCCCCTTCTATCGTTCATTCGGTTAATGCGCGGGTGGTGTTGGCAGAGCAGACCCATGGGGTCGCCTGGAGAGAAGGGCCGTTTGGGCAGTGGCTTAAGTTTGGGGTACGGGGGGGACTTGTGCCTCTGGGACCTCGGACGAGTTTTCTCGGTCCGCCGAGGCGCCTTATGCACCTGTTCATTGCTCAGAAGAGCCCTTTCTAATCCAGGAGATTGTGCGATGACCATCAACCATACTTCATGCCATGGTACGTTTGAGTGCTTGGGAGCAGGCTCGACTCGCTATCGCTTGGCTCCCGTGATGCGAGTGCATCAGGAGGTGTCGAGCTACCTTAGCTGGTGGCTGGAAAACGTGGGCTGGCGTGGTGCGTTCAAGCACATGCTCAGCGCCGGCTTTCGTCGTATATCCAACCGCCCAAGTGGCGGACATCTCGGGACGGCCAAGGCCGTGGCGGCTGAGACCGCCGAGACGTTGGCGTTGCAGGCAGGGGATCTGGTGGAAGTCAAGTCGATTGACGAGATCCTTTCCACGCTCGACCATAACAGACGGAACAAGGGGCTGTTATGGATGAGCGGGATGAGAAAATACTGCGGTAAGCGATACCGTGTGTACCGCCCGGTGAAACGCATCATCCTGGAAAGCAATGGGGAATTGCGCCGCCTGAAGAACACGGTTCTTCTCGAAGGGGTCATGTGTGATGGCAAAGCGTTCGGCGGATGTGACCGATCCTGTTTCCATTTTTGGAGGGAGGCATGGCTTAGGAGAGTGCCCTAATGCTCTCTTTCCACGATTCTTGTATCAAGGAGGATTTATGTCTACCGCACTGATTTTGATTTTGTCGGGGGTGAATGCCGTGTTCGGCCTGGCGACGGTGGGCAACACCGTTGTCTTTCCGGAAATCACCAATCATGCCACCCGTCGCGCCGAGTCGTTCATCATGCCTGCCGACGGTGTCATTCAGAGCATCACCATATACCACCAGGGCGGCACCGGCGATATGCTGTTGGGAGTCTACCTCGGTGACGTCTCGCCCGATACACGCCTGGCCGCGACGGTGCCGACGCAGGTCAGTCCCGCCGAAGGGTGGCAGACCGTGCCGTTAGCCGATCCCGTATGGGTAGCGAGAGGGACCCCGATCTGGCTTGCCTGGGTTTTCGAGAACAATCCTGGAATCCGATACCAGGTCGACTCAGCAGGATGGGTGGAATCGCAAGCGAATTGGGCGGCGGGGATGCCCGATTGGTTTGGACCCAGCGCCCAATCGAGCTTCGTCTACTCAGTCTATGCCGACTACATCGGCGACACGGGACCCGTGATAAATGAGGTGTTGTTCCGGAACGACACGCGCTCGGGCGCAGAGTTCCTGGACGAGGATCATACGAGGCAGGGTTGGATCGAGCTGTACAACCCGGGCGATACGGAAATCGATCTCAGGGGGTATTACCTGTCCGATAGCCGAGCCATGCCGCAGAAATGGGCGTTTCCTGAGATCACCCTGGGACCGAAGCAGTTCCTGTTAGTGTGGGGGTCGGGCAAAGACCGCCAGGGGCCTGAACTGCACACGTCCTTCAACGTTATGAACAGCAGAATCATCTTGCTGTCGCGCGGGGCTGGAACGGAGGTGGATGTCCTGGAGGATATTGAGATCCCCGTCGATCACTCCTACGGCAGGTATCCTGACGGCGCCGACCGCCGGTATTTCTACGTGCAGCCCACACCGGGATTGGCCAACCCGGCCGCGAACAGGAAAGAGTTCGCAATTACCCGTCGACATGTCTCCCTGACCGTGGGAAACGCGTATCAGTTGCACGTTGAGCCCGAGGGCGAAACGGTAACATGGAGTTCAGACAATCCGCTCGTGTCCGTCGATCCAACCGGCAAGCTTCTGGCCGTAGAGGACGCCCTTGGAGAGAACAGCCAGGCTGTCATTACAGCGCGGTCCGTCGACGGCGTCAGCGCGGACACGTGCCATGTCACGATCGTCAATTGGACCGCCAATCTCTCGGAACTCCAAGTGGTGGCAACGCCCCCGGCCCATTACATCCTGGGGGCTGTCGGGGAATCACTCTGCTACATGGAGGGATCGGAACTCTATGTGACTGCGGACGGTATGAAGACATCGCAACTGCTCGGCACACTCCCGGAAATTCCCGACGACCCGATTCTCTTGACGACTCCGTTCGGCCACTTCATCCGAACCGGAAGAACGATATACAGGTCCGAGGATCTCGCCCATTGGACTCGCGCGTTTGCCATGAACAGTGGCGGCCTCTCTCACAGTTTCGCCTATGACTGGGAGGAAGACGCACAGACGGGGTACCTCTATACGGGTGAATATTCCGTCGAGTCCAATGACCGGCATGCCGTGTATAGAGGTGTTTTTCCTGTTATGGAAGAGCCAAGCTGGGAGACCGTTCTTGATTTTGCCCCGCTGGCTCAGTGGGAAAGCGATCCGTCCATCCTGGACGCTGCCCGGCACGTGCATGTTGTTGCGGTCGATCCATATACCGGTTACGTCTGGGTGGGGACCGGAGACGCCGACGCACACTCGAGAATACTCTACTCGGACGATCATGGCGAAAGCTTCAGACTGCTGGGTATGGGAAACCAACCATGGCGCACCCTCTCGATGTGGTTTACCGAACATTATGTATACTGGAACGTTGATTCATCCAGATCCCAGTCTATCTGGCGCATCCCTCGATCGAAGTTCCAGGAACGGGGATTCTGGCCCGAGATGACACCGGAGTTGGCTTGGGGAACGACGGAAGTTGGGGTTCGCTACTATGTCACAGCCAATGCCACACCCGATCATTTCCCCACGACCACCGGCCAGCTCTACGTAGAGACCGTAGAGCGGCCTTTGGACGGAAAGAATCGGGTGAGGGCCCTGAACGATCCTCAGTACGATTACCGCCAGGAAGTTGTGCAGTTGCATAACGGCTCGCTCTGGTACCACCTGTGGGTGAACGGCGATGACGGCCATCCCATCCTCATCATGGGCGCCGCTGCGGAAGGAGCTCAGCGGGACTACATGGGCAGGGTCTTTGGAATCAAGGAGCAACCAGACGGAAGTGCCGATGTCCAGGAGTTGCTCGCGGTGAATTCCATCTACCCCTACGTATACAACAACAGTACGCGGTACGTTCAACTGGTACCCAAAGCGCAGGATGCGAGCGGGTACATCTACTTTCTGGGTCTTCGCACGAACCATAGAATCTACAAGACACGGCTGATCTGGACAGACAACCCATCACCGCAGTAGCGCGAGAGACTTCGAGCTGTCTCGCGTGGCGTTCCCTGTATTGGAGCTCATTGGCGGCAAAATGAGCGAACCTGTCGTGCGCGCGTCGCGCCAGGCACACACGGCAACCGCAAAGGAGTCGGCGATGCAAACGATACACACACAGACAGCGTCTTGTGACGGCACATCCGTCCTGTCGGGCACGGAGCCTTTGATCGCGAAAGAAGGGCCCGCCCGCGCGCGTGGCTCCCACCGACGCGGACCGGTGCGGCATCCGTGGCCCGTTGTGACCAGCAACGTTCTCGATTTGATTGGCAACACGCCGGTGCTTCATTTGAAGGGCGAGAGGGTCTTCGCCAAGGCCGAATTCCTCAACCCGGGCGGCAGCATAAAGGACCGGGTGGCATTAGCGATGCTCAAGGCGGCCCAGCGTGAGGGAAAGCTCAATGGACAGTCCGTCATTTGCGAGCCCACCAGCGGCAACACGGGCATCGGCCTCGCTCTGGTCGGTCGGATCATGGGGTATCGCGTGCGCGTTGTCATGCCGGAGGGAATGAGTGAAGAGCGCAAAAAACTGATTCGTGCCTTGGGCGCCGACCTCGTTCTCGTTCCCGACCAGGAGGGATTGGCCGGTGCGGTCCGCCGGGTTCGCCAGATGGCGGCCGAGGACGTTCGCGTTTTCGTCCCGCAACAGTTCGAGAATCCCCATAACCCTCGTGTCCACCACGACGTGACGGCCCGGGAATTGTGGCATCAAATGCGCGGGCGGATCAACTGCTTCGTAGCCGGTGTGGGCAGCGGTGGAACGCTTCAAGGGGTGGGCAGCTTCCTCAAAGAACGCAGCCGGGACATCCGCATCGTTGCGGTGGAGCCTGAGAATTGCTCGGCCCTCATGGGTCACGAGCCCGGCCTGCACCAGATCCAGGGCATTGGCGACGGCTTCATTCCGGATGTGCTCGACGTGTCGCTGGTGGACCAGGTGGTTCAGGTTTCGGATGAGGCGGCGATTGAGACAACCCGACAGTTGAGCAAAGACTTCGGCTTGCTCGTGGGGATCAGTTCCGGAGCCAACGTGTGGGCCGCGCGCCAACTGGCGGGCGAGGTGTGCGGAAACGTGGCGACCATACTGCCCGACCGGGCCGAACGGTATTTCAGCACCGCTCTACTGTGATTGGCGACCTTGTGGTTGCTTCTTCTTCCCCGGCCATCGTGCCGGTAGCACGATGCCTCAGATTGGAGGGCATTCCAATATGGCGATGGACAGAAAAGCGTGCCGCGTGGCGAATGCGGCAGCGACTTGTCAGGGGGACTATCTGTCATTGACCCGTAGTTCCGTACGGCCCTTGTGCCCGACCCGACCCTACAAATTGCTCTGGCAAATGAGGTGCCAGGGTCTTCGTCAAGCGCTCAGGATCACCCTTCTGAGGATTCGACGGGCCATCACGCGTCACCCTGCCCGTCGGAGTGCACAGCAGAGCAAAGCTTCGGTGTTGGACGTGTTAGATCTCAAACCCGGAGAGCAGGTCCGCGTCAGGACGGAACCGGAGATCCTGGCGACGCTTGACAAATGTGACCAATACAAAGGTATGGCTTGGATGCCCATGATGCGCGACTGCTGCGGCAGGGAATTCAAGGTGTACAAACGGGTCAACAAGATCGTTCTCGAGAGCACCGGCGAGATTCGGAAACTCAAAAACACGGTGTTGCTCGAGAGCGCGATATGCGACGGCATCTACGGATGTGACCGATCCTGCTTCTTCTTCTGGAAAGAGGCATGGCTTCAGCGCGTAGCTCGGTGCGCTGCTGACGAGTGATGAGCTGGCGGTGGCGCAACCGCCGTGCACTGTAGGGCCTCTGAAGACGACACCTATCGCGGAAAGCATCCGCAGGGGGCGGCGGCACGTTCCGTGTCGCACCTGGTGGGAGGCGAAATACGCAAATGGGTTCCGGATTGACAGCTCTGAAGATGCTATTGCGGCCTCATTATTCTTCGGGCACGCAGTTGCTCCCCGCCTACGAACGGGCCTTCGCGCGGAGCTTTATCGGCGCGGATGTTCCCACGTTGGCGTTCGGGCGGGGCAGGGTGGCGCTGTGGTCCATTCTTAACGCCGTCGGTGTCGACGATGGGTGTGAGGTGGTCGTGCCGGCGTACACGTGCGAGACCGTCCCCATGGCCGTCAAATTCGCCGGCGCCCGGTGTGTTTACGCCGATACGGAGCCCGGGCGCTACAATGTGCCGCTCCAGGGCGCGGCCGACGCTCTGACGCCAGGCACGCGGGCTGTCATTTGCCAACACACCTACGGGATTCGCCAACCCGTGCAAGGCTGGATCGCGTGGGCAGCGGAGCAGGGAGTGCTCTTGATTGAAGACAGGTGTCAGCTCGCAGCCGAGGGACGCAACGGAGACGCAGGGGCGATACTGGCCGACGCGGCGTATTTCAGTACCCATTTCAGCAAGCCGTTTTCAACCGCGCAGGGAGGGATGGCGGCCTTTTCCGATGCGGAATTGTATGCCGGCGTCAAGAGGGTGCGCGACCGTTTTTCCAGCGAAGACAGCGCACAACGTCCTCGCGCGCTGGCGCTGCAAACGCTGCTCTACGCCGTGACGGTTCGACCGGCAACCCGGGCCATCGTCGGAGGTATTTTCCGTTGGGCCCAGCGGTCCGGTCTCATTCGGGGAACGGTATCGCGAGATGAGTACCGGGACGTCATGCCCGGCGACTACCTGTCGTGCGCCACCAATTTCCACGCGGCCGTCGGCACCCGAGAGCTCCTTCGGTGGCGTGCTAATCAGCAGCATCGCCGGCGCCTGACACGGTACTATCTCGAAAGTCTGGCATCCCTTGGCATAGACCTCGATGCCTTCCCGCGCAACGATGACGATGCCGCGCTTTTGATGGTGCCCATACTCGTGACGAATAAAGAGGAGCTGTTGAGCAGGGCCGCGAGAAGGGCGCTGCCCCTCGGCACCTGGTTTGACCGTTGTCCCGCTCACCTCGACCGGCGGAGAGCCCGTCAGTACGACTACCGGCCCGGGCAATGCCCTAACGCGGAGTACCTGGTATCGAAAGAGATCCATCTCCTCACCGCGCCGTGGGTCAGTTTGCAGCAGGCAAGACGTGCCGTCAGGTTTGTCGAAAAATACGCACATTGCGCGGCGCCGCCGGAGAGCATCGAGAAAAGCGAATCGCACCGATCATGGATGCACAGGAGAGTTGACCATGAACATTTCCCTTCTGGACTGCCTCGACCCGGAGTGTGACCGTTTCGTCGAACGTGCGGATAGAGCCAGGTTGTGTCATGCGCCGGCGTGGACCGAGATGGTCGAGCAGGCGTTTGGCTACCAGGGGTATTATTTGGCGGCACGCGAGAACGGCCGCGTTTGCGGCGTGCTTCCTTTGACCCACATACGCAGCAGACTGTTCGGCAACCGGCTGGTCTCTCAGCCGTTCAGCGATTACGGCGGGCCGGTGGCGACGAGCCCCGCCGCCTTGGAAGCGCTGTATGAACGCGCGGTTGAAATCGCGACACGATGCCGGTGCGACTCCATGGAGCTGAGGAATACGGTTCGATTGAATCACGACCTTCATCTGCGCACCGACAAGGTGTCCCTGTACCTTCCCCTGGCGCCAGACCCGCAAGAGGTGTGGAAGAATCTGCGCCACAAGACGCGCAACAGAGTCCGCAAAGCCGAGAGAGCGGGATTGACCGTAAAGGCCGGCGGACGAGAGCTGCTTGACGAATTCTACCGCGTGTGGACCATTCGCATGCGCGAGCTGGGCACGCCGTGCTATCCGCGCAAACTGTTCAGCAGCATTCTGGAGACGTTTCCCGGCGCGGCGCAGATCTTCCTGGCGACCCTCGACGGTGTGACGACGGCCGTTTTGTTTGCGTACACGTTCAAGGGGTGGGTGCAGTGTTCCTGGGGGGCGGCCCTGCGAGAGTACGATGGTCTGGGACCCAACTACATCCTCAACTGGGGCGCTATTGAGTACTACTGCAAGAAGGGGATGAAGTGGTTTGACTTTGGGCGCAGCACCATCGGCAGCGGACAACACATCTTCAAGCAGCGGTGGGGGGCAGAGCCGATCGACTTGTGCTGGCAGTACTGGACGCGGCCGGGGACGGACCTTCAGTTGGTCAAGCCCGACGATCCCAAGTACAGGAGGAAAACCGAGCTATGGAAGAGACTGCCTCTGTGTGTGACGCGCTTGATGGGTCCCGTGATCAGCCCCGCACTTTCCTGAACCTGGAGAGATATGCGACGCGCATCCTGTCGGTCGACGTCGAGGAATGGTTTCATATCCTGCACAGTCCGGCTACGCCGAACGTGTATCAGTGGGATGAATTGGAACCCCGGCTGCCGGGCAACGTGGAGATGCTGCTGACCTTCCTGGACGAGGCCGGGGCGCATGCAACTTTCTTCTGGTTGGGCTGGGCGGCGGAGAAATACCCGAAACTTCTGCGGCGGTGCCGCGATGCCGGCCATGAAATCGGCTGCCATGGGTACGGGCATTTGCCGTACGCGCGCGTCGGGCCCGAGGTCTTCCGGGAGGACATCACTCGCGGACGAGCGGTGCTCCAGGAGGTTCTGGGCGAATCCGTGCGGTGCTTCCGCACGCCCGGCTTTGTCGTTGACGGCGGCCGCGACTGGTTCTTCGACGTGGTTGCCGAGGCGGGCTACACCTGTGACTCCAGCACGCTGGACGGCGGCGCCGCCTCTCTCTCACGCCGGGGTCGTTCAACGGGAACGTATGTCATCAAGACGAACAGCGGACCGCTGGTGGAGGTGCCTGTTAGCGCCATGATGATGGGAGGGCGACGGTTGTGGTCCTTCGGGGGAGGTTACCTGCGTCTAATGCCTGCGGTTTTGCTCGACCGGGTCGCCGAAAGAACTGCCCGGACCGGACGGCCGCTCGTCGTCTATCTTCACCCTCGTGACGTGGATCGTCAGTCTCCATGTCTGCGACTTGGGCTCTGGGGGCGTTTCAAATTCGTTGTCAACCGCAAGACGACCTTCGCGAAACTCCGCCGCCTTCAGAACCGCTCTCGTTTCTGCTCGATTCGCGAATTCCTGACGTTCCGTTCGATGCTGGAAAGCGCGAATGCCGAGAGCCGTCCCATTGTTAGACGAGACGTCGCGATTCAGGTCACAGACGTGGCTCGTCCGCATGAGCGTGAGGGAACGGGCCAGCGTACGGGATACCCGGATACGAGCCGTGTCCACCGAACGAGACGCGGCGTTCACGCGGAGTAGAAATCGGTGACACTGTGAAGACCTGCGTCTGTGTCTATCTCGGTTCCGCTTTTTTGTCGGTGGTGCTTACACCACTGGTGATTCTGCTTGCGCGCCGCGTAAAAGCCGTCGGTCCGCCGGGAATCCGCGACGTTCACACCAGTCCGGTTCCTCGGATAGGCGGTCTGGCGATCTTTCTTTCCGCTATGTGTCTGATTCTATCGGTGCTGTTTCTGGACAACCGGGTGGGTGAGGCCTTTCGAGCCGTTCGATTGCAGTTGGGCAGTCTGCTGTGTCTGGTGACGGGTGTCTTCCTCATTGGCCTTCTTGATGATCTGCGTGGCTTGCCGGCGCGCGTGAAGTTTGTGGCCGAGATTGTGGCCGCCGCTGCGCTGTGCCACGTGGGTGTCAGGATCACCAGCCTGGAGGTACTCGATGGATTCGTACTCAACCTGGGGTGGTTGTCGGTTCCGTTGACCGTCCTGTGGATTGTGGGCATCACGAACGCGGTGAATCTCAGCGACGGTCTCGACGGCCTGGCGGCGGGCGTCTCGGCGGTGGCCTGTACCACGATCGCAGTCTTCGCGATTCGCTGCCAGGACCCCGTCATGGCGGTATTCATGCTCGCCCTGCTGGGTGGATTGAGCGGCTTTCTGGTGTATAACTTCAACCCCGCGCGGATTTTCATGGGCGACTGTGGCAGTCTCTTTCTGGGGTTCATGATCGCCTCTTCCAGCGTGATGTGCCTGACGAAATCCGCCGCACTGGTGGGTCTGGCGTTGCCCATGCTGGCTTTGGGGATCCCTATCTTCGATACACTTTTTGTGATGTTGCGGCGTTTTCTGGAGCGGCGTTCGCTTTTTGCGGCCGACCGTAGCCACTTCCATCATCGCCTGATCGATCTGGGGCTCAAGCAAAGGCACGCCGTGATTGCCATCTACGCGGTGACGTGCATTGCGGCTGGTTTCGGCTTGTTCATGATGGTTCGCAACGACGGCGGTTCGCTGATTATCTTTGGCTGTATTCTGTTCCTGCTGGTTCTTCTGTTTCGCGTCGTTGGCTCCGTTCACTTTCGCGAAACGATACGGCAGCTCCAGAGGAAACATTCCCTGACGCAACAGCTTCGGGAAGAGAAGGTGGCTTTCGAGCACGTTCAGCTTCACTTCCGTGAGGCGCGCAGTTTCGAACAGTGGTGGCGTGCGGTGTGTACCGCGGCACAGCGTCTGGACTTTGCCTGGGTCTCGCTGACCAGTGCAAAACCCGACGGGGACATGGACACGTGTGTCTGGCGCGCCCCGGGCCTGAAGGAGAGACCGCTGCACATCGTGACCATCACCATCCCGTTTGGCAACGGTGACTCGGGAGGGGTATGGGAGTTCGAAATCGCGGCTGTCGTCGACGGCTCTCTTGAATCGGCCGGCCATCGAATGTCGTTATTCGCCCGACTGATCGACGAATATGACGGGACGGGACTTCCCGGCGGGAGAGAAACGACCGGCACGCCTCGTATGCAGCAGATGCCAGCGATCGAGACCGGATGGATCAGTGCCGGGTAGGGTACTGGATCTCTGTTCCCGTCTCGTGCTTCTGACGAGCATCTGTCCCCCGACGCCGGTTTGCCCCCTTGGGGCAGGCCGGCTTTTTTCGTGGGCTTTCGACAGCGTCGAGACGAGGCCGCCCCGACGGGCCGGCTCGCTCTCAGTCGAAGCCGTAGGTCAGGATGCGCGATTCGCTGCCGCCTTGATTGTCAGCGATCAGGTGAATCAGCCGGACGTTCACGTCGCGCAATTGCTGCAGAATACCGGCCGGGATGCCGGGCTCAAGCCGGGGCTCGAACAGGAAGTTCTCGATCAGATTGTGATGTTCCGGCCGGTAGGTTTGGCAGTAATATCCCGTCAGGACAATCGGGTCGTCTGTGAGTCCTTCGATGATCGTTCGGTCCCAGCGCTTGAGGGGGTTCGTTGCGTTGGCGGCCACCCAGTCCTCGTATTCTTCCGGCGGCGGGGCGTAATAGAACGAGGTTGTTATCGAGATGCCGTTTGCCGTAAGGGAACGCTCTTGGAAGACGTCGTCGTCGGAAGGCTCCGTGCGCTGCCACAGATAGACGCGGTTCGTTGTGGTCGTGCGCGGGCCCGAGCCGCCCCAGAGGTCCTGATACCAGGACATGACGGGCCGCTCATACTGTACGTCCAGCGTCAGACATCGGAACGGAACGTTGAAGCCATGCGTGCCGAGATCGGCCAGGGTCAAGATGGGATTCTCTCCCGCCGAGACGGCCGTCGGTATTCTCGTCGTCTGCAGGCGATGCGTGCGCGGATTGTCCAGATCGCGGAACTGCCAACCGTCAAAGGTGCTGTCACTGCTGAAGCTATGGTAGGCAAACGGCAACAGGGACATCTCCTGGGTCGTCGTGCAGATGCGGTCTTCATCCAGGTATTCTATGGTGACCTCGCCGTACAGGCGTTCGCTGAGACTGTTGCTGTCGAGAGGTATGTTGTATGTTTCGAGCGTCCAGCGCGATTTGAGACGATGGTCCGCGAAGACGTCGGTTTCGCCGAATATCTCGAACTCGCCGGTGAACACCTCGAACTCCATCGGCATCTTGAGCAGGAACGGCGTGATATCGGCCGTGTCGTCGGGCACGGGTACCTGTCGAACCTGTTTCACGACCAGACCGCCCGCCGGGAGCACCTGGCCGCCCGGCGCGATTTTTTTGTATTCCAGGTCGAGGATGTACCTCGTCTTGCCCGTGACGGCGCTGAATTCATCGCTGACGCGAATCAGCAGGTCGGTGAGGTCCTGGTAGTCGTTGGGCCACTCCATAACGGTTGCCCCGAGCGGGATGAGACTGGACGACCGCTGCAGCTTGGGCGGTACGATGCTCCCCGAGGGCAGGATGGTGACCGTGACCTCCTCCGGAATGGAGGCGTCTTCGGGATTCGTTACCGAGACGGCCCCTTGCTGCGTAACAAACGAGATCACAGTGTTTTCGTCGGCGCCTTTTCTGTCGAAGGTGGCGACGCCGTTGGCCAGCTCGAGCTCGTCGGGGAAAGAATGGTGCACCAGCACGGCCATGCCCACCCGGGTTTCGTCGACGTTGTGACGCAATCTCTCGAGATAGGCGTTGTCATTGTAGAAGCTGGCCAGGACCCTTCGTATGGCGCGGAACACGTCGCGCTCGGCATCTTCGTTCGGGTCGCAGGCGCAGGGGCCGTTGTCATCGTCGTCCAGATTGTCGCCCAGGCATCCGCTGAAGCTGTCGTACAGGCCGGCGCCGACGAAGTCCTCGCTGTCTTCGACGTTGGTTGAGCTGCGAAAGCGCAGGTTGGCATTCGCATCGAAGCCGTAGGCGGGATCGCCGAGCGCCGCGATGACGGCATCCTGAAGCTCGTCGCCGAAACGGCTGACGGCCGGATTGGTGAACAGACTGCGGATGGCGGCCAGGTCGCTCGATAGTTGCTGCATGTCCTCCGGCGGGTAGGAATCGTAGGGTGAGAGCCGTTGAGCGATTTCCTCTCGCAGCGTTGCGGCGCTGGCGGCCGGCGGTATTCGCCACTTGGTGGGCTCGTTCATATCGTCGGTCAGGTACAAACCGTTGAGGGTGACGGCCTCATCCGATGCATTGTACAACTCGATCCAATCGGGATACTGCCCGGGCTCCTGGGGGTCTTCGACCGTGGCATCGTTGTCGGCCATGAACTCGTTGATCACCAGGCCGCTACCGGCCACGGCGTCGCCGGCGGCGTTCGCCCGACCGGGCGTGGGCGCGGTGAAGTACCGCCACGTGTCGCCGCCGTCCACGGATCGTCCGTAGGAAACGTCTTCCGCCTGGGCGCCGAAATCGATGGTGTCGATGACGGTACTGCCGTCGCGGTCCAACAAGCCGATCGATTCGCCGCTCCGGTCAAGCTTGAAGCCGATGTGCGCGGCGCCCTGTTCCTCGTCGTCATCGGACCAGAGCAGCATGTGCTCTCCCGGCCCCAGGACCAGAGGCGCAGTGGCGGCCAACGGTTGATCGAGGAACGCGTTCCACACCTCGAAGGTCAGAGCCAGAGCCATCGGGCAGCTCTCGGGTATGGCCTCCTGCAAGATGCCGAAGTTGGCTGCCTTGCCTCCGACGTACCGGATATCGGAGGGTGTGAGCCCGACCGTCGAGACGCTGTAGGCGCCGTAGGATGTTATCGGAGAGATCGCCAACGGCGACGGTTCCTTGAGTTGCAGGATGTCCGAGACCATGGCGTCGTCCAGCAGAGCCTCGGTATCGATCAATCGTATTTCGCAATCGCTGTACTGATCTTCGTATGCACTGAAGACGATTCGATGCCCCACGAGTTCCTGGGCGCGCTGGGCGTCGTCCATCAAGGCCAGATGTACAAACGGCACCGCATACGTGCGCGCGAGGATGGCCACGTGGGAATTGGGTGTGGAAGGAGCCAGTGAGACAATCCCGGACACGAAGGGCAACTCGGCGGGGATGCCGTCCGTGAGCAGAATGTCCCCCGCCTTGAGGAGGCCGGCGTGGTATGCACTTTCGATGCTGTCGGCGCCGAAGAACTTCAGTTCCCCGAGGGCCCAGCCCTGGGAATAGCAGGCGTTGCCTTCGAGCCACCGCGCTGTAGAGGCCAGTATGATGCCCTGCGATGCGAACCAGTCCCGGTTGGCCTCGGCCACTGCCTGTTGCTCGTACGCGGGAAAGTAGAAGGCCTCAACATCGGGAGGCGCGTTTATGCCGGCCCGTACCAGATTGAACATGTCCCGCACCTGCTCCCGGTCGTACGGATCCTGGCGCACGAACTGAATGCCGTATTCGCGGAATCGTGCTACCGGCGGCCAGCCCTCGCCCGGCGGCAGGATGACCGTACCCAGATGGGCTTGCTGGCCCTCTGCGAACAGAGTGACGGCGCTGAATTGCGGGCTGGTCATGCCGAGGAACGGGTCGAGATGCTCGGCGGCAAAGCCGTAGTGAAAGACGTACTTTCGGCTGTCCTGGAAGTAGACCACGTTGGGGTCGTAGGGCTCCGACAAGATCGCGAACTTCACCCACTTGACGCTGTCGGGGGAAATCCCGCGCGCACAGAACGGATCGTACGGAAAGGCAATCTCATTCTTCCAATAGGACGAAGGGGCAATCGTCTGGCTCTTCGTCGTCGCGGGGCACATTCCCACGAGCAGCAGGAACACCTGTGTCAAGACTGGCAATCTTCTCTGCATGGCAGGTCCGCTCCTATGCTATGGTCCGGAATTCGACTCCACAAAATTCGCCCAAATGCTGTTATTCTGATTCATGGTAAGGTAGGCTGGATTACTCGTGCTTGAGTAGGTTCCCGACCAGCCGCTGAAGACGTAACCGGGATTGGCCCGGGCTTCCAGACAGACTGTCTCGCCCTGCTCGTAGGTGAATATTCCCTCGCCCGGTTGGATGACCGAGCCTTTGCCCGACGAGAGAATCGTCAGGCGGCACGGGACCAGCGGGTCGTGCTTGATCTCGATTCCCGGGTTGTTCGCTTCAATTTGCGGGATGTAGAGATCATACGCCTCCGGTTCCAGCGGGTTGCTGCGCAAGTCGAGCGTTCGCAGCGACGTCAGCGCCGTCAGGGGGGCGATGTCGGTGATCTGATTGTCAAGCAGATCCAGTGAGAGCAGATGGGACAATCCGGAAACGACGGAGATGTCGGTGATCTCATTCTGGTACACAATGACGCGCTTGAGACGCTCCAAACGGGACAAAGGCGAAAGGTCGGCGACCTGGTTTTCGTGAATGTCAAGATGTTCCAACTGGGTCAGCCGCACAATGGGCGAAAGACTGCGAATCCGATTGTTGTTGAGCACCAGGTTCCGCATGCTGGTGAGCTGGGACAGGGGGGAGATGTCGGCGATCTCGTTGACGGCCAGATCCAGGGACTGCATATTCGTCGCATATTGCAAACCCGTCAGGTCGCAGATCCCTTCCAGTCGGGCGCTGAATGCGGTCAGGCCCAACATGTCTGCCGGAGTTGGGTCCCAGACCCACAACGCGGCCTCCACCAGCTCCTTGAGATGAGCGTCCCCGAAGGCCACCGGTCGGTGCCATTTTATGTCTTCGAGATAGAATTTGCTGGCTTGGGCCGTGCCACCGTAGGCGCCCATGTTGATGACGTTGCCGTCGCTGGCGGGCTCGTCCCCAGCCGCGATGGCGGGATCGCCGGTGTCAATGCAGACACTGGTAGTCGTATCGGTTACCCAGGCCTGCTTCTGAGGGTCCCAGCGACCCGCTTGCGATGCCAGGTGGTAGTCGCCGTCCACCCAAATGGCTCCTGCATCGCCCGGTTGGGCCGCGACTGAAAGATCGTTCGGGTCCGCCCAGTAGCCCCGTTGCGCAAAGACCGGGTCGTCATTGAGATTTCCCATGCCGGGCCAGCCGCCGGCTATGTTACTGTACCTCACCGAAAGTTCGCTGGTGCCGTCCAGGAGGATTTCTTCGAGCATGTTCCCCCAAAGAATCGAGTCGACGATCGCTACGTTGCTGTTGAGCAGACAGAGACCGCCGCCGACTCCGCTGCTGTGGTTGTCCGCGATCGTGCAGTTGACGAAAAGGGCGTTGCTCTCGATGCAGCACACGGCTGCGGCATTGAGGCCCGCGCCGCGATTGCCCACTACCAGGCAGTTCATAAGGGTCGGGCTGCTTCCCGAACAAACGATGGCGCCGCCTTGCCAGTCCACGCCTCCCGTAATGACGAAGCCCGCGAGCAGACAGTTGGGGTCTTCGCCGCCGGCGAAGGTGACGACCGGGCCTGTGCCGCCGCCGTCAATGACGGGATACGCGGCGGTACTGGGCACTTGCGGATCGAAACCAAAGACTTGAATGTTCTTGCCGACAAGGTCGATGTTCTCATAGTAGATGCCGGGACGGACGATGACGGAAGCACCCTCGGCGGCCACATCGACCGCTTCCTGAATGGCGTCGAACGGGTGCTTCGACGTTCCATCTTCCCACGGGTC
>Ga0272442_10002708_pt1 | contig 25429 bp, 25 predicted proteins | sample SSMForm2O_FD_200262 | JGI IMG/M metagenome (GOLD analysis project Ga0272442, IMG submission 200262) | Marine sediment archaeal communities from Little Sippewissett salt marsh, Falmouth, MA, United States - SSM-Form-2O | ecosystem: Environmental > Aquatic > Marine > Wetlands > Sediment ... | reverse complement strand
ACTGCACGCAGCAACGATCAGTGCGAATGCGAGGAGGAGTACAAACAAGCCCCCGCGCTTCTTCAATCCGGTCATGGATCGAACCTTTCTCTGGTTGAATCTGCTGCACACCTACCCACGGGTGCAGCACCTGAAGTCTAGGGGATCCGCCAGCGTCATGGGTTGCGGCGGCGAGCGGAGCGGCGGCGGACACAGCTGGTCTCATCTTCAACCAACCAACTCCCAGACCGCCCCCTCTGCGACCGGACTGCCGTCCGGCCGCGTCTCCCCCACCTGACGGTGGGAGAGACAAGAGCCTTTTCGCCTCCCTCACGAAGTGGTGGAGGCGCGAGCATCCGAATGGAGGCGAGCGGAGGGGGCTCCTCGGTTGAGATTCGCGACCGGGTCTCGACTACCGCTCGTTGTCGGCGAGTTCTACCGGGGGTTGGTCCGGGGTCTCGATCGACACGAAGGAGAGACGTTCGTCGTCTTCTTCGTCGATATCAACGAGGACCGTCGAACCGGCGGGGAACTCGCGATGGAGGACGCGCTCCGACAGCGGGTCTTCGAGCAGGCGCTGGATCGCACGCCGCAATGGTCTTGCCCCCAACTGCGGGTCATACCCCTTTTCGGCCAGACGGGTCTTCGCCGCATCCGAAAGGGCCAGATCGATCGCCTGCGACTCGAGCTGCGTTCGCACGCGGGCGATGAGGAGGTCGACGATGGTCTTGACTTCCTCCTTCGTCAGCTCGTGGAAGACGATCACTTCGTCGATCCGATTCAGGAACTCAGGCCGGAAGTGCTTCTTCAGCGATTCAACGACCCGCTCTCGCATACGGTCGTAGTTGACCTCTTCGTCGTCGGTGGTGAACCCGATTGCCTTCTTGCGGAGATCGGCCGTCCCGAGGTTCGACGTCATGATGATGACGGTGTTCTTGAAGTCGACCGTACGTCCCTGCGAATCGGTCAGGCGACCGTCTTCGAGAATCTGCAGCAGGATGTTGAACACGTCCTGGTGGGCCTTCTCGATCTCGTCAAAGAGGACTACCGAAAAAGGCTTGCGCCTCACGGCTTCGGTGAGCTGCCCGCCCTCGTCGTAACCGACGTAGCCGGGAGGTGAGCCAACGAGGCGGCTGACCGCGTGCTTCTCCATGTACTCCGACATGTCGATCTGAATGAGGGCGTCTTCGTCGCCGAATAGGAAGCTGGTCAACGCCTTTGCCGACTCGGTCTTGCCAACGCCCGATGGCCCGAGGAAGATGAACGACCCTGCTGGTCGTTTCGGATCCTTCAACCCGGCGCGCGTGCGGCGGATTGCTTTCGAGACCGCTTCGATCGCGTCGTGCTGACCGACGATGCGCTTGTGGAGTTCGTCCTCCATCTTCAACAGACGCTCGGTCTCTTCCTCGGTGAGGCGATGGACCGGGATCCCCGTCCACTGAGCGAGAACCTCGGCGATCTGTTCCTCGTCGATGACAGCCGAGTAGTCCTCGCCGATCGCCGTGCCCTGCGTCTCGAACTCGCCGCGTTCGTCCATCAGCACTCGCTCCTGATCCCGGAGCTTGGCGGCCCGCTCGTATTGCTGTGCGTAGACGGCGTCCCGCTTGTCTCCCCGCAACTTCGAGATCTTCTCGTCGATGTCGCGAACGTCGACGGGGAGGTCTTTTCGCTTGAGGCGCATTCGGCTGCCGGCCTCGTCGATGAGGTCAATCGCCTTGTCGGGAAGGAACCGGTCGGCAATGTAGCGGTCGGCGAGATTCGCTGCGTTGACGAGCGATTGATCGGTGAACCGCACACGGTGGTGGTCTTCGTAGGAGTCTCGGAGGCCTTCGAGGATCTTGATGGTGTCGGAGACCGTCGGCTCCTCCACCTGGATGGGCTGGAACCGCCGCTCGAGAGCCGAGTCCTTCTCGAGGTACTTCCGGTATTCCTCGAGTGTGGTGGCCCCGACCGTCTGGAGCTCTCCCCGAGCCAACATCGGCTTCAGGATGCTCGCCGCATCGATGGCTCCCTCAGCAGCGCCGGCGCCGACAAGCGTGTGGATCTCATCGATGAAGAGGATGATGTCGCCGCGCGTCCGGATCTCCTTCAGGACCTTCTTCAGCCGTTCCTCAAAGTCGCCGCGGTAGCGGGAGCCGGCCACGAGTGCACCCAGGTCGAGGGTGTAAAGGTGTTTGTCGGTGAGCGTATCCGGTACGTTCCCGTCGACGATCTTCTGGGCAAGCCCTTCCACGATGGCCGTCTTGCCGACCCCCGGTTCACCAATCAGGACGGGGTTGTTCTTGGTTCTGCGTGAGAGGACCTGCATGACGCGTTCGATCTCCGTAGAGCGCCCGATCACCGGATCAAGCTTTCGATCACGTGCCAATTGGGTGAGGTTCCGCCCGAACTGGTCGAGAACCGTGGAACCACTGCTCGAGGCCCCGGTCGATTCTGAGCGACCGCCTCCACCGGGATGGCCGGCGGGCGCCGGCTCTTCACCCTGAACACCGGAGAGAAGTTGGATGACCGTCTGGCGCACCTTGTGCAGGTCGGCACCGAGCTGCTGGAGCACTTGGGCGGCAACACCCTCACCCTCACGGATGAGGCCGAGGAGGATGTGCTCCGTGCCGATGTAGTTGTGGCCGAGCTGCAGCGCTTCGCGCAGCGACAGCTCGAGGACCTTCTTGGCGCGGGGCGTGAAGGGGATATGGCCGCTTGGGGCTTGTGATCCCTGACCGATGATCTCGACGACCTGGCTGCGGACCGACTCGAGGCTGATCCCCATACTCTCGAGAGCGCGCGCAGCCACACCTTCACCTTCGTGGATCAATCCGAGGAGGATGTGCTCCGTGCCGATGTAGTTGTGGTTGAGCAGTCGCGCCTCTTCCTGAGCGAGGACAACGACCCTGCGGGCCCTATCAGTAAACCGTTCGAACAAGGCACTACCTCATGATGTAGCTGTGGCGCCGGGTTCCCCGAGCGCCTTATCGAGTATAGGACGGGGTGTCGGTAAGACCCGGGTTGTCAAACCGGACGCTCCGTCTCATGGTTCTGCAAACACCAGGGGTACCATCCGGATTCCCGACAGCTCTTGGAGACCAGTGGATCGGCCCATTCTCAGCGACCTCGTGCCCGTCCCCCGTGTGTGGGAACGCATGGAAGCGGTAGAGCGGCGCCTGCTCGAAGTGACAGAATCGGACGACGAATTCCTCACCAGCATTGCCCAACACCTGCTGCGAGCCGGCGGGAAACGATATCGTCCCCTGCTCGCGCAGGTCGCAGCGGAGTTCGGCCCCAACGACAGCGGCGCACCTGTTGAAGCCGGCGTCTCCGTCGAGTTGGTTCATGTCGGATCTCTCTATCACGACGATGTCATCGACGAAGCCGAGTCGCGCCGCGGCGAGGTGTCGGTGAACGAGAACTGGTCGAACACGATCGCGATCCTTGCAGGAGACTTCTTGCTCGCACGGGCATCCGAGGTTGCGGCCCCACTCGGTGAGGAAGCCGTCTCCCTCATCGCTCAAACCTACGCCAGGCTCTGCGAAGGCCAGATCGCCGAGTTGCGTTTCGCCGCCGGACTCGACCACGGCGCCGAGGGCTACTTCCGCGTGATTGGGGGCAAGACCGCCAGCCTGATCCGGACATCGGCACGGCTCGGTGCGCTGACCGCCGGCGCCGATCGGGAGACGGTAGATGCCATCAGCGAATGGGCGTGGGAGATGGGCCTCGTCTTCCAGATGACCGACGACGTTCTGGACCTGATCGCCGACGAGGTGTTCCTGGGAAAACCTGCCGGTTCGGACATCGGCGAAGGTGTCTACACCCTTCCCGTGCTGTATGCCGCGGACGGTCCGCGTGGTGCGGAGATTCGGGAGCTCCTCTCCGACGGAGCGCCCAGCGACCGCGCCGTGATCGACCGGGTCATCGAACTCACGGCGTCCGGAGGTTTCGTCGACCGTGTGATTGACGAAGCCATGGCACACATGGCGCTGGCGGAGCAGGCTTCCGATCGAATCCCGAACGACTCGCTCAGCCCGGTTCTCCGCAACCTCGACTCGTACATCCTTGGCCGAGTCGCAGCCGCCCGAGGCTGAGATTGCGGGGCATTGATTCCCCTCCCGCCTTTGCGCCTGAGCCGGTCCCGTCGATCGGCGCGGGGTGGAGCGATCTACAGCAGTGCTGATCCGTGGCCTGCTGCGGCCTGCTCCACCACCGCGTGCATGGCCGATTCCTGGTTCGAGATCGATCGAACCAGAGCGAACTGCACGCGGCATCGATCGAGATTGTGATCGGGACGGTGGGTCTTGAAGTACGTGTCTCCCTGAAGGTAGTCGGTCAGGAATCTGGCACCGATCGTGAGAGTGATCACCTTTCCAGCGAACACCAACTCTTCTCGTTCGGAGGGCGTGAGAAACTCGCCCGCCGATGACAGGTACCCGTGCGTCAGATACGTGAACCTCTCGAGATCCATCTGTACGGCGTCGAGGTCCCGTGAGTCTTCAGCGACGGGGCAGGTGCTGGTACGAACCATGTCTCCGAAGTCGTACAGGACGAGGCCGGGCATCAACGTGTCGAGGTCGATGACACAGATGCCCTCGCCGGTTGCATCGTCGATCAACACATTGTTGCTCTTGCAGTCGTTGTGTGTTGCCCGCAACGGCAGCGCTCCGCTGCTGATGAGAGCGGGCAGGCGATCGAGGGTGCTTGCGTTGTCAACCAGGAACGCGATCTCGGGACCCGCATCGGCGGCTCGGTTCAACGGGTCCCGTTCAAGGGCACTCTGGAACGCTCGGAACCTCGCTGGGCCGTCGTGAAACTTGGGAATCGTCTCGTGCAGCGGAGGTGCAGGGAGATCAGCGAGCATCGTCTGGAACGTCCCGAACGCACGAGCGACCTCGTATGCCTGGTCGTGTGTTGTCAGCACATCGTACGACGTGGCCCCTTCGATGAAATGGAATGCACGCCAGTAATTGCCAGCGTGGTCCACGTGATACGTGCTTCCGTTCCTCGTCGCTATCAACGCCATGGCGCGCCGCGGTCGGTCTGAGATATCCTGCCGCTCCAGCGATGCGGTGATGTGGCGAGTCGCCCGATCCACGTTCTCCATCACAGCGGGAACGTCCTTGAAGACCTCGTGGTTGACCCGCTGGAGCACATACCGAACCCGGTTGCCGCCATCGTCGAACCGAACGGCGAAGGTGTCGTTGATGTGGCCGCTTCCGTGCGGTGCCCCACCGATGAAGCGCCCCGGGAGGTCGAAGGAGGAAGAGATCATTTGCAGGTCAATCTGAGTCACGGGCACCGATCCCCTTCGCGACCCCGTGAGTTGTCGATGGGTGCGCTCGCACCGAGTGGCGTGCGAAGTTCCAGGTCGACGGGCGGCGTCATGTACCACTCGACGAAGTCCGAGCATCTTGCATCCCGGTCAAAGATCAGCTGCCAGGCGTTGACGAAGTTCTTGCCGTCTGCATAGCGGGTCTCTCCCACAGCGACGGCTCGGTTGCCTGACACAACGAAGGGCCGATAGTCGGCGCTCCAGCTGTTCGGCTCGTCTCTGTCTGACAGCCATGAGGTCACGATGGCGTCCCGGCCCCGGATCGGCTCATCCCACGGGTGATAGGCGTACGCCGCGTCCTCAGTGAAGAGGTCGGCGACCGCATCCGTGTCGTAGCTTCGCCATGCCTCTATGTACGCGTCGAGCCACACTTGCACGGTTTCTGGTGTCATGGACCGAGGCTAGCTGCGCCAGCCGAGGGCCCTTTCCCCTCCCTCACGGAGTGCGAGAGGCGAAGACAGTCTGTGTTCTCCCCGCCACCGCCGGAGGTGGGGGAGGGTGCCCGAGCAACGCTCGGGCGGGAGAGGACGGCCTGGGAGCCCGAACCGCGCAGATGAGGCCCGCCGCTTCCCCTCCACCACGAAGTGGGGGAGGGTGCCCGAGCACAGCGAGGGCGGGAGGGGGCGGACTGGGAGCCCGAATCGCGAAGATGAGGCCAGTCGGGTCCCAAGTCTCCCGCCCGACAGGTCCTCGCTCACTCCGGCCTCATCGTTGGGAAGAGGATCACTTCCCGGATATGTTTGCGGTCGGTGAGGAGCATCACGAGGCGATCAACGCCGATGCCGAGGCCGCCGGTCGGTGGCAGGCCGTACTCGAGCGCTCTCAGGTAGTCCTCGTCGACCGGGTGCGCCTCGTCGTCGCCGGCAGCCCGAGCCGCGGCCTGCACCTCGAAACGCTCTCGCTGGTCGAACGGGTCGTTCAACTCTGAGAACGCATTTGCGTATTCGGCGCCCGCAATCACCAATTCGAACCGCTCCGTGATCTCGGGATTGTCGCGACTCGATCGAGCAAGCGGCGACACTTCCTTTGGATAGTCGGTCACAAAGGTTGGCTCCCAGATTCCGCCCTCAGCGAGTTCATCGTACAACTCGAAGATGATCCGCCCGGGGCCCCATGACTCCTCGATGTCTACACCGCGCGCGGCTGCAATCTCAGCAAGACGCGCGGGTGACGTCGCGAGAGACACTTCTTCTTCAACTGCATCGGACACGAGATCCACAAGCCGAGCTCTACGGAAGGGCGGCGACAGGTCGAGGTGCCGACCCTGATAGGTCAGTGTCGACGTGCCGGTCGCGGCCACGGCGACACCGGCGAACACGGCTTCCATCAGGGCCATGATGTCCTCGTAGTCGGCAAATGCCTGATATGCCTCGAGCATCGTGAACTCTGGATTGTGGGTGGCATCGACACCTTCGTTCCGGAAGATCCGGCCGATCTCAAAGACGCGTTCGATCCCACCGACAACCAGTCGCTTCAAGAACAATTCCGTGGCGATGCGAAGCGAGAGATCGAGGTCGAGGGCGTTGTGGTGCGTCTCGAACGGCCGCGCCGTTGCTCCCGTCGCCTGTGTTAGCAGTACCGGCGTCTCGACCTCGATGAAGCCGCGGTCCTCAAACTGCCGTCGGAGTTCGGAGACGATCTTGGCCCGGACGAGCGCCGTCCTCCTTGATTCGGCATTGGCCATCAGGTCGACGTATCGCTGCCGCGACCGGGCCTCGACGTCCTTGAGTCCATGCCACTTCTCCGGCAATGGACGGAGCGCCTTCGACAGGAGTGTCACCGACGACACACGAACGCTCAGTTCGCCCTTCTTGGTGGAGATGATCTCCCCGGTGGCGCCGAGCCAGTCCCCGGCATCGAAGTCGAGGAAGTCCTCGAATCCTTCAGCTCCGAGCACCGACGCGCTCACGAAGAGCTGGATCCGTCCGGACACGTCCTGAAGCACACCGAAGGCGAGTTTCCCCATGTCGCGGACGTTCATGAGCCGCCCGGCAACGGTGGCCTCGACTCCGGTCTCGGCGCCGGGTTCGAGGTCGCCGTAGCGATCGTGGAGCTCTGATGCGAGGTCGGTGCGGTCGAACCGAGACGGATACCCGCCGGAGGCGACCACCTGCCGGTGTTTCTCGGTGCGCGCCGCAACGAGCGGATCGTCCGATGGGCTCTGAGCACTCGTGGTGTCGTCCGTCATTGGTCTTCCTGATTCCGGTCGAAGATCAACCGCAGACCGTCGAGCGTCAGGTACTCGTCCACGATTTCGACGTTGCGGCAGTACGGAACGATGGTAGGTGCGAGCCCGCCGGTCGCGACAACGGCGGGTGTCTCTCCGACTTCGTCGACAAGACGGCCGAGGATGCCGTCGACGAGGCCGGCATGCCCGTAGAGAGCGCCGCTCTGGATCGCTTCTACCGTTCCCTTGCCAATCGGTGAGCGCGGCGGGACGAACTCCACTCTGCGGAGCGCGGCCGTCCCGGATATCAACGCCCGTGTCGCGATCTCGAGACCGGGAGCGATCACTCCGCCGATGTACGCACCGTCGGGTCCAACAACATCGAAGTTCGTCGATGTCCCGAAGTCGACGACGATGGCAGGGCTGCCGTATTGCTCCCGTGCGGCGAGCGCATTGACGACCCGGTCGGCGCCGACCTCCCTCGGGTTGTCGATCTGGATCGACATGCCGGTTTTGATGCCGGGACCGATGACGAGGACCGGGCCGTGCGACAGCGCCGGCGCAACAGTACGCATCGTGGCGGTGATCGACGGTACGACGCTCGAGACCGCGACACCACCGATGTCGTTCGGCGTGAACCCGTCGAGAGCGAGAACGCCAAGGAGCTCCCACCGCATCTCATCGGACGTTTGCTCCTTGGTCGAGAATCTCCAATGACCGACCAATTCGTCATCCCGGAACAAGCCGATGGCGACTTGGGTGTTTCCAACGTCAATGGTGAGCAGCATCAGGCCTCCCGGTAGAGAATCGAGGGTTCACGGAGTTGAGTGCCGACGTCGGGCAGCCAACCGCCTTCGTATCGATCGATGTGGATGTTGTCGACAAGCCGTGTTGATCCGACACGCGCTGCGACGGCAAGGAAGGCGGGTCGGTCCAAGGATGCAACGTGTGCCGCCGTGTCCTGGTCGGCGAGTGTTGCATAGTCGAGGTCGATGTCGGCTTCTTCCTCAACCGTTGCCGACGCGATTCTCTCGATCTCGCGGGCCGACCGCTCCCCCGCCGTCACGGCGGCGGCCGCGGCGAGCAGACCCCGGCTGATTGACCGCGCAGCGCTACGTTGGCGAGGGTCGAGGAAGATGTTCCTGGATGAGAGGGCGAGACCGTCAGCCTCGCGCACGATCGGAGCTCCGACGATGGCTGTCGGGAACGACAGATCACGCACCATTCGGCGGACGGTCACGAGCTGCTGAGCATCTTTGCGACCGAAGTAGGAGCGATCGGGAACAACCCCTGCGAAGAGCTTCGCCACAACGGTGGCGACCCCGTCGAAGTGTCCCGGCCGGCGCTCTCCCTCCATTCCCTTTGTCACCTCCCCCACCGTGACCCTCGTGAGCGGATCGCTTGGATACATCACCTCGAGCGGTGGTGCGAAGAGCACGTCGGCTCCCGCAGCCTCGACGAGGTCTGCGTCACGGTCGAGATCGCGCGGGTACAACGCCAGATCCTCGTTGGGACCGAACTGAAGTGGGTTGACGAACAGGCTGACCACCACGGTGTCGCACTCGCGCCTGGCGGCGTCGATCAAGCTGAGGTGGCCCTCGTGGAGGTAGCCCATGGTTGGAACGAAACCAACACATCCGCGACCCAGCGCTCTCACGTCTGCAAACGTCTCGACGGTCTTCATGCTTCACCCTCGTCATTCTGGGAAGTTGCGATGTCCGCCGTCGCGCTCACCATGGCCTCGAAGGCGGTTGCAAGATCTGGAACCGTACGACGAACGGCGTCGACCTGGGCTTCGATTGTGTCAACGTCACCTCGCGCGATCGGTCCGGTGAGTGATGCACGAGGACCAAGTTCGAAGGCATTCGCCACGATCCGGTCGATGAGCGGACGCACAGCATCGAACGGCACGCCCGTCGACTCGAGAAGGCGTTGGGCAATAACAAGGGCCGCTGTGGGGAAGTTCGCAGCCGCTGCCGCAGCGGCGTGATACGTGGTCCGATCGGCGTCGCGAAGGTCGAAAGGGAACCCTCCGAGCGACGCCGCGAAAGAGTGAAGCTCCGACCGCAGCGGCTCATTGGCCGTGACCGCCATCCACGATCCGGCGAGGGATCGGGCGCCTTGATCGGGAGTTGGCATGGTCTGAAGGGGATGAAACGACCCAGTGGCTACCCCTTGTGCAGCGAATGATGCCAGAGCCTCTACGGGCGTCGCTCCCGAGAGGTGGACCGCACGTGCCGCGGCGTTCCGCGCCACGGGCGCCACCTGCCCGGCGACCTCTTCGATCGCGTGATCGCGAACCGCAATGATGATGAGATCGACAGCGGGGATCGGTTCACCGATAGCGAGTACACCCGCGTCCAGTCGTCGTGCGACCCCGTATGCCCGCTCGGTGTCGCGAGCAGCGACGGCAACGACCTCATGCCCTGCGCCATTGGCTGCAATTGCGATGGACTGACCAGCCCGTCCGGGTCCCACGAGGACGATCCGCATGTGGCTCCGATCCTCCCGGTATCGGTCCGGCCCCGCCTCGGGGCTCGTTCGAACCAAACGTACTACGTCCCGCCATCGTCGGTGCCGTTGAAGGTCGTGGCAACTCGCTCCAGGTCCTGCAATCCAACTGCGCTCGACGACGCTGCAATAGCCGAGCCGTCGGGCATTCGGGCATCGGGCCACACCTCGAGCAGCGGTTCGAGGACAAACCGGCGGTCCAGCATCCTGGGGTGAGGAACAGCGAGGCCGGGCTCCGAGATTTTCTGGCGGTCCCAGAGGATGAGGTCAAGATCGAGGGTCCTGGGACCCCACCGTGTGTCACGAATCCGTCCGCGCGAGCGCTCGATCACGAGGAGTTCGCGGAGCAGGCCGCGAGGTGTGTGAGCGGTCTCGACCACCACGACAGCGTTGAGGAACGGGCCCTGCTCTGGACCGCCGATCGGAGCCGTTTCGTACACCGCGGAGACTGACGCGACGCGCGAGACTGCCGAAAGGCCGTCGACCGCCGCCCGGAGATGGGCCAACCGGTCTCCGAGATTCGACCCGACACCAACAGCGCAGCAGCTCACCGGACCGGGATGAGCCCGCGTCCCTCGGGGCCGAGCGGCCGCCCGAGGATCTCCTGAATCACCGACGTCGCGATGATCGGATCCGTCACCAACCCGGAATGGACGAGGTATCCCGCGAGCAGACCACTGACGGTCTCGTCGATCGTGTCTCGATGGAAGAGCACGGATGCTCCAGGGACGTTGATCGCTTCATCCATCGCCGCGAACACGCCGTCCACATCGTCGATCTCGGTCGGCATGCCCTCGACGGTATGCACAACAACCCGAAAGCCCGCCTCTTCGTACACGGCGGTGTTCTGACCTGCAGGCAGCAGCGAGAGGATGGTGTTGATTCCCTGGTCGTGGAGCCAGGAGATCTCCTCTTCGCGCCGGACGCGGCGATGCTGGAATCCTGATCCACCGATGCGTTCGGACACCGCAAGACGGCCGGCGATCACCCATCGAAATGCCCTGGGTTCAAGTCCAGGAACGTCCTTCTTGATCATTGCCCCACGCTCACTCGTGAACTCGCACGATAGCGTCGGCCGTTCTCGCAGCATCGACGGCGTAAGCGGCGTTGTGAACTCTCACGACAGCTGCTCCGGAAGCAACCGCAAGGGCCACCGTCGCAGCAGTCGCCGTGTCTCGATCGGCCGTTTCGGACGGCCGGCCTGACCGCTCGAGAATCGTTCCGAGGAAGCCCTTGCGTGACGTTCCAACAAGGACCGGCTGGCCGTTCCCGAGACCGCGGATCCCCCCTAGCAAGGCAAGGTTGTGTTCGAAAGTCTTGCCGAAACCGACTCCTGGATCGACAACGATCCGTGAAGCCTCGATTCCGCTCTCGATCGCCATGGCCGTGCGATCGCCAAGAAACTCTGCGACGTCCGCAACAACGTTGCCGTAGGTCGGCTTGGTTTGCATCGAGCGGGGATCACCCTGCATGTGCATGATGACAACGCCGACACCGGTCTCCTCGCAGAGCGCGACCATTTCGGGATCGGTAAGGCCGGTCACGTCGTTGACGATCTCAGCACCGGCGGCAATCGCGGCGGCCGCGACCTCCACCTTGCTCGTGTCAATGGAGACGACGATCCCGTGCGATGCGAGTGCTTCAACAACGGGCACCACCCGAGCAAGCTCCTCTTCAGGGCTGACCGGCTGTGCGCCGGGTCGTGTGGACTCGCCGCCCACGTCAACGAGGTCGGCGCCGTCGTCCCAGAGTTTGAATCCCCGACGGATTGCAGCGCGCGGCTCTGCCCACCGTCCGCCATCGGAGAAGGAGTCGGGTGTCGCGTTGACAACCCCCATGACGAGCGTGTGGTCGGCGTTCGTGAGCGAGCGAGATCTCAGATTCCAGGTGATCGGACTGATGGTCACGCTCACCCGACGCCAGATCCGCCGGTTTGGGCTGCGGCAATTCCGCCGGTTGCCCCCGCACCTTCCGGACCCTTGATGCGGAGAGCTCCGGTGTCCGAGTGCTCCCACTTCGGAACGTCGTGGAACACCTCGATCACCGTGTCGGCATCTGCGGTCTCATGCTCGAGCAGATACTCGGCAATCCGGTCGAGGGCGTCGCGATGTGTCACGATGATCTGCATCGCTTCCTCGTGGGCCTGGGTGATGAGCTTGCGGACCTCGTCGTCGATGGCCGCAGCCACCTCGTTCGACAAGTCCTGGCTCCTCGCGTAGTCGCGCCCCAGGAAGACCTCGGCCTGCGGTTGTCCGTATTTGAGCGGCCCGAGACGGTCACTCATGCCGTATTCCATGACCATCTTCCTGGCGAGGCTCGTTGCCTTCTCGATGTCGTTCGATGCCCCGGTCGACGGGTCTCCGAACACGATCTCCTCGGCCGTCCGCCCTCCGAGTGCATATGCCAGTTGGTCAACGAGTTCGCTGCGCTTCTCGTAGTGCTTGTCTTCGAGCGGGAGCGCCATCGTGTAGCCGCCGGCACGGCCGCGTGGAATGATCGTGACTTTGTGAATTGGATCGAGCTTCGGGAGCGCGTACCCGACGAGTGCATGGCCTCCTTCGTGGTAGGCCGTGAGCTTCCGCTCCTCCTCGGACATGATGCGGCTCTTGCGCTCCGGGCCGGCGATGACGCGCTCGATCGCCTCCTCGAGCTCAGACATGCCGATCTTCGCCTTATCCCTCCGGGCAGCGAGCAGCGCCGATTCGTTGATGAGGTTGGCGAGGTCGGCGCCCGTGAACCCAGGCGTCTGCCGGGCGAGTGTGCCGACGTTGACGTCGTCGTCGTATGGCTTGCCCTTGGCGTGCACCTCGAGGATCTGCTCGCGACCCTTGATGTCGGGTCGATCGACGACGATCTGGCGGTCGAAGCGGCCCGGGCGGAGCAACGCAGGGTCAAGAATATCCGGTCGGTTGGTGGAGGCAATGACGATTACGCCGGCTTTGACGTCGAATCCGTCCAATTCGACGAGCAGCTGATTGAGCGTTTGCTCGCGTTCGTCGTGCCCACCGCCGAGACCGGCACCACGATGGCGACCAACCGCATCGATCTCGTCGATGAACACGATCGACGGTGCACTGGCTTTCGCCTGGTCAAAGAGGTCGCGGACGCGGCTCGCCCCAACGCCGACGAACATCTCGACGAACTCGGATCCTGAGATGGCGAAGAACGGGACACCGGCTTCGCCTGCCACGGCACGTGCGAGCAGGGTCTTCCCCGTGCCAGGAGGACCGTAGAGCAGAACACCCTTCGGGATCTTCGCCCCCATGGCTCGGAACTTCTGCGGTTGCTGCAGGAACTCTTTGATCTCATCGAGTTCCTCGATTGCCTCGTCAACGCCCGCCACATCATCGAATGTGACCTTCGGCGTGTCCTTCGTGACTTGCTTGGCCTTGGACTTCCCGAACTGCATGACGCGGTTCCCGCCGCCCTGGAGCTGGAACATGAAGAAGACGAACAATCCGAACAGCACCACATACGGGAGGAAGCTCAGGAACCATTGGAACAGTGATGGTTCCTGTGCATCGGTAACCGCTTCGACGTTTGCATTGAGAACGTCTTCGGTCAGCGTCGGTGAGTACTCGGCCGGATACTTCATGATGTACTCGACGGACTCGCCAGATGAGTCCCGGTACGTCCCGACAACCTCGTTCGAACGGTCGCGGATCGTTGCCGGATTCTCGATGTCGCCGGCTGCGAGCTTGGTATTGAACTCGTTGAGGCTGAGTTCCTGGGGCTGCGTCGACTGGTTAACGAACACATTGACCGCCATCACCACCACGAAGATGACGGCCAGATAGATCATGATGGTTCGTGCGGTGCGGCTCACGCTGCTCCTCGGCTCAAGCTCGGACCCCCGCATGGTAAGGCGACGAGCCTTCTATGCCATCCCCCTGGCGGGAGCTTCGAGCTATGGGTGTTGGGCCGAGAGCAAAGAAGAAAGAACAAAGAACGGACGGGGACTCGTTGCCATTCGTCTTTGCTCTTTCGTCTTTGCTCTTTGCTCTGGATCACCGCCGTCTCACGACGGGCAACGCGCCCTACACCTCGTCAACGACCGCAACGTGCGGCAAGTTTCGGTATTTGCCGTCGAAATCAAGGCCGTAGCCGATCACGAACTCGGGACCGATGTGGAATCCCTCATAGGCCACCTCGAGGGGTGGGCGCTCGATGCCGTCCTTGATGAGAAGCGCTGCCAGCTTCAACGAAGCCGGGTTCCTGACCTCGAGGTTCTTGATCAGATACTGGAGGGTGAGACCGGTGTCGATGATGTCCTCGACGATGAGCACGTGGCGGCCCTCAATCTCTTCATCCAGGTCCTTGAGGATCCGCACGACACCCGACGACTTGGTCGATGCTCCATAGGACGACACGGCCATGAAGTCGAACTCGACGGGGAGCGCTACATGACGGGCGAGGTCGGCCATGACCACGAATGCGCCCTTGAGGATCGCGACCATCAGGAGGTTCTTCCCTTCGTAGTCACGGGTGATCGCCGCACCCATCTCGGCGAGCTTGGCGTCGATCTGCTCTGCGGATACGAGGGTTCGTCCAATCTTCACGGCGATTCCTGCTTCCATCGGATAGCGACCGCTTCTCTCGTCGTCGGCCGCGCCCACGGAGCGGCGCGAATGCCGACGACAGCCGCGATTCTGGCACCCTCGACCACCACCGGCCAAGTGGACCGGCTTCGGACGGGGATGCCGCGTTCGGAGAGCACAGTCCGCACGGCTTTCGATCCTCCGTCGATGTCAATCCGATCCCCCTCCGCGGACGCCCTGATCAGGGTCGTGCCGCCAAACACCTCCGGATCCAGGAGCAGTGTCGAGACGCGGGTGATCTGTGATGTGCCGACGTGCTCGAACGTGACGATGTGTCCCCCAAACCGAATCTCTCCGGGGACGGAGACGGCGAGCGACATCGCGCCCCCTCCAACGGCTTGCCCTGAGTCGACGGTGACGAACGGTCCTTCGCGCGTCACGGTGAGCGAACCAGAGATCATTGCCGGCTCGGAGCGACCTGCGGCAATGGCAAGGACGGTCTCGACATCGACTTCGGACCCGGCGTACGGGTCGAGGAATCTGCGAAGCGCCCTGCGAATGCTTCGTGCCGCCACCGGCTGCGGGGCCGTGACGAGCGCGGCAATGGGAATCGAAACCGTCCGAGCGTCCTCCACCATCGGAATATCGTCGGTGAGGCGCTCGATCAGGCGGTCATCGGCGGCAGCGAGGGCGCCGGCGCGTGCGAGTGTGCCGCGGATTCCGGGTGCATAGTTCTCTTCGAGATCCGGGAGCAGGTTCCGGCGGACTCGGTTCCTGAGGAAGCGCTCGTCTTCATTGGCTGGATCGTCCACGAACGGCAGACTCAGTTCTTCTGCAAGCGATCGGATGTCGGAGCGGGAGAACCCGAGCAGCGGACGAACGACACCCGGCCGACTGCGCATCATTCCAGCGACACCGGCGCTCCCCGAGCCGCGCATGAGGTTCATTACCACCGTCTCGGCCTGGTCATCCTGCGTATGTCCGGTGACCACAATCTCGCCGGCATCAACGGCATCTGCGATGGCGGCCCATCGCGCCTCCCGCGCACGGGACTCGAGCGATGGTCCCGCGCCCACGGGTGCATCCACAAAAGTGACTCCGATTCCAAGGTCTGCTCCGAGCTCCCCGGCGGCTGCTTCAAGCGCCGGTGAACCGTCGAAGCCGTGACGAACGAAGATGCCGCGTGTCGCGGAGCGATGGGTCGCGGTCCAAGCGGCGATCGCTGAATCGGCACCTCCCCCGAGCGCAACGACGAGGGGGCTTTCCGGCAAGAGGTCACGTGCCTCTGCCGCGAGTTGGTCGGGCGTCAGACGATCCGCTGCAGCCATAGGTCGGGCGCTTCGATCTCTTCGAGGGTCGGCAGCGCTTCGGGGCTCTCCCACGCGAGGTCGAGCGTCTGCCACGATGCTCGGTCTTCAACGCCGTTGATGAACCTCTCCCCCATCTCGTATTGACGGAGCTTCATCTCGAGGCCGATCAGACGCATCAACGCCGCCGTGCGTTTGTCGGAACGCCTCGCCTTGAGCACCGCCGACATGCGAGCCTGTGTCACGAGCTCCCGCGCTCCGATTCGGTCCATGACAACATGTCCGTGCCCTTCGAGGAGTGCCATCAGCGCTTGAACACGATCGATCACCTCACGCTGCTCCGGAGTGGCGAAGACCCCGAAGATCCCGGCTTCGTCGATCAGTGGTTCGCCGGCTGCGGCAGCCTCCCTGAGTTGTGCCGCAACACGCTGGATCTGGCCGCTCTCGGGTTTCGTCTTGGCAACGAGTTCCTCAACGAGTCCGAGGAAGTAGCCGCGAAGCCAGGGAACCCCGGTGAATTGGAGTCGGTGGGTGCATTCGTGCAGTGCAACCCAGAAACGAAACTCATCCGGCCGGAACGCATGGTCTCGTTCCATCTTGAGAAGGTTGGGCCCCACGAACAACACGGTGTCTCCGAATTCACCATCCGACGTGGGAAGCACCAATTCGTATTGGCCGAGAACCCGACGAGCGAGGAAGCCGAGAACGGCGCCAATCTCGGCTCCCATGATTCGCCCGGCGACGGCTGCGCCGACTCCGGAATCCGAACCAAGCCGCTTCTCGGCCGGTGCCAGCAGTGTTGCGAACGATGCGACGTTGTTCTCGACCCACCCCGTCCGGCCCACCACGGCCACGGCCGGGAGTCCCGGAGCAACGAGTCCCGTCTCCTCGGAGACCATCGCTGATGCACGGGCAACGAGTTCGGGCAGGTCGCGCTCGAGGCGCGTCTGGTGGTAGGTGTCCTCGAGCGGGTACCGCCCGGAGACACTCGCAGCAACCGAAACGGCAAGCGGCCAGTCAACACGGGACATGAGAAGGAGAGTAGGGGTCCCGCGACTTCTCCGGGCGTGGCTCGACTCACCCCAAGAGCCAAGAGCCAAGAATCAAGAATCCAAATCCCCGTTTGTCTTGGTTCTTGATTCTTGGTTCTTGGTTCCCTCCACAAGCCCCCACATCCCGCGATACCGGTCGTTGGTCTCCAGCAACTCCTCGTGTGTTCCCCTGGCCTGGATCTTCCCATCTTCCATCACGATGATCTCGTCCATGCGGTCGAGACCCACCGGACGGTGGGTGATCAGCAGGAGGCTCCGTTCACGGGCGGCATCGACCAGGTCAGCCATGACGGCCTCCGCCGTGACCGGATCGAGACCGGAGATGGGCTCATCGAGCACCAGGATCGGGAAGTCGGCAAGGAGGGCCCGCGCGAGAGCGAGCCTCCGGCGCTGACCCCCCGACACCGCCTCGCCGCTCTCGCCGACGTCATAGTCGAGTCCGTCGGGAAGCTCATCAATCCAATCGCCGAAGCCAACCCGATCGAGGGTGGCGCGCACGTCGTCATTCGTCGCGTCGCGATCACCGATTCGGACGTTGCCGACGATTGAGCCGCGGAAGAGGAACGCTCGATCGTCCTCGTAGCCGAGAACGGCTCGGAGTTCGTCGGGGTCTACGTCGCGCACATCAACTCCGCCCAGTGTGACGACCCCCTCATCGGGATCTCGGAACCGGCACATCACATGCGCGAGCGTGGTCTTGCCGGCGCCGGTCTCGCCGACGATCCCGATTCGCGCACCCGGCCGAACGGAGAGATCGATGGGGCCGAGGATTCGCTCGCCGCTCGTTGCGGTCACGACCGCTCCTTGAACGCTGAGCGTCGTGTTCAGGGGGATCGGGACCGGTCGCTCGGCCGGTGCTGTCGATGGCTCCGCGTCGATGACCTCAAACAGGCGATCAGCGGCCCCGAGCGAGCGACCAAGTCGCTCGAACGCCGATGGGAGTGGGGCAACGGCCTCGAACGGGGTGATGGCCAGCATCGCAAGCACGGCGACCATCACCCCGTCGAGCGATCCGACCTCCACGGCGGCTGCTGCGACCCACAACGTCCCGACGAGCGCAACACCGATCAGGGCAAGAATCATCGCGTCTCCGAATCCGTGGAGCCACGCCGTCGTTCGTTCGGCGCCCGCTACACGATCGGCCGCCTCATCAGCAGCGGAAAGCATCCGATCCTCCTCACCAAGGGCGACAATTGCCTGCGCCCCCTCGATGGTCTCAACGGTTCGACCGATCAGCTGACCTCGTTCGGCTGCGATGGCACGACCGGAAGCGTTGCCGGCCCGCTGCGTGACCCAGGGAACGAGGACACCTGCCACGGTCAGCGGAATGAGGATCGTGGGAACCGACGCCGGCAGCCAAAGCACCGCAAGCAGAAGCGTCAGGAAAGCAACGGCGATGGCGATCAGCGGAGGAGCAATCACCCGGACGAAGACGTGTTGGATCTCATCGACATCGTCGAGGGCGCGCCCGACCAGATCCCCCGCTCGGAACGATGCAACCCCGGCGGGCCCCAGCCGATGGATCGCCCGAGCGACCCGGGATCTGAGATCGGCGAGGAGATGCAGACTCAGATCGTGGGAGACAAGGCGCTCGACATACCGGAACACGGCACGTGCGATGCCGAAGAACCGGACACCCACAATGGCGACGGTGAGATCGAGAAGCGGCGGCTGCAGCGCCGCTGACGAGATCAGATACGCGGAGACGGTGAGCAGGCCGATTGACGACGCCACCGATGCGGCGCCGGCGGCGATTGAACCCGCCAAGCGCCCCGGATAGACGCGGAGTGAGTCAACGAGGCGGATGAACCCGTTCACCGCAACTCCCGCGCGGTCGGCGCCACGATACGCCCGTGATCGATACCAACAACACGATCAGCGAGGTCGACCAACACCCGTTGGTGGGCGATGGTCAACACGGTGCGACCCGCCGCGATTCGTTCGAACGACTCGGCGATCCTGAGCTGCGTCGCGCTGTCGATGCCCGCGGTCGGCTCGTCGAGCAGGAGCACATCGGGTGATCGCACGACCGCGCGAGCGAGCGTCACCATACGTCGCTCCCCGTGGCTCAACCCGGCGCCGCGTTCGCCGATGACCTCGCCGAGTCGTGGCACAAGGTCTGCCGCACCAACGAGTTCGAGGGCGGCCGCAGCATCATCGGCGTTCGAGCTTGCCGCGCCGAGACGCACATTCTTGAGAACGGTCCCTGCGACGAGGAACGGCTCCTGCTGCACCCAACCGATGCGAGACCGCCAGCCGGACAGATCGAGCGAGCCGAGTGGGACACCTTCGATGTCGACAGAGCCGCCGCCCGGGTGATCAAATCCCAGGATCAATCGGAGCAGCGTTGACTTGCCCGCGCCGGAGGGTCCCACCACCGCAAGACGCTCACCGGGTGCGACGTGCAGGTCGACACTTCCGAGTACGACGGTCCCTTCAGCCTCGCCGGGAGCGGGGTATCGATAAGTCACATTCGAGAAACTGATGAGCGGTGCCCCGGCTACCGGTGGCGACGGCGATCGGTGGCCTGCCACAACGGTCGTCGGCGGTTCCTCGAGCACATCAAAGGCAGAGCGAGCAGCCTCCACTCCGTCCATCGCTGCGTGGAACTCCGATCCGGCCTTTCTGAGTGGCGCATACACCTCGGGTGCGAGGATCAGGATCGCAAACGCGGGTTCGAAGTCGAGGTCGCCGCTGACCACCCGGATCCCGACGGCCACGGCAATCACCGCAACCGACATGGTCGCAACAAGCTCCAGCACGAACGCAGACAGGAATGCGATCCGCAGGGTGGCCATCGTCTGCTTCCGGTATTCGTCAGAGAGTCTGCGGATGCGATCGAGCCTCCCCGCCCCCGCTCGATACACCTCGAGGGTCAGCAGACCCCGGAGCGTCTCAACGAGCGCATCCCCAAGCCTGACGATGGTGCGCCATCTGGCGCGTGTCGCCCTGTCTGAGTAGTTCCCGATAAGCATCATGAATACCGGAATCAGGGGAACCGTAATGACGATGATCACAGCCGTCAGCGGATCAACAGTGGCGACCCAAATGATCGCGAGCAGCGGGATCAGCGCTCCGAGAACGAGCTGCGGCAGGTATCGCGAGAAGTAGGCGTCGAGTGCGTCGATCCCACTCGACGCGACCACCGCAAGCTCCCCACTTCCGGCGGATCGCCCTTTCGAAGTCTGCGTCAGGACCGCTCGCATGACCTGCTCCCGCAACGTTCGTTTCACGTCGGCTGCCGTGCGGTGGGCAGCGATCGACCGTGCCCACTCGAAAAGGCCACGGGCCGCGTAGATCACGCCAAGCGTGGCAAGGGCACCCGCAAGACTCTCTGGCCCGGCACCATCGAGGAACACTCGATTCACGATTCCGGCGAGCACCGAGGCTCCGGCGATGACGGCGAGCGCGGATGCGAGCCCGAGGGCGATCGTCACGCCCATATACCGGCGCACCCCTTCGGTTACTCCGAAGAGGCGCCGGTCGACCGGGCTCACCCGGTCTGCTTCTGCTTGCAGGCCGTCAGTGGGTGGACGTTGTGACATCCCTAGGACCGACGCGCTTGCGGAACACCCAGTAGCTCCATGACTGGTAGACAAGCACGATCGGAACGAATATGAGCGCAACGATCGACATGATCTGCAACGTCAGCGTGGTCGACGATGCGTTGAATACCGTCAGGCTGTAGTCCGGGTTGATGGTGGATGTCATCACGTTCGGGTACATGCCGATGAAGATCGCCGCCACGACGGCCACAATCGTCAGCCCTGTGCAGATGAACGCCCAGCCGAACATGTCGGATCGGGTCAGCCCGATAACGGCTCCAAGCAGCACAATCGCGAGGATTGGCAACAGGCCGGGTACAAATCCGCCGTCGCCCAGCGTGTACGTCCAGATCATGGCAGCAGCCATGACCACGGTCGCTGCGATCGCGAGCGGTTGTGATGCCGCTGCCGACCGATCACGCACCTCACCGTCGGACTTGAGTGCAAGGAAGATCGCCCCATGAAGGGTGAACAGGACAAGAGATGCGATGCCCATGACCAGCGAGTAGGGATTCAACAGTGCCCAGAACCCGCCGACGTATTCACCTGCGGCGTCGATCTCGAGGCCACGTACGAGGTTGCCGAAGGCCACGCCGAAGAGCAGGGCCGGGAGGAGACTCCCGACGAAGATCGCCCCGTCCCACATGTTCCGCCACTCGGGTTTGCGATCTTTGCTCCGGTATTCGAACGCAACACCGCGGATGATCAGAGCAAGCAGGATCAAGAACAGCGGCAGGTAGAACCCGCTGAACATCGTCGCGTACCACTCAGGGAACGCGGCGAACGTTGCACCTCCTGCGGTGAGCAGCCAAACTTCGTTCCCGTCCCAGGTCGGGCCGATGGTGTTGATCATGACCCGCCGTTCCGTGTCGTCCTTTCCGATGAAGGGCAGCAGGATCCCGACCCCGAAGTCGAATCCCTCGAGGAAGAAGAATCCGATCCACAGGACGGCGATGAGCACGAACCAGAGGGTTTCCAGGTTCCATATTCCTTGTTCCATGGTCAACCTCCCTAGTACACCATCGACTCGGCGACGTCTTCAGCCGTCTCTTCGTCACCTGGCCCGGCCTTCGCATATTTGACGAACAGGTAGCCGGCAGCGACGGCCAGCGCCAGGTAGATGAGTGTGTAGCCGACGAGCGTCAGGATGATCCATTCGCTGGGGACTGTCGGAGAGTTTGAGACCTCCGTCTTGAGGAGCCCGTACGCGATCCACGGTTGGCGTCCCATTTCGGTGAAGATCCAGCCCATGGCATTGGCGACAAATGCAGCTGGGATGCCAACCCATAACGCGAGCATCAGGAACCACTTCTGTCGGGTCAACAATCCACGGATGTGGAACCACACCGCCAGCCCTCCGATCAGGACCATGAGGAAGCCCAAACCAACCATGACCCGGAACGACCAGTACGTGACGAACAGGTTTGGGATGTAGTCGCCCGGCCCATGTTCGGCGACGGCGGCTGCCTGGAGATCGTTGATCCCCTGGACCTCGCAGTCGAGGTTGTTGCAGGACAGGAGGCTCAAGGCTCGAGGAATTGCCACGTTGACGCTGTTGCGGCTGTTCGCCTTGTCGCCAACCGCAAACAACGAGAAAGAGGCCGGCTGTTCGGTATCCCACAGGGCTTCGGCGGAGGCCATCTTCATGGGCTGGACCTCGACCATGACCTGCCCCTGCCAATGACCGGTGAGCGCCACGCCGATGGTGGCGACGAGCAAAACAGCGCCGCCAAGCGCTGCCGACTTGCGCATAACAACCACGTGCTGCTTCTTGGCCAGGTGGTAGGCGGACACACCAAGGATCAGCGCGCTGGCGGTCGCGAATCCGACGGCCACCGTGTGGGGGAAGTGGGTCCAGAGCACTCTGCTCGTGAGGATCTCGCCGAAGTTCTGCATCTCGGCGCGGCCGGTCACGGAGTTCAAGGTGTACCCGGTCGGGAACTGCATCCACGAGTTGGCGAGGAGAATGAAGAAGGCCGAAGCCATCGTCCCGAAAGCGACCATCCAGATGGTGAAGAGGTGGACCTTCGGGCTCAGCTTCTTCCAACCGAAGATCCAGAGACCGAGGAACGTCGATTCGATGAAGAATGCAAGCAGTGCCTCAATCGCGAGGGGTGCGCCGAAGATGTCGCCAACGAAGCGCGAGTAGGTTGACCAGTTCATGCCGAACTGGAATTCCTGAACGATGCCCGTCACGACTCCGATGGCGAAGTTGATCAGCATCAACTTGCCCCAGAACTTCGTCATGCGGAGGTACTCGGGCTTCTTCGTGCGGAACCACGCAGTTTGCATGATGGCGACCATCCAGGTGATGCCGAGTGTGATCGGCACGAACAACCAGTGGTACACCGTTGTGATGCCGAACTGCCATCGCGCCAGCAGCACTTCCTCCATGAGCCCTCCCATCGGTCGGAACCAGTCCGTGGGTAGGTTGAAGGTCGGGCAGGGGCCGTCGTAGGGTCGTTTGTCCCGAATTGCCAAGGGATAGGCCCTATAGAAACCCCGCCGTCAGCGACTTCCTACGGTCACTCGGCGACGACGGTGTAGCGTCCCTTGATTGCGACGAGGTAGTAGACAATGACACCGCCGATGACCACGACCGTGAGCGCCAGAATCGTTGGGATGAGGTAGCGGGTCGTCCACGGATCCGGGGCTTCGATCGGATCAATCGGCGGAATCTCGATCGCGGCCCCGCTGTCGACCGAGATCGGCGCAACCTCTGCGTCCTCACTTTCTTCGCCTTCCGACCCCACGGCGATAGCCGGGAGGAGGAAGATGATTCCGGCGAGAAGCGCGACAATCAACAAACGGAACAACCGTGTCATGGGGCGAGGATAGACGAGGATCGCGACGCGATGAAGCGCCCCGATGACGGAGCGCTTCACCTCTTGGCTCTGGATGTCAAGCTTCGTTGTTGACGATGCGACCGCGAAGGCGGGGGTATTTCGTCGGAGCATGGGCAAAACACCATTCCCGCCGGTTGTACCGGGACAGTTTCGTCTCACACTCCTTGTGCGCGCACATGCGTTCCGTGGAGTAGGTCTTCGGGGCGCGGGCACCGCCGTTGAGGCGGCGACCCCTGAGGACGTTGTCGTTCATTGCGGTTTCCCTCCAGTCGAGCCGGACGGAATCACATCTCCGACTCGTTGCTCTCTCGTTCTTCTTGTATCAACGCTCGGAGGGTGTCAAAAAGTTCCGGAGGTGGGTCGGATTTCCCACGTTCCCGGATGACCTCCTTCAGCCGCGATTCGAACTGGAAGGCGTCCATACACGGCGGGCAGCGCCGCAGATGCAGCCGGATACGCGACGTCGTGAAGAACGAAGCCTCCTCGTCGAGGTACTGGTACACATATTCGATGGCATAATCGCAGCCGCTCATGACCTGTCCCCTGTGATTCCGTGCTCCTCTGCTACATCCCACAACTTCTTTTGGAGCGCCTTTCTTCCCCGATGCAACCGCGACATGACCGTTCCGATCGGGATGTCGAGCATCTCGGCGATCTCCTTGTAGGAGAAACCGTCCACATCGGCAAGCAGAACCGGCAAGCGGAACGTCTCCGGAAGCGACTCGAGAGCCTCGATGACGTCGGTGTCAACAAATGCGTCGAGCATGTCTGCCTCGGCACTCTGCGTCGCTCCCGATGCCTCACCGAGCCGCTTGTACAAGTAGAGGTCCTGGAGTTCTCCGAGCTCGACCTCCGAGGGTCGGCGCTGCTGCTTCCGGTACTTGTTGATGTAGGTGTTTGTGAGGATGCGGTAGAGCCAAGCCTTGAGGTTGGTGCCCTCGGTATACGAGTCGTACGCCCGGAACGCCTTGAGGAAGGTCTCCTGCACGACGTCCTCCGCGTCTGCCGGATTGCGGGTCATGCGCAGCGCAGCCGAATAGAGCTGCGGGGCGTATTGCATCGCATCGGTCTCGAAATTCGCCTGATCCGCCACGGGTCTCCCTGCTCGTGCCCGACATCCTACGGCCGAGCCGGAATGAGCGGAAGACCACTAGCATTCCGGCTCCCCCGCCGGGGTAGCTCAGTCCGGTAGAGCAACGCACTCGTAATGCGTAGGTCGTCGGTTCGAATCCGATCTCCGGCTCCATCACAGCCCTTGCCAGGTCTCGATTCCTGTCAAGGGCTTGTTTCGTGGGCGGGCGGATCCGTGACATCTCCGTGACATGAGCCGTCAATCGGTGTCCCGTCGGCCGCCCATAGGTGCCTGATTGATGATGTGGCGGTGTCGCCCACTTGTCGCCGCCGGGGGTCTATCTGGGTGAGGGGAACGGATTGGCCGTGGAGAGCACAGGAGGATTCATGAAGAGAACCCTCGTCGCCAGCGTTGCGGTCTTCGCGTTGGTCGTTGCTAGATGTTCGTCGAGTGATCCGACCAGCGGACTACCGCAGGCACAACTTCAGGTGGCGGGGAAGGCCGGGGACCGATCGATGTCTTCGGTTGGCCGTTTCAGCGATCCGTGACTCCCTCAAGCAGCCCTGGCGTCGCTGGACGCACATCGTCCGGATATGAGCCGGTGTCTGACGACCGTGGGGAGCCCTAGTTTCCGCTTCCCATGACGGCTTCTCGTACGTAGTCGTCGGGGTACGGGTACGTGACGAGTTCATATGAGATCAGTCCGTCCTCGTCGTGGGTGGCGAGGCTGATGCCCGCCAACTCAAAGGGATTCCCCGCAATGTTGGTCCCGTGCCACAGCCAGAGGGCCGCACTTTGCGACCCGTCGTCGCAAGAGCAAACGGTCGTAGACATCGATCTGGGCGTCACTCCATCCGGAAGATGGGTCGAGATCAGTGGGTCCATCGTGTTCATAGGGAACATCGGGCTGTCCCAGGAGAAACCGAGAGATTGTGGCATTTCTTGTCCGCGGCGCCCGGTTTCTGTCATACCTGGTTGATAGGTTGCGGGTATGGATATCGAGACTGCCACGAACGATCGGATTGAGCAGGAGTTGCTTGATCGTGAGGCTGTGGTTGCCCGGGCGAGGGCTGAACAGTTGGTGTTGTTGCGTGA
>Ga0272442_10002707_pt1 | contig 25429 bp, 19 predicted proteins | sample SSMForm2O_FD_200262 | JGI IMG/M metagenome (GOLD analysis project Ga0272442, IMG submission 200262) | Marine sediment archaeal communities from Little Sippewissett salt marsh, Falmouth, MA, United States - SSM-Form-2O | ecosystem: Environmental > Aquatic > Marine > Wetlands > Sediment ... | reverse complement strand
TTTATCCGGAAAAATACCCGGATCATATCATCCGACGCAGTTCCCTGATTGATCATTAATAGAAATACTGTCAGATATGCGGGTGATATTCAAGGGAAAGGCCGACGCCCACTTCTTCCAGGGGGCAAACCCCGGCCAGCGCGATTTTGGAGGCCAGGTCCGTGCAATGGCAGGCGTGAAGGGTTTTAGGGCGGAGATTTCGAAAATACTCCAGGGTGCCCTCCATCTGGTCCCGAGGGGGATGGAGGAGATGAAATCCACCCAAAATATCCTTCACGCAAGATTCCCCGCAGATCTTTCGGGCGGTTTCTGTGATGTTGCAGATCCCCGAATGGGAACATCCCGTGATGATGACAAGTCCGTCCCCCGATTTAAAGGCGAGGGCTGAATCGTCCTCTATAAAATCGTCTGTTTCCTCACCGGAGGCCCGCTTGATCCTTCCGATGGACTGCCGCGCCTCGAAGGGGAAGCTTCTTTCGATGCGGCCGAGGAATACCAGGTTTTCGGAAATCCAGACCGGATCAGGGGTGAGCTTCATCTCGAAATGCCGGGCGAGTTTATCGCTGGATAGGAGAGAGCCGATCTCACTCATCGGATCGAGGGTTCTGGTAAGAAATACGTCCGGGTGAGCTATGAGAACGGGCCTTTTTCTCTTTTTTTTCTCGATCAGCGCCTCCGTGTGGAGCCTGACCAGGGGGAAAAGGCCCCAGCTGTGATCCATGTGTCCATGGGAGAGCACGATATAATCCACGTTAAGGAGATCGATCCCCATTTTAGAGGCATTCTGCAGGAAGGCATCGGAATAGCCGACGTCGAAGAGGATCTTCTTTCCCTGTTCCTCGATCAGGTAGGAAACGCCCGGTTCCCCCAGGAAATAACGGTCGATCAGGGTGTTGTTATCGAGGAGTACGGTCAGTTTCAAAGTGACGGTTGCCTTTCTTTTTTCTATTCAAAGAACCCTTTTGAACTGGCGGTCCAGCTGGGATTTTGTCATGAGGATCATGGTGGGGCGACCGTGGGGGCAGGTGAAGGCCAGCCGGGTGTTTTTGAGTTCCAGGATCAGGGCGGTCATCTCCTCCCGGGAAAGCCGCTGTCCGGCCCGGATGGCGCCGTGACAGGCCATGCGGCGGATGATCTCGTTTCGAACCTCGCTTTCCCCGAGATTTTTCAGATCCACGTCAGGCGATTCGAGGATCTCTTTTATCAGTTCTGTGGGATCGGTTTCGGCCAGATCCGCGGGAACCGAACGCACCACGAAGGATTGCCCCCCGAATCGCTCCACTTCGAGCCCGAACTCCGAGAGCCTCTTTGAGAGTTCCTCCATATCCGGCACGCGTGAAACCTCGACCTCGAACTCGATGGGGAGGAGGAGGTTCTGGATGACGAGTTCTGATTTCCGATCCCTGATTTTCTCGTAAACAATGCGTTCGTGGGCCGCATGCTGGTCGATCAGCAAAAGGGCGTCGCCGCAGCTGGCCACGATAAAGGTATTTGCGATTTGTCCAAGGGGCTCGGCTTTCTCGAGCGAGGCCCGGAATTCATCGGCCGTTTCCGGTACCGGGGAGGGGGTGGGGACGGTTGGGATCTCCTCCAGGGGCCGGGGAAGCCGGGATGACGATGGAGGGTGTTTTTCTCCGGAGATCGGATGCCCGGGCCATTCCCGGAACAGGCCGGTTTCCTCCTGACGGGAAGGCACGCGCGATTTCTGCTTGAACGATTCCCGCATGGCTGCCCCGGGCGAGGAGAAGAATCCGGGCATGGTTTGCTTTTGCGTTCCAGGGGACCCGGTTCCGGCGCCCCGTTCCTCTCCGGCTTCAGGAAGACGGGTATATGGAACCAGATTCGCCTTTCGGAGAGATTCCGAAACCACCCGGTTCAGGATGCCACCCACCTTCCTTTCATCCCGGAAACGGACCTCTTCCTTGGTGGGATGAACGTTCACATCCACCTCTTCCGGATCGAGGAACACAAAAACCGCCCCTACCGGGTAACGGCCGCTCATCATGAGGCCCCGGTAGGCCTGCTCGAAGGTTACGGTCAGGATGCGGTTGGATATGGGCCTTCTATTGACGAAAAAATACTGACCGCTGCGATCCCTTCTCCCCGCTTCCGGTTTTGCGATGAAACCGTGAATCGTAACGGGGAGATTCCCGGAATCAAGGGGCAACAGCTGATCCTCGACGGAGGAACCCAGAACCTGTCGCAGGCGATCTTTCAGGGACTGACCCATGGGGAGTTCCAGGAGTTTCTTCTTCCCCACAAGGGTAAATCCGATATCCGGGTGGGAAAGGGCCTGCTGGGTCACCACCTGGAGGAGGCGTTTGAGTTCCGTGGCGGGACGGCGCATGAATTTCAAACGGGCGGGGGTGTTGAAAAACAGCTGCCTGATCGCGACACTGGTCCCGGTGGGGGCTCCGGTGGATTCGGTTTTTACCAGTTCCCCACCTTCCACTGTCACTCGTGTGGCTGCATCTCGTTCCGGCGTTCTGGTGGTGAGGATCAGGCGGCTGACCGCTGCGATGCTGGCCAGGGCCTCTCCCCGGAAGCCGCGGGTCTGGACATTCACGATATCCTCGAGACTCGAGACCTTGCTGGTGGCGTGACGGAGCAGGGAGAGGGGGGCCTCCCCGGGGGTCATACCGCACCCATCGTCCGTGACGGAGAGATCCCGCACATCGGGGGAGACCTCGAGGGAGATCTGTTTCGCACCCGCATCGATGGCGTTTTCCACGAGTTCCTTTGCCACGGATGCGGGACGGACAATGACCTCGCCGGCCGCGATCTGGTTGATCAGGTTCCGGGGCAGTATCCTGATGCGGGACTGCTTATCCATCATGATATCCGAATATCAAGCCTCTCTGGAGGGATCAGTTTGCCCCTCGGAATCCTGTTCGGGAAGCCCGGCATAGAGGAAGCTCTCGAACATATCCACCCACTCGGTCCATTCATCGCCCTTTTCATGGGCCTTTTTCTGCTGCTCGAAGTAGGTGCTGAGGTAGGCGTCGATGTAATCGGCATAAAACAGGATAAGGGCCTCGGCGGTCATGGGGAGTTTGGGGGATCCCCATTCGCGCCGGCCGTGATGGGAGAGGATCATGTGCTGGAGCAGCATCTTATCCTGCTCGGGGAAATCGGGGATGCGGGCCGCGCGTTTCTCGATCTCGATGGTCATGAGACACAGATGCCCCACGAGGCGTCCCGGTGTGGTGAACTGGATCACGGTCTGATAGGAATATTCCACGACCTTGGAGCCGTCGTGGATCAGGGCGCCGGTGATGAGGATATCCTCGTTCACGCCCTCATAGTTACGTGCGATGGAGAGGGCGTTTTTCACGACTCCCAGGGTATGTTCCACCAGTCCGCCCACATAGGCCTGGTGCATGGTGCGGGCAGCGGGAGCCCTGAGAAAGGTGGTCAGGAAGCGGTCATCGCCGAAAAAGTCATCCAAAAGGGCCCTCAGATGGGGGGTCTTGACCCGACCGATCCATTCCTCGAGTTCGCGACGCATCTCGGGAAGGGGGCGGCGGGAAGTGGGAAGGAACTTCTCGAGATCCACAATATCGCTGCTGACCTTGTCGGCCTCACGGATGGTGAGCTGGAGCTGGTTGTTGTACCTGTTGATATCGCCCTTGAGATGGACGAAATCGCCCGGTCTGGCCTGGTTCGAGAGGAAGAGTTCAGCCCGTTCCCACATCACGGCGTTGAGGGTTCCCGTGGCGTCCTGCAGGTTCAGAAAAACATAGGGTTCACCGGTTTTCTTGTTTCTTTTCATAACATCCCGGACAAGGTAAACCGAGTCGAGTTTCATGCCGGATTGAAGGGAAGCAATGTCCACGTGTTTCATGCGTTGCGCCTCGTTAAATAAAATCAATGAAAATGAAAAGAAACAAATAGGGCGGGGAAAAGAGGAAATCAAGGGCAAACCGGGCGGATAAGGACTCCAATCGCTTATCGCTTGGGGTCAGTTTATATAATTATATAATAAAAAGAGGAAAAAACCCGGCAGGAGGACGCTTTCTGTCGTGATTTTATTATATAATTATATAAACTGACCCCATACCAGAGGCAGGCTAGATCTTGCCGTTGGTTAAATGGTATGTCTTGAGCCGGGGTTGAGTGTCGAGCTGGTCGTGGGTGACGAGGACTAAAGAGCTGGAATGGGTTTTATGATAGTCGAGGATTATCCCCAGGATTTTTCCGGCGGTGATTTCATCGAGGTTTCCGGTGGGTTCGTCCACGAGAAGCAGGTCCGGTTCGCCGATCAGGGCCCTTCCCAGGGAGAGACGCTGGAGCTGGCCCCCACTGAGGGAGTCGGGGAACTGTGAGGCCAGGCGTTCGAGTTCCAGCATTTCGAGCGTTTCGCTCCCCTTTTTTCTGGCCGTTCTCACCCCTTCCCCACGAATGATAAGGGGCAGGATCAGGTTTTCCATCACGGTGAGATTTTTTTTTGTGAAGCTCGACTGGAAACAATACCCGATCCGCCGGTTCCGGAGCCCGGCCCGGGCCCGATCGGACATTCGAGAGAGATCCCGGCCCTGGAAGAGGACGGAGCCGCCGGTGGGAGGTTCCAATCCGGCGATTATATTCAGGAGGGTGGTTTTCCCCCCGCCGGACCGCCCTTTAATGACAATGCCCTCCCCCCTTTCGAGGGAGAGGGCGATATCCTTCAATATCCACGATCCCGCGGCGCGATATCGCTTCGAGACGTTTTTCAGTTCGAGCAGGAAGGGACCTGTCAAGGTCTTGGTCCGCTGATTATTCCCATTTGAAAGAGACGTCATCGAATTTATTCTTGGAACCGAAAACCTTGTTGAGGTGGATCTGTTTGGTGATCCAGTGGATGGGACGGGTCACCACGTATTCCGCGGCCATACCCACCGGGTGAACGGCATAGGCGAGGATCCGCACCGGATTGTCATCCGTGCCCCTCTTGTAATCCGAGGCGAAGCAGGCGGTTGTGAGAGTGAAAAGCACTACCGCGAGAATACCGACCAGGACAACTTTTGCCTTCATGACCTATCCTCCCTTAATCAAATATAACTATGTTTATCCCTAATAAAATGCCGGAGCAAAGTCAAACACTTATTTTTATATTGCCTCCAAGAAATCGCGGGCATAGAGATGATCAGGTAGTTGAGGGGTCGAGCCGGGATTTCTTTTTCCGGCGTTTCATGAAAATCCGAGAGAAAGGACCGTTACAACTCTCCATGGGCATCCGGCTGGAACGAAAAGGAATGCTGATCGTGGTTTCCTCCCCATCCGGGGGAGGAAAATCGACGGTGATTCGGAACCTCCTCGAGGAGGACACTGGTTTGGAATACTCGGTATCCGTGACCACCCGGCCCATGAGGCCCGGTGAAGTCAACGGGAAATCGTACCGCTTCGTCAGTGAAGAACAGTTCCGAAAATGGATCGATGAAGATCGCTTTTACGAATGGGCCGTGGTTCACAATCACCTGTACGGGACCAGGAAGGACGTGATCGAGGAGAAACTCTCGAGGGGCCGGGATGTCATCATGGACCTGGATTTCCAGGGGGGCCTGAACATCAGGAAACAATCCCCGGACGCGGTTTTGATCTTCCTTTTACCCCCTTCGATGGAGATCCTGGAGGAGCGCCTGAAAACAAGGCAAACCGACCGGGAGGATGTCATCCGCATCCGGATGAAGAACTCCCGGGAGGAAATCCGTTATGCGACCAGATATGATTATGTTCTCGTCAACGACGATCTCGAAAAGACCATTTCCCATGTCAGGGCCATTATCCGATCGGAACGCCACCGTGCAAACCGGTTGAAAATTCACTTGCAGGGACAATAGTCCCGCGGGGTATCATTTTTTTCAGGGTGAAGAAACAATGCTCGATGGAAAATACATCCTTTTGGGGGTATCGAGCAGCATCGCGTGTTACAAGTCCCTTGAGCTGGTTCGCCTGTTTCGCAAGGCAGGGGCGGAAGTCCGGGTCACCATGACCCGAAACGCCACAAAGATGATCACGCCGTTGCAGTTCGAGGCCCTTTCGGAAAATCCCGTGTACGTGGACGTTTTTTCCCGGAACAATCCCTGGGAGGTGGAACACGTGGTTGCCGCGGACTGGGGGGATGCCCTGGTTGTGGCCCCGGCCACGGCCAACGTGATCGCCAAGATGGCCTGCGGCATTGGGGATGACGCCCTGACCACGCTCTGCCTGGCCTTTCCCGGACCGGTGTTCGTGGCGCCGGCCATGCACACGGAAATGTGGCGCCACCCGGCAACCCGGGAGAACACCATGCGTCTCAAAGAGCGGGGAGTCCGGATCATCGATCCGGAGAGCGGGGATCTGGCCTCCGGGGATCGTGGGGTGGGCCGTCTGGCCTCCCCGGAAACCATATTCGAGGCAGTGAGGGATTACTTCCTCCCCCACCCCGTACTGGCGGGAAAACGCGTGCTGGTAACGGCCGGGCCCACCCGGGAGGCCCTGGATCCCGTCCGTTTTCTCTCGAACCGTTCATCGGGAAAGATGGGTTACGCCCTTGCGGAGGAGGCGGCGCGTCGCGGTGCGAGGACGATTCTGTTGAGCGGCCCTGCGGCCCTTCCCGATCCCGCGGGTGTGGAAACCATCCGTGTGGACACTGCGGAGGAGATGTCCCGCGAGACGGGCGATCGAGCCGGGGATACGGACATCTTCATATTCGCCGCGGCGGTCAGTGATTATCGTCCCGAAAGCGCCTCCACCGGGAAGATCAAAAAGGGCGAGGGGGAGATGACCCTCCGGCTTGTTCCCAATCCGGATATCGCCCGCCTGACGGGTGAGAATTCGCGTCCGGACCAGATCCTTGTGGGATTTGCCGCGGAAACGGAAAACCTCAGGGAGGCCGCGGCTGAAAAGTTGAGGAGTAAGAATCTCGATCTGATCATCGCGAATGACGTCTCCCGGCGGGATGTGGGCATGGAATCGGAAGAAAACCAGGTTATGGTGATGTCGAGAAGTGGAATTATCGAGGAAACGGGAATTCTGTCCAAGAAGGCGCTTGCCGAACGGATCTGGAACATAATCGAGCAGATTCCAGTTCAAAAAAGAGGGGAAGATAAAAATGACAGTTAATTTCGGGCAACTACTCACCAACATGAAAAACGTCAATGCCTCGGATCTGCATATCAAGTCCGGCTCGAAACCGATCTATCGCATCAATGGAAAACTGGTGATTGTAAACCACCCGGTAACCACCCGGGAGGAGGTTTCCGCGATCGTCAAGAAGATCCTCCCGGAAAAGCTGTCGGAGGCGTTGAAACGGGACGGGTCCTGCGATTTCGCATTCAGCATCGATCCCACCACGCGGTTCCGGACGAACGCCTTTTACCAGAAGGGGGCCCTCTCGATTTCCCTGCGCCGCCTCCAGTACGAGGATCTCACCTTCGAAAAACTCGGTCTTCCCAAGGTATTGAACACGGTGGCCCAGTCTTCCCGCGGGATGATCCTCACAACCGGCCCCACCGGCACGGGAAAATCGACCACCATGGCCACCATGGTGGATGTGATCAACCGAACCCGCCCGGAACACATTATCACGATCGAGGATCCCATCGAATTCGTTTTCCAGGATAAAAAGAGCCTGATCGAGCAACGGGAGGTCGGCATCGACGCCCGATCCTTCGAGGAAGCCCTCCGTCATGCCCTCCGCCAGGATCCCGACGTGATCCTGATCGGTGAGATGCGGGACAAGGAAACCATCCAGATCGCGATCCGCGCCGCCATGACGGGTCACCTGGTGATCAGCACCCTCCACACCATCAACGCCGTTCACACGGTTTCCCGCGTCGTCAAGTATTTCCGGACGGAGGAGCAGGATTCCGTGAGGAGCGAGCTGGCCACGTGTCTCAGGTCTGTAATCTCCCAGAGGCTGGTTCCCACCAAAGACGGAAAGAACCGGGTGCCCTGTGTGGAGGTCATGATTGTGAACGATATGGTTCGCAAGCTGATCCGGGAGAACCGGATCGACGATATCGAGCAGATCATCAGGAACGGCGTGGACGGCATGCAATCATTCGACCAGTCCCTGGCTCAGTTGGTGAATGCCGACAGGATCACGGTCGAGATCGGAGAGAATTTTGCGGATGACGTGGCCGGTTTCAAACGGATGTGCAAGGGAGTGAGTGCGGGTACGGACCGTTCCGGGATCCTCGCCGGTTTCTGATTCGTTTAGGCATTTTTCCTGAATGCCCTGTTGAAAGCCGGGCATCGTTCCCGCCTCATTTGTGGATGAGTTCGTTGACATCCCTCTTTTCAGCGGTTTCAAAACGGATGGACCATGGCAGGTTGGAGATCGAATCCCCGGAGAGGGTTTCGATCCCTCTGGCCAGGCGAAGGGTATATCGTGTATCATCCGTGAGTTGCGCATAGATCTGCAGGACGCTCCAACCTGTTTCGGGATCTTTGGTCACCCTGAAATGGACATTGGTTTCCGGCTCCGGATCGAATTCGATCATATCCGTCTCCAGGGAGGAGGAATCGATGGGTGCGTTGAAGAAGACAAACACCGGGTTCTGCAGGTTGAGAAAAACATTCGAGTCGCCATCCCCGGGCCTCGATCCGGTAATGCTGGCCTTTCCGGTTTCGAAAGTGAACCGGTAGTCTTCCTCCATGGAAAGGCCGTCGAAATCGGTGGCCATGGAGCTGACGGTAACGGTATAGCGGGTATCGAATCGAAAAGGATCCGTTTCCGAGTTACCGAGGAGTTCGACGTAAAGGAGGTCGAAGTCGCTGAACCGGCTCTGTCGTCCGGCGAAAATGCGATAATCGACGTCGGGATTAATGGAAAAGGCGCGCTTCAGGGTTTCCGGTTTCATTTTCTTATTGAATCGTATGAAGACGGGAGAGATTTGCTGGACCAGGATCCCTCTCTGCCCGTCGCCCGGATCGGTATAGGTGACCTCCGGGTAGAGCATTCTCATTTCGAGAACGATCTCCTCGAGCTCGAGTTCCTCGGACTTTTTCACCTCCACGTTTTCCACGGTTACCGGATAGAAATCCTCGAGTTGTGCCAGGACATTGTAGGTTCCCTCGGGCACGCCCGCGATGAGGTACCGTCCCTGGACATCGGTCACGGCCACTAGGGAGGTGCCGGTGACGGCCACGGTGACGCCGCTGTGATCCTCCATGTTCTCGAGACGAACCGTGCCCCTGATGACGCCCTTGCTCGCGGACTCGGAAGGCACTTCGTCCATGACCACACTGACGTTCGTATATTCGAGATCTGAAAGGTCCACGTCGATCTTGCTCCTGTTGATGAATCCCGGTGCAGTGGCGTTTATGGTATAATTGCCGGCGGGGATTTTATCGAAGACGAATTTCCCCTGGGCATCGGGAAGGGCCACATAGGATGTGCCCTCGAGGGCAATGATCACAGTTCCGAATTTATTGGTTGGATTTCCCTTGAGATCGAGCATTTCGACAATCCCGAAGATCTTGCGGAAATCCTGCTGTTTCTCGATGGAGGGGAGCTGGATGGAGGCGACATAGGTGGGACCGCCGGGCAAAACGTTGACACTGGTGGTTTGCGCCACGTAACCCGACTTGGAAAACCGCAGGGTATAAGCCTTTGGCGAAAGGTTGAAAAAGCGGTAGGTTCCCTCCTCGTCGGTCACGGTTTTGAAAAGCGTGCCCATGATCTGGACAAGAACGCCGTCAGCCGTATCGCCTTCCACAACCTCGACCTTTCCGATGACGTCTCCATACTCCACCCCCTTTTCATCCTCGGGGAGTTGTTCCAGAACCGTGGAGGGGAGGCGGATGGGTTGTGCGGGTTTCCGGGGGCTTCCCTCGACGGTTACGATCCCGAGGGAGGCGGTTTCATATCCATCCATCCTGGCCATGAAGCTGTAAGTTCCCAGGGGGACGTCGAGGAATGTATACTGCCCGTCCTGGTCTGTGAAAGCCATGAGGGATTTACCGGCGGCAAAGACGAGAATCCCCTCGTGCTGTTCTTTTTCGGGGAGCTGAACCACGCCGGCGATGCTGGTGCGGTCCCATCCCGGTTTTACCTGTGTTATGCCGGTTGTGGGGGTGGATGGCGGTTTTTCTTCCTTTTTGGAGCATGCGGGAAAAACGAGTGCGGCCGCAAAAAGCAAAAGGACGATGGAAGAGGTTCCCCGGGTCCTGTTCCATCGATTCATTAACCTTGCAATATCTGACATAGGCCTCTCAATCCTTCTTGTCTGGTTCAATGGATCGAGCTTATAATCAGTCGTCCTCGGGGGCGTCAAGGTCTTTCGGCAAATCAAGGATCCGAATGCTGGAGGAAGCCCGATCCACAAAAATGATTCCCCCGTTGGGATTGATCTCAAGTCCGGCGGGACCGGCCACTTCGAACCGGCCGTGGGGGTCGGGTCGCTCGATCCCGAGGAGATTTCCCTCCGGGGAAAAGACAAGGATGGCTTTTTGAAGGGGATCGGAGATAAAGGCCGTGCCGTTGGGGTGAAAAACAATATCACCGATGGATTGGAAGCTGCCATAGGATCTCTCGTAGTAGAATTTGTGTTTGACGCCCTCCCGGAAGACAAAACAGGTTTTCCTCGAGTCATCCAGCACGTGGAGTTCCCCATTCGGCGAAAAGGCGAGGGCCTGTGGTTCCTCCACCACACCCTCCCCGAAACGGCCGATATACCCTCCCTCCTTGTCGAAGAGAACAATGCGTTTGTTTCCCAGGTCGGCGACAGCCATATCCTCCTTGAGGTTGAAGGCCATATCCCTGGGATCCTTCAATTGTCCCGGACCGATTCCGGATTCCCCTATGAAATAAAGGAATCCCCCTTCCACGTCGTAAAACTCGATCCGGTCGGATCCGGCATTGCTCACCACCAGTTCGTTGCGTGGAGTCCAGGCCAGATTGGTCACCCGCATCCCGCCCTCGAGGAGGGGATGGAGATAGAAGCGGAAAAACCGGCCCTGGTCATCCATCCGGAGAATCCGGCCGGTTCCCTCGTCAAGGATAAAGAACTGGTTTTCCGGAGTCAGCACGAGGCTTTTCATTTTGACACAGAAGGGGATATAGGTCCATTCGGAGAGGGGGCTGTCCCTTCCCTGTGGATCGACTGCGGTGATGGCGAAGTAGGTATCCACGTTCGAGAAGGGGATCTGGTCGATATAACGAAGCGAGGCTTTTATTTCTTTGATCAGGACGAACTCATTCCCATGAACCGAGCTGCGATCCTTCATGGCGAAGAGGCGATACTTCCGAATCCCCTCTTGAAGAGAGGGCAGCCATTCGAACCCGAGCCGCGAGGGGGCCGTGCGGCCTCCCCGGAGCCGAATCGGAGCGGAAGGGGCGCCTCCCCCTGGGATGATGGTGTCGATCTCCAGCACAACAGGCTTGTCCCGATCCCGGGTCTTTTGCAGCCGCCACCAGGCCAGGTTGAAATCCGTAAGATCGAGCCAGACATAATCCGTCTGGCCCCGGGCCCGGATTTCACAGAGGAAAACGCCATTTTCCCCGGACAGGGCGATCTTGCCGAAGGGATTGGGATGCAAATGAAAACCGAGCGGGGTGTCGACGCCGGGAACGGGACGATTGGTAATCCCGACATTTCCTTTGGCCCCGGTATACCCGATAAAAACCGGTTCCCTGCCGATCTCCCCCCTGGCATTCCTCTGGTAAATACGAACCCTTGCATGCTCGACCGCATATCCCAGCCGGTCTTTGAGTCGGAGAAGATACTGATCCGCAAGGTCATAGAAATAATCGCCGGCAAAGCCCCTGGGCCGTCCATACTGCCGGTTGAGGGCCAGAACGGAAAACTCCGAAAACCGAAACTCCCCGGCCGTGTTGCCGATGATCATGGGTCTGGGAACGAACCGCCAGTAAAGGGGTTTCCGGTCCGGACCGGGGACGCGATTTTGCGATGGATCGACGTAAAAACCGGCCGGGTCCACGAGACCCAGCTGTTTGGCCATGTTCACGGGCAGCATCGGATCCCAGTTCTTCATCCAGCTTTGAATGGTCTCGTTCGGCATGATCACCAGGACGCCCTGGGCCGCCGGGTCGTGCCTCGAACGCAGTTGAGAGAGTTCCGTTTTATCATGGAAATAAACCACACGATCCAGATAGATCTGTTCCAGGCATCCCTCCGGTGCGGAGGGATACCGGGATTCGCGAAGGGCGGTGTTGAATCTTTCGACATGTGCCTGGAGCCAGTCGATGGCGCTGAAGCTGCCGACGCGGTTGAGGCTTTTATGAAAAACGGTCCTGACCTGGTGGTGAATGTAACAACAGAACGGCAAGGCATCGGACCGGATGGTCATGGAGTCATTTTTCGAGGAGAGGTCCATGGTTTCGGAATCGGGATAGTCCAGTGATACGGAGATTTCATGAGATCCTTTTTCCCAGTCCCAATCGATTGACGATGTGACGTGTTCTCCAGGATCAACGGAATCCAGGGAATGTTCCTTTACCTTTTCGCCATTGATTTTCCAGATGCAGCGGGCTTTTCCGGAGACAATATTGCCCTGGTTCACGATATGGGCGGTGAAGCTGACCGGTTTTCCTGTTTCCGGCCAGCGATTTTTCATCTTCGGGGCATCCGGTTTGAGGAGAGGGATTCCGTTTTTCACCTCGACTGATGCCCTCCAGGAGGGTGTTTCGGGTGTTCTCTGGATAAAGGTAATGGAGAGATCCGCGATTTCGGGGGTCGGGAGGTAGGAAAAACCCGCTCGAGATAGAAGGAGGACAAATCCAAGGAAGAAATAAAAAGGGAGCTTAAAAAACATGATTTCGTACTCAACCACTTTTTATAAATCGAAAATAAAAGATCAAACACCGGGAAATTGCAAGGATCTTTTCTCTTTCCTTGTTCTTCTCCAAAACAGGATTATTGATTTCCCGATTCTGTTTGGCCTTTCCGGGATTTCTTTTCCCCCCAAGACGGGATGACGATTTTTATTTGACGGGTGCGGTGGATTTTTGTTCCCCTTTCTCCTGCATGGGTAAACCGGGCCGGAAAATGAAAAGGAGAATCATCAGGTGATACTGGACGAGATCGTTCGATACAAAAGGGAATTCGTCAGGGAACAGAAGGCGCGCATTCCTTTATCTGAAATCAGAAAAGCAGTGGAAAAGGCCCCCCCTCCCGGGGATTTTCTCACCGCGCTCCAGGCGCCTCCGGGAGAGGTTCGCATCATCGCAGAGGTGAAAAAGGCCTCCCCATCAAAGGGGGTTATCCGCGAGGATTTCGAACCGGTCAAGATCGCCCGGAGATACGAGGAGTGCGGGGCAGCTGCGGTGTCGGTACTGACGGATGAAAAGTATTTCCAGGGGTCGCTCGATTTTTTGAGAAGGATCCGGCGAGAGGTCGATCTCCCCCTCCTCCGAAAGGAATTCATCATCGACGAATACCAGATCTTCGAGTCGCGGGCCGCCGGGGCGGATGCAGTGCTCCTCATCGCCGCCATACTCGAGGATAGCCGGCTTTCTTCGTTTTATCGTCTCTCCCGAGATTTGAACATGTCCGCACTTGTGGAGGTTCATACGAAAGAGGAGTGGGAGAGGGTGAAGAAAATCTCCCCCCGGATTTTAGGGGTCAACAATCGGAACCTGAAGGATTTCACGGTGGACCTGTCACAAACCTTCCATTTGAGGAAAGAGATTCCCCTTAAGATTGTCATGGTGAGCGAGAGCGGGATCAGAACGCCGGAGGATCTGCGTCTCCTGTCCGAACATCGCATCCAGGCGGCCCTGATCGGAGAGACCCTGATGAGGGCGGGGGATCCGGGGGTGGCTTTGCAAACCCTGATCAGCTTCCATTAATCGGGTTTTTTGATTTACGAACAAGGATCAACGATGTGCGATTTTCGAAGTATTTCGCACATTATAAATCGTTAATTATACCCGCCGTAGATTCAGCGAAGGCGGGCCTTGTTCTTAAATCAACCCTGCCATCTCATGTCTTAATCGAAGGATCTGAAAGATTGGGTTCAGTGCCTGGCAAAACCGAAGATTCGCCGGAACAGGCGGGAAAATGCGGAAGATCCGGTGAGTTTTTTCAGGGCCTCCCTGGCCTTGATGAAATCCTGTTTCTGCTCGATGGAGCGATCCAGGGCCTCCCTGGCCTTGAGGCCGAAACCCAGCTTCATATAACACAGCCCCAGGTGATACCAGAGGTAATGGTTGACGACGTTGCGTTCGCAGGCCTTGAGAAGGTAATCGAGGGCCCGGGAGTACTGTTTCTTTTTAAAGTAGATGAGGCCGATCCGCATCGGGGTATTCCAGTTGGCCTCCCCGGCGAGTTCCATGGCCTTCATGAAGCAGAAGGAGGCGTTTTTGTTACCGGCCACAAGGAGGCAGTATCCCCTGGCGATATAGGTATGATCGGAGGCGCCTTTCCGGCTGATGGCGTAATCGGAGGTATTGATGGCGCGTTTGTACATACCACGGTTGGCGTACATCATGGCCCTGAGGGAGAGGAGAGCGCTGTCCTCCGGGAACATCTCGAGGGCGCGCCCGGTCCACAGGTCCGCCTCCTTGAGCTGGTCCATCTCGATCAGGCAATAGATCTGGCCGAGCCAGGGATAATGCCTGCTGCTTTCGAGCTGGATGGCGCGGGAATACATTTTGAGTGCCTGCCTGAAATTCCCGGTGAAGTAGGCCTTATCGGCCTGCTCGATATAATAGGGGGCGTCGTAGCTATCCTCGCGTGGCGGGGGCGATACCTCTTCTCCGGCCTTTTCGCGCTGGGCTTTTTGCCGGGCCAGGGCGTCCTGGGTTTCTCTTTCTAATTTTGAAAATCGACCCATGAGTATTTCCAAATGGTTTTACGAATCAATCTGAAACGAACGGGGATACGGGTTGTCAGTTCCATTTCCGGGTTTGGAGGATGATATCTCCATCCTCGGTGATTTCCTCACCCACGATCTGGACTCCCCGTTGATCCAGTTCCCGGGCCACCTTGTGATGGGCGAACTGCTGGATGATTTTCCGGGCGAATTCATCACCCAGGGCCATGAGTTCATACCTGGTGGCGGTTCGAGGGCCAGTGACTTCCACGAAGAATTTCCCCCTGGCATCCTTTCGAAAGCTGAGGAGGATATCTCCCTTTTCGAAATCCAGCCGTTCTTCCCTGCCGATTTCCTCGGCCACCACGTCTTTGAGCATATCGTCGAGGGGGACCGAGACCTTTTTCAGGTTCCGCACATCATGTTCCAGCTCCTTCTGGAGCCAGTTTTTCATTTTTTTCCCTGTGAGTGTGGAATATCCCATGGCTCCGGCCGCCGCCATAATGAGCGGTGAAAGCATGATCCACGACCATCCGAGAACGGGAACGATCACAATTAAAGGCATTTGCGTTTCACCCCTGTTTTCATCAGAAAAGTAAGGATACATTACCTCTTTTTATGCAGGAAAGTCAAGGGCAATGATGGGGGCGGGATTAAGGGAGAGCAGCTCGGGCGATCGAGATTTTCAGGCTCGAGTCAATGAATCGGTTTTTTCCCCCCTGCCCCCGAACGTCAAAGGGGGGTGTGATGTTATTTCTTCGGAGTTCCGGGATCAAGTGCACTAACCAGCCCCCTCAGATCGCCCGGGTTCCCTTCCGTGGCAAACGCGACTTCGTGATGATCCAGGATCAGGACTTCAGAGGATTGCCTCCATTCGGAGAGATGTCCCCTCATATCAGCGAAGGGGTTCAAGATGGACACCTTTTTCCCATTGTTATTGGAAAGGAATGCGAGTTTGCGGGATTCCTTTGTGAGGTTGTAGGCGATTTCGAGATGATCGAGGGTAAGGTGAAAAAGCCCCCCCGGGGAATCCGATTTCTGTCCGAACAGGGCGGCGATTTTTTCCGATGCCAATTCATTGGGTTCGCCGTCGTACAGGGAGATATCGGCGGATACGGTGGAATCCCCCTGCAGATTTATCCAGAGTTTTTCCGGGAGCAGGGCATGATGGGGGCCGGAGAGGTATTTGAAAAGGGCCTCTTTTTCCTTCTCTTCGATTTCCCCTTCCCCTGAGGAGAGGTAAATGAGGTAGTTGGGGAACGGGATATCCGCTTTCTGGCAGAAGGCCAGGATTTCGCTCAAGCCGTCATCCATGAGGAGGCTGAAGTTGCTTTTGGAGGGATAGATCATTTTATCGAAGGGAAAGGCTTTGACCCATGTGGCGGATTTACTTTTCGCGATGTATTTTTCCCCGAAGGTTCGCTCCGCCACAATGGCCAGCCGGGGCGCCACACGGGCCTCCCGTCCGGCGAAATCCCTCAGGCGACCGATTACACGGGTGAGTTTGTGGAACATATCCTCCGTGTCGTAAATGGTCTCAATGTTGTCGTTGTAAAGCCCCTGGCACTTGATGTTGTAGTTCCAGATGGCGAAACCGCGGAGCAATCCCCCGTTTTCCATGGCGCTCGACACGGCCATGATCTGGTTGACCACGGCATCTGTGATGTTGGCCCTGTCGTCCGATGCCTGTCCGAGCCCCCAGCTGTTGCCGGTGGTCCACAGCCAGTAGGGTCTCTCATGTTTTCTGGAAAGATAGCTGAGCTGTCGAAGGAGGAGGGTCAGCATAACCAGATCGCTCTCCAGAACCGGGGTGGACTGGCTGCCGTCCCTGGGATAGACGTCGAATGTGGGTTGGAAATAATCCGGGGTGTCGCGGAAAACCCCCGGAACGCTGGGCATGGTGTTTTCCTCGCGACCATGATGACCGCAGAAGGACATGGTGGAGGGGATATCCGGGCAGACGGAGTGCCAGGCCTCGGCGCTCCAGCGGGCGTACTCGACGATGTAGCGGGATTGGAATCTTCCGAGCTGACGAAGGGATTCCGGCCCGTTTTTCCAGGCCTTTTCGAAGGAGATTCCGGATTGTTCCTGGAAGGCTTTTTCAGCATATCCGGAATAATCCCCTCCGAAGGGCTCGTCGGAGAGGTTGACGAGGAGCAGGATGGAACGGTACTTTTCCACGAAGGTTTCCGCGATCCAGTTGTAATATCGAAGGATATCCTCCCTGTATTTCGGGGAATAGAAACAGGCGGACACCCCGCCCCAGTCGATGATGGAGCCGTCCGGATGCCTGCGGAGGGAATCGGGGTTGTTTTCATTCCACACCTCTCCCATCTGGATCTGGTAACCGATGGGCAGGACGGTGGGGATGTTCAGCTGGAGGAGGGAATCGAGGAGCCTTTTCTGAGCCTCGACGATGCGGCAGGCGTCTTGGTGGCGTGGGTCCTTTTGGTTGGAAAGGGCCTCCCAGACGGCGTAGGAAAGTCCGGGCTCGATCTTTTCGGCGTCCACCTCCCCGGGGTTGTTATGGCCGATCCAGATAAAATTGGCGCCGTTTTCGATTTGCCGTGTGATATGATGGGCCATGGCGTGTTCGTCCATATCCGGATATGCCTCCATGGCCCAACCGGAATAGAATGTATCTTTCGAGCGGGTTTGATTCATACCATAAATCCTTTACTGATATAGCGTGTAATGGAGATTACTGATCATTCCTGACTTTATTGAGAAATCGTTCCTGGAAATCCGAGGCGGCGCGTTTTAGAAGCTCCTCCGGATCCGCGTCCTGATCCGTCAGCACCTTTTGAACGGCCGGACCGGTGAATTCGCTGTACAGCTGCTGGCAGTAATAGGGGGGTTCGGGTCGGATATATTCCGAGGCCTCCTGCATGAGTTCCTGCTGTCCGGGTACGGTGCGATACTTGTCGATGATGGCCTCGATTTTATCCTGGTATTCCCCGCTGAACACGGGGAGAACCCCGAAACCGAAGATCCTTCCCTGCCTTTTCATGATCTGGCACCTGAGTTCGATGGTATCCAGATCGTATTCGAAGGTGATGGCCCTGAAGGCCCATTTTTTCTTCTCTTCCGAGATGTTGGGATTGATGATGCTGTATCCGCCCCCCATCTGGTTGGCCCTGCCTCCCGGTCCGGCCGGAAGAAGGGCGATGCCGATCTTCTGGTAGGGCATCTCGTATTTCTCGATGAGGTGAACCAGGTATTCGGGGGTGAAGATCGACATGGAGATGCGTCCGGCCGAGAAATATTCGAACAGGTCGTCGTTGTCGCAGAGGATATCGTCCTGGAGCACCTGGTGTTTCCATCGGAGATCTTTGAGGAACTGGAGGGCTCTCACGGCCTCGGGGGAATCGAAAACGGCCTTCCATCCGCCGTTTTCCTTTACCTCGAAATCGCCTCCGGACTGCCAGACCCAGTTGAGGAAATGCCAACCGGCGCCGCCCTTTTCCCCCAGGATGCCGAATCCGGCGCGGCCTTTCGAGCGATCGGTGAGCTTTTTCGCGATCTCGACGAATTCCTCCCAGGTATCGGGGGGCTTCTCGATCCCCGCCTCCCGGAAATGATCCTTGTTATAGAAAAGGGTCATCACGTAACTCCCGCCGACCCCTCCCACAGGAAGGCCGTAAATCTTTCCCTCGTGCGATATGGGATCGAGCACGGATTTGTTCAGGTACGGGTACTTGTCCCACTCCGTGACCATGTCGGTGATGTCCGTCGGGATGCCTTTCTCGATGATGGTGGCCGCCTCGGAGGCGAACAGACCGACCACGTCGGTGCAGGTTCCACCACTGATCCGGAGCATGAACGATTCGGGAGAATACTGCCAGGGATCGCCGTAAATCCGGGCCCCCGGGTATTTCTTCATGAACAGCTCATTCAGGAGCCTGTGTTCCTCGATTCTCTTTTCGTCGCCCTCCAGGGGGCCGTTATTGACGGTGATAACGATTTCCTTCTGTCCGGAGGGGGACCGGGACTCGGGACCTTCGCCTCCCCCGCACCCCGCCATCCAGAGCGATACCAAAAGGGAGAATAAAAAAAGGAGGACGACATCCCGGGACAGTCCATACTTGCCCTGATTTAATCGAAACACTTTGAACATATAGATTTCCTTACCGCTAAATGCATGGCAAAACACATTTGCATTTATCGTCTTATTCCCGGCTTATACAACAAAAGACAGAATACTGGTTATCATACAGGTCTGATAAATCAAGGAAAAAATATGGTTCCGGGAAGAATCCTTCCCATCACCCTTTGCTCCTTCCATATCGTCAATTGTTGGTTTATTCAAAACGGAGAAATCCCACGGCCGTGGAGAGATCCCTGGGATCCTCGAGGTCCAGTCCTGCCTCCCGGGCGCTGTGGGCGAACTCCAGCCCGAGGCAGTGAAGGGTTCCCGCAATATGGGCATGGGCGGGGATGGGAAGCTCGAGGGTTGTGAAACGACCGGGAGGGAGGGGGTTTTCCCGTATGAGAGGGGTCTCGTCCCAGTTGACCGTGACTTTCTGGAGGGGAAAGTCTTCCACGGAGAGGGGAAAGAGGGAGATGGTGACCGTGGTTGGTTTCACATTATCATAGATCAGGAAGAGGCGGGCATTTCTCCCCCTGATCCAGCTGACGCCCCCCTCGTTCCAGTCTTCCGGCGGGTACCAGGCGGAATCGAGCTGATCTTCGATTGTTCCCTTCATGGAAAGGGTCACCGGAAAGGAAAGGCGCAGTTTACCCATCTCTTTTCGGAACCTTTCCACTTGCAGAAGGGCCTTGCCCGCCTTCCATCCCCCCTTGACCCTGGTGAGTACGGGTTGGATGGGAGGGTTTTGGGGAAGGCCGGGGGCGAGGGTTTGAGGGATGGAATAATCGGGCCTGCAGAACACCCGGTGCCAGATCAGCCAGATATGATCGGACTCCCTTATTTTCCGGAAGGATTCGAAAAACTCCTCCATGCGGCATACCGGGGGGGCCTGGGGGTAGAAAAGATCCCTGTAAAAACTATAGATGTAGAAGGTGTCAAATCCCGAACCAACCACCAGATCGCCGGGAACGGCCTTATCCGCCAGTTCACTGGTCACGGCCCGGATGTCGGATTTCCATTGCCTTCTCTTTTCGAGAGGCCCCCACACCAGGAAAAGAAGGGGAATGAGGAGAAGGAAAAGGGTCAGGATCCTGGACCTGGTTCCCGGGGAACATATTCCCAGGATATAATCCAGTCCCATGGCCGCGAGGGCCAGGAACGGGGGGAGGAAAACCAGCTGGTACCGTGGGGAGATCCAATGGTCGAACCGGTAGTAGAGGAAGAGTTGTCCCCCCTGGATCAGGATCAACCAGGCAAGGAGGAAAGATGTGGGGCTTTTTTTCCTGTACAACCCGGCAATCGTCCCGGTCAACATGCATAATCCGATCGGGATTGCCGCGGTCCAGACAAATCCCTCGCCGGTTCCGAATGCGAACCACCCGAGCAATTGAACGAAGAGCCAGTGATTGAGAGGCGGGGCGGGAAAGCCCTTGTCAGCTCCCCCGCCGGGTATTCGAAACAGAAGTGGAAGGAGAAGGACCAGGGCCAGGGCCACTCCGGCCAGGCCGTAAGAAACGCCCTTTTTGTCCCATCTCATTGAATCGGGAACAGGATGGAGCCGGATCCAGAGAAAGAGTCCGAACAGCCATCCCGCCTGAAGGAGCCAGAGTCCCAGTCCGAAATACAGGGTCCAGCAGGAAAGGGCGGTAAAGAGGGAGAAAAGAACCATCCGCCCGATCCCTGGTTTCTCGAGGAGGGCAAACAGGGCGTTCATGGAGAGGAGAACGAACAGAAGCGACAGGGCATAGGGTCTCGCCTCCTGGGAAAAGGCGATGTGAAGGGGGCTCAGGGCAAGCAGGGCGGCGGCGGTGAATGCGATAAACTCGTTTTGAAGGAGTCTTTTCACCCATTTGCCGAAGACCCAGACCGAGGCGGCGCCGGCCAGACAGGAGGGGAGCCGGAGTCCCCATTCGGAAGCGGAAAAACGGGCGAAAAAATATTCCACGAGGTAAAAAAGGGGCGGTTTGTTCAGGGGGACAAGGGCCATGCTTTCCTTCAGGGAGGGCGCCAGTGCCGTGCGGGCCTGTACAGTTTCATCGTACCAGAAGGAGGCCTCCCCCAGGTTGATCAACCGAAGGATGAGTCCTCCCAGAGCGATGCATGGAAGGACCAGCCCTTTTCCATCCACTGTATCTCTTTTTTCCATGATATCATGGAATGCCTTAATCAATTTCAGCCGCTTGGGCAATCAAAAAACAGATAAGAACTCGTTGCCCGTTGCAATGGCGGCACTTTCCTGAAAACAACCCCTTGACTTTATCTTTTCGAAAAATTAAAGACCTGTAATCATACAGGTTTACAAAATAATCCCATCAGGATAAATTTATTTCGTGAAACAACGGGGCATACTTACCAGACTGCACGATTTTTACAGCCGGCACCTTGCGGGGGTGTCATTTCTCGTCCCGGCCGTGTTCTTTTTTGTCATGTTTTCCTGGTGGCCCATCTGCTGGAGCGTGGCCATCTCCTTCCAGGATTACAGCATCAATCCGAATCAGCCCTCGAGCTGGGTCGGCCTCGAGAATTACCGTTACCTGTTCGACGATCCGAATTTCTACGTGGCATGGCGGAACGTGCTCATGTTCGTGGGACTCGCCCTTGTGATCGGGTATTTCATCCCCGTGATGCTGGCGATCCTCATAAACGAACTGCGGCACGTTCAGGGGCTGTTTCGCCTGGGGTATTACCTGCCCGCCATCCTGCCCGTGGTGGTGATCTCCCTGATCTGGAAATACCTTTACAACCCGGGTCCGGGCGGGCTTTTCAACACCCTGCTCCTCCCCGTCGGGATCGGGCCGGTCGAGTGGTTTTTCACGGATCCCATGGCGATTTTCTCCATTGTGATCATGACCACATGGCGCGGGGCCGGTTCCACCATGATCATTTACCTGGCGGCCCTTCAGGGGATTCCGGCCCAGCTGTACGAGGCCGCGGAGATCGACGGCGCCAGCATCTGGAGACGCCTCTGGCACATCACCCTGCCCCAGCTCCTCCCCATCATGAGCATCATCCTCATCCTCCAGGTAATCGCGACCTTCAAGGTGTTCGCGGAACCATTTATCATGACCAAGAACAAGACCATGGTGATTATGAGCTACATTTACGAGAAGGCCTTTCACTCCCTGAACATGGGGGTTGCCACGGCCATGAGCATGACCCTGTTCATCGTTCTGGTGATTCTTTCCATGTTTTACTTTTACATGCAGAGAAAGGTTTTATCCAAGTTTTAGATTATGGCGAAGAAAACGACAGAGGAACGGACCCTGCTCTCGAGGGCGGACCTTAAAAAGAAAGAGGTGAAGACCCTTTACTGGGTCCTCTTTTCCCTGCTTCTCATCGGGGTGGCCACCACTGCGTTGCCGCTTCTGTGGGGGGCGATGAACGCCCTCAAGGCCCCCAAGGACATCTTTGCCTTTCCCCCGAAGATCTTCCCGGAGCCCTTATCGAATCCCATGAAATGGCGCTGGAGCAATTACAGCGAGGCATGGGAGAAGATCCATTTCCCCCGGTATTTCCTGAACACCGTGATCCTGGCGGTGGGGGTGTGGTTTTTCAACATCTTCCCCTCGGCCATGGCCGGTTACGGCATTTCGAAATTCCGATCCCGTTTCGCCCGGATCGTGGCCTTTCTTTTCTTCCTCACCCTCATGGTGCCCTTCGAGGCCATCATGATCCCTCTTTATCTCACGGTGAAGAGTTTCCCGATACTGGGGATCAACCTGTTGCAGGAAAGGTGGGGCGGGGGGTACCTGGCGATCATGCTTCCGGCGGGAGTGAGCGCCTTCAATATTTTCGTGTTCAAGGGATTTTTCGACGAGATCCCCAGCGACCTGATCGAGGCCGCCCGGATCGATGGCGCCGGGGAGTGGAGGATCTTCCTGACCATTGTGCTCCCCCTGTCCCGGTCCATTGTGGCGGTTTTGAGTATTTTTTCCTTCATGTTCACATGGAATGACTTTTTCTGGCCGCTCATCGTGATCCAGAATTCGAAGTATCACACGATCATGCTGAAGCTGTACAACTTTTCCCTCACCGCGGTGAGCGAGAGCATTATTTTAGCGGCCCTGATCATCTCGACCATTCCCCCCATCATCCTGTTTTTCTTCTTCCAGAAACAGATCATGCGAGGCATCACCCTTTCGGGACTCAAGTACTGAAGGGGGACAAATTGGTGGTCAGACGCGAATGGCGCTGACTTAAGGAAATAAAATCATGTTCTCAGAGGAGATATATTTCCTTAATCGTACTCGTACTCGTACTCGTGCTCGAAGTTTCCGCTACACGCGCTTCTCTCCTTGATTCAAGATCCTACCTGCATTTGAGCTTATGAACGATTACGATTACGCGCACGAGCACGAAGATAAAGCGTGGGGAAATTGGTCTTTTCGAGCCTTAAGTCAGCGCCATTCGGGTCAGACGCCATCATTTGTTTTATTTTAAACCTGACAAAGAACTAATGCCAAGATCTAAGGGAAATATAATAACCTTACGGTATATAAATAGAACAAATAGTGGCGTCTGACCCCAGGTGTTTTATTCCCGGATCGTGCCCTCCTGGTCCTTCTGGGTTCTCAGGATGTTTCCGAAGCTGACCGTGCCGTTGGTGGGATCGTATAGGATATCGCTCCCCTTGAGGGGAGGGGGAAAGGCCCCATCCAGGTAATCGCGATCCGGCCCAACGGAGACCATGCGCCATTTTCCGTACTTCTCGAAGGCCCCTTCGTTTTCCGTCCAGTGATCGATGGCCTCGTGGGGACAGTCTCTCCCTTTGGAACTCCAGAACGCGGCTTCCTCGTAAGTGACAATACCGGTGTAAGTGTAATATTTGCTCCTCACCTCATCCGGGGTTTTTTCCTCGGGGTTAAACTTCCCGAAGGGATCCACCAGCTTCGAGGTGGTGATAAAGGCCACCGGTGTGGTGATTTCACAGGGGATGACATTGTACTCTCCATCGTTGGGTGGAAAGTGATTGTAATCCACGGCATAGGACTCGAGTGCCGTGGCAATGCTGCGCATATCGACCCTGGCGCGCGAGACCTTGCTTCGAATCATGGCCTCGAGGAAATTGGGCACGGCAATCGCCGCCAGTATGGCGATAATCGCCACGACAATCAGGAGTTCGATCAGGGTAAAGGCCCTTTTGGATTTCATTGTATTTCCTCCCTTCTCAATAGAGCATCCAGTCGCGAACTTCGTCTTTCAATGGCGCCACCCCGAAGGAGTTCAGGATCGTGCCGGAAATATCCACAGTCACCGTATCCCCGACCACGGATTGAGATCCGAACGTCTGATCCCAATCGATGCCGTTCCAGTCGTATATCCTCATATTCCCTGGACTTTCCCCGGAAGGGAGATCGTCGATCACGAATCCATGCAGGTTTGGGCCGTTATCGATGAACTGGAGGGTCAGAGTGGCGGGGATATTGAATGTAACAGGCTCCCTGGTGAGAATCCGGACAAGGGAGGCGTTTCCCGCGTTTCTGTTCAGCCATTCCTTTGTGGAATCGTACCAGGGATCGTTCCCGATGTCGCCGGGATCGTCCAGGACGATTTCCGTCCAGGAATCCAGGGCGCCCGCAGGGATATCGAGGCTCGGCTTGGTATAAACGCCACTTCCGCCCACCTGGAGTATCTCCCCGAACGGGCCGACCGTTGCACATGTTCCTGTGATGGTGGCCAGGCCGGTGCTCGGTCCCCACGTGCTGAAGACTCTGAGGGTATAGGTTGTGTTTTCCCCGCACAATCCGGGAGTGAGGGGGCTTTGACAGACCTTTAAAAGCATGGTTCCGGATGTGGTCCCGGAATTCCAGGTAAGCAGTTCATCGCCGCCTCCGGGACCGTAATCGTCGCGATACCGGATGTATGTTTCCAGATCCGACTCATGGTAGAGATAGAATGCCGCGTTACACTGGGGGCCCTGGTTCGATACGGAGATATCGTAAAGAACCCCCGGGTCCGCGTTGAAAACGGCCCAGTCTTTATCGTTCAATTCCCAGAAGTTGTGGGTTTGAGAGAAATTATCGTCGGAGATGAAGTTCATCGAGCTGGTCGAGAAGTCATCCTCATATACCAGATCGTAAATATCTTCATTCGAGGTCCCGGTAAACTCGGTTTGAGCCGGCTCGGACAGGACACCGGTTTTATCCTTCGCGAAATAGAGGATCTGGTAGCTGTAAGCCGGATCGAAACTGGAATAAACTGCCTCCCACCGGGCGTTTGCGCTGTTGTAGGAAAGATCCACTTTGTCGATCTCGTCCGACGTGGAGGAGGCGCCGGGCTTGATCACGTATGCATATACCTCCGCGATTCCGTCGGCATCCCACACCCCGGAGGCCCACAGGGTTTCACTGCTGCCGCTGAGTAAAATCCCCTTTGCATAATCCCCGATCACGGGAAGATCATCGCCCGTGACAAAGGCCGCACCGATATAGGTCTGAAGGGCAAGGGCGCCGTCCAGGTAGTTGCCCGCTCCCGATCCATCGTCGTCCAGGCAGGCGTTCTGGGTCTCGAGCGTCATGGTGCGCACGGCGGAGCGGGTCCAGTTGAAGGAGTCCCGGATATTCGTCCCCTGGAAGATCATGCTGAAAAACCAGCGGG
>Ga0272442_10002706_pt1 | contig 25431 bp, 19 predicted proteins | sample SSMForm2O_FD_200262 | JGI IMG/M metagenome (GOLD analysis project Ga0272442, IMG submission 200262) | Marine sediment archaeal communities from Little Sippewissett salt marsh, Falmouth, MA, United States - SSM-Form-2O | ecosystem: Environmental > Aquatic > Marine > Wetlands > Sediment ... | reverse complement strand
TGGTCGCCGCCGGGTTTTGTGTCCCCCGCCGACGACCTAGCCTTCCCACCAGCGCAGGCCCAGGTTCAGGATCCGCTGGAGCAGCCGCTCGTAGCCGGTCCCCTTCAGCTCGGCCGACTCGGCGAAGTCCTCGCCATAGGCCAGCTGCGGGTTGGGATTGGCCTCGATGAAGAACAGCCGGCCCTCGCGCGACAGCCGGAAGTCGAGCCGGGCGTACCCGCTCAGGCCCAGGAAGCGATAGATCCGCCGGCAGCGGCGGGCGATCATCTTCTCCACGCCCTCGGGCAGGTCCCTGGCGACGCGGCTGGTCACGCCCCACTTCTTCTGGTACTTCAGGTTCCACTTGGCCTGCGCCGTGGCGATCAGCGGCTGGTCTTCGGGCTTCTTCTCGAACAGCAGCTCCCATACCGGCAGCACCTCCAGCCGCCGGTTGCCCAGCACGCCCACGTACAGCTCGCGGCCACGGATGAACTCCTCGGCGATCGCGGCGGTGTAGGTGTGCTCTTGGACGAACTTGACCCGCTCGGCCAGCTTCTCGTCGTCCTTGACCAGCGAGGCCTGGGAGATGCCGAGCGAAGCGTCCTCGACCACGGACTTGACGAACAGCGGGAACTTCAGCCGGTGCGGCCGGCGGATCCGCCGCCCCCGGTGGAACACGACGAAGTCGGGCACCGGGATGCGGTGGTACGCCAGCAGCTTCTTCGAGAGCGCCTTGTCGCGGGCGATCATCATCCCCCGCGGGTTGCAGCCGGTGTACGGCACGCCCATCAGCTCGAGGTAGCTGACCACGTTGTGGTCGTAGAGCGTCTCGCCGGCGAACTCCTCCAGCAGGTTGAAGGCGATGTGCGGCTCGAAGTCGTGGATCGCGCGGCGGATCTTGCCCAGATCGTCGTGCACGCCGAGTTGGGCCACCTCGTGGCCGAGATCGCCGAGCGCGGTCACCACGTCGTACTCCATCTTCCATTCCGCGGCGGTGAGCTCGTCCGCGCTCATGCCCTCGACGCTCTCGGGCGGGAGCAGATCCTTGCGCATCAGGGCCAGGACGCGAAGCTTCTTCACATCTCCACCCGCTGACGCTTGCGATACAGCGAGTCCACGGTGTGCTTGCAGAGGATCATCGCGAAATCGCGGGTGACCCGCGGATCCGGGCCGACCACCCGGAGCTTGAGCTCGCGGCAACGGCCGATCATCTCGGCCATCACGTGGTCGAGCTGATAGCGGTACTCTCCGATCCACGGCGAGACCAGCCGCAGGATCTCCGGACGCCGGCGCCGAATGAAGGCGGACGCGAACTCACGGCGCGACGGACCGCCCGGATCGGTGAACAGGTGGTACAGGTCGTGGTCGTAGAAATCCGGCCACTCGATCTCGTACCCGCCCTCCTTGCGCTCGTAGTGCTGGCGCAGGGTCTTCTTCAGCGTGCGCAGGCGGTCGAGCTGAGCCCGGGTTCGCACCGGCGGCTTGCAGCCCGCGATCTCGCCCATCAGCTCGTCGATGTACTGCAGCTTCTTCAGCGCGGGCCAGCCGCGGTAGCGCCGGCGCCAGTTCGAGCGCGGGGTGAGCCACAGCGCGAAGGTCTCGGCGAAGTCCTCCGAGGGGTGGCTCTGGGCGTACCAGTAGCTCAAGTGCTGCACGTGCTTCTTGCTGTGCGGGTTGGGCCGGTACATCCGCGGGTAGCGCCGCGAGGCGTGACCGAAGAGCTGCTGGCGCTTGCGGCGCAGGTTCAGCCGGTACGCATGATCGAGCGCGTGGCCCACCTCGTGGCGGATCAGCTTCATGCACCACTCGTGAGTGCCGCCCTCGACCTCGCCCATCATCGCGCGCTCAAGGCGCATCAGCCGCGGGTGCGCGAGGTAGAAGGGGATCGCGGTGCCGGTCATGCCGTCGGGCGTGAACCACTCGTCAGAGAGCCAGAAGTACGGCTGGAACTGGATGTCCCGTTGCCACAGCTCCTCGCGCACCTTGTCGATACGCGCTTGCAGCGGCGTGCCCTCGATGGCCAGGTTGAGGTCGCACATCCGCAGGTCGAGCAGGCGCTCGTCGGAGCGGCGGGTCCAGAACTTGCCGCGCCTGCGCCGGTGGTTGTTCTTGCCGCTCTTGTTTCGAGTCGCCATGATCGCTTGGGGCGGGAGTACTAGCACCGCGCCGGCCGATTGGCAAACGGCGGCCGCGGGCGGTCGGAACCAGTCGATATCAGCCGTCCAGAACGGATCGAATCGCGGCGCACAGCTCGGCGGCGGTGTACGGCTTCTGCACGAAGCCGGCCGCACCGGCCGCCTCGAGGGCCTCGTAGCGCCCCTGCTGGCTGTATCCCGACACCGCGATCACCCGCGCCTGCGGATCGATCGCGCGGACGGCGTGGAACACCCGGGGCCCATCCGGATCGGGCATGATCATGTCCAGCAGCACCAGGTCGATCTCGGAATGTCGCTCCCGGAAGGTCTCCAGGCCGTCTGCGCCGCCGAGCGCGCTCAGCACGGTGTAGCCCCGGCTCTCGAGGATCAGCTCGGCGATCTCGAGGTTGAACTCCTCGTCGTCGATCACGAGCAGGGTCTCGACGCCGCGCTCGATCTGGGTCGCCCGCTCCTGCACCGCGGCCGCGGCGGGACTCCCCGCTGCCGGAAAAAACACCGTGAACTCGCTTCCCTGACCCTCGTGACTGCGCACATCGATGGCGCCGCCGAGCCGAGCCACGATGCCGTGGGCCGTGGACAGTCCGAGGCCCGTACCCCGACCCGCCTCCTTGGTCGTGAAGAAGGGCTCGAAGATGCGCCTCCGGGCGTCCTCTGGGATCCCCACGCCGTCGTCGATGATGCGCAGCGCCACGTAGCTCCCGGGCACCAGCGGCTGCGGCCAACCCTCCGTCGGCTCGACGACCTCCTCCACGCTGGTCTCGACGCGCACCGTGCCCGACTCCGGGATCGCATCGCAGGCGTTGGTGATGATGTTGAGCAGCGCCCGCTCGACCTGCAGGGGATCGACGGTGACATCGCAGCTCTGGTCGACCAGCCGCAGCTCCAGGCGCAGCTCCTGGCGCTCCTTGAGCAGGCTGTTCTCGATGAACTCGACCACGCCGCGGACGAGATCGTTGATCGAGACGGTGGTGAGCGACAGATTCTCGCCACGGGCAAAGGCCAGCAGCTTGAGGGTCAGGTCGCGGGCCCGCCGCGCGACACGCAGGATACGCGCGAAGTAGTCGCGGTACGGCTGGCCAGGGCCGCCCGGCTCGGGTACGCCTAGCGCGACCTCGGCCACGCCCTGCACCACCTGCAGCAGATTGTTGAAGTCGTGGGCGATTCCGCCGGCGAGGGTGCCCACGGCCTCGAGGGTCTGGATCCGGGCCAGCTGGTCCAGCAGGCGCTCCTTGTCCAGTGCGGCCTGCTTGAGCTCGGTGATGATCTTCGCGTGGAACTCGAGCCCGCCGAACTCGCCGCTCGCGGTGTACCACGGTGTCGCCGTGTGCAGCGCCCAGATCGTCTCGCCGTCCGGTCCCTTGATCCGGATCTCGACCGTATCGGGCCGGCGCTCGGTCATCGCGATCTGGGCGCTGTCTGCCAGCGCTGCCGCGCTGGCCGGATCGAGACGCTCGGCCAGGATATCAGGGCCTTTGCCGATCAGCTCATCGAGAGCCACGCCGAGCCGATCGCCGCAGGCCGGATTGGCATAGATATAGCGTCCGTCCAGGTCGATGCGGCCGATACCGTCCGGTGATCGCTCGATGAAGTCGCGGCACCAGCGGAGGTGCTCGCGTTCGTCTTCTTCTCGTGTATCTCGATCGTCGTCCATCACCGTATGCCCTCGTCCCCCTGACGACGAGTACATAGCGCAGTACCACGGCACGCGCAAAAGGCCCGCCCCGCGAGCCAGGACATGGATGTCATACATTGCCGCAGCGCGGCAGGGCGGGGCCCCGAGAACACACAAGTATTTTCGGGCACTTGCACCGGTATCGGCGGTACAGGAATTCAGGCCCGCGTCTTGCATCGTCTGATCCCCGTCGTGACCAGAGCCAGCAACCACGCGACACCGGAGGGTGCCATGATCGGAGAAGTGCGTCTGCAGGTCCTGCTTGGTTTGCTCTTCACCTTCCTGCTCGCGGTCGGATGCGCCGGCTGCAAGAAGGACCAGGACTGCAAGACCGGCGCCACGCAGGGCTGCACCTGCGTCGGCGGTGAGTCCGGCACGCAGACCTGCGGCGAGAACGGCGCGTGGGGTGAGTGCGCCTGCGCAGTGTGCCAGTCTGACGCCACGCAGGACTGCACCTGCGCCGGCGGCGAGTCCGGCACGCAAGCCTGCAAGGCCGACGGCAGCGGCTGGGAGGACTGCAACTGCGAAGGCTGCGGTGAGCGGTGCGGTGAGCTGCCGGACGGGACCTGCCGGACGGAGTGCAGTGTTGACGACGACTGCGACATCGGCTGGTACTGCGAGATCGGCTGCTGCCACCAGATCTGCTTCTGCAGCACGGATGAGGATTGCAGGACCGATCCTTGCAATCTCGGCGATGAAGCCGTGTGCACCCTGGGATCGTGCCGACCCGGCACGTGCTGCAGCAGCGATGCGGACTGCGCCGCCGGCGAGTGCTGCAAGAGCTGCGCCTGTGGACCCTGTCCGGACTGCAGCGACGTAGGCTCGATCCGCATCATGACCCCACCCAGCTACGCACGCGAAGGCGAGTCGATCCAGTTCATGGCTCAGGCGCTGAACGCCAACGGTGCGGTGCTGCCCGGCCTGCCGCTGAGCTGGGCCTCCAGCGACGAGGCCGTGGCCACGATCGACGCGACCACCGGTCTGGCAACCTGTGGGGCGACCACCGGCAGCACCGAGATCACGGCCGACTGTGCGGGCTCGGGCACCAGCGATCCGGTGGTGCTGACCTGCTTTGCGGCGACGTTGGACACCCGCGTGATCGTCATCGACGGGGCCACCGGCGCACCGGTGGAGGCGGCCACGGTGGTGGCCGACGCCACCGAGGGCACCACCAACGCCCAGGGCGTGGTCTCGTTCGCCGGCCTCGCGGCCAGCGAGGTCAGCGTGTTCACCCAGGGCTACCAGTACGTCACGGCCAAGGGCCTGACCAAGAGCGACCTGGTGTTCTACCTCCGCCCCCTGCCCGACCCGACCAGGGCCGGCGGGATCAAGGGCGACTACGACTTCTCGCAGCTGATCGCGAAGGGCGAGATCGAGCTCGGCCTCTCCGGCATGTCGATCCCCGGCGACCTGACCAACCTCGACTTCACCACCCTGCTCGGCGAGATGATCATGACCCACATCAAGTTCGGCGAGCTGTTCGACGACGACGTGCCCCTGCCCTCGGGCCTGCACCTCGCGCTGGGCACGAGCGTGTTCAAGGAGGGCTACATGGTCCTCGGCGACGACGGCCCGCGCGTGCTGTGGGGCCTGGGCGGGCAGCTGCCCCTGTCCGACGTGATGGAGCTCGCCAGCCCGATCATCGATCGGTGCTCGAACGAGTGCGACATCGCGGTGGTGATCGGCGAGACCCTGCCCCGCATCATGCCGTACCTGTACCGCTTCCAGCACGGCGTGATCACCGGCGTCGACCTGACCGCGATCCCCAAGGTCGCAGACACGGGCGACATCAACGGCGACGGCGACGAGACGGATCTCGTGGCCGACTTCGACGGCTTCCCGACCAGGGGGCCCCTGGTCCTCGACACGCCGATGCGCCTGGCCCTGGAGCTGGACATCCCGGCCATGCCCTCGCTCGGCGAGAGCGACGCGGACGCGGCGATCATCCTCACCGGCGCGCTGGCGCCCGAGGGCCTGGTGATCCTCGGCCTGGGCGCGGGCGTGGACAAGCGCGACGAGAACGACGAGGCGGATGGCAAGGTCGGTGTTCAGAGCGACGGCAAGGTGCAGATCAAGATGGCCCCGCAGCACGGCGGCATCGAGGGCAACCCGTACGTGATCGCCACGCTGGCGATGAGCATGGCCGGGCTCGCGGGCGACTCGGGCGGCGGCATGCCGATCTCGGGGCGGCTCCAGATCATGGACTCGATGCCCGCGGACAACCGCCTCGAGGTGCCGGCCTTCCTCGGCGCCGTGGGCGGCGCGACCTTCGACGCGGGCTCGCGCCAGTTCGCGGGCAACCAGGTCGAGGCCGCGGACCTGTACCGGGTGAGCGTGATCGACGAGGGCGCCCAGTGGCAGGTGTACCTGCCGAGCGGTAATCCGAGCTTCACCCTGCCCGAGGTGCCGGCCGGTCACACCGACATCGGCGCCACGCCCTCGGTCAGCGTGGAGGCCTGGCAGACCCGGAACGGCCTCGATCTGGACGGGCTGCTCGAGTTCAACTCGACCAACATGGACGGCCTGGTGCGCCAGATCGAGGGCTTCTCGGTCGTGGTGCTCGGCGGCGAGGGCGGCGGCTGCGAGCTGGATCTGGGCTGCGCGGCCTCGGGCCGGCCGAGCTTCGGCGCTTACGGCTGGGGCTTGCTGGTCGGCTTGCTGGTGGTGCTGCGGCGGCGTATCTTCAGGTAGACTCCGGGGGGTTCGATGGGTCCTGCCCGACCGGTCCTGCACACGGCGCTGATGCTGGGCCTGCTGGTTGCCCTGCCGGGCTGCCAAGGCGTGGAGCCCCTGCGCGGCGGCGATATCGACGCGGACATGGACCTGGACGTTGACGTGGACGTGGATGTGGACGCCGACACGGACGGCTGCCAGTACGGTGCATGCCTGGGTGAAAGTGACTGCCTTGCGGGATGGGACTGCAAGGCAGGCTGCTGCGAACCGAGCTGCGAGGAGGCGCCCAAGCTGAGCTGCGACGCGGATGACGACTGCGACCTCGGCTCCTATTGCGAGCTGGGCTGCTGCAGGCCCGCTCCCCCGGCGTGCATCACGGACGAAGACTGCGAGGCCTGCTGCGGGCCGGGCTACTGCTGCGTGCTGGGCCAGTGCCAGCCCTGCCAGAACCCGTACTGCATCACGGACGAGGATTGCCCGTCAGACCAGGCCTGCATCGGCGGCATCTGCAAGGAGCGGAGCGGCTGTCCGTACTCGGTTCGTATCATAACGCCTCCCAGCATCGTCTGCGCCGGCGAGTCGATCCAGTTCTTGGCCCAGATGCTCAACGCCAATGGCGCCGTCGTCGCCGGCATGGAGGCGCCCGCCTGGGCTTCCAGTGACGAGAAGGTGGCCACGATCGACACTGCCACCGGGCTCGCTACCTGTGGCGACGCCGGCGGCGCCACCGACATCACCGCCGCGGTCTGCGGCTGCACGAGCGATCCGGTGACGCTGACCTGCTACCCGGCCGTTTCCGACACCGAGACCCGCATGATCGTGACCGACCGCGAAACCGGCGCGCCGATCGCGGGCGCGCTGGTGGTGGCCGACGGCGTGGAGGGATGGACCGACGAGCACGGTGTGGCCAGCTTCGCCGCCGTCAAGGCGACCGCGGTCGACGTGTTCACGCCCGGGTACGCCTATCTCACGATTCCGGAGGGCGCCGCCTGGGACATGCTGATCCCGCTGCGCCCCCTGCCCGACCCGACACAGGCCGCGGGCGTGCGCGGCGAGTTCGACTTCTCGCAGCTCATCGCCACCGGCGAGGTCGAGATGGCCTTCGCGGGCCTGTCCTTCCCGCGCGAGCTGTCCGCCTTCACCCTGGCCGACCTGTTCGGAGAGTACCGGCGCACACGGATCGTCTTCGGCCAGCTGTACGACGATGACGCCCCCGTGCCCGCGGGCCTGCACCTGGCCCTGGGTACCACCGTGTTCAAGGAGGGCTACGCACCGCTGGGCCGGCCCGGCCCGCGCGTGCTGTGGGGCCTGGGCGGGCAGGTACCCCTGGCCGAGCTGATGAACATCGCAGGCCCGATCATCGACCGCTGCTCCGATGTCTGCGATCCCACACTCGAGATCGCACGCAGCCTGCCGCAGATTGTTCCGTACCTGTACCGCTTCCAGCACGGCGTGATCACCGGAGTGGACGTGCCCGCGATCCCGCGGCGGGTCGACGACATTGACGAGAACATGAACGGCCGCACCGACGACCTGGTCCCGGACTACGACTCCATGACCGTGGCCGGCCCGCTGCTGCTGGACACGCCACAGCGCCACGCGCTCGCGCTCGAGATCCCCCCGCTGCCGCACCTGCAGGGCGCCCGGGCCGAGGGGGCTCTGGTGCTGCTCGGCGCGCAGGCGCCCGAGGGCTTCGTGCCGCTGGGCATCGGCGCGGGCATGGACCGCCGCGACGAGAACGATGTGGCTGACGGCCTGGTGGGCGAAGACAGCGACGGTCTTCTGTCGCTCAAGCTCGCGCCCCCGCACAGCGGGATCGAGGGCAATCCGTACCGGGTGCTCACGCTGGCCCTGCACCCCAACCAGCGCTACATGCTGGACCTGTTCCACATGCCGCTCTCGGGCCGGATCCAGACGCTCCAGCGCCTGCCCGACGACGGCCGACTTGCCGTGCCCGCCTTCCTCGGCTGGGTCGAGAGTGCGGGGTACAACGTGGTCAGCCGCGGCTGCGGCGGCGAGGAGGTCAGCGGCGCCGACCTGTACCGCATCACCTTGAGCGGCGGGGGCGTGGAGTGGGAGGTGCTGCGCCCGCGCGGCGACCCGGACTTCACGCTGCCGCGCGCACCCGACGGATTCACCGAGCTCGGCACGGATCCCACGGTGCGAATCGAGGCCTGGGCGATGCAGGACGGGCTGGGCCTCGACGAGCTGCTGGAGTTCAACGCGACCAACCTCGACCGGCTGCCCGAGCTGCAGGAGGCCTTCTCCACGCTTCTTATCGGCGCAGAGCCGGGCGGCGGCTGCGAGCTGAACTGCGAGTGCAGCGGCGGTCCGCGCGGCGGCACGGGCGCGATGATCGCGGTGGTGGTGCTCGCGATGCTGGCTCTGCGCCGGCGGCGCGGCTAGGATTTCCTCCGGTCGACCAGCGTGATCCCCTTACGCCGCAGCGCCTTGCGCTCGCCGAGGATCCCGGCCGCGGCCACTTCGTCGAGTACGAAGGTGATATCCCCGCCCCGCCTCGCGTAGAGCTGCGCGTACGAGACCGGCACCTGCGGCGTGGGCTCGCCGAGCACGGCCCGCGTGATCGCCTCGGTCTTGCGCTTGCCGTTGGCCAGCAGCACCACCTGGCGCGCCTTGAACACCAGGTCGACCGACATCGAGAGCGCGTAGCGCGGCATCTCCTCGGGCGAGGGGAAGTGCCCGTCGACCACAGCGTTGTGGATCGTGCTCTCGTCGAGCTCTACCAGCAGCAGCCCGCCGACCTTGAACGGTATGCCCGCCTCGTGGAAGGCGATGTGGCCGTGCCCGCCCACGCCGAGGATCTGCAGATCGATCCCGCCGGCCTTGCGGATCATCCGGCCGTACCCGTCGAGCACGCGGTTGCGCACCCAGTGCAGGTAGCGCGACTTGGCGTCGCGGCGGATCACGATCGCGTGCCCGCTGTCGCGGCCCACGCGCTTCCAGTCGCGCGGATGCCGCTGAAGCTCGTACATCAAAGTGCTCTGGTCGATGATGTTGGCCCAGGGCAGCTCGGTCTGCAGCGGCTTGCGCTGCAGCGGACCGAAGAGGTTCTGCAGCATGAAGTAGCTGTAGCTCTCCGGGTGCAGCAGGCGCTGCTGCGCGTTGTCGCCGGGCAGGCCGATGTACTCGTCCAGGTTGAAGGTCCGCAGCCGTCCGCTGTCGATCGTGCCACGGTTGGCCGCCTCGACGAGGTGATCGTAGAGCCCGACCGGTGAGCTGCCCGTGGCCAGACCGAGCACGAACTCTGCGCCCGCGCGGCGCAGCCTCTGCTCGATGGCCCGGCCCACGGTCTCCGCGGCCCGATCGCTCATTCGCTCCTTGTTGCGCGCAACCATGATCGTGAACGGCATGGTCCTATCCAATCGTCTTCTTCACCACGTCCGCGATAGCCTCGCAGTGCCTGCTCGTCAGCTCGTCGCTCGGGCCCTCGACCATCACCCGGCACATGTTCTGCGTGCCCGAGTAGCGCACCAGCACCCGGCCCTCCTCGCCGAGCTCCCGCTCCACCGCCTCGATCGCAGCCACCACCTCGGGCAGCTCCTCGACCGGCGGCTTGCGGCTGACGTCGACGTTGATCAGCTTCTGCGGAAACACGTCCATCTGCCGCGCCAGCTCTGAGAGTGGCTTACCCTCGCGCACCATCGCGGCCACGAGCTGCAATGCGGTGATGATGCCGTCGCCCGTGGTGTGGTGGTCGAGGAAGATCATGTGCCCCGAGTCCTCGCCGCCGATGTAGGCGCCCATCTTCTGCATGTCCTCCAGCACGTAGCGATCGCCGACCTTGCTGGCGTGGTACGAGAAGCCGTACTTCTTGCAGGCCAGCTTCAGGCCGATGTTGCTCATCACCGTGGTCACCAGCAGGTCGCTCCGAAGCAGGCCGGCCTGCTTCAGCGAGTTGGCCACGATGATCAGGATCTGGTCGCCGGTGAGCGTGTTGCCCTGCTCGTCGACCGCGATCAGCCGGTCTCCGTCACCGTCGAAGGCCAGGCCCACGGCCGCGCCGGTCTCGCGCACCCTGGCCTCGAGATCCGAGGTGTGCTGCGAGCCGCAGCCGTCGTTGATGTTCATCCCGTTGGGCTCGTCGTGGATCGTGGTCACCTCGGCGCCGAGCTCGAAGAAGGCCTCGGGCGCCACCCTGTACGTGGCGCCGTTGCCCACGTCGAGGCAGACCTTCATTCCCTCCATCGACAGGTCGCGAGGGAAGCTGTTCTTGCAGAACACGATGTAGCGGCCCTGGGCGTCCTCGATGCGGCGGGCGCGGCCCATGCCCCGGGCCTCGGGCAGCAGGCCCTCCAGCTTGTCGTGGAGGATCAGCTCCTCGATCTTCTCCTCGGTCTCGTCGGGCAGCTTGTACCCGTTGCCGGAGAAGATCTTGATCCCGTTGTCCTGGAACGGATTGTGCGAGGCCGAGATCACGATGCCCGCATCGGCGCGCATGCTCTCGGCGATGAAGGCGATGCCCGGCGTGGGCAGCACGCCCACGAGATACGGATCGCCGCCCATCGAGCAGATGCCGGCCTCGAGCGAGCTCTCCAGCATGTAGCCCGAGATACGCGTGTCCTTGCCGATGATCACCCGCGTGCGGTGGTCGCCGGTCTCGAACTGGTGCGCCACGGCCTGTCCCACGCGGAAGGCCATCTGCGCGTGCATCGGCGGGCGGTTGGCCTCGCCGCGGATCCCGTCGGTTCCGAAGAGCTTGCCCATGATTCCCCTACTCCTTCGCGTCCTCGTCTCGCGGCCACACCGAGCAGGCCCCGGAGACGATCTGATCGACGATGGCCTGCAGCCAGGCCGTGCCCGAGGCCGACAGCTGCCGGTCGAGCGACTGGATCGTGGCGAGATAGCCGCCTTCCGTCCTCCCGCGGGCCTGCTCCAGCCCGGCGAGGAAGGCGTCTCGCCCGCGCGCGCCGACCTCGGCGATACCAGGATCGCGCAGCCGTTCGAGGATCTCCTCGCGCTTCTCGTGCAGCGCGGCCCGCTGCCCCGACACCACGGTCTGCTCGTCGCCGGCGAGGATCTCGAGCAGCGCACCGAGGCGCTTGATCCGCTCGGCGATGCCCTGCGCCAGCCTGGCCCGCGCGCCCCCGTACACGGCCGGCCCCTGCCCCCAGCCCTCGAAGAAGGGCCGGCGCACGTGCTCGTACCACCGGTCGAGCGCGTGGAGATTGCCGATGTACTCCACGTTGGTCTCGAAGATGCGCCACAGACCGGGGTACAGGCGCTTGCGGTGCGCGATCTTGATCTCGCGCAGCGGCCGGGCGTTGAGCAGCAGGTCCTCCTCGCGGCAGTCCTTGCGATACACAGTGCCGGCGGCGATCACGTTGCCGTACCCGATGCGCACCGGGCCGACCAGCCCGCCCTGGCCGCCGAGGAAGATCCGGGCCTGGTTGAGCATCACACCGCGCGGCACGTCGCCGATCAGCGAGGCAGTGGCCTTGTCCGCGTCGGGCGTGAAGTTGAAGTGGATGTAGCTGCTGCCCACCTCGGTGTGGTCCTTGCGGCTGGTGCCGCCGGCGAGCAGCGCGTCGCAGAAGTTGATCAGGCTGCCCATGGTGACGAAGGGCAGCAGCACGGTCTGCTTCAGGCCCACGGTGTGCGCGCCGTTGGCCTGCTCCTCGAGCAGCGTGCCCTCGCGCACCTGCGCGCCGAGGCCCATGTTGGCCCGATCGAGGAAGGTCGCCTCGCGGAAGAACCCGCCCTTGAGCGCCACCTGCCGGCCGAGCTGGCAATTGTCCAGGGTCACCGGCGCCTCGGCGCCCAGGGTGCAGCCCGCGGCGATCGCGGTATCCGCGCCGCGCAGCCGGCACCCGGCATGGATCGTCACCCCCTCGCCCGAGATCCGTCCGACGTCCACATCGTCGTCGAGCTCCAGCGTGTGCGGATTCGGAATCCTCACACCCCTGGCGATCAGAGCTTCTATCTTCTCCTGGTCCTCGATCTCCATCTCACCCCTCACGTGCTCGTGCACGCCCTACCCCACCACCTCGATCCTCGCCCTCCGCGTATCGTTCTCCAGCGCCGGCAGCAGCACCATGCCGAACTTGCGGTCGAAGGGCTCCTGCTCCACCGAGTCGTCCATGCCCTGCCAGGGCTCGATGCAGATGAAGCCCGCGTCGGCGTCGGACCACAGCCCCAGCTGCGGGTAGTCGCCGAAGTGCACCCGCACGCCCACGCGCCGATCCGGATCGAGCAGGCTCACCACGCGCCGCTCAAACGAGACGAAGCCGTCCAGGTCGAACATATACGTGCGGTCGAGCCCCTCCTCGGTGAAGTCGAAGTCGCCCGTGAGATCCACCACCTGCTTCTCGCCGGTGATGAAGCAGCGCTCGTCGTTGAGTATGCGCACCGCCGGCCCTTGCGGCAGCTCGAGATGACACGCCGACTTCTCGCCTCCGAGAAAGGGCGCGTTGAAGCCCGGGTGCCAGCCGAGCTGGAAGGGCATCGGCCGCTCATCCACGTTGCTCACCGTGATCGCCTGCTCGAGCCCGGTGGCGCTCAGCCGGTACAGGATCTCCAGCCGGAAGCGCCAGGGATAGAACAGCATCGTCTTGTCGCTGGCCTCGAGGCGATAGCGCAGCACGAAGCTCTCCTCGTCGCCCGCGGCCTGGATCAGCTCGAACTCGCTCTCCCGCGCAAAGCCGTGGCCGCGCTTGAAGGCCACGGCCGTGCCGTCGGTGGTGCGCGAGCTCATGTCGTGCAGGCCGCCGACGATGGGGAACAGGATCGTGGCGTGGTTCTTCCAGCCGCTCTCCGGAGCCTCGACCTGGGCGTTGCGCCACAGCAGCGGGATGTCGCCGTGCTCGGGGTGGTGCCAGGTCAGGCCGATCACCTCGCAGCCCAGGCGGCGGATCGTCAGGTCGAAAGCATCACCCGACACCTGGTCCAGGCCGTGCCGCTCGTCCACCTCGTGTCGAAAGCTCATTGCGCCCCCTCGACGGTTTTTGCTACAAGCTACGCATCTACAACAGGTGGGGGCGGGGTGCAAGTTGGCTGGTTTCTTCCTCGGCGTGGACGGCGGCGCGAGCAAGACCGAGGTCGAGCTGATCGGGGACGATGGCACGCGGCTGGCCGAGGCCTCGGGTCCGGGCACGACCCTGCATGAGCCCGTGACCGCCGAGACGCTGGACCGGCTGACCGATCTCATCGCCGAGACCTGCGACCTCGGCGGTATCACGCGGGACCAGCTAAGCTTCGCCGGCCTGGGCCTCTCCGGCGTGGACTTCGGCGACGAGCTGGCCGAGCAGCGCGAGCTGCTGTTTCCGCGCATCGGCATCGCGGAGGAGCGAGCCGCGCTGGTCAACGACGGCGTGGTCGCGCTGTGGGGCGGCTCGGCCGAGCCACGCACCGTCGTGCTGCAGGTGGGATCAGCCTTCACCGCGGCGTACCGCGACGCGTACGGCAACGAGCAGCCCTTCGACCACCACAACCTGGGCCAGGTCGTGGAGCTGCGGCGCGACCTGCTGATGTTCGTGGCCCGCGCGCTCGACGGCCGCGAGCCGGACAGCGCGCTGGTGGGCCTGGTGCTGAATCATTTCGGCATTGCCGTGCCCGACGAGTACCGCAGGATGCTGGTGCGCCGCACCTTCGACTGGACCCTGGCCCGCCGCGTGGTCGACGTGCTCGGCCCGGCACTGGAGCAGGGCGACGAGGCGGCGAGGGCGATGATCGAGCGCACGGCCGAGGCGTACAGCGACGACATCGCCTGCATGATCGGCAAGCTCGGCGAGAAACAGGGCCCGGTGGACGTGGTGCTCGGCGGCGGCATGCTGCGGCACGCGCCGGCCGCGCTGCGCGAGGGCATCGCCGCGAGGGTGAGCGACCGGCACCCCGAGGCCACGATCCACGAGCCCCTGCTCCCGCCCGCCGTGGGCGGTGCGGTGATGGCCGCGCATCGGGCCGGCGAGGACGTGCGTGTGCTGTACGAGAGGCTGACGGAGTAGCAAAACCGGGAGGTCCCGATGAGAGCAAAGGGCAGGATGGTGATCGGCCAGTCCGGCGGTCCGACCGCGGTGATCAACGCCTCGCTGGTCGGCGCGGTGCGCGAGGCCGTGAGCCAGGACGCGATCGGCGACGTGCTGGGCACGCGCTGGGGCATCGAGGGCCTGATGCAGGAGCAGCTCTGCGACCTCGGCCGCGAGAGCGTGGAGAATCTGTCCGCGGTCTGCACCTCGCCATCCTCGGCGCTGGGCTCCTGCCGCCACAAGGTCCAGGACGAGGACCTGCCGCGCATCCTGGAGGTGCTGAAGAAACACGAGATCCGCTACTTCTGCATGATCGGCGGCGACGACACCCAGGACACCACGCACCGGGTCACCGAATTCTGCACCCAGCAGGGGTACGAGTGCCTGGGCGTGGGCATCCCCAAGACCGTGGACAACGACCTGTACGGCACCGACCACACGCCCGGGTACGGCTCGGCCGCGCGGTACGTGATCCTCTCCACCCTGCAGGGCGGTCTGCTGACCCGCGACATGCAGCGGGTCGATCCGGTGCTGGTGTACCAGGCCGTGGGCCGCGACGCGGGCTGGCTCGCCGCCTCGGCCGCGCTGGCCAAGCGGAGCGAGGCCGACCCGCCGCACCTGATCTACATGCCGGAGCGGCCTTTCGAGCGCGAGCAGTTCCTCGAGGACGCGGAGCGCTGCGTCGAGGAGTACGGCTTCGTCTCGGTGGTGGTCGGTGAGGGCATCACCTACGCGGACGGCAACCCGGTTAGCGGCACGCAGACCTTCGACAAGTTCGGCAATCCCGAGTTCGGCGCCATGGGCGGGGCCTCGGCCGCGATGATGGTCAAGGAGATCGCCTGCAAGCACCTCGACTGCCGGGGCGAGTTCCAGGTGGTGGAGAGCCTGCAGATGGCGGCCGCGGACCGGGCGTCCCAGGTCGATCGCGACGAGGCGTACCGCGCCGGCCAGGAGGCGGCCAGGCTCGCGGGCCAGGGCATCAGCGGGATGATGGTCGCCTTCGAGCGGGCCGCAGGATCCGAGTACGAGTGCCTGTACCAGGCGGTGCCGCTGCTCAAGGTCAACGAGGGCAAGCAGACGATGCCCGACGAGTTCATCAACGAGCGGGGGAGCTTCCCCACCCCGGCCTTCCTCGAGTACCTGAGGCCACTGGTGGGCGAGTTGCCCGAGTACGCCAGTCTGGGATTCCATCCGGTCGCCTGAGGAACGCACCTCGAGCGCGTAACAATTTAAAATCATTGCCGACTCAGTGCAGCATCAAACGTCCCGCCCGGAGCGGGCGACAAAGAAAAGTTGACGGGACAGCCGTTCAGACATGATAATCCAGAGCACTTGACAGAGGTAAAGCGTAACAGGAGGTACTGAATATGATTAAGCGCATTCTGATGGTCGTTTTTGCGGTCTGCCTGATCGGCGCATTCGTCATGGCCTGCGGCGGCTCCAAGGAGTCCAAGAAGGCTGACGAGCCGGCCACGGACGAGGCCAAGCCTGCTGACGAGGCTGCACCGGCCGAGGGCGGCGAGGCTGCACCGGCCGAGGGTGGCGAGGCTGCACCGGCCGAGGGCGGCGAGGCTGCGCCGGCCGAGGGCGGCGAGGCTGCACCGGCCGAGGGCGGCGAGGCTGCACCCGCAGAAGGCGGCGAGGCACCCGCAGAAGGCGGCGGCGAGTAGCCAGCCCCGAGATCTCTCCGGCTCCTTTTGTCCCCGCCAGGGGACAGCACCGGTACTAGCGGAGTCCTCTCTCCGGGCTATCGCCCAGGATCCCGGGCCCATGTGTTGACCAGCCGACAACGGTCCCGGCACTCGTACGCGTAGCGTGGATAGTGTCGGCCGTGCGGCCGGACCACGATCGTCAGGGCGGCAGCCCTGCTCTCGGCGAACCGGGCGAGTTGCACCTCGAGGGCGAGCGCGGCCGCCTCGGCCGCGGGATCCGCGGCTTCGGAGGCATACTGCAGCTCCAGCCTGGGTCGGCCAGCCGGGCCCAGCATTGCACCGATCGCACAGCGCAGGCCCATCCCGTTGCAGACGCCCCGCGCCACGGCCTCGAGCTTGCCGAGCCCCTGCGGATCGGCAGCGCAAGGCCAGCCGCCGTGGACCAGCCGGAGCGCCACGAACACCAGCAAGATCGCAGGGATCGGCAGCAGGCGGATCCAGCGGGACACGGGCCCGGGCTCGGGAGCCGGCCGGCGCGGGAGATCCTGGTCTGGCAAATCCTGCACATCGCCGATTGTGGTGCAAAGCCGCCCCGCTGTCCAGGTCCTGCGACCATTGCCCTGCCCCTTGAATTCCCGCACCCGCGCGGGTATAGGTTTGCTGGGAGCAACGGGGAGCCCGGATCATGCCGGCATTCACTTACGACAGCGGCCGCTACTTCCGAGACGGCGAGCCCTTCTTCGTGGTCGCTGCCGACTACCAGTACTACCGCGACCGGCGGGACAACTGGTCCGACCGCCTCGACCAGCTCAAGGCCGCCCACGTCAACGTGATCACCTTCTACACTCCCTGGCGCCACCACATCCAGCACGATCCCGAGGACGGCGCGATCAGCTACGATTTCCGCGGCGAGACCCTCGACTCGCGCGACCTGGTGCGCTTCATGGACCTGTGCGCGGACAAGGGCCTGCTGATGATCGCCAAGCCCGGCCCCTTCGTGCACTCAGAGCTGAACATCGGCGGGCTGCCCGACGCGGTCTCGCCGAGCTTCAACCCCGAGATCGAGCCGGTGCGGATGCACGACGGCGCGCCGCTGCGCTGGGAATACGACAACACGCAGCTGCCCTCCCCCGACGACCCGATCTTCGACTCGCTGGCGCGAGCCTGGCTGGAGGAGATCGGCCGCGTGCTCGCGCCCCACGCCGGGCGCAAGGGCAAGCTGATCGGAATCCAGCTGCTCGACGAGACGCTGTACTGCACCTCCAACGACCCGCCCTGGCGTTTCGGGTACGAGCCGGCCTCGATGCAACGCTTCCACCAGCGGCTGCGCACGCAGTACAGCACGATCGCCGAGTACAACCGGCTGCACCGCACCGGGTACCGAGGCTTCAGCTTCGTACGCGGGCCGGTGCCCCGCCCCGGCGAGCCCGTGTCGGCGACGCGCGAGGGCCTGCTGAGCTACATCGACTGGGCCGAGCACCAGTGGAGGCTGCGACGAGACGCGTACGCCCTGTACCGCGAGTACCTCGGCCTCAACCGGCCCTACCTCTCGAACTTCGCCGGCATCACCCCGCCGATCGACGAGAACGTACCCGGCCAGCAGGACGCGGGCGAGCCGGACATCCCGACCGAGTACGCGCAGCTGTACCCGGAGTGGTGGTTCGCCCAGAACCGGGTGGGCGCCGACCGGGAGGTGTACCACTACGGCATGATCTCCTGGCTGGGCGTGGCCGCGTACAACGTGGCCGACGCCTCGGCCGCGCCCGGCGACGACGTGGGCGACAACGAGGTCTTCCACCGCTACCTCACGACGGCGCGCCGACGGCGCGGGATCAACATGGAGGAGAACTGGGGCTTCTCCAAGCTGTACCATCCGCTGTCCGAGTTCCCGATCATCCCGGTGTTCCAGACCCTGGTCTCGCTGGCGGGCGGCTGCACAGGCTACGTCGTGTTCACCGGCGTGTGTCACGACTACTGGACCGAGGATCTCGACCGTACTACCAAGAAACAGCACCCGACCTTCCCGGCTGACGCGCCGATCGGGCCGAAGGGCGAAACCGGCGAGATGTACGAGGCGATGCGCCTGCTCAACGAGTACTTCGCCCGCGAGGGCGAGTCCCTGCTGCGCGCCGAGCCCGAGCCCGAGGTGTGTCTGCTCCTGATCCCCGAGTACGCCGCGATCTCCTCCTGGGTACCCGACGAGTCGGCGTGGGCGCTGGACCACGAGATCCCGCGCCTGGGTACCGGCGCGATCGAGCCGGCGACCACGATCCTCAATCGCAACGGCGTGACCTTCAAGCTCGCCGAGCTCGACTCGATGCGCGAGGAGTCGCTCGCCGCGCAGCCGCTGTCGATCCTCAAGAGCGCCTTCTTCCTCGCCAAGCGCGAGCAGCACCGGCTGGTGGAGCACGTGCAGAACGGCGGGCGGCTGATCCTCACCGGCGAATTGCCGCGCTATGACGAGCAAATGGAGCCCTGCACCGTGCTCGCCGACTTCGCCGGGACCAGACCCGCCGGACTGTTCGTGCATCCAGGCAACATCCTCGCCGACGAGGAGCTCCTGCTCACGGCACTGCGCGAGGCCGGCTGGCAACCGCGGCTGCAGCTCTCCGAGGGGCTGCAGGCCTGTGTGCACCACGGGAGCGACCGGGACAAGTTCGTGTTCTTCTTCCACTTCGGCCGCGAGGCCGACGCCGAGAGGCAAGTCGCGATCGACGGAATGGTCCTGCACCTGACCGTCGGACCCAAGACCTGCGGCGTGGTGCACCTTTCCGGCGAGCGTATCGTTTCGTACCTGGTCAAGGCGCACAACGAGTACGAGGGCGTGGAGGCCGCGTGGCGCATGGCCTGCGGTGATTCCGACATCTCGGGCACGGGCGACGGCTCGGGTTTCGACCTCTAGGGCCCAAGGAGAGCAATGCTGTTCCAGGAGTACATCGGCATCGACTACTCCGGCGCCGGCGCGCCGGACAAGGCGACGGACGCGATCCAGGTCTTTCGCGCCGCGCGGTCCGGTCTCCCCGAACGCGTCGCACCCGACGGCAAGAGCCGCTGGAGCCGCAAGGCGCTGGCCGAGTGGCTCGCCGAGCGGCTGCGCGGACCCGAGCGAATTCTCGTCGGCCTCGATCACGCCTTCTCCTTCCCGGCGGCCTGCCTCAACGAGCTGGGGCTCGCCTCCTGGCCCGCCTTCCTGGCCCGCTTCCGTGAGGAGTGGAAGACCGACGAGCGCGCGGTGAAGCCGGCGCGGGAGTCGTTGAAGAAATGGATCAAGGTCGAGAAGAAGCTGCTCGGCGGCCTCGACCGCTACCGGCTGACCGAGCGCTGGACCTCGGCGGCCAAGAGCGTGTTCCGCTACGGCGTGTCCGGCTCGGTGTACCACTCGAGCCACGCGGGCATCCCCTGGCTGCTCTACCTGCGCGAGCAGGTCGGACCGCGGCTGCACATGTGGCCCTTCGAGGGCTTCGGCTTCGAGGCCGACCAGAGCGTGGTGGCCGAGATCGACCCCGCGATCTTCAAGAACCGGTATGCGATGGAGCTGCCCGAGAAGCACCGCGGCGGCAAGAACGAAGGCGACGTGCTCGACGCCTTCGCGGTCTGCCGCTGGCTGCAGCAGACCGATCTTGCCGAGGCGCTGCCGCGCTACTTCGAGCCGCCGCTCGACCGCGAGCAGCGCGAGCTGGTCAGGCTGGAAGGCTGGATCCTGGGGATCGCGTAGCGCGCCGGGCATCGCATCCCTGTCCGGCGCGGTGGTGTGCGAGTTCCAAGCACGAAAGTCCGGGCAGCATGCTCGCCAATGGCTCGCATGGGCACACCACCGACCGGACAGGGATGCGATGCGCCTGCTATGCCGTGGCCGGACGGATCAGGTTGAGGAACTCCAGCCGCGTCGGATAGTCGTCGTGGAAGCTGCCCAGCACCGACGAGGTTGTCATCACCGAGTTCTGCTTCTCCACACCGCGCATCATCATGCACAGGTGCTGGCACTCCATCACCACGCCCACGCCCTCGGCGCCAACCAGATCCATCACCTCGCGCGCGACCTGCTTGGTCAGCCGCTCCTGGATCTGCAGCCTCCGGGCAAAAACCTCGACGATGCGGGCCAGCTTGCTCACGCCCAGCACCTTGTCGCTGGCGATGTAGCCGATGTGACAGCGGCCGAAGAAGGGCAGCATGTGGTGCTCGCAGAGCGAATAGACCTCGATGTCGCGGGCGATGATCATGTTGTTCGCCTGGGACCTGAACACGGCGTTGTTGACGACGTCTTTCGGCTCCTGGCTATAGCCCTGGGTCAGGAAGGCCCAGGCCTTGGCCACCCGCTGCGGTGTCTTGCGCAAGCCCTCACGGTCCGGGTTCTCTCCCAGCTCCTCAAGCAACTCGCGCACAAGCTCGGCCACCCGCTGCTCGTCCATCGCGTACTCCTCGCACCCCCGGGGCGCGCGAACGCTAGCCCGAGCGGCCGAAAAGCGCAAGTCATCGCCGTCGCCGGCCGCCCGTCCGGGACGATTGGCTCGATAACGGATTGTTTTCATTGGATGAAAACGCGCCGTTGCATCCCCGCCCATCGTCATCTATAAAGGTGTTTTCAAGGAGAGGGATTCTCTCGATGAATGGTGCCCGACGCCGGAAATGCCTCGTGTCATACGCACTGCTCGGCGCGCTGGCGGCGGTTCCGTCCGGCACGGCCCTGGTCGGCTGCGCGGCCCCGCCGCTGATCGTCATCGACCGTGCGGGCGTGATCCCTGGCGCCGAGGCGATCGAGATGGAGTGGGTCCTCGACGATGACCGCTACGTCCGGGGCGAGAAGTACATCATGGCTGACGACCTGGTGGAACTGCGCGAGAAGATCATCAAGGCCGCGCAGATCCCGGACAACGTGCTCGACCTCGCAGGCATCACCTCGGGATACCTGATCAAGCATCGCGACGAGATCATGATCCTCTCGCTGTACGAGCACTGGCGCAAGCCCGACGGCAGCGTGCCCAAGCTACCGGCCGGCTCGAGGAAGGCGCTCGACCCGAAGATCCTCTGGGAGCACCTGCAGAGTGCGGCCACCAGCGAGATCGAGGGCAAGCCGGCCAACGCCAAGAAATTCAAGCTGATCCTGCCGGGCGAGCCGCAGATCGAGATCTGGAGCGACAACAACCGCCCCTGGATGCTGCCGTGGACTGTGAGCGACGGCACCCAGACCTTCCAGATCTACACTCACGAGATCCCGCAGATGATGTACCGGCTGCTCGCGCCGGGCAAGGAGCACTGCCTGCTCGACGGACGCGACTACTGGGAGCGCGGGTTCTGGGCCGACCGCGAGTTCCGCTCACACGGCTTCGCCAAGACCCTGGACACGGTGTTCTCCACGAAGTTCATGCGCGAGATGAAGGGCTGGGAGAAGGCCAAGACGGTTTTCAAGGTGATGGGTCAGCCCCGCTCGCGACCGGAGAGCGCGGGCATGGCGACGGAGGGCAGCGGCAAAAGCGGGCTGGTCGGCAGCAACCGGCCGTTCTCGCTCTTCCTCACGCTGCGCACCATCGATCCCTCGCCGATCGACTCGATCAACTGGCGTGTGCCCGTACGCAACGGAAAGCCGACCACGGACTGGAACGAGCTGATCGAGATTCACAACAAGGCCAACGAAGCGGTCAGCTCGCGGATTTGGATGCTCGAGTGGAAGGCCGAGTTCCCGGGCAGCAGCCTGGAGATGAACGTGAGCCAGCGCCGCTGCATCTCAGCGGGCAGCGACCTGTTCTTCATGCTCGCCTGGACCGACAGCAAGTTCGCGGGGCAGCCCGAGTTCGAGGTATTCTTCAAGCGTGAGCAGTCCTTTGGCACGGCGTACCTCGGCACCAAGGAGCCACGGACGCTGGTGACCCTGGCCCAGAAGGGCTACGGCGAGCACTGGTTCGACAAGCTCGAGATCGGCTTCGACGCCATGCGGCTCGAGTATGCGATCATCGACCCCGAAGGCAAGCCCGACAAGCGGAGCATCTTAAAGTCCGACTAGGGGCGACCGCCCCGAGCGCCTGCGCCAGCCCTTGGAGAATCTGCCCATCGCCACGCCGGTGAGCGCGGTCAAAGCATAGCTGAACACGCGGCGAGGCCGGCTACGGATGCGCCGCGCCACAAGGGCGCCGTACCCGGGCCGCAGGTAGTAGCTCCGGCTCATCCGGCCGTAGTACTCTTCCAGCTGATCGAGGGAGAGGTGCCGGGTGCGCATCACCGGCCGCCGCGTGGTCCAGTGGGCGAGGTCCGCATCCACGATCAGCTCCTCGTCCACGGCCTGCCGGTGCAGAGCGGTCCCCGGGAAGGGGACCGCGTAGTTGATGCCGAACACGTCCATCGGCAGGGTGCGGTACACCTCGAGGCAGGCCTCGAGGTCGGCCCGGTCCTCCCAGGGGAAACCGATGATCACGTTGCCGTGGACCTGGATCTCCGCATCGACCAGCGCTGCGAGCGCCCGTCGCATGTCGGCCAGCACCGCGTGCTTGCGGATCCGCTCGAGCGCAGCGTCGGTGCCGCTCTCGATGCCCACGCCGGCGAACACGCAGCCGGCCCCGGCCATCACCGCGGCGAGCCGGGGGGTCACGTCGGGGGCCCGGACCTCGCAGCCCCAGCGCAGTGCAGGATGGTGGCGGCGCAGGCCTGAAGCGATCTCCTCGACTCTCTCGGCTCGATGGGTGAAGGTCGGATCGGTGAACAGCACGAAGTCGACCGGACCGTCGGTACGCAGTACGTCTATCTCCTCGAGGACCGAGGCTGCCGAGCGCGCGGTCCAGCGCGGCTGGCCCGGATGGGGCGGCGCGCAGAAGATGCACTGGTACGGACAGCCGCGCGAGGTGCTGACCGAGACGAACCGCCGGCCCAGGGGCCAGACGTCGAGCAGCCCGTGGATCCGACGCTGGGCCACGGGCAGGCCGCGCCGCAGCGGCTGCGGGAGCGCGTCGAGATCGTCCAGGCGCGCCCGGTCGGGTGTACGCGCGAGCCGGCCTCGCTCGTCCCTGAAGGCCAGGCCGGGCACGTCGGTGAATGCCCGGCCCGCGACGAGCGCGGCAAGCAGCCCGACAAAGGTCTGCTCGCCCTCACCCAGCACCGCGAAGTCGATCGCGCGATGCTCCAGCACTGCCTCGGGAGCGTGGGTGACGTGGATCCCGCCGGCGACCACGCGGCAGTCGGTGCGGGCCCGCACTGCCTCGGCGATGCGGAGCGCGAGGGGAAAGGCGGCCGTGGTCGCGGTGAAGCCGAGCACATCGGGGTTCAGCCGGACCGCCTCGGCCACCATGTTCCGGGCCGCGCGATAGCGGGGATCCACCTGGTCGAGGACCCACACCTCGTGGCCCGCGGCCTCGGCCGCGGCAGCGACGTAGAGCATGCCGATCGGCTCACCGAGGAAGGGGTCGCTGTACGCGTCCAGCGTGAGGGGCGAGACTAGCACCACGCGCATCGAGTCATCCTCCGGCGTCGCGGTCCGGCACGATAGCATCGCACAGGCGGGCCAGCAAGATAGCGCGGCGGACGGTCACGCAACGAGCAGAACTTCAGAACCCGAAGCGGTAGCTGATCCCGATCGAGACCATCGGCCCGATGATCGTGATGCTGTTGTAGTCCTCATCGTCGCCCCACAGCCCGGCCGCGCCGGCCGAGGCGGACAGGCCGAGCGACCCGGCATCGCCGTTGCCCTTGACCCAGGCGAACACGCCGATCTCGCCGAACCAGTAGCCCATCCGGCCGCCGCCGCCGCCGAGGAACAGATCGGTCCGCGCGACAAGCGGGATGGTCAGCTTGCCCGTGGTCCCGCCGTACACGAAGCCCGATTCATCGTCGCCCTCGCTGTCCCGGTGGTAGAGCAGGATGTTGCTCACGGTGAAGTTGAGCCCGTCGCGCGCGCCCATGCGGGCGACCTGGGACAGGGCGAAGGCGCCCTGGGTCCGCGTGTCCCAGGACTCGCTGAAGCCCTTGGCGGTGTCCATACCCGTGCCTTCCAGCATCCCGCCCATATCACCGCTGACCACGCCCGCGCCGATGCCCAGGCCGACAGCGAATGCCCGGCCCGAGTACCCGCCCTCCACGAGGAAGCTGCTCGACACTATGCTGCCGTCCTCGGTCCAGCCGAAGCCCAGCGGCTGCATGCGAAAGTCGATGAAGTAGTGCTTGCCCCAGTACGCCACGCTCAGGTCGCACAGCGCGCCGAAGCCCTTGGGCTTGCCGACCTTGATCAGCGGCCGCAGCACGAAGGCCAGCTCGCCGGTATCGGTGAGGTGGCGCGGGTACACCTTGCTCACCTGGTGGTCCGGCCGCGCCGGCTGGACCTCGTCGTCCGGTAGCACGCGGTCGCCGCGCCACAGCCGCGCCAGGCTGCTGGTCGGGCTCACCGCGACCACCTCGAGCACGGCTACCAGCTCCTTGCCCGCGAACTCCTCCCCGCCCTCGATCTCCACTCCCATCATTCGGAACACGGAAAAGCGGTCCTCGACCTTGACGCCGCGGTCCGAGCCCACATTCAGCTTCACCTGTCCCAGGTAGATCTCGACGATACGGATCGGTTCCGGCAGATCTTGCAGGAGACCGGTCGCGGCCTCCTCGACTTCGGGCCGTGCCTCGACCTCGGGCTGCGCCTCGACCGGTGGCTGGGACGGCGCCGCGATCTCGGTCGGCAAGGGATGCGCCGCTGGGGTTCCAGGGCCGAGCGGCTGGGCCGTCGTCGACTCGATCTTCATCCACACCTTGCCGTCGGCCTCGAACAAGCCGACCACCTTTCCCTGTGGGACCGGGATCCGACGAAGCAGCTTGGGCGCTGCCGGCTCGGTCAGATCGAGCACGGCCACTCCATGCTCGCTGAGCGCCGCGTACAGCAGCTCATCCGAGCACAGCATTGCGACCACCGGCGCGGGTAGCGGGACCAGATCCTGTTGCTCGCCGGTGATCACGAGCAGTTCCCCGGCCTCGAGCCGGTATTCCACGGGCGCGCCCTTGTCCGCGCCCTCCGCAGGGTCCTTGCTCTCCTCGGCCAGCGCCGGCCAGGCACAGAGCACACTCAACAGCGCTGCAGCCAAGATCTTCGGCTCGCTCATCGTTCCTCCCCGGCTCGCTGGTATCCGAGCAGCGCGACCGACGATACCAGTTACGCCCGACCGAGAGCAATCTGGTTAAGTTACGCCCGCCATAGGACATTCACGGGCAAGCGCGTTCAACACCAATAGTCCGGATTCCCGGACCCAAAATCCGGATTTCCGACGCTGACCCAAAATTGAATTCCGAAAAACCCAACCATTCCAACACGCCCCCGCTGGCACGAACCTTGCCCTTAGACCACACGGAGGTGGGGC
>Ga0272442_10002705_pt1 | contig 25434 bp, 17 predicted proteins | sample SSMForm2O_FD_200262 | JGI IMG/M metagenome (GOLD analysis project Ga0272442, IMG submission 200262) | Marine sediment archaeal communities from Little Sippewissett salt marsh, Falmouth, MA, United States - SSM-Form-2O | ecosystem: Environmental > Aquatic > Marine > Wetlands > Sediment ... | reverse complement strand
CCTGGAGAGTACTTAAGGGATTTAGTGTACTCAGTGTAATCATAATTGTACTTCGCGTCATTCTTGCCTGGCGAGGATGAAGCGTAGTTGTCGTAGAAGTAAACAACCCCGCCATTAAGCGGCTGGTTCGGCGGGCCTATCGGGTCGTCGATGGGCTGGTACAATAGCCTTGCAGAAACCTCTACGTGTGTCAGGTAAGCGTCGTTGTCATCGCGCATTGGGTAGATTGACATAATCAGCCTCGTGGGCAGCCGGAACAGGAACGGCTGTTCTATGTTGAAGGTGTTATTGAACCGGTCATAGAACACGAACCGCATGTCGTGGTAGCCGAGGAACTCCTCGTTGTTCACGCTGAACAGCGCGGGGTCGCGTGCTGCGAATAGGAAAGTGCCGGACGCGTTCCTCCAAGTGTATGGCTCGAACACGGGAACGCGCGAGTAAATGGAGCCGTACGTGGGCGGGTCAGTGATGCTGGGAGCGTACGTGCTCGTGATGACCGTGATGTTCTCGTCCTGTTGCTTGTTAAGCCCTGTTGCAACAATCTCGTAAATCGAGGTGAGCGCCACCGAGTCTGAAGCGGTTCCAGAGCCGCCGAATGAGAGCGTGGAAACCTTGTTCTGCCCCGCGCTCGTAGAGCCAATTACTTTAACTGTCGCTTGGCTTGACGAGCTGGTGGAAGTCGCCTTGAGCGACCTGTCCTCTGGGTAGAGCGTGGCGAGGGGCTGGTCGTAAGTGTAATTGTCTCCCACCACGTCAAACCTTGCGAGGAGAGAGTTGTCCGAAGAGTCCAGGAACTTCACAGTGCACCCCGGGCAGTCTATTACCTGAACGCGGTAAACGAGCGAGAATTCTCCCGCGTCAACCTGTGACGGAAGCTTTAGGGAAGCCCTCTTCAAGGAAGAGTCCCCAGGGTTTTGCTTTCCAACTATTATTACCTCAGGCGCCTTCGTCACTTTTTGAATCTCGTTAACGTACTCCGTGCTCCCGCCGCCCGGGTCAACCTGGACTATTTCAACGTGGTCAGTGAGGTCCGTGTCCTCGTAATAAGTTTGGGTCGGGAGGTCCGAGGAAGTCGGGGTCTCGGCCGGGGTAACGCCAGGGGTAGGCGTTGACTTCCACTCTGGAACAGCCCACTTGCAGGCAGCGGGAACGTGCGTGCTGTCACACGGGTCCCCAGGGGTTAGAAGGAACTCTTCCCTGGTTGCAACATCATAAGCGTCAGGGCAGTAAGTGCACCTGCTAGGCGCATCCTCGAAGAACGGGCCTTGCTCGGGGTTGCAGCAGTCAATCCGCGTTACCTCAAGAGTTATGGAAACCGGCTCTTTTTGCGCGGGCATGACAGTCTGCGCGGTCAGGTTGAGGTCGCCTAGGTTGGGGTTTGTTTCCTGCACTGTTGCAGCACCCGCCCTTAGTGGAACGCCCACTTGGTAAACGATTTCAGGGTCCTGCCTTACATAAACGAGGTCCTCGAAAGTAGCGCCCTCGCCCGTAATATACGAGATGCCGCGGTAGAACCTGTCCTCCGGGTCAGTGGGAACTATGGGATAATAATCACTGTCAGGCGTGAAAGCCCCTTCTCCAACGTTCTCAAGCACCATCAAGGGCGATGCCTTGTAGCCGCATTGCTGGCCCCACGTGCCCGCACTAGTCTGGACCTGGTGCGGCGAGTTAACACAAATCATTTCACGGATGTCATCGTCCTCTATGGGGTCGTAGTGCCCGCGCAGCAGGAAGAAGTACGTGTTGTCATACACTTCCTCCGGCTTCTCGTCAGCAGGGTTTACCACGCTGATGCTCCTTATTTTAGAGCACGCCGCGCCACCGAAAGAGTTTGCAGGGTACAAGTCCTGGTAAGTAAACTTTTCCCCGCTGTCCTTCTCGCACGTGACAAAGGAATTGAAAATCTTGCCGTTATCGTCCTCGCACTCCAAGTAAAGCTTTAAGTCAATGCTTGACGGGCTTCCCGAAGCAGCGTCGTACTTGCAGCCAAAGAAGAGGTCCTCCCAATAATCATCAGTTTTCGCCACGTAGCCAATGTTCTCGCCCGTAATGTCCGCTAGACCAGACACCATTCTGTCATAAATGTTTTCTCCCTGGTACCCGACTATTGTGAGCGCGAGCGGGCCCTGCAGTTGCACTGGGTCAACCCGCAGCGCTACCTTGTTAGGCGAGTCAGTGAGCTCGGGCCAGTCATCCGCCCGGGCTTGCACGTACTGCTCGCTGACCGGAGGAGTAGTGAAAGCAATGTTCGGCTGCATGCGCGCGCCGCTGATATAATAATTGTAAAGCGGCGGCGTAGTGCCCCCTCCAGAGCCGCGCTTTTCCTTAATCCCTATGGGCGCGCCGGGCTCTTGGTTTAGCTCGAGCAAAAAGCGGCTGTCCACTTTTAGCGTTACCTCCATCTCGTACTGCGGAGCGTAAACAAGAATGCTGTCAACAAACTTGCAGTCGTTTGAAGCATGCAACGGGCCGCGAATGTTGTCTATAACCATCAAATTTGAATAATCAGAGCCGTCGCCCTTCCTGCCCTTGACCAGCGCCATGACCTCGCAGTAAGACTCTGTCCCGTACGGCGTGCAGGATAGGACTAGTGGCTTGCTGTCAATGGCTATCGGGAACGGGTTGTCGACAAGAACCGTGGGCTCGTAAACGTAAACCGGCTCGAACTCCATGGCCAGGCTCAGGTTCTCCATGTAATACGGCTGCAAGCCCGCGTTCAGCGCGTCCGGGTCCGTCAAGTCACCGAAATCGTTTGTCATGATATTGTCAAAACGGTCAACGCCCGAGGTCGCGTACAAGTAGCCGTAAGGCTTGTTAGCCCAAGTAGTGAACCTCAAGCGGTAGCTGGAGTTGAGCAAGCGCTCGTCACCAAGAGTGCCCGAGCTCCCCATGTAGTTCGCTATCACAAAGTGCTTTGCAAGAGTCCTTGAGGAATACCCTATGTAATCCAGGTAAGGCAAGCCCTTTATGGACTCGGTGCTAAGCGTCTTCTTGTACGGGTTGTTGAAAGCCACTCCGAACAGCCCGCCCTCAACATAAGAGAACAACGGCGTGCTGTTAACAGAGAACTTCGTGGTCGCCGTCTGCGTGACAGGATAGCCTGAAGCAGAGCCTGAGACAAAACCGTTGGTGTTGCAGGACCCGTAGGTTATCTTGAACTCCTGCTCCACCTCAACAGTCCCCTGTATCGTGCTGTTAATCCAAAGCCTGCGGTAAAGCGGGGGCCTTGGCTCAACGTCAATCATCGGCCTTGCCACCCCGAAGCCCGCCTCGCGGGAGTCAAGGGACATAGAGCACATGCCGGGCTCGAGCTGGCCCTTGGCAGTACAACCCTTGCAGTAAATCCCCTTGCTCAGCGTCTGCTTCACCACGTCAGGGAATGCTACAACATCAACAGGCATGTCCACCGAGGTCCCGCTGCTCGGAAGCAGCTTTGTAGCGCCCTTGTAGCTCCCGCCCTGTGGCGTGAGCTCCAGGTCAATCTGCCAGACCGCGGCACTGGCACCACCCTCGCCGTGCACCGCGAGGAACACGTCATAGTCAAAGCCCTCGCCCGAGACAAAGATGCCGTTCGGCTCTTCAGTGTCCTTCGCGTAAGTCCCAAGGTTGTTTAACAAGAGGTTAGCGCTGTTTACCTCGTCGTTCGTGTCCTTTGTGAGTATCCCGTTTCCGTTGAGTATCGCGGCGCAGTCAGTGCAGTCTGTCCTGCCGGTGAACGACCAGTCCATCACCTCGTCCTCATCATAAGGCGCGCCCTGTTCAGTCGAGCCATCGCCATCATGGAAGTAGGGATAGTAATTGTACGAAGAGTCACGCGCAGCCCACACGCCGTCTCCCACCACCCCGTAGCCGTTCATGTCAGTGACTTCAGCGAAATCATGGCCAAAAAGGGTGACGTCATCAATATCAATCTTGTAGGGCATTTCGCCTTCGAAAGACCCGTAGAAAATGGGCTCGAGGGCCCCTCCCTTCTCATCATTCTCGTAATACACCCTAAGCCACTTTTCAGTCCTCGTAACAGAAATTGCCATGCCGCAGTGGTTGCAGTGATTCTCCCACTCCGAGAACGCGGCATCACACACAATGTAGGCTTCCATCCTGAGAACGCACGCCACGTGGCACGGCTTTCGCATCCACTTGTTGTACCACTTGTCCCAGGTCTTCTTACAGTGGTGCGTGCAAGCCGGGCTCACCTTGCTTTGGCAGGGGGGGCTGCTGCAAGTTTTATCGTACTTGTCCACTGCCTTGGTGGGAGCGAGGCCCGCGCACGGGTTCACGCCCGTCCTGCACCCGAAGCACCCTCCGCACACTAGGGGAGTGCAAGTGTTGTACCCCTCCTGCCGAACGTAAGAGAGCTTGTCTATGACAAAGACGTAGCCGTTCTTGTAGAAGACCGACTGCGTAGTGTGAAGCGGGCCGAGCTGCCCTGACTGGAATGGCTCGTACTTGAACGGCCCGTCCCTCATGGGCGGGCTTATCTTGCTCGGGTACTTGCCAGCGTGCTTGCTAATGCACCAAATCGGGTTCGCTTCAGGTGTTTTTTCAGGTAAGAAAACACCTTTCGGATAGTCCGTCTTACCGCCGTCTAGCTGGTAGCCGCACCAGTTCGCTCCAGTGTTGCTTGTGGCGTCAGGGTAAGAAGTGTAGACCTTTACATCATCATTTGCAGTGTTCCAGGTGCACGCGTCCTGCGGGGAGTCCCAGATGGGCCATAGGCTCGTGCCCTTGCAGTTCTCGTCCCAGCACCCGTAGGACAAGCGCCTGCACCCGACCCACATCATGCGCCTGAAGCCAAAGCCGAACTGGCTCCCGTCAAAAACGTATTGGTCAACGTAGTCCGCGCCGTCCGCAACATAAACCCTGGTTCCCTCGTCATTGACTGCTAAGTCCATCCGGTACCTGCTCGAGTCCTCGTAGGATGACTCTGCGACAATGACTCCTGTCGGGTCCTCGCGCACGTAGTTAAGCTCTTGTGATGTAAGCAGCGAGTAATCCTCGTCATAGACCGCGAGCACCATCTTGCCTGTCTTGTAACCCCCCACGAACATCCTGTTCCAGGAGTCAAACGCGACCCCGTGAGGGGTGAAGCTAAGCTGCCCTGAAGCAGGGATTTGCGCGAGCGGGACCAGCTCGGTAGCATCCTTTTCGCCGCTTCCTGAAAGCTCGTAAACAACTATCCTCGAGTTTGCCTTGTCGGTTACGTAAACGCGGTTGCGCCTGTCAATAGAAATCGTGGCGAGGTTTCGGTTCTTGCCTATTCCCTCGTCCGTTGAGACAATGAATTTTGAGCCGGAGGACGTGTAAAACCTGACTGGCTTGTCCTGGGCCCCGGAGCCAGTGCTCCCAGTGTCCAAGACTAAAAGCCCGGTAGGGCCCTTTATCGGGTGGGGGTTGATGTTGTACGGCTCGCTGAACTTAACCGTGTCAAGGATATTGTAGGGAGGCATGGAAGTGTTGCCGGTCATTTCAACGCTGATGTTAAACGAGTCAATTGAGATGGTGGGCTCTCCCACCGCCGTTATCATGTACGCCTCGCTCGCAGGGGAATAGCTGATTAAGCTGTCCTTTACGCAGGTGGTCGTGTAATCGTTTTTTTGAACTCCTTTCATTCCCCAACCCCAGAGAACTTGCGGGTGCCTGAACCAATTTTTCTTATCAAGAACGTAATTGCCAGAGGCATCCGTAACCCCGTCATTCTGCCCCATGAGGTTTTCTGGGTTCGGGTTCGCGTTAAAGTTAAGCTGCGTGGAGATTACGCCGTCAACCGTGGGCGTGTAAGTTAAGCCTTTCACGCAGAAGAGCGCGGGGTCGTCAGCGAAAATAAGGGGCTCTGATGCATCATCCGGGTTAACGCAAACGCGAACGTGCTTTGTTGCATAGTCCCAGCAAACATCCGGGTTGTTCCAGTAATCATTTGATGACGTGCCATCATAAAGCGGGATTTTTGTGGTGCTAAAGGGTATTTGGAACAAGGGAATTCCGGCGAGCGCGGTTTTCTCGTTGTACTCCGCGATTTCGCTGGCAGGGGTTAGCAGCTGGTTCTCTTTTCCAGTTACCTTAACATCCCCAAGGTCAGAGGCGGGGTAGTCTGGTGGCTCGATGTCAAAAATTCCGCAGAAAACATAGTTCACCGGGATTGTTATCAAGCCGTCGGTTATGACCGCGTTCGAGAACCACTCTGTAATGTCCACCGGGTTCCCTTCCTCGTCATCACACTGGTCGAGCTTCGCGCGAATGGTTATCTCGCCCTTGGAGCGGGGCGTGGAGCTGGTGGCGTTCACGAACATTGAGCAGTCAGCGCTAAGCGGGTTAGCGTCACACCTGCCCTTAGAGCTCCCTGACTCGTGCGAGGGGTTAAACTTCACTGTGTAAGGGCTACCTGTTGACGCGCTGGAGGTTTCAAGCCACCACTCGAAAGAGCAGGAATATCCTGGGAACGGGTCGCCGTTCTGGTCAACGAGCCTGGCCTTAAGCTCGAAGGGAACAGAGTGCTTTCCAGTGAAAGAAGACTTGTAAGAAGAGTCATCAGCAGAGAACCCGTCACCGTTAGGGTCAATTATTTGGACGGCGTCAGGCGTGCCCGCAACATTAACAGAGATTGTTGTGCTAACGCTTTTTCCAGCTCGCGTGGCAGTAATCTTAATCTCCCAAGTCCCAATGTCACAAAGCTGCACTTTAGTGTACTCGTAATACGTTTCTGTTGTGCCCATGTCTGGGGAGGTGTAGCTCGGGGTGCCGCAGGTCGAGCCAGAGGGGGGAGTAAAAGAAATGCTTAAGTCTTCAGGGATAATGTGGTTGCCGAACTCGTCAAGCGTGTAAACGCGTATGCTAAAGTCCTCGTTAACAAAAATTCCTGTGCGCACCCCGCCTGGGAGCGCTGCAGCGGTTATCGAGTTAATGTACCTGTCCCGCTCCTTAAGGTTGAAAGTGTAAGTCCCAAGGTTCTTCACGTGGTCTCCTGAAGAGTTAATCAAGTAAACGGTAAGCTCCTCTTTTTTAGCGTCTTTGAAGTGCCATAAGTTAATCTCCTGCTTTCCGTCCTCATCCTTTTCGCTCCCATCCTCAAAAGTCCATATGGCAGAATACTTTTTGTCCGTGTCAGTGGGGTCATAGCCCTCGCCCATCATGTCCTGTCCAAGGACAGTTGCGTCATCGTAAACAACCTCAAAAAAGTTGTAAGAACCGCCGACTGGCTCTGAGTAATTGTACTGGTATATTATTGCGTGGTCTATTGATGCAGTGTAGTCTGAAGAGTACTTGTTGTCAGAGCCGTACCTGTTCCCGCAGTAGTCATATAATGTTACGTTCCCAGTATACGCTGTCCCTGCTTGGGACTCTTCGGTCGTGCTCGGGGCAAAGGATACTGACGCGGAGTAAGGCGGGGAAGAGATTGCTTCAAGCTCTGTTTGCTCTTCCCAAACACCTGTTTCAGGGTTCTTGTAGAGAAAGGACGTGAGCTCTGCCTTGTCATCTCCGCTGCACCCGTTGCTCAGCTTGACCTTGATTTTACCGGGCTCTGCACTCGTGGTATCACGCAGTGTAAGGAAAATCTTTTTATCGTCCACGAACGGGTTTGCTAATGAAAAGTACTTTGTCTGGTTTTGGCTTCCCCCATGAGACCAGTCAGCCAAAATCGCTCGGGGGCCATCCGTACACCCAGATGTTATTGTAAGGTAGCAAGTGTTTCCTGAGTTGCACGAGCAGTCAATCCCGCTAATCTTGAAGTACCCGGATACTTTCCGGTAAACGCCTTGGTCCGCGCGGTACCCGTAATAACAGACTAAGAGCTTGTCTTCAGCGCCTTGCATAAACTCTAGCTTTGGCTCTGGGGGGTCACTGCAGGCCTCAGTTGACGGGTTGCAGAGCTTGTCTTCAGGGCACCCGCAGGTAGTGCACTTGTTAATCAAGTTGCCGGAGGCATCGCAGTACTTGGGGAGGTCTGTGGAGCAAGAACTGTACGCGGTGCCGTCAGAACAAGTTTCCTCCTCTCCCTCTTGGGCGGATGCAAACACTGCGAGCATGGAGAAGAGTAAGAGTGTCAGCAGCAATAAACGAGTTAAGCGCGTCGCTTTTGGCATACAACCCATTTTGGCATCAACTCGTTTATAACCCTTTTTCCGTTATAAGAGGGGGCTAGGAAGCGCGGCCGATTATCACGCCGAGGGCTCCCAAGTGCGTGAAGGTAACGCGCCTGTTATCGCGCTCCATCTTGAGCATGACCGCGAGCCTGGAAGCGGATTCCTCGAGCTTTTCCTCGAAGTCCGTGAGCTCGGAGCGGGTGTTGAAGACCACGAAGTTTCTTCCCTTCTTCGCGTTCAACAGCGCTTTCTTAAGCGTGTCCTCTCCCTGGTAAATGTGAACGAACAGCGTGGCGCCCCGGTAGTTGACTAGGATGTCGCAGTCACTGCGCTTTCCCAGGTCAGTGAACATCACCGCGTTCTGTATGAAGAAGTTGCGTATCTTCCTGAAAGCCGCGAGGTACCCCATGCTTTTCCCGCTTTGCTTTTCCCAAGCGCTTAGCCCGTAGAGCCCGAGCGCTTTTTCAACCGTGCCCTCTTCAACAAGCTTGTTCATCAGCCTGTCGAGGTTATAGTCGCTTATCAGGATTGGCTTTCCCTGGTGAGTGAGCTTCTTCCTAACCCCTGCCTTGAGCTCGTTTGGCGTGAGCGGCATGTGCTTCCACCTGTACTCGTTGTTAATCGCGTCAAGCAGGCTCACGAAAGAAAGCTTTGACACTTTCACGAGCTCTTTCCTCGCTGGCGGGAAGTCGGGAATGTCAATCATGTACTTCACTGGCTCAGTGCGGCGGATTACTATTGCTATGCCGAACACGAGCACTGCCCCCAGGATGATGCCAACGTTAAGCGGGTTGTCGAAGAAAGTTGCTTCCCTCGCCCTCTCAAGCTTTGTTGACATCGTCCGCCCAGTTGACTGCGCCTCGAAAACGTGTATGCCATAGCCAATGGACTGCCCAGCCTCATAAGTGAAAATCCCGTTTGAGCCGGTTGTCACCGTCTTCTTGCTAAGCCCGTCAACCGTAATAGTGACAGGAGTGTTCGGCAAGGGGTTGCCGTCCTCAAGAAGCTGGAACGTGAAAGTCCCCTCCTCCCAAAGCGGCCTCCCAGTGCTCGCGAAAGTAACGAGCGGTATGTGAAGGTATGACTGCGCGTAAACATTGCCAGTGTAATCCTCTATGCGGAGAACGTGGTCCCCGCCAGCAAGGTTAATCGTGTACTGCATGCGGACATCGTACGGGTCCTGGTACAGCTTTACCGGGTCCAGCTTCTGCTCGTCAACCTTCTGCAGGTCCTGGTAAGTGCGCAGGTAAACATCAAACTGCCTGGGCTGGTCAAACACCTCGTCAAAATAAATCTTCAGGATTTGCACTGTGTTGTTAACTCCTGAAGCAGGGTTCATGAGCCTCCCGTTAACATCGTTTGTCATGTTAATGTCGTAATACGTGGTGTACTCGTTCTTGTTAGGGTCAGTGAATGTGACGAACACCCTCCCAAACGCATAGTTGTAATCTGAGGGCGTCGCGTAAATCGTTTTTACAGTGTTCGGCAAGTGGTACCTTGGCTCTGCGTCAATGCTGCCCTCTGCAACAGCAAACGGCTTACGCCAGTCAGAGTTAACTATCATGTACGCCACGTCACCTGCAGCGGACTCCGGGCCCGTGCCAACCCAGCCGAGCTCCAGGCTGTTCGGGAAAACAACGAAGTACCCATCAGTTCCCTGCACCCTGACTTTTGAAATCGCGCCCGCTTGAGTGCTTTCAGCACCAGAGGATACCGAGTAGAGCCCGTTTTTCATTGTGTACGGCGCGGGAGCGTCCCCAACGTCCCCGGGGGAATACGAAATGCCTAGAGCGCCCAAGTCCGCGCGGCTCACTGACTCAACAAAGCCAAGGCGGTTGAGGGACTGGTCCAGCTCTTCTCCAATATATATTATTACACAACCGCGCGCTGCAAGAGTATTAATGTTAACAGAAGAGTCCGGGTCAACAAGCGGGGAAGGGATTTTGCCTGTTGGGACAACTAGGATGAACTTGCCCTGCAATAGCTCGAGCTGGGTGACCTTCTTAGATGCCAGGGTGCTGTTACCCGGGATGATGCCGCTGGCTTTCAGCTGGCGCTCGAGCTCCTCGCTGAACACTTGAATGCTCTCTTTTCCCTCGTCGTTTACCGCGTGGCATTGGACGCACTCGTAGTCTAAAAGGTAGACTTCCGTGGGGAGGGTCTCGTTGTAAAGGCTCATGCTGGCGCTCATGGAAGTGACGTTCTCGCCGTAAGCATCAAAAACCAGGTAACCCATCCTGGAAGGGGGCTCGTTTTGGCCGTAGTCAATGAAGCCAGTTTCCCTGACGGTGAAATTGTATTCTGGCTCGTACTCAACCGCGTCAGGCGCTACTACACCGGACATTAGCATTTGCATCCAGATGTAGAGGCCGCCGAAGGCTAGGAGAATCAGGACGACCGCAATCAAAATAATTTTCTTTAAGTCCACTCGCTACTCCTCCTTTTTCTTAGTGAAACGGCTTACGAAGTCGTTAACCATTTTCACGTACTTGTTCTGCTCTTCCTCCCCAACGCGCTTTAGCACGTTGTAGGACTTGACGTAATTGTACCTCTTTATAGTGTTGAGGGCGTAAGTCTTCCTGGTGACCTGCGACTTAAGTAGCTCGTTCGCTGCAGAAGGCGCTTGCTGCGGTGCTTGTGCAGCCGGCTGATTGGCTGGGGCTTGCGCTCCCTGCTCTTGCGCGGGCGTGTTGCTCTCCTGCTTTTCATCCTCGGGCATTGCCTCAACCCCTTAGCTCCAAGTACCCCTGCGTGACCATCTTGTTCAACACTTCTTCCACGCGGGTCTCGTTTATGTTGTTCTGCTTAGCGAACTCGGTAATGTTAATCTCGTTCCTGTGCACGTCAAGCCAGTCCTGTATCTTGGCCATTACGGTCGGGTCAGAGTAAGACTCGAGCTGTGACAAGCGGAGCGCGAGCTGGTCGCTCTTAGCGTTCGCTTCCACGAGCTGCTTGCCGAACTTCTCGTTCTCCTCCTTCATTTTTTCAACCTGCCTCTGGACTTCCTTGTAATCAGTCTTAAGCGAGTCGTACTTTCCGTAAACCTCTTTGTAGTCGGATGAAACGAATTCAGTTAGGTCCTCAAGAGACTTCTGAAGTACTTGGAACAAGTACTTGTTATCCAGCTGGTAAGAGTCGCTCAAGAGGCTGAGCACGTTGAGCACGTGCCGCAGCACGTCAATCCTGCGCTTCTTCGGGCTAGTGGTGCCAGGCACGGTAGTGTAAACAACCTCGATGACATCCGGCTTAAGGTAAATGGTTGAGAACAGGTACGGGTTCCTGCGGATGTCCCTGCTTTCAACGTTCAATACCGCGAGGTAGTCTCCCTCGCTCGCCATCTCAAGGAAGCTGAGTGGCGCGAGCGCTTCAACAATGTCCTGCACGCCCGCAGTCCTTTTCCCGAATAGCTTGAAGCCGTCAACACGCGGCTTCACTAGCTCTTTCTCCGCGGCCTTCTCAGGCGCCGCGGCGGGCTTATTATTCTTGTTATTGTTATTTGCCATCTGAACCAACCCTCAAAAAAATCATTTTTCCTCTTCTATCTCCGCCCCCGGAAAGTAAGTCAAGAGCGAGAGCACCAGGACAAAGAGTGCGAAAGCCGAGCCCCCCAAGAACCCGTTTAACGAGGGAGAGAGGTAAAGCGCTAGCAAGAAGCCCGCGAGCGCGAAGAAAGCGTGTATCGCGAGGTACTTCTCGAACCGAGCGCGCTTTTCCTTGTACTTTGGGACACACTCCTCGCAAACAACGAGCACGTTGCCTGTTTTCATGTTAAGCTTTTCCTTCAGGGACCTGACCGCGACAATGTACGCGTCATCAGTGACTGGGTAGCCTTTCTTGCGCTTTGCGCACACCACGCAGATTTCCTTTGCCGCGCTCTTCGAACCAGCTTTTTTGGTCTTCTGCTTTTTGCGCGGGCTGCGCTTCGCCTTCTTAGCGGGCTTTCCCTTAGTTTTTTTCTTAGCCATCACGCATTACCTTAAGTTAGCACTACCTCTTGTATCTTGTTCTCGTCCAACCCCGCTTTCCTTAAGTCAGCGCGGGCGAAAACATTGATTAGCGTTGGGTCGTCAACCCCAACGCCCCGTAGGAAAGAGTAAACTGTCTCCCTCGGGACACCGTAGCGCTCAACGTTCGTCACGAACACTATTATGTCCATGTGCCTGCCTTTCTCGTCAAAGAGCGCGATTATCTCTTCCAGCTGGTTCTCATTAAGCCCGAGCTCCTTGAGCTTGATGCGGAAGCGGCTTTTCTCTACCTTGAGCGTCTCTGCCATCGCGCGCTCACGCTCCACCGCGCGCGAAGTCCGCGCGCGAGAATATGTCAATGGTTACCGCGTCACTAACTCCAATGCCCTTGAGGAACGTGGTGGTATTGGGCCTTGCAACGTTCTGTTCGTCAAGCATTGAAACGAATTGCACGACATCCATTTTTTTGCCTCCTTGCGAGAACAGCTTGATTATCTTGTTCACGTTAGAGTCATCCAAGCCGAACTCCACGAGCTTGTTGCGCAACTCACCCCTCTCAAAGGAGTACTGGTGCGGGATGTTCGGGTCAGAGCGCATCACGTCAGTTAGAACGCTTTCAACGTTTAGGAAGTACTCCTCAAGCGGCTCCTCCCCGTGCACCCTCTCAAGCAAGAAGGTTTCAGGGAACTCCGCGCTGGTCTGGAAAGCCATGTTAACCGCGCACTGGCCCACACCAAACTTAGAGATCTCCTGCCGCATGAAGTCAGAGAAGTTAAGCGAGCCCTGTATGTAGTCAAGGAACCGCTCGAACTTAACCCTCAAAACAAAGTTTGTCCCAACGTTAGAAAAGATTGCCTCGTGGATGTCCGTGGGGTTCTGTGACGCCACGATTAGGCCGAAGTTATACTTACGGCCCTCCCTCACTATCATGATTGCATCGCTCCTGTCATCGCTCGCTATCTTCCAAGCCTCGTCCAGCACGACCATCACGTCAAGGCCCTTCTTAGTGCTCCAGCCCGCGGCACGCATTTTCTCTTTCAGGAACTGCAGTATGAACAAGCCCGCTAGGCCACGCAGGATTTCATCAGGCAACCCGCTCATGTCAATGTCAACTAGGCCGACTCCGGTGAGCTTCCCCATTTCAACGGTTGACTCGCGCGCGAAAAAGTCACGCCCGGGCCTCGTGAACTGCTTTATCCGGTAAATCGCGTTCTCAAGCTCTGCGGGGAACTCGTAAGTCCCCTGCTTGAGCTTGTCCTCCAAAATGCTTACAACCGCTTTCAGCGTTGGGCACTTCAAGGGCTCGCCGCCAGGGCCGGTAGCGTCAGTGGAATCCGGCTTGAAGCCCGCTTGCACGTACGCCTGCTCAATCGCCTCTTCAGTAAGCCGCTTCTGCTCCGGGTAGTTGCCGATGTCCGTGAGGATTTCAAGCGATGTAAGTATCTGCTTGACCCTGTCAAGCGGCCTCATGCCACCCAAGTCCAGAAGGTTAATGTAGTCCCCTTTACCGAGCGAGATAATCCTCCCGCCTGTTTGCTTGACCCATGCAAGGTACTCGCCAGCCCAGTCGATGATGATTGCGTTAGTCCCCCAAACAAAAGAAGCGCGGGACAAGAAGGTTTTCACGAAGTAAGACTTACCAGCGCCCGTGATTCCCACAACGCAGATGTGAGGGTTAGTCAAGTGCATGAACGTCCAATTAAAGGGAACATGAAACATCTTGGTTTTCCCAACGTAAATCGAGTTGGAGGGGTCCATTGCCAGGAACTCTGGCGGTGGCTCAGGAGGCCTCACGAAAAGCGGGCGCGTTGACAATTCCTTGCTCGTAACAGACTGAACTTTTAAAAGGCCCATTAAATCACCCTATCATTGAAACCAAGTCCTTTGGGTCAGGTGGGAGGAAGTGGTCAAAGTAAAAGCACTTCCGGAGGTCTTCCCCGCTCGTGCTCCTAATGTCAACATTAAGCGCGTTCGCGACAGTAGAGCGAATCTCGTTCGCCTGCTTCTTGGCAGCAGCAATCGCCGCCGCGTCGTTCACGCCAACCCCCGTTGTAACAACGTAAGTCAGCAAGCCCATTGGCTTTTCGCCTGAAGTGAGCTTGGCGAGCTTCTCATCCTGCTTTGCGAGCTCGCGCTCCCACTTGTCAATCACTAGAGCGTCAGGCCTTGGCTTCTCGCGCTCTTTACCGAGCTTAATCTGGGCTGACGCCCTCTCAGTCTCAACCTGCTCCCTGTACTTCACAATGTCCTCTAGGAACACTATCATGTTGTACGCCATGGGGAACTTCAGGGTTGAGAGCGAGCGCTCCCACAAGTCCATGTACGCGGTTGACTCCATTTCACCGCCGCCGACACTCGCAGCCTCATGCACTTTAGCGACGAGGTAGACTGAAGCCTGGTACAAGCCGCCCACGTTACGCACAACAACGTCCTGGGATGGAGGAATCTTGTACTCGCCTGCGACAATCTCTGTCACTCCCAAAAACTTTGTTATGTACGGCATTACAAGGTAGCCCGCTTGGAACGCTGCGTAAGCCAATAGCGCGCCTAGAACCGCTAGAACCAGGAAGACAATGGTTAGTATGCTGCCTATCACGTTTGATGACATGAACACAACGGAAAGTGAAAGCACGCAAAGCGCAAGCGACCCGAGTGCAATGTTTTTTTCGCTTAAGTCAACCATTACATCACCCCTAAATCTCCTTCATTCCCTCTGGAATCGAGAGGGACCAGTCGTAACAGCGCTTCATGTCATCCTTGGAATATTGCACGACGTCAACGTTCAGCGCAGTGCTTATAGTGGACCGGGCTTCCTTCGCCGCCGTCCTTGCAGCGGCGAGCGCCGCGTCTTTAGTAGCTCCCTTCGCGCTCACTTGCACGAAAGTGTGCACTGCAGTGGGCTTCTCGCCAATCGCTAGCTTTTCCTTTATGTTGTCCCACATGGCGACTTCCCTTTCCAGCAAGTCAAGCTTTTTCTCATCAGGGCTTGGCTTCTGGCGCTCTTCAGAAAGCTTTAGCTGGGCGTCGCTCTTCTCGTTTTCAACGCTTTCAAGGTACTGCTGAAGGTCCTTTATGTAAAGCAGCACGCCGTACTTCGTAACCTGCTTGAGGCCGGATACCGCGCGCTCCCACAAGTCCATGAACCCGAACTTCTCGTCCTCGCTCATCTCAGTAGTGGACTTGTAAATCTTAACCCCGAGGAAAACAGTTGCAATGAACTCTCCCGCCTCCTGCTTCACGAGCGCGTCCTCGTTCGGAGAGAGCTCGAAAGAGAACCCCTTAGTGTTAACAGTCCTCTGTCCCCTCGTAAAATAGGGGATGAGCCAGTAGCCGTACTTATAAATAAAGATTGCTGCGGGCGCGGACAAGACCGCTATCAAGAGCGGGACCGCAGTAATAATCCCCAGCACCGGGCCCGCAACGTACGCGACAACAGCGCAGACTGCAGAGATTCCGAGTAACCAAGTAGAAATGCTTTTTACGTCCATATTAACCAACACCCACGCTCGAGCAAAGCGAGTGGCTGATAGGGACTTACGTGCACTACTATTAAATCATTTTCATAAGGCCCTGGCCTAATTCGCTTATGTCCGCTCCTAATATCGGCGACAGCATCTTTATAAACGTGAGCGTGACCGCGAAGATGACTATGGGGTAGAAGAACACTTTTATCCAAAGCGCGGGAAGGAAGGAGCCGAACTGGTTGATTTTGGCGACTACTTCGGGGCTCGTGTTCTGCTGGGTCTCGCCAAGAATGGACTCGAAGTCGTCCGAGCAAGCGTCAAAGTCTGCTAGGTCCACCCCCATTTGCGCTGGGTTAAACGGCTCTTGGCTCGTGTCATCAGAGAGGATTGTTATGAACGCGAAAGTGATTGGGAAAACAACGTAGAAGCCAATTGCAAACGCCATCAAAAGCGCTCCAGCGCTCCTGGTAGGCGGGAAAATGCGTAAGAACAGCCCAAGCGGCAGGAAAACAGAAAACATGGTGGTCTCGAAGAACTGGAGCAGGAACGTCATCATGTACGTCATTAGCAGAACCTGCATTATCATGTGCGCGACCATGTGCATTGGCTCAATCAAAAGGGGCTTTAGGAACAAGCCAATCGGGATGTTCACCCCGGAGTTCTGGTACGACGAGAAAGTGCTTATGAGCTCTAAGGCAAAGTTCGCTACGTAGATGGACTGGTAGCGGAATATTAGCAGGTCCTCTATGGGGGTTGGCGCCTTCGCCGAGGCCTCGTTGTATGCAACCAAGTCGCCTAAGTCCTTGATTTTTTCGGGCGCGTCCTTCCAGCTCCAGATGGCGCTCGGCGCGTCCTTCCAAATAACCTTGCCCGCAGCATCCCTCCCGTCAGCAATGTAAAGGCCTAGCATCAGCCTCGTGTCACCGGAAGCTGTTTTCTCAGCGCCCACGAGGTAGTTGTAGGCAACAAAGTATGGGTCGGTTGGCCCGGTGCCAGTCTTCGGGAGTATGGCGCTGAACCCGTACTCGAACATCAGGAACGTGAGGAGCACTAGGCCGACTACAAGAAGCGCGCTCGCAATAGCCTGGTAAAACTCTGCCTTCGCCCATGTCTTAAGCCCGCGCAGGTTAAACCCATAGCCAATCATGTACGCTACAGCCGCTACCAGGAACGCGACCATTACCGCGATGGATGCCGCGGGGTACCAAGTGTTCCAAGTCTTGCTAATAGTATTCAAGTCCTCGTGGTACCACGGGCCCTGCGCGCTCACCGGGAAAGCCAGCACAGCGGATAGGAAGAACGCGGCGAAAAGCATTATTGCGAGAGTGTTGCGCGAAGCCAATCCTAAAACCTCATATCATCCTAGTAAGGTTGCTTACGTCTATCTCCTCTCCCAGAGTGCGCGAGAGGCCCTTAACAAACGACGTGAGCATGATAAACGTCATGCCCGGGATTATCACTGTGCCGACAACGCAGATGCCAAGCGTCTCGAAAACCGAGTCATGGCCCACGATTTTCTCGTACAAGTCAGAAATCCATCCTCCCCCGGACCGCATTGAGCTGAACCCAACGTCAAACTCGGACACGTCCCCCTGAAGCGCCTCAGGGTTGTAGTCCTCGGAGATGGTGCTGTACATTAAGACTATCGCGAACGGGTACATTAGGTAAAATCCTATTGCCAGCGCCATGAGCGCTCCGCCCAAGCCCCGCGTGGCGCCAAAACCCCGCAAAAGTATTCCCGTGGGCATGAGGAAAACGAACAGCTTTTCAGCGAGCTTTAGTATTAGTATCTGTGCTTTCATGAGCACTATCCCGCCCATTATCGCGGTGAGCGCCATTGGAATGCCCTGCGTCATCTGCGAGAAGGCAGAGCCAAGCGAGATGAACGCGCCTAAGCCGGACGTGTTGACCGCGTAAGTGAAAGTCCCTAACGCGGCGACTATAATGTAAACGGTTACAGTGAGCCCGAAGCCCTTCCACAGGTTGTCCGTGAACTCTTCAAGCAGCTGCTCGGAAGCATCCCAGATGTTAGCGGACCCGATGCTGCCCTTAAGCCCCAGTAGGGGCACAACGTCCAAGCCGCACAGGAAGCTCACGAACCCAATGAAAAAGAAAGCCATGAAAAGGGTTACAATGCCCTCGTAGAACTGGTTCCTCGCCCAAACCCTGAGGCCCCGGTGGTTAACCACTCCTGAGAGCGCGTAAACCGCTGCCGCGAAAAGGAAGGTGATGTTAACTGCAGTGAAAAGCACGCCCTGCCAGCTGGACCAGAGGACTTGAATGCCCTCTGAAGCCTCTCCGCTCGCGCAAACCTTTACTGGCTGCTCGTTCCCGCTGGAGTCAGTGTAAGTGCATCCGCTGAGCAGGACTAGGGAAAAGACCGCGAAAAGCAGCAACGCCTTATTCTTTCCAATTCCCATAATCCCGCCTATATCATTTTGCCCAGCGCGCTTATGTCTATTTCGCTTCCTACCAATGTGGCAAAGTGCCGCATGAAAGCAAACGTGAGCGTGATGTTAAAGAAAGGCACGAAAACGCCTACTATGAACGCCTTATACGATATTCGCATGATGAAAAAGTCAAAGCAGTCAAGCTCGCTCGTGTCAATGCTCTGGAACTCCATGGACGCTTCCGGCTCTGGGACAATCCCGCCTAGAACACACCGCTCGGTCTCAATCTCCTGAAGGTTCGCCTCGCAAACAGCGGTTGACGCGGCAGCCAAAAGCGGGTAGACAACGTAAAACCCGATGCACAACGCGATTAATGCCCCGCCAGCCGAGCGCGTGAACGGGAACGCCCTCAGGGCAAGGCCGACTGGGAAAAGCCCCATGAGCGAGCGCTCAAGGAACTCGAGCATTATTATGTTAGCGTAAAGCGCGACGATTGCAACCCCAGCGAAGTTCATTATCATGCCAATGTAATCATTAATGGACGTGAGGCCAGAGAAAGGCGCGAAGCTTATGCCTAGCTGCATTGGAGCGAGGTACCAGCCCATGTTAATGTAAAGAGCGGAACTGAAGTTCACTACCCCCAGCATCACGTAAGTTGTCTTGAGCACGCTCATCTGCTCGTAAAGGAAGCAGGTGGCGACCGCGAACGACGCGGGAACATGCTCGGTCTCTATCTGTGTTTTCACGTCCCCGTTGTTTTGCGGCATGCAGGAGGAAGCCCCAATCGTTAGGCTTGTTATCAACAGGTTTATTGAGGGGATCACCATGAAAAGCCCGCCGGCGATTATTGCTGTCGCGAGGGTTTGGAAGAACTCGTCCTTAGCCCACGCCTTTAGCTTTGGCATGTTAAACCCAACGCCAACCGCGTAAGCAACCGCGCCCATTAGGAAGGAGAGCATGACAACCGCGAGGGCGATTGACTGCCAGGCAATCTGTGTTTCCGTGCGCTCGCCCATCGGGGTTTCTTCAGCAAAGCACCCGCTGAGCAAGACCGCGAAAAGCAGTACTGCAACCAAAAGCGCGGGCACGCGCCCTTTTCCTATCCTCATTGAAACCAACTATATGAGCCGGGTTAACCCGGCTATTTCAGTGTCACCGCCAAGCATTCCTGAAAGCCCTTTAATCGCGGAAATCGAGGTTAGCACTACCACGAGCGGCACGAAGACCGCGAAAGCCATCATGCTGGCAAAAGACTGGAGCACTGCTGGGAAGAAGCTGATGTCCAGCACCCCAATAGTAATATAAGACAAAATGCCCGTGAGGAGTATGAGCTCGCTGAGCGAGACAACATTAAGCCGTATCGGGCAGTTCTCCTCGGGAGGCGCGTAAAAGAAGTTGTCCTCGCACATGTTGTTGCGCATGTCAAACCTGTCAACCCAGAGCCTTGAACCAAGCGCGAGAACTTGCGGGGCCACCAGGATGTACATGAGCGGCCATATCGTGTAAAGCACTAGGGCTATCGCCATCATGAGCCCGCCGAGCTTCCGCGTGAAGAAGAACGTGCGCAGTATTATGCCTGCTGTGAGAAGCGGGCCGAACATTAAGCCGATTATTTTTATCATGTAGCCTTGCGCGGCAAAGCTCATCACCCACACGAACGCGGTTGAAAACAAGAGCATGAACATGTCCTTGAGCATTGCAAAGCCCGCGAACGGGGTCATCGCAATCCCTATCGCGGTCGGGCCCTCAAGGAGGAATGGGAACCCCGGCATGGTGTCCGGGTCGACCGTGATATCAAACCTCTTTTGTATGTTCATGGCGTAAGCGAGCCTGAAGTAAACGCTGTACAACTCGATTATCTGGGATTCTGACGCTTCACGAGCGTAAACAATAATCTGGCTAGCGCACTTCAAGTGCCCGTCAGGAGGGCTTGCGGAAGTGCACGCTGGCTTCACATCGTCCTTGAGCACGTTGCACAAGTGCTCTCGCGTGCCTGGGAGCGAGCCGCAGTTAAACGTCTTGCCAGCAAAATAATCGTCCATCGCAGTTCCCGCAAGCATGTTAGAGAGCTCTGAGAAGTAAATCACTACGCCCACGATGAACACGAGCATGAAGAGCGTGGCAATGGCTTGGTATAGCTCGTCCTTAGACCAAGAGACCAGGTTCGTGGCGCCCTCGGTAGTCGCGCTGAACAAGTGCCCGAGCATGTACGCGAGGGCAGCAAAGAAAATGCTCAGGAAAGCAGCGGCGAAGGCAACAGACTCCCAGCCAGACCCCTGGTAGAAGTCAGTGAAGTACTCGCCAGACCAAGGGGGCGCCTGCGCGAAAGCCAGCTGCGAAAGCACTGCTATAGCAAGGACGGCGAAAGCCATTGTTACCGCGATACTCCTTTTTTTCATTTCATCACTCGAACATTGAAGCAAAATTCTGGCTGAGCATTTTCAGCGCGCTCTTAACAAACGCCAGGGTTATGAGCATGTTCAGCGTGGGAAGGAACAGCGCCTGGGGCAAGAGCGCAGCTACCTGGTTAACATTATCAACCGGCTGAATCGCGCCGACCACGGAGCCCAGCCTCTCAAGCGGGCCTCCGAAAGCAACCGGGTCGCTGCCGCTGTAGTCGCGCCAGTCCGCGTCATCAAACATGCCCTCGTCCTCCATCGCGTCCACCACCATCTTGTCCATCACGTAAAGCATTGGGTACAGCAAGTAAAAGCCTATGGCTAGCGCTATGAACGTAGCGCCAGCCTGCCGCAGGAACGGGACCGCGCGGAAGAGGATTCCAAGGGGCAGCACGACCTTGAACGCCAGTCCCTGGATTAGCTTCAGCCAAATCATTTGTATCATGAGGCTCGCGAAGCTCGCGGAGATTATCATGAAAAGGAAGTCATAGACTTGGGCGAGGCCGTTCAAACCATAAAAGAACCGGATTTGGGACTTGTACATCCCGATTGGGGTGCTGTTGGCCGCGAGGAGCTGTAGGAAGAAGCTGTTCATGTAAAGCCCGGTAGCGGTTTGCAGGGTCTTCTGCCACAATAACTCGTTCAAGTAAATGTCTGCTATTGTGAACGGGTCCTGCGTGGAGCCCGTGAGCGAGAAGACCACGTCGCACGAGGTTGCGACAAACCACCCGAGCGAGCCAACGAGCAGCAGTGTTATCAGGCCCTGGTAAAACTCGTCCTTAGCCCACACTAGCCACTCGGGCTTCTTGAACAGCACTGAGCCCATGTAAACCAGGCCCAGGAAAGTGTAAATGGTCATGATGACGAGCAGGGTCATGCTAATCCAGCTGGAGTTCCACTCGTCCGAGAGCTTGCACCCAACGTTAGAGTAACTGCTTTCTGAGGAAGAGTAGGCAGCACATCCTGAGAAGAGAACTGACGAGACTAGGAAGAACGCGATAAGCGCTGAAAGCTTTTTCTTTGCATCCATGTTGCACTCCTCATATCCCTAGCTTGCCCATCCCCATTAGCATGGGCTCCCCTCCAACCGCGTAGGCAATCGCGCGGAAGGACGTTATAACGATTATTACATCGAGTATGAAAAGGAAGAATATGGACATGAACAAGTGGCTTAGCGAGACAACCCAGTTAAGCGCCAAGTCCATTACCACCGTAGAGTAACCTAAGTAAAAGTAAAGGAATAGCGCCCAAATCTGTCCGGTGAGAATGTATGGGACTATGTCCAGCCCTATCTCTGGGAAAGGCATGTTCAAAGAGAAGTCCACGTCCTCCCAGTCTGATGAGAGCTCGTCAAAAAAGAACGTGTTCACCGCAAGCGCTATCGGGAGCACGAAGTAGAGCGCGAGCGCCATGGCGATTATTGTCCCGCCCATCTTCCTGGTTATGGGGAACGCGCGGAAAATCAAGCCCATGGGCAAGAAAAACGATTTCATCGCGGTCCCGGAAAAGAACAGCATGACTTTCTGCGCGTAAATCGCGAACTTTGTCGCGTAAACCATGTAAAGCACTGGGCCGACCCCGTACAACAGCGCGTCAAGAGAAGGCATTGCGGGGAGGGTGGTGCCCAAGCGCAAGTCAACGAAAGTAGTGAAGGGCGCGGGGAGGATTGGGAGGGGCACGTAGAACGAGAAGCTAAGCGAGGCAATCGCGCCTATAATCCCCTGGAATATGACCAGCCTCGCGAACAGCCCGTCCAAAGAGCTATCAGCATCGTTAAGGTAGTCAAAAGCAATGTCGTACGCGTTGCCGCCCGCGATAGCAGTTGAAACAGTCTCCATGGTGGTAGTGAGGAAAAGGAATACTACAATAAGCATCGCGGTCAAGGACGCTTCCAGGAACTCCTGCTTCGCCCAAGAGATTACTGACGGGTAGCGGAACCCGATTCCAATCGCGTAAGCAAGCGCTACAATCATGTAAGAGGTCAAGACCGCTAACAAGACAAGGGACTCCCAGTTAGCGCCGAAAATGTTGTAAGACGGGCCCTGGGCGTAAGACACCAAGGCAAAGGCTAGGACTATGAACAAGGATAAGACGAATACTTTGCCCCGCACTGGCGCTCGTGCATTTACCACTGGAACCACTCAAACAGCCTCAAGAAAGAACACTGGAAAAAACTCCTTCTTTCGACTGGCAGAGTATTTAAGCTGTCTTGGTTTTTAATACTAATCCATCAGCCCGAGAACTTTTCTCTCGTGCGACTCTTCCTCGCGCATTATCTTCTTCAAGAGTATCCTCGCACGGCCCCTGCCGAGCTCGTTGACAATGGAAGCATACCTCTCATGCATTAAGCGCTCCTCAAGCAAGCCCTGCTCAAGGACCTGCACCCGCTCCTTCACGGTCCCAACGCCTTTTTGGGGAGAGAGCTCGCGGATTAGCTTTGCAAGTGACTTCGCGTGCCCCAAAGACGCTTCTGACAACCCAGTCAAAACCCTCTTGTCTTTCTCGTCAAAAAAGTCTACGGAGCGCGCGTACAAGCCAGCGTTCGCGAGCTCGAGGGCAAGGAGCTGCTTGCAAAGCGAGACAATTCCCTCTCCCGCAATCCCAGCGCCCTCAAACCCGCCGAAAGAAGACCAATCATCAGCAACCCCCTCCGGCCCCCTCACGAGCTTGAACTCGTTACGCGAGCGAAAGCGGCGCACGTCAAGAATATAAGTGAACGCGCTCTCAAGCACGGACTCTTCCTTCTCAGTAAACGAAGAAGGGTTAACGCTCTGCACGAAAACAGCGCCGGACCCCTTCAGCTTTTGAATGTTAAACAAGACCGCTTGCGTTAGCTTCCTAGGCGGCTCCTTGACAGACAAGACATCAAGAAAATCGAATAGCACGAACCCGCTGCCGCGCCTTACCGCCTCGCTCACGAGTATCCCCAAGTCAGTGAGGCTCTCAGGCGGCTCTTCAACCACAACCAGCCCTGTTTTCTTGGGGAACTGCTGCTTGAACCACTCGCGGTAAGCCCTCGCGTTAAACGAGACCACTAGCACTGGCTTGCCGGCTGAAACCGCTTGCGAAAGCAAGAGCCTGCAAAACAATTCCTTCCTGGAGCCAGAGTCACCGCGCACGAGCAAAGAATCTCCTGCGGCAAGCGACAAGTAAACCTTCTCAACATCAAAAGCCAAAACAACTCACCTGACAATGCTCCCCCCGTTCGGGAGAAGCTGTAAAACCTCGTCAACACGCGCGCTTTTGCCAATGCGCTTTAAAACCATTTTAGCCGCATCGCCTTTTGAAACATTGCCCGGGAGCACTTCCGCGAAAGAGCTGAAGCCCTTAGGCCCGCGCAAAAGCGGTGCAGCGCGCACCACGCCGTTCCTAACCCCAACAAGCAAGCCGAGTGATGTGGACTTGAACCACTCGCGCTCACCCCGGATTATGAAGCCACCTTTCCCAACGTGCTCGCCGGACTCCGCGCGCTTGGAAACCTGCTCGGGCAAAACAGCGTAAACATCAACAGTAGCGGACCCGAGCTTCCAAGCAGAAGAGTAAGAGCCAGCGAACTGAGCTGCCTCCCGCTTGTCCGCGTCACCAGCGGACTGGCCTTCTTTTAAGACGGTGGCTGGCGCGCCGTGCACTTCAGCGTGGAAGAACAAGTCACCGGGCTCCAAGTGCCTTGAGACCAAGAGCTCGTTCTGCTTCGCGTCACGCCCAGCCAAAACAAGCAGGCCACCGGAAGTCTTGAACCAGCGGAAGCGCTCGAACCACTTCTTCTCACGCTTAACGCGCACGCCAGGCTTCTCTTTCTCTGCCTTCTCCTCCTCTTTCTCAATCTCCTTGTCCAACCGCTTGAGTTTTTTCTTGGTGTCCTCTGCTGCTCGCGCTGCGCCCTTGGCTTTCTCACGCTGTTTCTTGGACTTCTCGTAATACCGCGCCGCGTTCTCCTGAACGCTCTCGCGGTAGTCAACCTCAATTCTCATGCAAGAAAAAGATTAGCATCAAGGGGTTAAAAAAGAATAAGAAGCACTCACTTTAGCCTGTTAGCGCGGGCGCCTGAAAACCCATCAACGCCAAAAGCAGCGTTATGCTCTTCAACCAGGCCGGCGCCCTTAATCCTAGTGCAAGACCAGCCAGCCTCGCCAGCCGCTTTCTCGAACCGCTCGTTCTCCCAGCCAGCGCACGCGACCGCCTCTGAAATCATTTCATCATCCCAGCCAGCGCTCTCCGCGTTCAAGATTATTTGCTTGTCCTCAAACACTGGAACAGCAGAAGCTATTACCTCCGCCCTTAGCTCGCCGCTAACCTCTGGCTCTGAGGCGGTCTCAAAAGCAATTGAGACGTACTCCTGCCTTGAGGAAAACTCCAGGTTAAGGCTAGCGCTCCTGAGCACCTCTTGCAAGCGCGATAGCGCGGGATTATTTTTTTCAACTTCTTTTAACTGGGCCAAACTAAAACACCTCAAAAAAACATTATTTCATTTTCACTTTCTTATTTTCAACTGAATTATTTATGCCGAAAGCATTGTTAACCCTATTGATTAGCTCTGGGTTAACGTTCTTAGCACGCCTGGAAACACACTCATCCCAGATTAAAGGCAACTGCGCGTCATCAACGCCAACTGCTTTAGCAGCGTTGAAAATCCGTTCCTTGCTCCAGCCAGCGTCAAGCGCCGCATTAAAGTCCTCAACGGAAACAAAGCCCTTTGAAAGAGCGGTTTCTTTTCCTCTCACTGGAACAGAGAACCCTTCCTTGCACGCGCTGAATATCCTGCCGTCATCCCAGCCAAGAGCAACAGCGCCCTCGAAAATGCTTTCTTTCCTGTAGCCCGCGTGAAGCATGCTCGAAAAAATAAAGCCATCCGGAGAACCGTAATCCGAGAGGGTTTCAAGAACAAGCTCGGGGGACCACCCTGCAGAGCGCACGCTCTGCAAAAAGTAAATGAAGTCCGCCAAGGTCTTCTTGTCCCTCATGTAAACATCTAAAATCTCTTGCTCGGACCACTTAGAGTGAAACGCAGTGCGCACAAAAACCCTGTCCTCCCAGCCAGCTTGCTTGCACGCCTTGAAAATGGAGTGCTTGCCCCATCCAGCGTCATCAGCAGCAGACATGACCCAAGAGCTGTTCCACCCTGCAGAAGTTGATGCAGA
>Ga0272442_10002703_pt1 | contig 25444 bp, 19 predicted proteins | sample SSMForm2O_FD_200262 | JGI IMG/M metagenome (GOLD analysis project Ga0272442, IMG submission 200262) | Marine sediment archaeal communities from Little Sippewissett salt marsh, Falmouth, MA, United States - SSM-Form-2O | ecosystem: Environmental > Aquatic > Marine > Wetlands > Sediment ... | reverse complement strand
TTCGAGGACCGCCCGCGCGAGGTGCGCTTTGGTCACGTAATGGGTCAGGCCGGCGATTACTCCCCGGGCGCTGCTGTTCCAGTAAGGGGCGAAAAGCCCGGAAAAAGCCGGCACGATATAGATCCCGCCGTTGTCCTCCACCTGTTCGGCCAGAACATTGATCTCCGGCGCTTCCCTGATCATCTGGAGATTGTCCCGGAACCACTGTACCAGGGAACCGGCTACAGCGATCGAACCCTCGAGAGCATACACCGCCGGCTGATCGCCGATCTTGTATCCCACCGTTGTGAGCAGCCCGTGCTTCGACTGCACCGCTTCGGTGTCGGTGTTCAGCAGGAGGAAGCCTCCCGTGCCGTACGTGCTCTTCGCCTCTCCCGGACTGAAGCATGTCTGGCCGAACAGCGCCGCCTGCTGGTCCCCCAGGATTCCGGCTACCGGAATCTTTCCTCCCAATGGACCGTCTTCCAGGGTATTGCCGTAGAGTCCGGGATCGCTCGAAGGTCGAATCTCCGGCAGCATGGAAGCCGGGACCTCCATGACCTTCAGCATCTCATCGTCCCATTCGAGGGTGTTTATATTCATCAGCATTGTGCGGCTGGCATTGGTCACATCGGTCACGTGGGCGCCTCCGTCGGGTCCTCCAGTCAGCCACCACACAACCCAGGTGTCCATGGTTCCGAAGAGTGCCCTGCCGGACCGGGCTGCCGCGGCTGCTTCCGGTACGTTTTCCAGGATCCACTTCAGCTTCGGTCCGGAAAAATAAGTTGCCAACGGCAGTCCTACCCTGGTCCGGAAGCAGTCTTTGTCTCCGTTTTCTGCAAGCTTTTCGATTATAGAAGAGGTGCGGGTATCCTGCCACACGATTGCGTTGTAATACGGCTTACCGGTCTCGCGGTCCCACACGACAGTAGTCTCCCTCTGATTCGTAATACCGATTGAAGCAATCTCATCCGCTGAAGCTCCGACCTTCTTGAGGGTTTCACTGACCACCTTCTGAGTGTTTTTCCAGATCTCCATCGCATCGTGCTCGACCCATCCAGCCTGAGGGAAATACTGTTTGTGTTCAACCTGATGTGAAGCAGCTATCTGCCCGCCGTGATCGAAGAGAATGAACCGAGTACTTGTGGTCCCCTGATCTATCGCACCGACATATTTTTTGTCTGCCATATTTTTACACTCCTTCCGTCATTTTATTAGATAGAAATAGATTTGGAAGTATTGTAGCTCTCACACTTTGAGCTGTCAAGAAAACGTTATTTTTAATTACAAACTAATCATAATTATGGTAATATTAAGCTCATAAACACTCAGAATTGATTGACAACTCATCGGGCTGATTCTAAAATAGAAATATTCTTACTATGGAGCACATTATGACGGAAAATATCATTCCAGCCGACCGTCAGCATCGTATTCAAAAAATGATCCAGGAGAATGGTATCGTACGGGTGGCAGAATTGAGTAAACTCTTCAACGTGACCGAACTCACCATTCGACGTGACCTTGATGTACTGGAAAAGCAGGGTATTCTGGACCGCACTCACGGCGGAGCAATTCTTCGTCATCGAATAAGCATAGAACCCCTCTACACTGAAAAAGATCAGATCAACCGTGAAGAGAAGGAAGCCATCGGCAAAGTCGTCAACATGTTCATCGAAGAAGGCGACACGGTCCTCATCAACACCGGCTCTACTATTTCACAAGTCTTGAGAAGCATTACCGGAAAAAATATCAGGGTGATCACCAGCAGCGCGAGCGCCGTTATGGACGTGATAAATCCGGACATCGAGCTCATCCTCACCGGCGGTCTCTTTCGACCTCAGTCCAACTCCCTCATCGGAGGCTTTGCCCAGATGGTACTGCAGCAGGTGAGCGGCAGCAAAGCTGTCATTGGTATCGATGGATTGAGCATCCAATACGGATTGACAACTCCTGTACATCAGGAAGCCGAGATCGGCCGGCTCATGATCGAACGCACCCAGGGTCCGGTCATCGTCGCCGCCGACCACACCAAGATGGGGGTGGTATCCAACTTCGTCACTGCGCCAATCGATTCAATCAGTATGCTGATAACTGATTCGAAGATAAAAGAAGATTTCGTGGAAGAGCTCAAGCGCAAGAATATCGAAGTCATCATCGCAGAGGAATATCTCAAACATAATACGCAATAGGACAGCCGATCGTCACACCCGGGAGCGGAATTGCAGAAAAACGGCGCCGGTACAAATCAGGCTATCCGCAAGCTTCGCACCAGCGCCTTATTTTATCCGAATCCAGGCCCGGATTATTCCCAGTACTTCTCAACACGTTTGCGCAACTGCTTCACGTAGGCATCCCAGTCGCTTATCGGCGTCCGCGCCACTCCTTCCTCGACCGCCTGTTTAGCCACAGCGTATGCTTCCCACTCGATAACGCGGGGATCGAAGGGCTTCGGAACAATGTACTTCGGTCCGAAGCTGAAATCGGTGTTGTTGTAGGCCTTCTTGACCACATCGAGGACCGGTTCTTTGGCCAGATCGGCCAGGGCCTTCGCCGCGGCGATTTTCATTCCTTCGGTGATATTGGTGGCCCGTACATCCAGAGCCCCCCTGAAGATGAAGGGGAATCCGAGTACGTTGTTGATCTGGTTGGGATAGTCGCTGCGCCCGGTAGCCATGATAACGTCGGGCCGGGTCTCCACCGCCAGATCGTAGGTGATCTCAGGATCGGGATTCGCCATGGCGAAGATGACCGGGTCGCGGTTCATGGCCTTCACCATATCAGGACTTACGGCATCCTTTACCGACACGCCGATGAACACATCGGCGCCCTTCATAGCGTCAGCCAGGGTCCGCGCGTCGGTATCCGCGGCGAACTCCTCCTTCTCGGGATTGAGGGTTCCGGGACGCCCGTTGTAGATGACCCCCTTGCTGTCGCACATTGTGAGGTTTTCCTTCTTCACACCCATCTGCACGAAAAGACGGGCGCAGGAGATTCCCGCCGCGCCGGCGCCGTTGAACACCACCTTCACCTCTTCGATCTTCTTGCCGTTGATCTCCAGGGCATTCAGCAGACCGGCGCCGGAGATGATGGCTGTACCGTGCTGGTCGTCATGGAAGATCGGAATGTTCGTAATCTTTTTGAGCTCGTTCTCTATCCGGAAACAATCCGGCGCCTTGATGTCCTCCAGATTGATTCCGCCGAAGGTGGGCTCTAGGAGCTTCACCACCTCGATGATCTTGTCGGGATCTTCAGTGTCGACCTCGATGTCGAAGACATCCACATCGGCAAACCGTTTGAACAGGACGCCCTTGCCCTCCATGACCGGCTTGCTGGCCAGAGCGCCCCTGTTTCCGAGACCCAGAATGGCGGTCCCGTTGGATACGACCGCTACCAGATTGGCGCGGTTGGTGTAACGGTAGGCATCATCAGGATTTTTGGCGATCTCCAGGACCGGCTGGGCCACACCGGGCGTGTATGCCAGTGAGAGATCGTCAGCCGTCTGGCATGGTTTGGTAGTCACTATAGCAATTTTTCCGGGCTGCCCCATTGAATGGTACTTCAGGGCTTCTTTTTTCAGATCCATCTGTATTCTCCTTCACATATTCTTGGGATCGGGCTACTTTTCGAAATCAAAGGTGTAGGGAAGCTTGAACCTGTCCCGTACTTCGACGATCTCTTTCTGCAGCTGTGTATCAACTTTGGCACCCTTGTCCTTGCGGAACAGCCAGGCTTCGTGCTCCTTCTCTCCTGCCGTGTAGATCCGGTCCGCTCCCGGCATTTTCTCGGATGAACGGAGCTTGCGCATGATCTCGCCGGCTACCCGTTTGAACACTTCGAGCCCCATGAAGGCTTCGGTATTTATGGCGATGAAAAAATGTCCGAGCGGATAGGGAATCTTGTTGCCGTCCTTATCGTAGCCCAAAAGGTCCTTCATGAATTGGCCGTCCTGAAGCGCAGCTGAGAGGACCTCCACCACCGTGGCGTAACCGTATCCCTTGTACCCGGCGGTATCTTCACCTATGCCGCCGAGAGGCGCCAGGGCGGCAGTGCCCGCAACGAGATCTTTCAGGACCTGGGTGGAATCGGTCTTGGAGGTGCCGTCCTTGCCGATGACCCATCCCTCGGGCAGGTTTTTCCCCATACGTGAATAGGCTTCAATCTTGCCGCGCTGTGACACAGAGGTAGCACAATCCAGTACAAAGGGGAACTCCTCATCAGTCGGGAATCCAATGGTAAGGGGATTGGTACCGAGCATGTTCTCCACTCCGAAGGTCGGAGCGATAGAAGGACGCGCGTTGGTACCGGTAATACCGATCATTCCGTTCTCAATCGCCATCAGGGAATAGTAACCGGCGATCCCATAATGGGTGGTGTTCCGCACGGCAACCATACCGAGCCCGAATTTCTTCGCCTTGTCAATTGCCATCTGCATTGACCGCTTGCCGATAACCATACCCATACCGTTATGTCCATCCACTACCGCAGTAGTCGGACCATCCTTCACTACTTCGAATTCTGTCTTCGTATTCAGAATGCCGTCGGTAATCCGGTCAATGTAGATCCGCTTGAAACGGCCGATTCCATGCGAGTCGATCCCGCGCTTGTCAGAGGTAATCAAAACATCCGCGCAGACGGCGGCCTCCTCTTCAGGAATTCCAATAGCAGCAAATACGTCCGTCATGAAACGTTCGAGCAGATCAAAATCGACCCATACAAAATCTTCAGCCATAATCTTCCTCCTGCTTATCCGGAAACATTTCCGGCAAATTTTATTATTTTCATCATGTAAATAATTATTTCATGTTCATTTTTGTTTGTCAATGTATTTTTATTTATCTTTTTTAAAGTTTCTTTAATAGTTCACCTCCATAAGCGCGCCTTCCGCCGGAAGAATGAATTTCTCCATCTCTCCGTTCAGTTCATGAATGACTCTGCTGTTCTCACTGTTAAGATTGTTGACTTTGCTGATCAATTGTTCGATTTCATGTATTTCAGACTCGAGTTCGTCTATCTCCGTATTTACCCCGTTTCCAATAGAATACACATTCCTGATAGCACTGGTGGTATTCGCTATGCTCGTTCTGATCTCGCCTGTCCTTTCCTGGATCTGAGAAGTAGCGGTATTCAGGGAATTCATTGCATTCATGATCTCACTGCTCCCAATTGAAATCTCCTGTATGCTGCCGCTTATCTCGGCGAGTGCATCATCAGACCCTCGAGTCTCGGAAATAATCTGTTCAAAAGCGGTCAGGAGTTCACTGCTGCCGCTGTATATTTCATCTATCCTGTGGGTAATATTCTGAATAGCCGTACGTATCCGCTTTGAATTACTGTTCGTTGACTCCGCGAACGTGCGTATCTCCTCTGCTACCACGGCAAATCCTCTTCCTGCTTCACCTGCGTGAGCAGCCTCGATAGCGGCATTCATTGCCAGGAGATTGGTTTGGCTCGCGATGCCGTTTATCAGGGTAATGATGTTCTCGACTTCTTTTGCATCTTCAGCATTCTGTTCGATGAGTCCGTTATTGTACTCTACCTTCTCCCCGCCGTGTTCGGTCACCTCCACCATCTGGGCACTGGCCTCTTTCCGTTTTCTGGCGATCTCCACCACATTTTCTATGGAGGCATTCATTTCCTCGATTGAAGCAGTCGACTGATTGACTGCCGACGACTGGTTTGTCATGTTCTCAGCAAATACTTCCAGGCTTTCTTTTATAACAGCCGAAGCATTCTCAGTATCCCGGAGATGCTCAATCATTCGCTTGTACTTCTCATTCAGACCATTTGCCCGCTGTCTGATCTCCTGCACGGCCTGTACGGAAGCCTCAGTCGTTTCATCCACTTCCTCCTTTTGCTGTTTTGTTTTTTCAGACAGCTCCTTTATTTCGCCTATCATTCGGCAGAACAAAGAGAGAAAGGTGTTAATCGACTTTGAAATCCGGCTTATTTCGTCACGTCCGTCTTCGGAAAGCAGTTGTGACAGATCACCTGTTTCGAGCCGCCGTATCCCGCCTTCCAGACGACTGATTCTTCTTCTCAACTGGGTGATGGTGCTGAAGGACATCAATGCCACGAACAGCACCGCAGCGCCCACAGCCAGCAGAACAATCATCCGGCTTCGCCTCTCATATACTGCGACGGCTGCTTCAATATTATCAACAATGGTGTCCAGCTGGACACTTACTCGTCCGCTGAAATTCTCCGAGAGTATCTCCACGCTGTCGAGGGTGGTCTGTACGAGATCATCATCGTAATACACTGAGGCCTCGAACAATCCAGGCAGATAGGTCTTATACTGCTCTCCGAGTTCCTGCACATTTTCATTGAGCTCAGCAGTCTTGTCATCATTCATCAAAAAGGTATTCTGCAGGGTTGTGGTATCGCTTTCGATGCTCTGGTTCTCGTTCAGCAGCCGGAGATATATCTCTTTTTGGAAAAAACTATCCATCTCAGACCGCATATTCCTGTACGTGTCCTGAAAAGCGGCATGTTCCTCCACCAACTCCGAACCGAACATCATCCTGTCGAGCTGAAGATTGGTTTCATACACATGTGATTTCAGGTCCTTCATCGACTCAATCAGCCCGCTGTAGCGTTCGTTGACTCGAAGCTGGTAGAACAGCATTCCCGATATTAAAATGAGACCGGCAAAAAAGGTACTGCTCATGATGATTAATCGTGTCTTTATCTTCATCATTCGCTCCAGAAGTGTAGGTATTCTGCAATGTGAAAAATGGGTCCCGGCAGAAGCCGGGACCCGTTTCGAAGGTTAGCCTTTACTCACCCGTCCACTGCTTCAGCAGTTCATCGTAGGGAACCGTCTTGGGTTCTTCATCCGGACGTTCCGGCTTGGGGGAACCGGGCTGGCTGAGCCAGTACTCGGGATCCCGTTCGGGGTTGAGTTCCGGAGAGAACTGTCTGAGGTTCATCTTCGCCATCAGGTTGTCCATGTCGCGGGCGAGATTGTCCATTGATTCCTGAGGAGTGGTCTCACCGGTAACCGCGGTAGAGATGTTCTTCCACCACTGTTCAGCCAACAGAGGGTAGTGCGGTACGTTCGGGCCTGAGTCGGTCCACATATATTCTACAGGTGATTTGTAGAAGGTAATAATACCGCCGTACTTGTTCTCTTTCTCCTGTTCCGCAAGGTAGTCCGAGAAGACGGTGGACTTCCGAACAGGGGTCCGGCCGACCAGGAACTTCTTGAGACTGACGGTCTTGGAAACGCAGAACTGGGCCCAGAGCCATGCCGCTGCGCGGTCGTCGTCTTTAACGCTGTCCTTGAGGATTGTCCAGCTGCCGGCATCCTGATAACCGATCTTCATACCTTCATCCCAGTATTTTCCATGGGGAGTCGGAGCAACACGCCACAGGGGAGTGCCGTCGTCATCTGTCACAGGACTGTCGGGATCGTTGAAGGCGGGATCTGAAAGCCAGGTGATGTACTGGAAGGGCCGCTGCGCAATGTTACCGCGTGAGGGAGTAGGTCCGGCTTCCGACCAGGTCATGGAAGCTGCATAAGGGGGTGCGTAGTCTTTCATCCATTCAACGTACTTCGTGAGAGCGTATACAGCCGCCGGGCCGTTTACAGCACCGCCGCGGGATACTGAAGCGCCCTTCGGAATCTTGTTCTCTACACGGATACCCCATTCGTCGACCGGCAGACCGTTCGGAATACCCTTGTCGCCGGCACCCGCGATGGAGAGCCACGCATCGGTGAAACGCCATCCGAGGGAGGGTGATTTCTTGCCGTAGTCCATGTGACCATAGACCTTCTCTCCGTCGATGGTACCATTTCCGTTTACCTCGTTGGTAAAGAAGTTGGCGATGTCTTCGTATGCATCCCAGTTGATGGGTACACCGAGTTCATAGCCGTAGATATCCTCGAACTGGGCCTTGATCTCGGGATCGGTGAACCAGTCGTAGCGGAACCAGTACAGGTTCGCAAACTGCTGGTCCGGAAGCTGCAGCTGGTTGCCGTCGTAGTCCTGACCGAATTCAGGATTGAGCCAGTCGTTTACGTCCAGCATCGGATTGGTTACTCTGGCACCCTCTCCAACCATGTAGTTATTCAGGTTCAGAGCGCTGTTGGCACGAAGGTGTGTTCCGATCATGTCGGCGTCATTCACATAGATGTCATACAGCTTCCGGCCGGTCTGGATCTGACGCTGTACGCGGTCGACGACCTCGCCTTCACCGATGATGTCATGTGTTACCTTGATACCGGTGATTTCTTCAAAAGCTTCAGCCAAAACTTCAGCTTCCCATTTGTGAGTGTTTATACCTTCCGCTACTGACTTGATATGCATGCCCCGGTACGGTTCAGCAGCCTCGGCAAACCACTCGAGCTCTTCTCTCTGTTCCTCTTTGCTCAGAACCGAAGGTGAAAACACCTCGATCCATTTCTCAATTGCAGCGCTGCTTTCTTCAGCCGTTACGGTCTCCTGCTGGCCTTCGCCGAACAGGAAAGCCGGTACGATCAGAAGCGCTACTGCAATCAGCAGTACAAGAGCTTTTCTCATAATACTCTCCTTTATAATTTTTTTTATGGTCTTCTTCGAATCCATGCGGGATCTCTGATGTTCAGCCGGTCGTTTCAGCTCAGCCCCACTTGAATTCGATGAAGAACCATATCGCCGCTAATATCGCCGTAATCCACAGCATGGTTTCCCCGAACAGACCGAGCCATACGAAGAAAATTGCTATGGTCGACAGTATCCCGATAAAAAGACGGTCGCCCCTTCCCGTCTCGATCGGGAAAAATCCCTTTCTGTCCACATTCGGACTGAACTTATTGAGGACAGCCAGCAGAGTGATGGCGCAGAATATCGCGATGAAGAAAAGCGCGCTCTGCCATGTCCAGTACATCCATCCAAAGGTTTGAATCAGCCAATCTATCATGTTTATACCCTTCCTAATGCGAAGCCTTTGGCCATGTAGTTACGTACAAAATAGACAACCAGTGCTCCAGGTATGATCGTAAGCACACCGGCTGCTGCCAATAATCCCCATTTCACCCCTTCGGCGCCGATACCCACCGTCAGTGTTACCACTACCGGTTTGGCATTGGTTACCGTTGCCGCTTTGGCGATGATCAGCTCCACCCATGAGAAGGTAAAACTGAAAAAAGCGGTTACACCGATACCTGGTGCAACGAGGGGAAAGAATATCTTTCGAAAGAAGTGCGGAAAGCTGTACCCGTCGACGAAGGCCGTCTCATCGATCTCCTTCGGGATACCGGACATAAAACCCTCCAGTATCCAGATAGCCAGCGGAATATTGAACAGACAGTGCCCAAGAGCCACCGCCATGTGGGTATCATGGATATGAAGTGTGTAGAACAGTTCCGTAAAGGGAACGATGAATACTGCCGGCGGTGCCATCCGGTTCGTCAACAGCCAGAAGAAAAGGTGCTTGTCACCGAGGAAATTGTATCGCGAGAAGGCGTATGCTCCCGGCACCGACACCATCAGCACGATAATCACATTGAGGAACACATAGATCAGCGAGTTCTTGAAACTGTTCATCCAAACTTCAGAAGTGAATATCTCCTTGTAGTTCGCAAGGGTGAACTCCTTCGGAAAAAACGACAGCCCGCTGAGGATCTCCGTGTCATACTTGAAGGAGGTTATCAGCATCCAGTAGATCGGGATAAACAGCAGGATGAAGTAGACAATTAAAAATATATACCGTTTCTCTAGTTTCTTTTCCATCTGTCTCATGCCTTTTGACTCTCCCCCTGCCCAAGTTTTGTCAGTAATTGAAAGAACAAATAACTCATCACTATTACTATGAAGAGATAGATGATCGATGCCGCGCCGGCATACCCCAACTCATATGACTGTGCCTTCCGGGCTACGAAGAGACTCATGAAGGTCGTTGTATCGCCCGGGCCGCCCCCCGTAAGCAGGAGCGGTTCGGCGTATATCTTGAACGAATCCATGAAACGCAGCAGGAACCCAAGCACCAGAACCGGTCGCAATTTGGGAAGCGTGACATAGCGGAATGTCTTCCAGCGGGAAGCCCCGTCTATCTCAGCTGCACGGTAAAATGCATCCGGTATTGCCAGATAGCCTGCGTAGGCGAGAAGCGCTACCAGCGGTGTCCAGTGCCACACATCCAGCAGGAAGATCGTAACCGGGGCATCTATCGGATCCAGTGATACGTTGTATTCATATCCTATCCAGCTCAACACCTCCGGGATCAGTCCTATATCCGACTGACTGAACAGCCGCCACACAATACCCACGACGTTGTAGGGAATCAGGAGGGGAATGCCCAGCAGCACCAATGAGATTGCCACACCGACACCCTTTTTCGGCATCGACAGTGCAATTGCAATACCAAGCGGCATCTGTACAGCCAGAATTGCAATACTGAACAGCAGCTGCCGTCCCAGAGCACCCTGGAACTTTGCATCCCGGATCACTTCAATAAAGTTCGCAAAACCGACGAATTCCGGAATAGCGCCCGAGAATATGTAGTGCAGCGAATAGTTCACGACCGTCATGAGCGGAATGAATGCGCTCAACGCCATTACACCCAGAGCGGGTAATAAAAACAGCCATGCCTTGTTGTCATATTTCATTCATCAACCTCCAAACCGTATTTCTCTGCATGCTGTAGTCATAGTACTTTCTTCCCGTCCTTGAAGAATTTGAGGTCCTTCTCAGGAAACCCCATCCAGACCGCCTGGCCTTCCTCGACCTTCATGGTCTCCGGAGCCCGTGCCTTCAGATCAAGGCTGCCCATGGTGACCGTTACGATCTTGTAGGCTCCTGTGTCCTCGACCAGTTTCACCGTACCGGACATTGCGTTTTTCTCCTGCCTGGTAATAAGCTCCACATATTCAGGCCGGATACCGAGAGTCAATTCATTCCCGTGTTCCAGCAGTCCGGAGGCTAACTTCTTCGATATCTGGAAGGATGTCCCGTTGTAAGCGACGGTGCCGTCGGGTGCAACGGTACAATCCATCATGTTCATTCCCGGACTTCCAATGAAATAACCGATAAACATACTGGCCGGATTCTCATGGAGCTCTTCGGGCGTTCCCGTCTGGTCGATCTTGCCCACCTGCATGACGGTTACCTTCTCGGCGAAGGTCAGAGCCTCATGCTGATCGTGAGTGACGTAGATCATGGTAAAGTTGAGCTCTTTCTGTACCTGCTTCAGCTTCCGCCGCAGCCCCCACTGTGCCTTCGGATCGATAACCGTAAGAGGTTCATCCAGCAGAACCGCGGCGGTATTGGGCCGCACGATCCCCCTTCCCAGGGAAACTTTCTGCTTATCAGCTGGATTGAGCCGGCCCGCCGGTTCTTTCAGTAAATCGGTGATCTCCAGAATTTCTGCAACCTCATATACGCGCTTCCGGATCGTGCTGCTGTCGACGCCGTCGTTGGCCAAAGGGAAAGCAATGTTGCCGTAGACATTCATCGAGTCATACACTACGGGGAACTGAAATACCTGTGCTATATGCCGGTCCTTTGCAGATAAATGGGAAACATCTTCGCCGTCGAACAGGACCTGTCCCTTTGTCGGCTTCGTGAGGCCGGATATTATCTTGAGCAGGGTCGTCTTCCCGCATCCGGATGGTCCGAGCAGAGCTACTGCGGCGCCGTTTTCATAGGTTATATTTATATTTTCCACCGCGTACTGCCAATTGTTTTTCTTCCCTTCTTCGAGATCATAACTGTGCCACACATCTCTCAATTCGATACTAGCCATACTGCTACTCTTCCCTCCGATTTATTCTTTCACCGTTTTTGCACATAATTCATGGGTATCCACGTCAAATAAGTAGAACCGCTCGGGATCGAGGTACAGCGATATCTTTTCACCGATTCCGTAGGAGATCATCTCCTGCATGAGAGCGATTACTTTGAGTCCCTCGTGATCTACATGAAGCTCCGTGTCCGATCCAACCGCTTCCGAGAGCTGGATGCTCCCGTCGATCTGCACCATTTTGTCAGACTCACGGTTGGTAGAGACGGCATGGGCGTGAATTCCCAGGTAGTATCGATCCTTCATCAGAGACTGATGCAGCGGACTCACGTCGATTTTGAATTGATCGGTAACCTTGATGTAGAGCCGCCCGTCCTCTTCAACTTTTTCCCCTTCCAGAATGTTCATGGTAGGATAGCTGAAGTATTCTCCGACCTCCACATATCTGGGATTATGATACACCTGCTTGACCGGTCCGTATTGCAGGATCCGTCCTTTGTGCATGAATCCCACATGAGAGGCCATACCCAGAGCATCGATCGGTTCCGGAGTAGCGTATACTATGGCGCCGCCCTTTTCCCGGAAGATCAGCTTAAGCTCACTGCGCAGTTCTTCCCGCAGCTTGTAATCGAGGTTGGCCAGCGGTTCGTCCAGGAATACGTACTTGGTCCCCTTTGCAAGGGCCCTTGCCAATGCGGTTCTCTGCTGCTGTCCGCCGCTTATTTCCTGCGGCAGATGATCCAGGATGTGACTGATGCCGAGGAGTTCCGCGTTCGAACGGACCCTCCGGTCGATCTCCTTCTCGCCCAATTTTTCTTTAGCCACCCGAAGAGGGGACGCAATGTTCTCATAGATGGTAAAGGACGGATAATTAACGAACTGCTGGTAAACCATGGCAATATTCCGCTTCTGCACGGAAAGCCTGGTTACATCCACGCCGTCGAATATGATCCTGCCGCTGGTCGGCTTCTCGATTCCAGAGAGCAGCCGCAGCAGAGTAGTCTTTCCCGATCCGGTAGGTGCCAGCAGAACGGAGAAATCTCCATCGTTCACTTCCAGATTCACGTTGTCCAGCTTTTTATATCCCTGATGAAGCTTGGTTACATTCTCCACGACTATGCCCATGGGAGATTTTCCTCCAATGTGTATGATATTGCGGATATTGTAACACGGTGCAAACGGTTGTCAAGAAAATTCGTTCATATTCGTTCACTTTATTTCATAAAACTAACTATAATGCTCATAAACAATCACAAATTTATTGACAAGCAGACCCCGAATTTATACGATATACTTGTAGAAGATACAGAATCTAAGTGGGGAACAATGAAGGATTTAGAGTCGAAGCAGGTCTACGACGCGGCGGTGATCGGCGCCGGTGTAAGCGGGGCCTCGATCGCCAGAAGATTGTCGATGTACGACCTCAAAATCGTACTGCTCGAAAAGGAGACCGATGTCTCCTTCGGTACCTCCAAGGCCAATTCCGGTATCATACACGGGGGTTTTCACCACGACACCTCGCTCCTGAAGTCCCGCCTCGAACTGCAGGGTAACCTCATGTTCGATCAGCTTCAGCGGGAACTCCACTTTCCATTCAGACGCTGCGGGATCCTTGTGGCCGCCATGAATGTGGAGGAGATGAAGACGGTGCAGTTCCTCTATGACAGGGGACGGCAGAACGGGGCCATCGGTATAGAGCTCTGCTCCCGTAATCGAATTCTCGATCTGGAACCGAAGCTCAGTCCGGATGTCGTGGGAGGACTCTACGCTCCGGGAGGCGGCATCATTGAGCCGTACCGCTTCGTCTTCGCCCTGGTAGAATCGGCCCTGCTGAACGGTGTCAGATTGATGACGGATTTCAAGGTGACTAATGCACGGCAGAGCGAAGGACTGTACACCATAAGCGACGACACCGGAAGAACCGTCAACTCGCGATACGTTATCAATGCCGCCGGTCTCTACGCCGATGAGGTCTCGCGGATTTTCGGGGCCGAAGAGTACGTGATCACCGCCAGGAAGGGAGAATACTATCTCCTGGACCGGATGACCAGGGCATGTCCGGAGAAAGTAGTCTTTCCGGTACCTACATCGGTCTCAAAGGGTATGCTGGTCATTCCTACCGTCGAGGGGACCGTCCTGGTCGGCCCGACCGCGGAAGAGACCCCCGCCAAGGACGACCTTTCAACCTCGAGCGACAAACTGAAGCAGATCTTCGACTCCGCCCGCCAGATGATACCGAAGATTTCGACCAGCGACGTGATCACGGCTTTTTCCGGAATGCGTCCGGCCCTGCCTGACGGCGATTTCTACATCGAGGCCAGCTCGTTGGTACCCCATTTCATTCATGTCGCAGGCATCCAGTCTCCAGGCCTGACCGCCGCTCCCGCCATCGGGGAATACGTAAAAGACCTTCTCAAGGAGGAGGGACTCTCCCTGCGTGAACGGAGCGACTACATTCCGACCGTGGAGGAGGTGCCCCGGATACGCACCAAATCCCCCTATGCCATCGATGAGCTGATCGGCGAAAACCCGGCCTACGGGAACATCATCTGCCGATGCGAGAACATCAGCGAAGCGGAGATCATCGAGGCGATCCGCAGGGGGCACCACACCCTGGACGGCATCAAGTTTTTTACCCGGGCAGGCATGGGCCGCTGCCAGGGAGGCTTCTGCACCGGCAAGATCATCGAGATCATCATGCGGGAAACCGGTAAGAGCTTCGATGAGATTACGAAGCGGGGCGCCGGCACCGCTCTGCTCTGGAGATCCTTATGAGAACGGAAACGGTAGACACACTGGTAATCGGAGGCGGGGCCGCCGGGATGTCGGCAGCGGCCACCCTGGACAGCCGCGGATACAGCGTTGCCCTTGTGGAGAGGGACGACGAACTCGGCGGGGTCCTGCTGCAGTGCATACACAACGGCTTCGGCCTGCAGGAGTTCGATGAAGAACTCACCGGACCCGAATACGCCGAACGCTGGATCCGCACCATCGGGGACACCAGTATCCGGGTCTTCTGCTCCACCACCATTATGGAAATAAATCTGCTCGAGGATGGGAAAAAAGAGTGCTTCGGCTACTCCTCGAGACACGGAGTACTGCGCTTCCTTGCGCGCACCGTCGTCCTGGCCATGGGCTGCCGGGAGCGGAACCGCGGGAACATCATGATCCCCGGCACCCGGCCCGCCGGTGTGTACACCGCTGGCCTGGCGCAGCGTCTGGTGAACATAAACGGCTACATCCCGGGCAAGGATGTCGTCATAGTCGGTTCCGGCGACATCGGCCTCATCATGGCCCGCCGGATGCAGTGGGTGGGAAGCACCGTACATGGTGTGATCGAAATCCAGCCCTACCCCTCCGGCCTGACCCGCAACATCTCCCAGTGCCTCCACGACTTCAAAATCCCGCTCTACCTGAGCCACATCATCTCCCGAATCCACGGACGGGACCGGATCGAAGCGGTGGACGTGACTCCGCTCAGGAACGGCGTCCCGGATTATTCACAGACCTTCCGGCTCACCTGCGATACGCTTCTGCTCTCGGTGGGACTCGTACCTGAGAACGAGCTGTCCAAGCAGGTAGGTATCGAATTGAACCCTCTCACCGGCGGCCCTTTGGTCGACAGCATGCTGATGACGAATATCGAGGGAGTTTTCTCCGCCGGCAACGTTCTCCATGTTCACGACCTGGTCGACTACGTCAGCGCCGAAGCCCGGCTGGCGGGAGAGAAGGTGGCGGACTATCTCGAAGGGAAACGGCCGCAGCGTGAAATCCGGATCAAACCGGGAGCCAACGTCAAATACGTCAATCCGACCCGGATAGATCCGGACGGGCAGAGTGAGATCTATCTTCGCCCGCTTGTGGTGTCGAACAACATCTACCTCACCATTTCACTCAACGGCGAGGTCATCAAGAAGCAGAAAAAACCGCACGTACAGCCCAGCGAGATGATCAAAATGACCCTCACCCCGAAGCTTTTCCAGCAGGTCGAAGCAGGGCAGGAGGCACAGATGGAGGTGGCACTGAAAGATGAAAGCTGAACACAAAACCAGAGAGATGGTATGTATAGTGTGTCCGAGGGGCTGCCGCCTCACTGTCACCGTGAAGGACGAAGATGTTACGGTGGAAGGTAACCGCTGTCAGCGGGGCGAGATCTACGGACGAGAGGAGATCCTCGCGCCGAAGAGGATCGTGACTGCCACCTGCCGTCTCCGGGATCCCGCGCATCCCCGCCTGCCGGTCAGGACAGACAATGCCCTGCCCTACGAGCACATCCAGTCCCTCCTCGGAGACATTTACGAGCTTTCCATCGAGACTCCCGTCAAGGCGGGCGACGTACTGATAGAGAATTACAAAGGTACCGGTATCAGCATCCTCGCAGCCAGGAGCGTTCCAGGGAATTAAAACGACCGGGTGTGAATGAGAGCCGGGTTCTCCGGTTCACTCCAGCTGATCGTGTGGGTTTTGGCACGGAGATCTGCCCGAAGTTCTGCAGTATGCTCTCCGGAACGCCATGTTATATGCAGTATATTCCCGTCTGAAGGCAGGAGTTCATAGTTACCGTCGAAGGCGCGGCAGCTGTTCCGCATCCGCATCAGTGCAAACAGTCTCTGGACTACCGGACGGCGGACCTCCGCCTCGATCTCTTCCACCGAATAGTTATGACGATTGATGTTCCGTCCGAGTTTCGTCTTTTCCACCAGCTCGATGTCATTTCTTCCGGCAAGCAGGCCTACGTAGTAGACCTGGGGAATCCCCGGAGCGAAGAACTGTATGGCCCTGGCTAACAGATAAGTATCGTCGTCTTCTCCGAGGGCGGAATAGTAAGTGCAGTTTATCTGGTACACATCCAGATTCTGGTACTTCGAGGTGTTGTAAATGCGCTTCACGTTGGCGCCTTTGCGGTAGACATTCTCCTTGGTCCGCTCCAGTTCTTCATCCGACATAAGGTCCTTCACATCAACGACTCCGATCCCGTCGTGAGTGTCCAGCGTGGTGAACTGATTGCGGGGACAGATGGAGAGCCAGTTCTTCAGATTGCCCGCTTCGCCGTCGTAGAGCCCCTGCAGTACAAGCATCGGCAGGGCGAAGTCGTACACATGGTAGCCGTGTTCGGCTATTTTACACTGAATCGTGTAGTGCTCATGGACCTCCGGGAGGAGAAGTGCGCCTCTCTCTTCAATACTGTCGGCGGCAAGTTTGAGATTGTCCCATACATCGGGTTCCACGAAGAAGCACGAGGTCCCGGGCTTTTTCGTAGTGTAGGCAAAGGCGTCGAGGCGGACCATCTTCGCGCCGTGACCGCAGAGGTTACGCAGGAAAGAACGGACGAACTCTCTTGTCGTTTCACTCTGCAGATTGAGATCGATCTGCTCATAATCGAAGGTGCACCATACCTTCTCACGGCTTCCGTCGCCGAACTCCACCTCCACGTAGGGAGGGCGGGGCTTGCGGGTGTAGATTCTGTCGAGGTCCTCCCGGGACGGTCCGCCGCCGGGCCAGAAATCCCGGTACCGGATGAAGAGGTCGGCCCAGGGAGAATCATCCTTCCTGGCAGTGAAGTCCCGGAAATACTCCGAACGCCGGGAAATGTGATTCACCATCATATCCACCATCAGATCATAGCCTTCAGCAATCCGTTCGATGTCCTCCCAGCTGCCGAAGACCGGATCGACTTCATCGTAGGTCAGAGGAGCAAAACCGCGGTCTCCGCTGGAAGGGAAGAAGGGGAGTATGTGTACCCCCCGGATGATCTCCTTGAAAAAATGATCGAGGCTGAAGGAGAGCTTTTCCAGATTACCCCCGAGACTGTCGGGATAGGTGATGAGTTGGCAGGCGTTGTGAACTGACATGAAATTCCTCTTATCTTATCGTATTAGTATGTCTCAGCTGAGAAGCGCATCCTTTACCCGTTTACACAAGCTTCGAGCCGCCCCAGATTTTTTTCATGTGTTCCGGATCCACCGAGTCGGCCGCCTTGATGAACTCACGCCACATTTCCCGCTCGCGGTGAAGCTCCCGCTCCACTTCACCCCGGTCGATGCGGCGTTCAAGATCGAGAAGCTCCGCGACCCCCTCCTCCAGAAGGTACCGGCCGGTCGATTCTTCACCCCTGGAAGCGAATTCAACGGCCTTGAGCAGGGTCGCGAAGGCAGCTTGCGACCGGGCGAGTTCCCCCGCGAAGACTCCCGGCATGGGATCGATGTCACTTTTTACATCCAGAAGCTCCGCCAGTCGCTGAAAAATGATCAAGCGGTACATGTCGCCGATAAACCGGGTGGCGGCGGTTTTTTCCTCCGCTCCCTTGACCGAAGCCTTGTAATGGGCAATCCGCAGATCGGGATGAAAGATGCCCCGAATACCCCCGGGTAGTCCGGAGAAGTAGAACTGCTGGTCCTCCGCTCTTCCCACCCACGAGAAGGTAAAGGGGGCTGCCTTTCGAAGTCCCTGATTGGTGATACCGTAGCCGCCGCCTTTGACTACCGTATGGCTGATCCCGTCGCCGACATTGTTGAAGGTGTTGTAGAGTCCGGTGGTCCGTCCATGGGCGAACCCTTTCTGAAAAAACATATTCGGTCCCGTCCAGCTGTTCGGTATGGCGACATCGGGAGCGCGGAGGGAGCCGGCGTAGCCGAGCTTGTCGATGTCGCTGCTGTTGATATATTCACCCTCGTTTACCGCCAGAAGAACGGGCTGACCCTTCCAGTCCGCCGCCGTGCCGCCCCAGTACGGATGGCAGAGTATCTGGAACCAGGTCTTTCCCCGGACTGCATGCAGGTCCCTCGACCTGATCCCCTCGTCGGTGTCCAGCTTGAACCCCGCGCGTATTCCGTGGGTCTTCTCGAAGAGAAGCTGCGAGTACTTCAGTGCATTGAAGTGACGTCCGTATTTACCGAACACCGAGTAGATGGGGAAAGAGTCGGCGGCAGTATCATCGCCCTCCGGGCCTGTAACGGAGCTTCCTCCGGTTCGTTCCTCAGCCTCTCCGCCGGCGAGGGCTTCCCTGATTCGGCGGACCATCGTTTCGGTCAGAACGATGACATCAAGGTGATGATAGTGCTTGCTTTCCAGGAGCCACTCGATCCATTCTCCGGCAGCCTGATCGATACCCTCGTGGGTGACCGATACGGAGAGCAGCACGGGAACCGCATGGTCCTGCGGCAACACACCCTGCTTCTTTTCGAAGCCGATCTCCTCATCCAGCTCCCGGAGACAGCTCACCAGTTCGTGCTGCCCGTCATTTTCATACAGGTGGACCGGATGATCGTAATCCGCCACTTTCTTCCCGGGATCCCTCTGGACTTCACGTGCCTGCTGCTGCAATCTCTCCGGCAGACGGGAGATCCGCTTCTCCGCACCCTGTTCCGGAACCGTATAGAGTGCGTTCAACTGAAGAAGGACCTGTTCGGGCTTCACAGGCTCCCGGTTCTCTTCCAGATCTGAAAGTCGCCACCGTTCGAGGATGGAGGCATCGTCCATCTCCAGTTCAGGCGTCCAGACCTTGGAGATCGCTTCCGCTAGGAGCTCGGGATCGACACCGCTGTCGAACAGCTCCAGCACTGCATCAACCTTTTCAGCCTGCTCGGGACGGGAATAATACTGGAGAAAAGTTCCGACACCGCGGTGAACGAACTCCTCCAGGTCACCGGAATCGGCGGACGGTTCCGCCGGGCTATAGACATATCTCCCCTCAGCAACCTGGGTCAAAATATCGAGGACCGGTTGAAGCCAAGGTACGCCGCTCACACTGTTCAGGCTGATCCCCGAGAGGGGGTGACCGGTTCCTGCCGCGGACTTGTGCGCTCCGGCGCCGCTGCCTTTCTCATCTTCCTGCCGCTTCGCGACTGCTCCGCTGGAGGTTTTACCGCCCCTCAGACCTGTTACCGCGCCTACCGTGTATGCCAGGAGTTTTCCGGCTTTGCCGAACCTATTCATTTTGACCTCCATTTCCAGAGCCCATTGCTTCTTCAGCTTCACGATATCCCTCTGCCAGATCGTGAATATAGTCCGACAATTCCTGCGACTGCCGCTTTATATCTCCGAAGTTGGTCAATGAACCGATTTGTGCAATGCTGTTTATCCGCGCCACATCGAGGCGAAGTTTTTTCAGATTGTTGATAGCGGAAAGTATACGAAGTCCGATGACTTCTCTCTGCTCTTCCAGTTCACGGTAGGCCTGTTCATGCTGATCGATCTCTTCAAGAGATTGCCGATACTCTCTCCGAAGCTGTTCGGAGGGGGAGCTCCCTATCTTCGCCTCGAGGTCTTCCCGGTCGGAGGCCAGCTCCTCCTTCGGTATCTCCCGAAGGATGAGGTCGATCTCCCGGGCCTGGGCGGAGAGAATTTTTACCTGTTCAAGATAGGTGCTCAGGATTTCCTCCGATTCCTGCGGCAGCTGCTGTACATCCGCAAGCTTCTCGAGCCTGGAAACAATTGCATCCGCGGCTGCCTGGGCTTCAGCTTCATATCCCCCTGTACCGGAAGAAAAGTCCCCGTGATGTGCCAGTTCGAACCGCTCCTGTTTCTCCTGCAGCTTCAATCTCGAAGAAGCCCGGCCGCTCATGTAGAGAGCACTCATGATCCCCACAGGAATCAGAGCCCAGGGAACGGAGGGGCTGGTTATCACGTTGATCATAGCGAGGTACGAGCCGACACTGAGGAGATTCAGCTGTTTGGAACGGCTGCGGAGTTCATACTTTTTCAGGCTCCTGAACTCCTCGGCGGCAGAATCGCTCATGGGACCGAGCTGTTCGGCCTCCTGCAGGATCCGGAGGTTGTGCCTCAGTGCGTGATAACTGGACAGCAGGCCGATTCCCATGGCTCCGGCGGGAAAGAGAAACCAGGGGTAGAAGGGACCGCTTCCCAACACGTTCAGTACGAAGAGGAATCCATTCACTCCGACGAATACGGAGAGCTGACTGCGGAATGCAACCCTTTTGCGGGCCACCAGTTTTTTCAGCTTGGTGAGAAAATCTTCGTATGCAGCAGCCTGGGTGATGCCGGACTGGTAACTATGGTCATTCCCGTCAGCCCTTCGGGTATCCCTGCCGCGATACCCTGACCGCCCGGAATGGAATCCCCGATTGACAGGACCGGATCTTCTGTGAACAGCAGCAGGTCCTCCGAGCTTGCGAATGAGGAACTCGCGCGCACGGCGCACCTCCTCGGGTTCTGTCGGCCTGTTGTGAGATGAATTGTCCCGGTTGTCACTATAGTCTCTCATACCGTCTTCGGCATTTCTTTGAACTGCCTATCGCTGAGGTTAGGATGTACAGGATGAAAAGTCAATAATGAGTCCCGGCAGGAAGTCAAACCGAAAAACATCCAATTTCTATTAAAAATCTAATATATTGCCGTAAAAACTGGTCAATGGACAAAATGGAGACTTTTCAAAACATCCGTTCAGGTATATGATTGGCATTGAATTTGCCATGAATTATATACTGGTTGAAGAAGCGATACAGAAACATCCTGAACTCATCCACCTGCTCCGCCGTGAGGAGGAGACGGTGCTGTGCGTGAATTCGGACAACGGGAAGAAGAAAAAACTGAGCTTCCGCGCCCTGTACGACAACAATCACTTCTTCTGGGAGAATCCCGGTTCTACATGGGAGTTCTATCTCCAGACAAATCGGGTGAACAACCTAATTTCCCGTTTGAGAGAACGATCCGTGGACCACTCGACCGCGGTGCCTGATTATATTCCCGAAGACAATGAGCAGGATGCTTCCATCGAAGCTGACGACGAAGTCAGGACCAATTTCGGCGGACGCTACGATCAAATACTCGGTATGAGCAGCCGGACAAGGCTCGACCTTCTCAACGAACACGCCGACCGGCTGAACGGGCTTCTCACCAGGGAGGAGGAAGACACGATTCAGGTTGTCTCCGCCCTCACCGACTCCGCCCAGGATGCTTCTCTGATCAACAAGACCCTCATCGACGACTCACTCGACCTCGAGAATCAGGAGGCCAAGGAACGGTCCAAGGAGATGGTGAGCCGTACCGAGGAGCTGGTAAAGTCTTCCACTTCGCTTATCGATGAGAGTATTTTCCATGGGGAACTCTTCGACTCGATCGTGAACAAGTCCAACGGTACGGTCGTTCAGCATATGACCAGGACGTACGTCCGCAGCGTCTCATTCCTGCTTCATTACAACAAGAAGATCCTCAATTCCAGTCTTCCCAACCGGATCCGGATCGAATTCAAGAAAAAATACAAACCGTACTATACCCGACTCCTTCCGAATCTTCACTCCGACGATATAGTGCTCGAACGGGTCTTCTACAGCGGTATGCAGGCCATATCACCGCAGCAGATTCATCGATTCGCCACCGGGTTTCTCCTGCATGACGTCGGCAAAGCCAAAGATATCGACTACCATGAAGGCAACGAAGGCTACAACCGTGAGAAGATCGTGGACCATGTCAAGCAGGGCTATCTTGCCATCGTGAACAAGACCGTATACCCGGTGGAAGTCTCCCTCATCACCGGCTACCACCATGAATACTACGGACACTCCTCCGGCTACGGATTCTACCGCGCCCAGCTCAACCGTTTCCTGAAGGACCATTCCAAGCACCGTATGGGATACGTGATGAGTTACACCCTGAAGCCGGTCCTGAATTTCGAAACTCTGGCTTTTTTCCCGGCCAAGGTCCTCGAGATCGTCGATGTATTCGACGCTCTCACCGATCCGAACCGTACCTACAAGAAACCTCTTTCGGCTGACGAAGCCCTGCAGCTGATGCGGCGGGAATTCGTAGAGAACGAGCTGAAGCTCGATCCGATCCTGCTGGACCTCTTCACCGAGTACCGCAACACGCAGCCCAGGCGCTGATACTCAGGCATTACGCAGAAAGCCTCAAGATTGGGGACACTACATTCCCTTTGCAAAGCATAAGTGCACGCAGTATACTTGCATCATCAAGCAATCTGAGGCACGTATGCAGTATATATGCCTGGCCGCAGGCAAGGGGACCCGTTTCAATCGACTCGGCAGCTACCTTCAGAAGTGCATGTATCCCATCGGAGGAATTCCCTTCCTGCAGTTTTCAATTGACAACCTGCTCAACTCCGGAGCCTTCGATGAGGGCAGTGACATGCTCGTCATAGTCGTGGGGCACTTCGGCGGGCAGGTGCGCTCCTACTTCACCGAAGCGTACCGGGGAATACCGGTGCACTATGTCGACCAGGTTGAAACGGGCGGAACAGGTCATGCAGTTCTCAGAGCTTATGAAGAGCATCAGTTCTCCGGACCGGCGGTCGTATGGCTCGCAGATACGTACATAAGCGCTGATCTGTTCCGAAGCATCAGGGAGTATCGGGAAGAGGCAGTTCTCACCCTGACGCGGCATGTGTGCGACCGGGAACACGGCGAACGGGTCTCTCTCGATCCAGGCGGTACCCACGTAACCCGGGCCTGGAAGGGAGACAGCGATTACGTGGATATCGGTCTGTGGAAGATCCCGCCGTCCATCGTGGATTCCCTCCTTTCCCACCGTACCGATGAACACAGGTTCCTTCCGGTCGTCGAGGGAGCCATACAGGAGGGTCTCGAAGTCGCGGCAATGATCTCGCCTCGGTGGATACACCTCGGCGGGACGGAACCCAGTGTCACAGATAATATCAGGGCAGTAACCATGGCACTTCTGCCGGAGGCGTCTTCATAGCTATTAAGAAGCAGGGCCGATTCGCCGATATTCGGCTTGACTCGGCCCTGTCCGTCACGTCACACTGAGTGTCGGAAGTCCTATAAGTATCTGAGGCCCATAATAAGAGGACTGATGCGAAGCAGAACAGAAATATGATATACATTGTTGGTAAAGTTTTATCATACATATTCCTCCCTCCCGGTGTTTTTATCCTTCTATTTATCGTGCTTCTCGTGCTGAGCTATCGTACGAAGAGGACCACCACCCGGGTAATCCTTGGGCTGATGATACTGTTTGTGTATGCACTTTCCATCGAACCGGTCTCCCGCCTGCTGCTCACGCCCCTCGAGCGGGTCTATCCCTTCAGAACCGCAGATTCCTTTACCCGGGATGAGGCGGAAGCAATCGTGGTGCTCGGAGCGGGGATGGCAAGCATTCCGGCTCAGTTCAGCCCGGCTGAAGAAGAGGTACCGGACACATTGCCGATTCCGCAGCCGTCGGATGAAACCCTCGCCCGGGTCGTCCACGGCTTTCTCATCCACAGGAGCACCGGGCTTCCTGTCGTAGTGTCGGGGGGTTATAGCCGAGGCGGCAGTGTAAAAGGAGTCAGCAGCCGCTCCGAAGAAGAAGGCGGCGCGGAGACTAACAAGGCGGACAGCGAAGACACAGACAACGAAGACATAGACGGCGACAGTGAAGCGGAGGTTATGAAAGCCGTCCTCCTCGAGCTGGGGGTCCCCTCGGATCGCATTTTCACCGAAACACAGAGCCGGACTACGGCTGAAAACGCATCCAAGCTCGCGGCGATGGAGCGGTTTGGCCGAATAATTCTCGTAACGTCAGCCTATCACCTCCCCCGGAGCGTCTGGCTCTTCGAAAGAGCCGGATTTCAGCCTGTTCCAGCCCCCGCTGATTATAGAAACGGCGGCCGCGAACTCAGTGTCTGGAGTTTTTTCCCGACCATGGAAGTACTTAGCAGCAGCTACAGGGCCCTGCACGAGTACGCCGGAATCGTTTACAATCTTCTCCAATTTGTAAATAATGAAAAAAAAGGTTGACGCAAGACCGAATCAATGGCAAAAATATTATCGAACAGGAGGATAGCTTATGAAAAGAGAACAGTGGGGAAGCAGACTAGGATTCATCCTGGCTGCTGTTGGTTCTGCTATTGGATTGGGAAACATCTGGCGGTTCCCTTACATGGTATTTGAGAACGGAGGCGGGGCGTTCCTGATTCCGTATTTCTTTGCCCTGTTAACCGCAGGTATCCCGATCCTAATACTGGAATTCTCTCTCGGGCACAAGATGAAGGGAAGCGCTCCCCTCACCTTTGCCAAATTCAACAAGAAGTGGGAATGGCTCGGCTGGTGGCAGGTATTCATCAGCTTCGTCATTGCGGTCTACTACGTAGTCATCATCGGCTGGGCAATCAGCTATATCGGCTACTCCTTTACCCAGGCATGGGGAGAGGACACGGTCGGCTTCTTCGCCGGCAACTACCTTGGTCTCACCGACGGTGCATTTATTCTCGGCGGATTGAGAGGACCGATCGTCATCACCACCCTGATCGCGTGGCTGATCAGCTTCGTGGTACTGCTGGCGGGCGTCAAGGACGGCATCGAGAAGGCCAACAAGGTCTTCATGCCGCTGCTTATCATCATGCTGCTGGTTGTTCTGATCCGCGGTATTACTCTTCCCGGAGCAGGCGACGGCCTCAATATGATGTTCAAGCCTGACTTCAGCCAGATCCTGAGCGGCCGCGTGTGGGTGGCGGCGTACGGCCAGATATTCTTTACCCTGAGTATCGCCTTCGCCATCATGATCACCTACTCGAGCTACCTGCCCAAGAAGTCGGACATCGTCAACAACGCCTTCATGACCGGTCTGCTCAACTGCGGATTCAGCGTTCTCGCTGGTATCGCGGTATTCAGCATCGTCGGTTTCATGAAGTACCAGGCTGGCGGGGAGCTGCCCGCACGGCTGAGCGGCGTATTCCTGGCCTTCGCGACCATACCGGAAGCGATCAACCAGCTGCCGGCTATGCAGACCGTCATCGGCGTGCTCTTCTTCCTCTGTCTGACCTTCG
>Ga0272442_10002702_pt1 | contig 25446 bp, 24 predicted proteins | sample SSMForm2O_FD_200262 | JGI IMG/M metagenome (GOLD analysis project Ga0272442, IMG submission 200262) | Marine sediment archaeal communities from Little Sippewissett salt marsh, Falmouth, MA, United States - SSM-Form-2O | ecosystem: Environmental > Aquatic > Marine > Wetlands > Sediment ... | reverse complement strand
GTTATACGCCATCAGGGCTTACGCCGTTTTTTCGCGGTTCTGGGGATTTGCTCCCCAGCGGCCCATATACGTAAGGGGCCATGGTATTTAAGCTTGCCGGTCTCGCCCACCTTGCGAACTCCAACGCCTTTCAAGCGTCAGAACCCGCCCGGAGAGCTCCGGACAGCCTGTCCCCGTAGCCGGGGACGATATTTAAGCCTTTCGGACTCGTAGGGAGGCTCAATATTGAGCAACCAAAGAGGCCTCAGACTCTTCCCATCTCGACTGGTTGCGCGAATCTCGCGCCCCTTTGCCAGACGGGCGAACTCCTCCAATACCAGCCGGATATTTAAACGTTGTGGGTGGGTGGCAGGAGATTGGCATCGGGATGTATCCTCAAAAACCGACCACATACACCACATCTATGGAAGGTGCGCTGGATGCGAAGACCAAAGAGCTGATATTGGTAGCGATCGCCGTGGACCTCCGGTGCGAGTACTGCCTCTGAAACCACGTGCCTATGGCGGCGAAACTTGGAGCCAGCCTCCAGGAGATCCTGGAGGTGACCGGTGCAGCCATGCCGATGTCCGGCGGGCCCGGTTCGGCCTACGGATCGATGGTGGTTCTGGAGATACTGGATGAGTTGAAGATCTGAGAAGGAGAACAACAGAGAGACGAAGTATGATCGCAGAAGAAGAGAAAGTCATCGAATGCCAGATCCGCGCCAAATAGTCCCCGAAGATGGGGCATTCCAAGAAGGGGATCGGCTCATCTTTGAAGAGTGCTCTTCGATAAACGCCATAAGATCAAAGCCTGCAACCCTTGGGGGCGTCCACTACAAGAAGGTCTTGCGAGAAAGGGCGGGCCAAGAAGGCACAGAAGGACTGACAGATCTGCAGAGAAAGATCTACGAACTGATCGTTTCAAGTGAGGGGGCCGCCCTAGGCAGCCTTCTCATCGCCGGCGCTGAAGAGCGGCGAGATCGACAAAAAGGAGGCGAGAAGGTCGTATTTGACCTTCTACGAATTGCGTCAGTTTATCCGCGCCACCGCAGCCACCTCGTCCCCGGGCTTTAGGCGCATTATCCTCACGCCCTGAGTCGCCCGCCCCTGAACCCTGATGTCGGAAGCGGGAATCCTGATCAAGACGCCGTCCTTCGTCGTGATCATCAGCTCGTCATCCTCGGAGACGGTCCTAGAGGCGACGACGTCCCCCCTCCGAGAATCGATGTTCTTCATGCCTTTGCCGCCCCGCCGATGAGGTGCGTACTCGGAGAGCTCCGTCCTCTTCCCGTACCCCTCCCTGGTGATGGTCAGAAGAGCGGCTCCGGGCCGGACGACGTCCATGCAGATCACCTTGTCATCCCCTTCTAGGGACATTCCCCGAACCCCCATGGAGCCCCGGTTGCTGGGCCGGACGTCCCCCTCAGAGAACCTGATGGCCTTTCCGTGGGCGGTGGCGAGGATCAGATCCTGATCGCCGTCTGTGAGCCTCGCCGCGACGAGGCTATCGCCCCTCAGGTTCACGGCCTTAATCCCGCCCTTCCGAGGGTTGCTGTAAGCTCTGATCGAGGTCTTGACGACCTGTCCCTTCGATGTCGCCATCACGATGTAGCCCTCGGAGTCGAAGCTCTTGACCGGTATCGCCTCGGTGATCCTCTCGTCAGCCTCAAGTTGGAGGAGGTTGACGATCGATTTGCCCCGAGCCGTTCTACCCAGGGCCGGAACGTCATAGACCCGGAGCCAGTGGGCCTTGCCCTTATCGGTGAAGAAGAGTATGTACTCGTGAGTCGAGGCCACGAATAGATCAGTGACAAAGTCCTCGCTCTTGGTGTCGGCACCCATGACCCCCATCCCGCCCCGCCTCTGCTGGCGGTAGGCGGTGAGGGGCTGCCTCTTGATGTAGCCGTCACTGGTGATCGTCACCGCCACCTCCTCCTCCTGGATGAGGTCCTCAAGGTCGATCTCCCCTTCGGCCTCGATGATCGCGGTCCTTCTGGCGTCGCCATATTTTGCGACGAGCTCGGAAAGCTCCTGCTTTATGATATTCAGGACCTCTTTTGAGTTGGCCAGGATCTCCCTGAACCGGGCGATGGCGACCTCCAGGTCCGCCACCTCGGACCGGATCTTCCCCTGCTCCAGGGCCGTGAGCCTCTGGAGCCTCATGTCCAGGATCGCCTTAGTCTGCTCCTCAGAGAGGTCAAAGGCCCCGGTGAGCGCAGCCCTCGCCTCCGCGGGAGACTCGGCAGCTCGGATGAGCTTGATCACCTCGTCGAGGTTCTCCAGGGCCACGAGGAGGCCCGCCAGGACGTGGGCCCTCTTCTCGGCCCGATCGAGATCAAACCGGGTCCTCCTCTCGATCACCTCGGTCCTGTGGTATATGTACTGCTCCAGGATGTCCTTGAGGGGTAGCGTCGCCGGCTGTCCGTCGACTAGAACCACGTTGATTATGCTGTAAGAGGTCTCAAGCTGGGTCTGCCGATGAAGCTGGTTTAAGACCACCTCGGGGTTCGTGCCGGACCGAAGCTCGACTACGAGCCTGATCCCCTCCCGGTCCGACTCGTCCCGGAGGTCGGAGATCCCGTCGACCCGGTCCGCCTTTATCAGGTCGGCTATCGTCTCCACGACCTTGGCCTTGTTCACCTGGTAAGGCAGCTCCGTCACTATTATCTTCGACTTCTCCCCATGCTCGATCAGGGACTTTGCCCGAAGCTTGATTATGCCCCGTCCCGTGGCGTAAGCGGACTCGATCCCGGAGCTTCCGAGGATGTAGCCGCCGGTGGGAAAGTCGGGGCCAGGGATCTGCTCCATCAGGTCGGCGAGGGTGGCGTCAGGATCGTCTATCAATTTTACGACTGCTCCTGCCACCTCGTTCAAATTGTGGGGCGGAACGTTCGTCGCCATCCCCACGGCGATCCCGGTGGAGCCGTTTAAGAGAAGGTTTGGAAGCTTCGATGGGAGGACCGTTGGCTCTTTGAGAGAGTCGTCGTAGTTGGGAACGAAGTCGACCGTATCCTTCTCGATGTCGGTCAGAATCTCTCCAGCGATCTGTGAGAGGCGGACCTCGGTGTACCTCATCGCCGCCGCGGGATCGCCGTCGATGGACCCGAAGTTCCCCTGGCCATCGATCAAGGGGTAGCGCATCGAGAAGTCCTGGGCCATCCTCACCATCGTCTCGTAGATGGCGGCGTCGCCGTGGGGGTGGTACTTACCCATCACGTCACCCACCACCCTAGCCGACTTCTTGTAGGGCTGGTCCGAGGTCATCCCCTGTTCGTACATGGCGTAGAGGATCCGCCGGTGGACGGGCTTGAGGCCGTCACGCACGTCCGGAAGGGCCCTTCCCACAATGACGCTCATGGCGTAATCTATGTAAGAGGATTTCATCTCCGAAGTTATGTCAACGTCGATCTCCGTCATCGTCTATCACCATCAAACGTCCAGGTTCTTCACGTCCCTTGCGTGAGCCTCGATGAACTCGCGCCGGGGCTCCACCCTCTCACCCATCAGGATCGAGAAGATCTCGTCCGCCTCCATGGCATCCTCCAGGGTGACTTTGAGCATAGTCCTGTTCTCGGGGTCCATCGTCGTCTCCCAGAGCTGCTCAGGGTTCATCTCGCCCAAGCCCTTATACCTCTGGATGGTGGCCTTCCCGCCCGTCGCCTCCAGGGTCCGGGAGAGCTCCGAGTCGGAATAAGCGTAGCTGGTGGACTTGCCCCTTTTGATCTGGTAGAGGGGAGGCTGGGCGATGAATACGTATCCGGCCTCGATCAGCTCTCGCATGTACCGATAGAAGAAGGTCAAAAGGAGGGTCCTTATGTGGGATCCGTCGACGTCGGCATCGGTCATTATCACCACCTTGTGGTACCTGGCCCGATCGAGCTGGAAGTCGTCGCCGATCCCGGTGCCAAGAGCCGTGATGATGTTTCGGATCTCGTTGTTCTTCAGGATCTTGTCCAGCCTCGCCCTCTCCACGTTCAGGATCTTGCCCCGGAGGGGAAGGATGGCCTGGAAATGCCTGTTTCGCCCTTGCTTTGCTGAACCGCCTGCAGACTCGCCCTCCACGATATAAAGCTCGGAGAGCTTGGGGTCTTTCTCTGCGCAGTCGGCGAGCTTTCCTGGAAGGCCCCCGGAGCTGAGAGCGTTCTTTCTCCGAGTGAGCTCTCTCGCCTTTCGAGCCGCGACCCTCGCCCGATAGGCCTGAGTCGCCTTATCGACGATCTTGGATATCACCTGAGGGTTCTCCTCGAAGAACTCGCTTAATCCCTCGGATACGAGAGAGCTGACGATGCCGCCGACGGCGCTGTTTCCCAGCTTCGTCTTGGTCTGCCCCTCGAACTGGGGGTCGGAGAGCCTCACGCTAATCACGGCCACCAGCCCCTCCCGGAGGTCGTCGCCGGTGAGCTTGGTATCGTCTTTGAGGAGCTTATTCTCCCGCGCGTATTCATTGGTGGTCTTGGTGAGGGCCGCCCGAAAGCCGGAGAGATGGGTTCCGCCCTCTCTGGTATTGATGTTGTTGGCGAAGGAGAGGACGTTCTCGTTGTAGGTGTTGTTGTACTGTAGAGCCACCTCGACAGAGGTTCCGTCCTTCTCCCGAGAGAAGTATATGGGGGGCGAGTGAAGAAGATCCTTGTTCTTGTTCAGATGCTCAACGAAGGAGACGATGCCACCCTCGTAGAGGTGCTCCCTCCTCTTTCCGGTCTTTTCATCCTCGATGGTTATCTTCAGGCCGCGGTTTAAGAAGGCCAGCTCCCGGAGCCTGCTCGCCAGGGTCTCGAAACTGAACTCAATGGTCTCGAAGACCTCGGGGTCGGGCTTGAATCGGACCTTCGTCCCGGTGTGATCGGAGACGCCATGGACTTCCAGGTCGGAGACGGGCCTTCCCCGCTCGTACCTCTGCCAATATACGAGGCTGTTTCGTCTAACCTCCACCTCGAGCCACTCCGAGAGGGCGTTGACCACCGAGACGCCGACGCCGTGAAGGCCTCCCGAGACCTTGTAGGATTTGTGGTCGAACTTGCCACCTGCATGGAGCATGGTCATCACTATCTCCAGCGCAGGTTTCTTGTAATGCTCGTGGATGTCTACGGGGATGCCTCTTCCGTCGTCTCCAACCGAGGCTGTGCCGTCTGCATGGAGGATCAGGTTGATCTCCGAGCAGCGGCCGGCCATGGCCTCGTCTATGCTGTTGTCCACCACCTCGTAGACGAGATGGTGCAGGCCCGCCGTGTTGGTGCTTCCTATGTACATGGCGGGCCTTCGCCTGACGGCGTCAAGGCCCTCCAGAACCTGGATATGGCTTGCGTCGTACTCCTCTATTACTTCGCTCAAGACCGGATTTACCCCCCGATTACATAAATAACCCACAATCAAATTATCGCATTATATATAATGTTTTGCCACTACTAATCGGCATCAAGCTCTGGCGATATTTTGATGCATGGCATTTTATTCGAAGACGTTGTCCTTCAGCCATCTGTCGTACCGGAAGGGACGAATTGACCTCTCAATACTTAGTCTTAACTGGAGATACGGGTCGAGTTCGCCCCACGAATGAGAAACGACGTAGTCCTCACAAAGGATATCTCGATCAAAAAGAGACCAGATGATCCCGAACGAGGGGTTAGACCGATCCCTCGACCGGGACGAACTTCGTCCCGTAGTAGATTATGCCCCGATCCCCCTCTTTCCCCAGTATCCTGAAGACCGGCTTCACCCTCATCCCGATCTCGATCTCGTCAGGGCTGCAGATCACCTGGCCTGTGAGCCTCGGCCCTTCGGATAGCTCGATGATGGCGAGGTTGTAAGGGGTCTGCCTCTTGAAGTCGTCGGTGGCGTTGTAGATGGTGGTGTAGGTCACCACCGTCCCCAAGCCATTGAACTTGTGATCCTCCATCTTGGCGTTCCTGCGGCAGTTGGGGCAGATCGTTCTCGGCGGGTAGTAGTACTCGTCGCACTTTTCGCAGTGGGTTCCCACCAGGTTGTACCTCTGGGGTATGTGTCTCCAGAATCGTGGCACTGTGGACATTTCGTCACCTCGACATTATGTGGACGAGAGCGGTGCCGCCGCACCCGCCGACGTTGTGAGCGAGGCCGATCTCTGCGCCTTCAACCTGCCGTTTCCCAGCCTCGCCCCGGAGCTGGAGGACCAGCTCGTAGGCCTGCTTGATCCCGGTGGCGCCCACGGGATGACCGCAGGCCTTGAGGCCACCGGAGGTGTTGATCGGGATCTTCCCCCCGATCGCGGTCAGCCCCTCCTCGGCGGCCTTTCCGCCCTCCCCCTTCTCCGCGAAGCCCAGATCCTCAATGGCCACGATCTCCCCTATGGTGAAGGCGTCGTGGACCTCGGCGAGGTCGACATCTCCCGGCTCAAGCCCCGCCTGACTGAAGGCCTTTCTCGCGGCGTGAACCGATGCGTCCAGGGTGGTGATCTCCCTTCTGTCGTGGAGGGCGAGGGTGTCGCTCGCCTGGGCCGCCGCCAGGATCTTGATCGGCGCGTCGGAGTACTTGTGAGCATCTTCCGTGGGGGCCAGGACCACGGCGGCCGCCCCATCGGTGATCGGCGAGCAGTCTAAGACCCTGAGAGGGTCGGCGACGAGCGGGGATCTCATGACTTTCTCGACTGTTATCTCCATCTGGTACTGGGATATCGGGTTCATGCAGCCGTTGTGATGGTTCTTGACGGCCACCGCGGCCAGCTCCTCCCTCGTGGTCCCGAAGCGGTGCATGTGAAGCCGTGCGATCATGGCGTAGAGGGCGGGGAAGGTCGCCCCGAAGAAGCATTCCCACTCCCGGTCGGCGGCGGCGGCCAGAGCGTCGGCGGCAACGCCGCCGGTAACGTCGGTCATCTTCTCGACCCCGGCGGCGATGACCACGTCGGAGTAGCCGCTCGCCACCGCCAGAACCGCCTGCCTCAGGGCGAGCCCTCCCGAAGCACAGGCGGCCTCGACCCGGGTGCTGGGGACGTGAAGCCTTGAGAGGCCGGCGCAGTCGGAGATCAGGGCGCCGATATGCTCCTGCTCCACGAACCGGCCGCCGCTCATGTTTCCGACGTAGAGGCCGTCTATCTCCTCGCCGCTGACGCTGGTGTCTTCGAGAGCCATGATGCCGGTCTCCACCACCAGGTCGCGGAGGGAATCGTCCCACCGTTCACCGAACCGAGTGCAGCCAGCTCCTATAATCGATACAGATCTCATAATCTCACAGCCGCAGCTTTCCCTTGTGCTTGGCGTAAACCGCGTAATCCAGGTACCGGACGTTCTCGAAGAAGTCCCTGACCTTCGGAGCTCGATTCCGGACGTCCTCTATTCCGTCACAGACCCTTATGCTGAAGGCGTCGCTTCCAGCTCCCGACCCGAAGCTCGCAAGAAATATCCTCTCCCCGGGGCGGGCTACGTCCAGGGTCGCGGCAAGGCCTATGAGGCTCGATCCTGAGTAGGTGTTTCCGATCCAGGGGACGACGAGCCCCGGCTCAATCTGATCCCGCGAAAATCCGAGCTGGCCAGCCACACGGACCGGAAACTTGCCGTTGGGCTGGTGGAATACGGCGTAATCGTAATCCTCAGGGATGGTCCTCATCTTCTTCATGAGGCCCCGGGTGGCGCTGGTCACGTGCTTGAAGTAGCCGGGCTCGCCGGTGAACCTGCCGCCGTGCTCCGGATAGGGCATCCCCTCCCGCCTCCAGAAGTCCGGGGTGTCGGTGGTGAAGGAGTAGAACCCCTCAATCTCGGCTGCCAGATTCTCGCGGCCGATGATGTAGGCTGCGGCCCCAGCCGCGGCGGTGTACTCGAGGGCGTCGCCGGGCGCGCCCTGGCTGGTGTCAGTCCCGATGGCGAGTCCCAGGTCGATCAGGTTCGCGGTCACAAGGCCGAGACAGGCCTGAACCGCCGCCGTCCCCGCCTTGCAGGCAAATTCAAAATCCGCCGCCGTCAGCTCGTGATCAACGCCGATGGCCTCGCCAACGATCGTCCCCGTCGGCTTGACGGCGTAAGGGTGGCTCTCGGACCCGGCGTAGATCGCCTCGATCCGAGCCGGATCGATGGATGCTCGCTTGACGGCGTTTCGCGCGGCCTCGACGGCGATGGTCACCGCGTCCTCGTCGATGTCCGGGACGGATTTCTCGAAGACGTTCAGGTTTTGGGCCATATCCTCCCTCTCGCCCCAGACCCTGGCGATCTCCTTGGCCCGTATCCTGTACTTGGGTATGTAGACTCCGTAGCTCACTATTCCGGCGGGCAAAACATCACCTGTGATTGAGATTGGTCGCGAGATCCTCGGCCGAGATGGTGGTGGCGAGCAGAGGTATCCTCTCCAGCTCTGCTATCCTCCTGGCAACGACGTCCACCTCGGTGGGGTCGATCCCCTGGAGGATCACGGCCCCGGGTTTGAGGTGGCTGACCCTCACCGCCACCATCGGCGACCTGCCGGTGGAGACGCCGGTGAATATCAGAGCCCTCGCGGTGCTCCTGCCGTATATCTTTTGAAACTGGTCGGGAAGAAGCTCTAAAATCGCCTTCAAACTGTCGATGATCGTATAACCGTAAATGGTGACGTCGACGTCACCGCAGACGACGCAGGCACCGATCTGATCCATGAATTTTGATAGAGAAACCGGCTCGGAGTATTCGCATATGCAACATATCCGTCCGAAGCTCCCTCCGTCGCTCAGCATGGCGCTGTAAGTCCGGGCAGTGCCACTGCCACGAAACTCGTCGATGGTCAGCAGGGCGTCGATGATCTTGCTGACGATCAGAATGCCGGGGGATCTCCGTCTTCCGCTTTCGTAGTCGCTTATCACAGAGGGCGAGATTCCAAGATGGTTGGAGAGCTCGGTCTGGGTGATGCCGAAATTTCTCCGCCACTTCTTCAGGGTCTCGCCGGGATTCTGCGATAAAGTTATCTCACCAGCCATCTTTTCTGCGAGCAATCCTCGAATATCAGAGATATCCCCCCCAGCCGACATGGGACTGAGACAAGCCGCCTTAGAATATAAAGTTAACGAAAAGGATTTCGTCATATGACGAGGTCGATCAGTTATCGATAAAACGAGATGCGCCGACCGGGATTCGAACCCGGGTTTTGGGCTTGCTTCGCGGGATCTGCCGCTTGGAAGGCCCAAGTCATAACCACTAGACCATCGGCGCTCACACCCACCACCGCCTTGTTGAACTTAACGTTTTCGATCCGACAAGGTCACGCCACCCGCTGGAGCACGGGAGGCTTCGACCCCTTCAACGGCGTCTTCGTAGGATGCCTTTGGGCTTAAAGAGATCGGCTGATTCCGATAATCTTCTCGGACCCCGCGCCTAGTCCAGATCCAATCTCCCGCGATGGGTTAGATAGCTTGATATATCGGGCTATCTGAGGATTTGGGCGGTGAGGTGTTTCCTCCAGAGGTGACTATACCTTGAATTCGCTCATAATCGCGATCTGGCTGATGCTGCCCGCCTACCTGCCCAACAACTTCGCCGTACTCTTCGGCGGGGGAAAACCTCTCGATCTCGGCAGGCATTTTCCGGACGGCCGCCGCATCCTCGGCAACGGCAAGACCTTCCGGGGAACTGTCATGGGAGCTCTCGGGGGAATTGGGCTGGGGCTCATCCTCGACCAGATAGCATCCTCAAGAACAAATCTTGGCCTTCCCGACTTCGGCTCCGGATACGAGCTGATCCTGGTCCTCGTCGGCCTCTCCCTGGGGGCGATGGCCGGAGACATAGTCGCTAGCTTTTTTAAGCGGAGGATGGGGATGGAGAGGGGCGCATCCTTCTTCCTTGTCGATCAGCTGGACTTCGTCATGGGAAGCTGGGCCCTCACGCTTCTTCTTGCGCCCCGGTGGTTCTCGGAGAACTTCACCTCAGAGATCATATTCATCGTGCTGATCATAACGCCCATACTCCACAGAGCGACCAACATAATAGGATACAAGATCAAGGCCAAGAAGGAGCCCTGGTGAGCTAAACGGCCATTTCGGGGTGGAATCGAAGGGAATTAAGAGGTGGAAATTGGGCTTAAGCCCGAACCAATCGCTTTTTCTAGATAATATTCGGCCGTTCCGGCGAGGATTCGTCCGAAGAATGTTCTGATATGTGTTTTTTATATTTCAAGCTTTGATTTCTCCTTTTTGAGCCGATTAGACCCCACAAACCCCTGACAAAAAACGAAAATGGGGGTTACATTCCCATTTCGAAAGCTTTATAAGTCCAGTAACCGATAGTCAGTACGTTACTGGCCAAATTTTTCATAGATTACTATGATTTGGCAAGAATTAAAAAGGAGGAGAGCAAATGGACATGGTTAGCATGGGGCTCCTAGCTGCTATGGGCGCCCTTGCGACAGTAGCCGGTGCAAGTGAGGACTTAGAGTCCGATGTGGGTTCTCAGAGCAACCCGAACTCACAGGTCCAGTTGGCTGCTCAGGTGGGTCACCCCCACCGAATCTACAACAAAGCCATTTCTGGAGAGCCACCATCGAACGCTCTTTACGCCGCACTTGCCGCAGTTACAGCTAGTGTCTTGATGTCCGGGTATGGTATGAACGCGTTCTTCGCCATCGCCGTTGGAGCGGTCGTCGCTGCAATATTTAACGGCATTTACTCAGTTACCGCCTACATGGGCAGGAACACGAGCCAGGCGCGATTCAACCAGTACGTCTACCTGGACGTTCTGCGCACTCACACTACCACTATAATGGCACATGCGTACATCACTGTCTTCTGCGTTGTCACCATCTCCTACATCATGACAGCACCTTGGCTTCCGATTCAGCACCCCTTCCCGATGCCTCTTGTGGCCTTCATCTGGGGTCTTGCCATCGGCGCCATAGGGTCGTCTACTGGTGATGTTCACTACGGAGCAGAGAGGGAGTTTCAGGCATATCCCTTCGGAGCCGGGCTGAACGCCGCCAACTCTGGAGACATAGTCACCAAGGCTGAGGCAGGCCTGCGAAGCTCCATCGACAACGCCTGGTTCTGCGCTCGGTTCGGAGGGCCAGCCACTGGAATGGCCTTCGGACTGACCGTCTTCCTGGACAACTGGCGGACCACCATCTTCGATCCGGCCACCCAGGGTTGGCTTGCGATCGCCACCGGTGTCGTGATCGTCGTCCTGTTCAACGTCTACAACAGGATACTGGAGATCAGGTCGAAAAAGAGGTACGGGCCCTATCCCGAATACGCGGGGGATATTGAGGCATGATCGCATTTGACGCAAACATGGTACTGTACATAATCGAGATCGTTATCGGCGGGCTTCTCGTGGGCGTCGGAGTCCACTTCGTGCCTGTCGGTGGCGCTCCAGCCGCCATGGCCCAGGCCACTGGTGTGGGAACGGGCACTGTGCAGCTGGCGGCAGGATCAGGTCTCACCGGCCTGTTGAGCGCCGGCCTGATGATGAGCGTCACAGATAACATCCTTCTGATCGTGATAAGTGGTGCAGTGGGCGCCATGATCATGATGGACGCCACCATGATAGTGGGCAACTGGGTATACATATACGGAGTCGGTGTGCCGCCGTGCTCTGCGAAGGTCGATTACGACCCCATAACAAAGGAACCCCAGCCCCCCTACATCTCACCGGGAACCGTAGGTCACGGCATACCCACCGTCAGCTTCGTCAGCGGGACCATCGGAGGTCTCCTCGGCGGCGCTGGAGGGTCATTGATCTACTACGCCCTGATGAGCATCAACGAGAACCCTGGTCTCTCCGGCTTCTTCGCCATTGGAATCTTCGTGGTGAACGCCGTCATCGCATCCTACAACATCCAGGGTACCATCGAGGGCTTCCACGACCCCAAGTTCAAGCGCGTTCCCCGCGCTGTCCAAGCCTGTCTCGTCGCATCGCTGGTCATCGGGATATTCGCTGTATTGATCACTGGAGGTGCCTGATATGAGCGTTGCAGCAGGCGGAGGAGAATCTAAGATCGACAAGACCAAGCTGATGATGTACGGTCTTGGCGGTGGAGTTTTGGGAATATACCTGACTCACGTTCTGAACACCATAACCGGATCGGGCTACTTTTCGTTTTTGGCGGGCCTTGGCGTCATCGCCGCTGTGGTGATGGGCTCTGACGCCGTTAGAAGGGTCTGCAGCTACGGTATCGGCACTGGAGTTCCATCCATCGGCCTCATGGCCATGGGAATGGGCCTCGTTGCGGCATGGTTCGGCCTCTCCATCGGAGGCGTTGCTGGCCCCATAATCGGGATCGCCATCGCCATGGGATTCGGGTACTTCGTGGGCCTACTCGCCAACAGGATCATCAAGATGAACATCCCCGTCATGGAGGAGGTCTTGATGACTTTGGGCGGAGCGGGCGCAATCGTCCTGATCGGCCTATCCGTAGCCGTATCCGGAGAGATCAGCTATCCCTTGATCCTCGAATCGGTCGTCAATACGGGATACATAGCTGTCATCTTTATCGCCGGAAGCTTGGCCATATTGCACCCCTTCAACGCCAACCTGGGACCGGATGAGACCCAGGACAGGACCCTGGTCCACACCATCTCCACTGGAGCTCTGGCCATGTTCGCCGCGGGATTAGCATCTCTTGCAACCATCGGGACTGCCGGAATGCTGACGGTGATCATCGCTGTGATCATCTGGATCAAGTCCTTCATGTGGTACTTTGCGCTCGTCAAGAGGGACTCTTCGGGCGTGGTCGGGACCGGTCTTCTTCCTGAGGGAGGTCTGTAGATGGGAATCGTTAGAGCTACTCCCACCGATCTGCATCTGGTCTTCGATCCGCTCGAAGGGATGATTGCAGAGGAGAGGGATGACGTCGTTCAGTTCGCTCTGGACCCAATTATGGTCCAGATCGATGAGATAAACAAGGTTACCGACGACCTTCTGAACTCACTCGACCCCCGGATGCCCCTTTACAGCTCTTACAAGGGCAGAGAGGGCGCAAGCTACATGGCGGGCATCTACACCAACATATGGTACGGGTTTATAATAGGCCTCGTCGTCGCCTTCGTGTACTTACTCTCCCAAGGAGGTGTGTTCTGAATGGCCAACAAGAAGCCAACCTCTGACCCCTGGCCCTGGATCACCGGCGAGTACGAGATAGGAAATGCCGAAAGTCCAGTGGCCGTCGTGACCTGCGGGTCTCACATGAACAACGCACCTTTCCTCGATGCGGGCGCGGCCCTGGCGGGCCCCTGCAAGACCGAGAACATCGGCATAGAAAAGATGGTGGCCAACATCATCTCCAACCCCAACATTAGGTTTTTGATCATAACCGGGATGGAAGTCAAGGGTCACATCACGGGCCAGGCGATCGAGGCCTTCGCGGCAAACGGCATCGATCAGGAAGGAAGGATCATCGGGGCTACGGGAGCCATTCCCTTCATCCAGAACCTGACCCCCGAAGCCGTTGAGAGGTTCAAAGAGCAGGTAGAGACGATCAACATCATCGACACTGAGGATACCGGCACCATCGTCTCCAAGATAAAGGAGTGCATCTCCAAGGACCCAGGCGCCCTCGATGTGGAGCCGATGGTCGTGGAGATCTCCGAAGGTGGTGCAGAAGAAGAGGCCCACGGGCTGCGCCCCATGGCGGCGGAGATCGCTAACATCCGAGCGAGGATGAGGCAGACCGAAGCTGCGATAACCAACATGGGAATCCAGAACAAGTACGCTGCCGGCATCTACGCCGGGAAGATCGAAGGAATAGCAGCGGGGCTCACCATCGTTCTGACTCTCTTCGGATTGATCCTCAAGATGGGAGGGATGTGAGATGGCAGACGAGGAGATAAAGACTGAAGAGGTCGCAGAAGTGGCGAAACCGATAACTGCCGACATCCCCTACGGGAAAGGTCTGCCCAACGTGTTGATGCCCTTCATGGGACCCTTTGACGAGATCACTGAGAGCATCGAGTACAAAGCGCAGCTGGTGGCCAGAGATCAGAAGCTGAGCTCGGGCGTAAACGCCTCCATGCCCATTGGGGCAATAGTCGGCTTCCTCTTTGCGCTTCTGATGGTTCTCGTGCCAGTCTTATTTATGACCTGAGGTGATACAGTAATGGCTCAAGATAATCGAGATGTAGTACCCAGCGTCGTAGTAGACCAGGACCAGTACAGGGACGTCCTGGCCAAGCTGGCCAAGATAGATGAGAAGATAGAGTTCGTAAGCGCAGAGATTGCCCAGAGGCAGGGCAAGAAGCTCGGCAGAGATATCGGCATCCTCTATGGAGTCTGTGGAGGATTAATATTAGTGCTGGCATACTATTTGCTGGCTGTTGCGTGAGGGTTTGACATGTTCAGATTTGACAAGAAGCAAGAGGTATTCGAGTTCGGCAAGATCAAGGTGGGAGGTCAGCCCGGCGAGTACCCCACCGTGTGCATAGGCACGATGTTCTATTCCCGGCACAAGATAGTGACCGACGAGGACAAGGGTCTCTTCGACGTGGCTGCCGCGGAGAAGCTGTGGAAAGACCAGGAAGAGATGAGCGACACCACTGGTAACCCCTGTTTCAACCAGATCGTCGCCGAGACTGACGAGGCCATGACTAAGTACCTGGACTGGTTCGTAGACATATCCGACGCGCCCTTCCTGGTGGACTCCAGCGCTCCCAGCGTCAGGGGTTTCGGCGTCAAGTACGCCACCGAGATCGGCGTCGCCGACAGGGCGATCCACAACTCCATCAACGCCAGCATCACCCCCGAGGAGTTCCAGGCCGTCAAGGAGAGCGATCTCGACGCTGCCATCGTCCTCGCCTTCAACGCCCTCGACGCCTCCACCAAGGGCAAGATGGACGTTCTGACGATGGCCGCAGGTGGCGCAGAGAAGGGGATGCTCGACTACGCTGCAGAGGCCGGGATCACAAGGCCCCTCATCGACGTCGCTGCAATGCCCCTGGGTGCAGGTTCCGGCGCCACCATCAGGGCAGGGATGGCCGTCAAGGCGATCCTGGGCCTTCCCGTAGGCGCAGGCTACCACAACGGCGCCTCCGCCTGGGACTGGATGAAGAAGTACAGGAAGGTCAACAGAGCGGCCTTCTCTCCGGTGGACATCGGATCTAACCTGGTGGCCGGAATCGTTGGTGCCGACTATTACCTCTACGGCCCCATCGAGAACGCCACCATCGTCTTCCCGGCCGCTGCCATGGTCGACATCATGTGCGCAGAGAGCGCAAAAGAGCTCGGCCTGGAAGTGCTGGACCCGAACCACCCCATCAACAAGCTGCTCTGAACACCCCTTTTTTCTTTTTTTTATTTTTGGAGCGATCTTCTTGCCGTTTCGAGTGGAGATCAGGGCTGTCTTCGGAAGCGCCCGTTTTCGGTGCCAGCGCTGCGGGTCCTGCTGTCACCACCGTCGTCCCGATGAGTTCGAGGACCTTGTCCCTCCCGAGCGGCAGGCGGAGTTCGTGGAGAAGAGCAACCTGATCTACCTCACAGAGAAGGATATCGAGAAGATCAGCCGAAGGACGGGATTGGGGCCAGAGGAGTTCGTCGACACCCTTTACGACGACAAAAAGGGGAGCGTCAGGGTCGAGGACGGCGGGGGAAAGGTGATCCTCGACCTGCCGGTGATGAAGTCGAGGGAGTCGGACGGTGCCTGCGTCTTCTACAAAGAAGGCAAAGGCTGCACCATCTACCCGGTGAGGCCGACCGCCTGCCGGCTCTTCCCCTTCGTCGTCGTCGAGAAGTCCGGTCCCGAAGGCGGGATCATCCTGGAGATAAAGTACAACCCCACCTGTCCTGGGATGGGGAAAGGGAAGGCGCCCGACCGGAGGAAGCTTGAGAAGCTTGTCCTCGATCAGTTCGCTGAGAGGATGGAGGCGATAGGCCCGAAGGTCCAGAGGCTCAGGATGGAGGGGAAGATACTGCCCGACGCCCGGATCTACAGGACGATGCCGGGGAAGAGGAGAAGGGCCGAGTGACTGCTCTTCTCTTCGCCTTTTTAGCGCCATCGAAATAAATTAATGCTAGGGCCGGAATACTATCGTCCAGCCCTGCCTTGAAGCCACCTCTTTCGTATAGCTCACTCCGTCCACCTTCAGCCCCTTTCTGTCCAGCAGGCTAATAATCCCGCCCTTATTGGACAGCACCACGTCTTCGCCCGAAAGGTCGACTTTCCGGACGTCTCCCGGTTTGATGACGCCTTTTAGAGGGGCTTTGTTCTTGTTTTTGTCGGCGAGGGCCCATCCGGTCAGGTCGATAGGCTCGGGCGTCGTGTTGAGGAGGAGGACGCTCTCGGAGCCCTGATCATGGCCTTTAGGGTTAGCAAGAGCTGCGACGATCCGGACGCTTCCGTCTCCTGTCGCCGGCGATTCATCGATGCAGTGGCCTGTTCTGTCGTCGGTGTGGAAGCACTGGGACTGGAAGGCGAGGAATATGGCGACCCATCGGTCCTCGTCGGGGAGGTGGATTATCAAGCCGCCGTCCTGGTAGACGCCGTCGTCCTTCCTCCAGGCCTCAGAGTTTCCCTGGTTCATGTGGATGTCGTGGATGCCGCTGCCGGGCTTGAAGCCGAAGTATTTGTCGCGCTCGTTTTCCGGTCCCCACTTCTGGCCGAAGACGTAGACGGCGCTCGTTTCCATCCCGACGGCCTTGGCAATGTATTTATGGATCAGCTCGTTCAGGTCGTTCTCGGGGCCGGGAACGTCATGGGGGAGGGGCCTCATCCTGGATGGGTCGAAGATGTTTGCCCTAATGTAGTCGAGGGCCATCCCGCCCGGCTTTGAGTCCAGATTGAGGAACCCGAAGGGCAGAACCACCAGCTCTTCGATCATCGGGTGGTCGAAGTCCTCGTCCACAAAATATAGCAGCTCAGACGGAGCCTCGCTCGACTTGACGTTTACCGCAATTCGATGCCTCAAATCGTCGTCCACGACCAGAACCTGAAAGTGAGGGTTCTGTCCTACACCGTTTTTGCTCTCGATCGCCTTTCCTTTCAGAACGCCATATCCTTCAAGGGGCATATCAAAACCTCATACCTAAAAATAGTTTATGAGAGTTAAAACTTTCTCTCGGGCTGCTCACCAACGTACCTTAGTGCCTCTGCAAAAGGCCGGGCGAAATTTCGCGAAATGTAGGGATGGTGGTGGAGGGCGGCAGGGCCGTTGCCCGCCCCGATCCCTCCCGTCGCCACCCCTTTTACCTACTCCCCCTCATCCAGCTCCTGGAGCTGGCGCACCCTCATCTCCACCACATCCATGGCGTCCTCGAAGAGAGTTCTGTTTATCTCTATCCCGAAGTACTTCTCGAGCTTCTCGGGCGGGGTCATCGTCGTCCCGGCGGAGAGATACCCGACGTATCTCTCGTTGAAGTCCTGGGGGTCCTCCTTGTACTTCTTGAATAGAGATAGGGTAATCGCTTTTGATAGCGAGTAGCTGAAGGTGTAGTAGTTGTTGGTGAAGTAGATGTGGCTCACGTAGGTCCACTCAGCCGAGTCCTGATCGTTGTAGCCTATGTTCTCATCTCTGTACTCTTTGGACAGGTTCGTCCAGAGGGCGTTCAGCTCAGCCCCGCTGATCTCGTCTCTCCCGTCGCAGAGGATGTGGGCCTGGTGCTCGAACTCGGTGATCATCGGCTGGAAGGTGAAGTAGTTGTCATAGCCTCTTATGTGCTGGTCCAGGACCGCCACGGCGATCTTCCGGTCGTAGTTCTCCAGGACGTAATCCACAAAGAGCTCCTCGTTGAAGGTGGAGGGGATCTCCATCTCGTACTCTTCGCCGCCGCAGTAGACGTAATCGACGGCGTTTCCCATCAGGTAGAAGTGGATGGAGTGGCCCATCTCGTGGGTCACCGTCTTTTTGTCGTTGATCAAGCCGTCGTAGTTCAGAAAGATCATGCCCGGTAGCTTAAGTGGAAAGAGGCTCGTGCAGTATCCGCCGGGCTGCTTTCCGTTCTCCTGGCTGGGGTAGACGTTGATCAGATCGCTCGTCACCGCTTTTGTGAGGACCTCGCCGAAGACGGGGTCCATCCCGGCGTAAGAGGCCTCCACCTCCGCCAGGGTCTCAGTGTAGTTGTAGATCTCGTCGGGATCGTCCATCATCTGAAGCTGGAGGTCGTAGGGCATCAGCCGGTCGACTCCCATCTTCTCCCTCCTGAACTCGTGGTACCCGACAAAGGCGCCTTTCCTCTCCTTGAAGACGGAGTTCATATCTTCGATCTGATCTAGGGAGAGGTAGCTCTCGAACATCTTAGCGGCGTAAGAGTCGGAGTAGTTCAGCTCTCGGCTCAGCAGGTCGTCTTTCTTCGCCTTCTGGAGGTAGAGGGCCGCCATCTTGTCCGATTCGTTGATCAGGTGATAGAACCTCTTGTCGTAGCAGGTCTTCCTGTTCTCTCGGTCCTGATCGGTGGCCAGGAGCTTGTAGTAGGACTGGGCGTTGATAGGGTACTCCTGGCCGTCGGCGAGGGTGATGTTTCCGGCGACGGTGACGTTGTTTGTGATCTCCTTCTGAGCCTCTGTCTCCAGCTTCATCCGAAGGTCGGCGATCTCGGCTATAAAGGCGGCATGGGTCTCGTTTCGAGGCCGATGGTCGGCGTAGCGGATGTAGGTGTCTTCGAGATAGGTTCTGTACTTTTCAAGCCCCGGTTCCTGTCCGAAGAGCTCTTCCCACTCGTCTCTCGACAACGACTTGAGCTTGATCTCGGCAAAGGAGGTGATTCGGTAATAGTCGGTGAAGAAGGTCTGGATCTCAGAGATGAAGGTCTCGAAGAACTCGTCGTTGACGTTGAGGCTGTTTTGGGCGTAGACGTAGGTCGATAGAAGGTCGAGGGAGACAGAGAGGTTCTTCTCGTCTTCCAGGTATCCCAGAAGGACTTTGCCGTTCAGCTCCTCGAAGGCGGGCCGGTAAGTCTGGTTGATATTCTCAGCCTCCAGCTTTATGCGGTCGAATTCTGCTGTTGCCTCATCTTTGTTCTCGAAGAGAAATGAGAGGTTCCAGCTCGTGGTGACTTTCTCGAAGTCAAGCTGAGGGGCCAGTTCGGTTGCCGGTTCGACCGCCTCTTCGTCGGCGGATTGGACGCCTGCGCCCCAGGGCGCGAAGATGAAGATCGCCGCCGCAACGAACATTCCCGCCAGGATATTACCCTTCATAGTTCAACACCGTCTCCCTTACCGATAAGTTGAACTCCCTCTGATCCAGACGACTACTTAAATTTTCGTCTCCAAGATCACCATTTCAGATCAGAGAATTCGGTTTTTGGCACGATTTTGGGCCGAGATCGACCTTCGCACAGTTCTGCATATTGGCCGGCATCTCAAAAATAAGCTCCTGGGAGCCGAACCACGAGGGGGAGAAATCCTTCCTCCCGCACCTCATACTCCTTCTGATCTTCGATTCCCGTCGCAGCTCTTCGATTTCCTTCGACTATTTTCTATTTTTCTTTTTCCTATCTTCTATTTTCCTATATTCGATCTTCGGCCCTCTCCCTTTCGGCCAGGTTCAACCGAATGAAGATCATCGGCGCTATGGCCGCAGACCACAAGCCTATCGATGCGTATCGGAGGTAGCGGAGGCTGTAGCCGAGAAGATCGGGGTCCCGGGGAAAGATCGAGCCCAGTCCGTGCCAGAGTATAATCACGCCCGCCAAGCCCACGACGACGCGAAGAAACCGCTTCCAAAATCTTCCGCCAGCATCAAAGCCGCCTCGGCTGGATAGCCAGATGCGACCAGCACCAAGGCCGAAGAGGGCTCCTGAAGGAGAGATCAGGGCCTCGAGTTCGAAGGGGTCCAGGGTTTCGATCTCAGGATGGTCGAGAAGGGCGTTGAAGATCCACGTTTCTGGAAGCTGAAAGTCCCCCGTCTGGGCCAGGACCGAAACTCCGATGGCGATCATTCCGATGGAGGATAGGAAGACGGCGCCCACCTGGGCGGCCACCCTCTGGCCGTCGAACCAGGCTTTGACCCTCGATTCCGAAGATATGAGAATCCAGATCCCGACGGCTCCGAGAGCCCAGCCCAGAAGGACGTCGATGTAGAAGTGGACTCCCAGAACCAGGCGGGATGTACCGATCACGAATATGAGGGGTATGACTGAGGCCCAGATCCAGCCGCGTCTGAAGGTGGCGGCCATCAGGCCGAAGATGGAGGCAGGGACTTGAGAGTGGAGGGAGGGCGCGCCAAAGAGGGTCTCGGCGGCCAGCCCCTGGACCCTGGCGTCGTACCAGTAGGGGCGCGGAAGGTGGAGCGCCCATTTGAGGATGACGTTGGAGCCGCAGGCGAAAAGGAGCATCACCCCCACCCGAAAGCCCAAGGAAGCGCTCACGGCCCAGTAGAGGATCGGCATCACCAGGAGGTAAAACTCCTCGCTTCCCAAAAGTGTAAAGAGCTTCATCGGCGCGTAGATCCAGTCGCCGAGGCTCTGGAGCAGAAGGATCAGGTCCACTCCGTTGTTAAGCATCGATTCTATCATCGCCTTCCTCCGCCTCTATGACCTGTCCTCGATGTTGATAGGGATTTTAAGCTCATTCTATTTCGCCCCGCCAATTGCATCCCTCCATTTGCAGTCGGTGAATTTAGAAAGGCCGTATCAACGTTTCGATGCATTTGAAAAGTCTTCCATCGTAAAAAATGAAAAGACCCCGCCCGATCGGGCGGGATCGATCTCTCTTCTCGGGGTTTTTATCCATCCTTTACCTCAATTGCACGTCGGGCACTGATTTTCTCTGATGTACTCCAGCTCCGTTCCGGGAGCAGTCTGGACCGTCTCGTTCACGTAAACGACTCCTTCGATCTGCCGCAGCTCTTCGATCTGATATATCCTCGGACCGTACTGGTATCCGGTCTCGTTGAGCCACCAGTTCGGGTACCCACCGAGGACGGTCGTATCGTTCTCGAAGTCGTTGATCATGCCGTTGCTGTACTTGACGACGAGCCGGTCGGCCAGGTTCCACCAGTCGTCAAGGACCGAAAGGGCGTTTTCGTCGCAGATCTCGGTCAGAAACTCGCGACACGCTTCGGTGCCCTGGGAGTCGAGGATCTCTTCGGCTTGACTGTCGATCTCGGTCTGGGCTGTGATCTCTTCGGTCTCTATCCGCATCTGCTCACACTGAACGTCCTCGATCATGGAGTCGTAGCGGAGGCCCGCCCAGTTGGTAACGAAGTTGAAGGCCCACCAGGCCGAGTTCCTGTCGAAGACCGACCTGTTGCCGGAGCTGAACTCTTCAGGGATGGAGCTGACTCCGGCGCGGATCGGGATGTAGCAGGTCTCGTAGGGCTGGGCAAATCCGAACCAGCATATTCCGCCTATTGGATGGGGAAGAGAGCTTCGTCCCTGGGCGACGTAGCTGTAGCTGCAGAAGAAGGCCGAGACCGGTCGGGGCCAGACACCCGGTCTGATCTCGCCCGGCTTGAAGGCGGTGTGGTCGTCGAAGGGCCCCCGGTTACGGTAGGGGTTTCCGTAAGGTCCTGCTGCCATCCCCTCCGTCAGGTCGAAGACTGTCCCCTCGTAGTGGTCCCGAAAGATCGATAGGACCTCTTCAGTTCCGAGCTTCTCGTCGGGCTTCACCGAGAAGGGATAATCGCGCGACCAGGTGTCCTCGAGGTAAGGGCTGAAGTTTTTGGATGGTGCTATCCGATTGTATATGCTCCAGACCCGGGCGAGGGAGTAGTAGGGGTGAGAGTACTCGCCGGTGGAGACGGTCTTCAACCAGTCGAGGGTGCCATCCTCGGGGCTCCACCAGCCCTTATCCTGGGCCACCAAGAAGAGGTTCTCAGAGCAGAGCATCTCGGGATCCTTTGGGTCTACATCCCGGATCCGGAAGGTGTTCGACGCCACGAAGACCTCCCCGTCCTCGACGTTCTTTGCCACCCAAAGCCCTCCTCCGCTGCTATTCGGATCATATGCTTTTCCGCTGGCGTTGAGGTCGTAGCCGCACATCTCGATCACCCATGCCTCCAGGGGGTCTGCGAAGAGTAGGGTCTCGCCGGTTCCATAGTAGCCGTAATCTTCGATGAGGGACCCCACCAGCTCGACGGCTTCTCTCGCCCCGGTGCACCTCTCAAGAGCGATGTTGGAGAGCTCGGAGCTGTAGAAGATCCGCTTCTCCGGCTCGAAGTTCGGCTGGACCTTGGCGTAGTCGGTGCACTCGCTGCACATCAGCTGGTGCTCGTTCATTATCCCGTAGCTGGCGGTCAAGTAACCATAGGTGTGATTCACCTCGGGGATGAAGACTACGTCGGGATGATCGGTCTCTGCGCTGTGGGTCGGCTCATCAGAGCCCGAGTTCGGGTCGAAGAGCACCGCCCTCTCAGAGCCGTCCGGGTGGTCTGCCGCCGGCACGTAGACTACCTTGGTATCGTCCTCGGTCAGGTTGTGGCCGAGAACGCCCCGGCCGTATCCGTCGTTGGTATGGCCGACGTACATCGAGCCGTTCTCGCTCGCCCCGGGGGTTACGATGAAGGTGGTGCACCCCTGAGACGTCGCCGAGAGTATCAAAAGGACCGCCAGAAAAAAGGCGGACGTTATGAAGGATTTCCATCTTGAGATCATAATTCCTCCCTGATATCCGATTTCGGACTAAAACTCCTTCTCCAAAGTATCAGAACGCGAAGATTCCGGATCGTCGAGCTGAGGATAAATGTAGCTCACCCAGCAGAGAGCAACCAGAGACGTTCCATAGAGGTTTTCGACCTCAAAACAGTTCACTTTGAAGCTCTCATCGAAGAACTCGTACTCGTCGCCGCTGTATCGCCTCTCAAACTCCCCCATCAGGGAGACGTTGAGCATCTTTTCGGCCTCCTCTAACGCCCCTTCTACCGATATCGTCTCGGAACAGTTGTAACATTTTTTATACTCCGCCGCAAATCCCCCTATATGCTCACCGTCCGATATTCTCCTGACCTGTATCCTTCCCACTCCAGTGCAGAGCGTCTCGCCCTTATTGCCGTTCACCGAGGCCATGATCACCTCGATGACGGCGCCGTGATGGAAGAACTTCCGGGCTTCCTCCATCGAGATCTCCTCCGACTCCGGCGGCAAAACTGAGGTGTAAGGGACCACGTTGAAGTTTGCAATCCCCGCCTCCATAAGGGCGAGATCATAAGATCCCGTCTCCCAGGGGTCGTCGCCGGGGCCGATATCCGTATCGCCGCTGCCTGAAGTCACAAAGTAGTGCTTTGGTATCCGATTGCCAAAGAGGTTTCCGGATATCAACCCGGGGTCGTCTTCCATCTCCACACTTTCTGCAAAGGCCTGGTTTGCGAGGAGCAGAACCAGGATTGCCATCGATAAACGGAGCGCTGTGGCTTCGATTCGTCGCATTAGTATCTTCCTCCAATATATCGTCTTTCTGCAGATTATTAATAGCCTTTGGGGTATTTTTCGATAAGATATAAATTACAGTGAATTTATACCAGTTTACTATTAAAATGGTAGGTCAGAGAGGTGCTCCTGGAGGAGCTGGGGGTGAGAATGGCCCCCTTCCGGGCCGCCGCTACTCCCAGGTCATTGATGTCCTGAGCTTGGGGTGAGAAGAGGAACATTCGATCTTTGCTCTCATCAGGCTGCCCGCAACCCTTAATAGACAAAATGTTTTACGTTAACTAAAATGATATTAATTAAAGGGGTATTCACTTGAGCAAATCAGATTCGTCGAATAATCCGAAGTCGGTTTCGATCTGTCTTTCGGTCTGTCTTTGCGTTATCGCTCTATCGCTTGCAGGCTGCGGCCAAGAGGTCAAGGTGACCGATTATACAGGCAGATCTGTAACCGCCGACGCCCCGGTGGGAAGCATCGTAAGCCTCAGTTCCTCAGGCTCGGAGATCTTGTGCGCCCTGAACGCGACGGACAAGATCGTCGGGAGAGGTTCAAGCTCAGTCTTTCCGCCTCGTCTCGAAGAGGTCATGATCGTCGGAAAGAGCTCTCTCAGCCCCGATCTTGAGCTGATAATTGAGCTGGACCCAGACCTGGTGATAGCAGACACCATGCTCAAAGAAGATGACCGAGCGAGACTGGAGGACGCTGGAATTCCCGTCCTCGAAGAGAGCTTCGTAGATCCGCCGAGGATAATCGAGGTCGCAGGACACCTCGGGCTTCTGCTTGGCGAAGAGGAACGGGCAGAATTGCTGATCGACTTTCTGGATGGGTACCAGACCCTGATCGAAGAGAGGCTCGCAGGACTCGATCCCGATGAAAAGCCGAAGGTATTTTTGGAGCGGGAATGGATCTACCATACTGCATCTGTGGGGACGTCCTCTCACAACCTGGTGGTCTATGCGGGAGGCGATAACATCGCCAGCGAAGAGGAGATTGAGTACCCGACGGTGAGCCCGGAATGGGTGATCGAAAGCGACCCGGACGTCATAGTGAAGCTGACCTTTGCCACCACCGGCGAGCTCTTCACCGAGGAGGAGCTCAAAGCGACGAGGGATGAGATGATGTCTCGACCAGAGCTCGCCAACGTCAAGGCGGTCAAAGACGGAAGGGTCCACGTCTTAAACAGCAAGGCCGGCAGCGGAATCCGATCGATAATCGGAGAACTTTATCTTGCCAAATGGTTCCATCCACTCCTGTTCGAGGAGATCGACCCCGAAGAGGCCCACAGGGATCTGATCCGAAGCTTCTACGACCTCGATCTCGAGGGTGCATACGCCTATCCATAAATTGATCGGATAAGGGGCGAAAATGGTCTAAAAGGATAGTCAGAGGGATCGCCAAAGGTCCCTCACCTTATCTTTTTAGATATAGACTTCGCACCAGCGGTGAGGGCATCGTGGGGACATCAGCTTTGATGGCATCAGCGTTGAGAGCTTCACCCATACAGCTCTTTTCTTCTCGCCCCCAGGATGTCCGCCTCCCTCCCAGCGTACTCGGCAGCGGTGATCACCTTCACCCCGTGCTCTTCGGCGCACTTCTGCACCTCGACGACCCTCTTCACGTAATTCAGATCCCGCATGAAATGGTGATCCAAAAGTATCGTCGAGACCGAAGTCTCCCTTATTATTCTGTTTATGTTCTCTATGGATAGAGCGAGGCTTTTAGCCGAGTACCTGAAGCCGAGCATGTAGGTCATGGGGCCGTCCAGTATCAGAAGGTTCGGGTCTTCCTCCAGGATGAAGGCCGTCTGCTCCTCCCGCGATGGACCTTCTACGTCGCTGGTATGGACCACCTTCTCGCCGCCGCAGGAGATGGAGACCTCCACCACATACCCCAGTCTCGGATTTGTCCCGTGACATACCGCAGGCGAGAACCTGATGGTGGTGGAGCGGTGATGAAACTCCTTTCCGTCCGCCTTTTCGATGGATCTGGGCATCCCCTTTATCCTTTTCAGGAAATAGGAGGACCGTTCGGCTTGGCTCTTGTTTATCTTCGCCTCCGGGTCCTTGATGTAGAGGATCTTGTCTCTGAAGACCTCCGGCTCTTCGGGGTTGTGGTGGTCGTAATGATAGTGGGTGAGGCACAATCTAAAAATCGAGTGATATCCGGTTGTTGAGAACAAAGTAACCGCTCATTTTCCCCTTTTATCTTTAATGTGCTTACGAATATTGGGTGAATTCAAATCTATTCTTCAACGTATCTCCTT
>Ga0272442_10002701_pt1 | contig 25446 bp, 21 predicted proteins | sample SSMForm2O_FD_200262 | JGI IMG/M metagenome (GOLD analysis project Ga0272442, IMG submission 200262) | Marine sediment archaeal communities from Little Sippewissett salt marsh, Falmouth, MA, United States - SSM-Form-2O | ecosystem: Environmental > Aquatic > Marine > Wetlands > Sediment ... | reverse complement strand
GTTGACCATATGTTCCGCTACGCCTTCGAGCAACGCGCGAGCGACATCCATGTCGAGCCTAAACGCGAAAAAAGCATGGTACGCCTCAGGATCGACGGCATACTGCACACCACCTATTCGGTGCCGCCTGTTGTGCATAATGCCATGATTTCACGCATAAAAAGCCTCTCACGCCTCGATATCGCGGAAAAGCGCCGGCCCCAGGACGGCCGCATCAAACTGCTCGACCGCGAGCGTGACGTTGAAATCCGCGTGTCGACCGTGCCGGTAGCCTTCGGCGAAAAAGCCGTGCTGCGCATTTTGAACCCCGAGGTACTTTTCCAGGACCTGGAACAGCTTGGATTCGTTACATCGGACCTGCTGCGCTACCGCGCCATGCTTGCCCGGCCCCACGGCATGATCCTGTTTACCGGCCCGACCGGCAGCGGCAAGACAACCTCGCTGTACTCGACCCTGCGAGCCGTGCACACGCCGGAAAAAAATATAACCACGATCGAAGATCCGATCGAAATGGTATGCGAGGATTACAATCAGATCGCGGTACAGCCTGCGGTTGAGATCACTTTTTCGTCCATACTGCGCAACATCCTGCGCCAGGACCCCGATATCATCATGATCGGTGAGATCCGCGACCAGGACACGGCCCGCAATGCCGTGCAGGCGGCGCTGACCGGCCACCTGGTACTCTCGACCATGCACACCAATGACGCGGCCTCGGCTGTCACGCGCCTGCTTGACCTTGACGTCGAGGCGTTCCTGGTCAGCTCGACCCTGCTCGGCTCCGTTGCCCAGCGTCTGGTGCGCATCATCTGCCCCAACTGCCGGGAAACATTTTCTCTGCGGCGGGATGAATTCGAGGGGCTGGGGCTTGAACTACCCTCGACGCACACTGAAAATGACGTACAGCTCACGCGGGGTCGCGGCTGTCTGAAATGCCGCAAAACGACCTATCAGGGACGCGAAGCGGTTTTCGAGGTCATGTCCGTATCAGACCCGATACGCGACCTGATCAACCAGCGCAGCCCGTCAGATACCATCAAAAAACTGGCCTGCCGCGAAGGCATGCATCTCTTGAAGGAAAACGCAGTTGCAAAGATACTCAGGGGCCGGACGACCTACCAGGAGGTGCTGCGGTGCATCAGCCAGGCAGACTAGCCGAGAAGATCATGCCCTTTGAAGAACTCCGGCTGGTCGTAGCGGCCCGCCAGGCAGCAGGGCACAGTATCGTGTTTACCAACGGCTGCTTCGATATCCTGCATGCCGGCCACGCAGAACTGCTCGAGGATGCCGCACGCGAAGGCGACGTGCTGGTTGTGGCCATGAACAGCGATTCCTCGGTACGCGGCCTTAAGGGGCCCTCACGCCCGGTCAACCCGCAGGAGCAGCGCGCGCGCGTGCTGGCCGCGCTCGCCATGGTCGACTATGTGGTGATTTTCGATGAACCCGACCCCGGCCGGCTGATCGAAGGGCTGCTGCCGGATGTGCTCGTCAAGGGCGGTGACTGGGCCCCGGAGGACATTATCGGGGCCGGGGCGATCAGGGACTCCGGGGGTCGCGTTGTGACAATCCCGCTCAAGTACGGCGCCTCAACAACCGATATAATCAGAAAAGCGCAACAAACCGCTTAGACAGGAAAACGCCCATACGCAGCCGCCTTTCAACCGCAAGGCGCCGGCCACGGCCCCGGGCATCCCGAACCGGGCGCACACCGCACACGAGACCACGATGAGCAATCCGACGGGACTGGACAAACGCAAATTTGCACGCCTCGACACGGCGCTGGATGTGGCCGTAAACATCGAGTCTGCCGGCGGCACAATGACCGGCCTGCCTGAAAAACTGCATGCAACATGCCGCAACCTCTCCCTGCACGGCCTGTGCCTGGAAACATCGTGCCTCGCCAACGGCGCTGTCAGGCTCCTGGCAGGGCGCCCCGGCGAACGCGAATACACGCTCTCACTTGAGATCATCATGCAGCCACAGGACCCCCCTCTACAGGTCAGCGGCGAGGTCTGCTGGTACAACGTCGACCATGCAGCCCTGAATTTTATCTACCAGGTCGGCGTTGAATTCAGTGAACTCACACCACAGGCACGCACCGCGCTGAAAGGTTTTATAAAAGCACATTCACAATCCCGCAGCATTTTCCAAGCTATCAGAGATTTTTTCTCGGGTAATTGAGTATCCCGTACTCACGACAACGCCAGCCCCTGAACGCACAGCCCGCATCAGCTCCGAAGACCTTGATTTCAGGGCCTGAAAAAAAATTTTTTCAATATTTGAAATTTATCCTTGACAACCCTACATTTGGTATTCTATATATGTCCACAACACAATATACAGACACGCATTCATCTATAGGGGTTGGGGATATGGGTTCCGTCATAGACCTGCAAACACGCCAAAAGCCTGAAAAAAAAATCAACGAAACCACCGACCTGGCCCTGAATGTCCGGACCTCAAGCGAGGACATGACCGGATGGGACCGCAGTAAAATCGTCGATGCGCTCATGCGCGAAACCGGCCTTGACCTGCAGACCGCCGAAGAGATCAGCCTTGATGTCGAAGCGGTTATAAAAAAGGCCGACATCAAATGCATCACCGCCCCACTGATCCGTGAGATCGTCGATTCCAAACTGATCGAACGCGGCCTTGAGGATGCCCGCAAGAAGCACACCCGTCTCGGTGTTCCTATCTATGATGTCGATCAGCTTATACTGCACCCCAACAAAGAAAACGCCAATGTACCGCACGGCCCCGAGGCCACCAACCTGACGCTGGCCGAAGGCATCAAGAAAGAATACGCCCTGTTGCGCGTCTTCTCCCCGGAGATCGGCGACGCACACATGCGCGGCGATATCCACCTGCACGATCTGGGCTTCATCGACCGCCCGTACTGCTCAGGACAATCCCTTGAATACATCAAAAAATTCGGCCTGAGCCTGCCCAATTCGCTCTCCATCGCAAAGCCGGCCAAACAGCCCGAAGTGCTGCTGGCCCACATGGTCAAATTCGCCGCTGCGCTGCAAAGCCATTTCGCCGGCGCCATCGGCTGGGACGCAGTGAACCTGTTTTTCGCTCCCTACCTCGAAGGCCGCAGTGACCGCGAGGTGCGCCAGCTTGCCCAGATGATGATATATGAATTCTCCCAGCAGGCCGTGGCGCGCGGAGGTCAGGCAATCTTTACCGATATCAACCTCTACTGGGAAGTTCCCAAGCATTTCGAGAACGTGCCCGCGATCGGCCCGGGCGGCACATTTACCGGCCGCACCTACGGCGACTATGAAAAAGAGGCCCAGCGCTTCGTGTGGTTCCTGTTCGACGTATACCGCGAAGGCGACGGAACCGGACGCCCGTTCTTTTTCCCGAAACCGCTGGTGCACATCACCGAAAAGTTTTTCCGCACCGAAGGACACCAGGAATTCCTCGAACACATCTGCGATGTGGCAAGCGAAAAAGGTGCCACGTATTTCGTATTCGACCGCGGCGATACCGCCAAAATTTCCGAGTGCTGCCGGCTCTCCTTCAAGCTCAACGACGACGATCTCAACGATGCCAAGGAACCATGGAAGATGCGCTTCTGCGCGCTGCAAAACGTCACCGTCAACCTGCCGCGCATTGCCTATAAGAACATGGGCAGCGAAGAGGGCCTGTTCGGAAGCCTGAGCGCCATGATTGCACTGGCCGTCAAGGCCCATCTCGAGAAAAAACGGTTCATTGAAAACCTGCTGGACCTGGGAGAAACCGGGCCGCTTGCGCTTCTGACCATGAAAACCGACGGACAGCCCTATATTCGCATGCACAGGGCCTCATATCTTATCGGCATGGTCGGCCTGAACGAAATGGTCAAGGCATTCACCGGGGAAGAGCTCAATGAGTCCAAACGCGCTCTGAAATTCGGACTGAAGGTCATCTCGCACATGAATCTGGAGTGCCAGCGCCTGTCCGAGCAGCATGGCATGCATTTTGTTCTGGAACAAACCCCGGCAGAGAGCACATCCTACCGTTTCGCGCGGCTTGACCTGCGAGATTACGGCGAGATCGCCCGTCAGTATATCCGCGGAACACTCGATAACGGCGAGACCTACTACACCAACTCGACATGCCTGCCGGTTTCATCGCGCGAAAACCCGATCGAACGCGTACAGTCCGAAGGGCTGTTTCATCCCATCATCGAAGCCGGCTCTATTACGCATATCTGGCTGGGCGAATCCAAGCCATCCAAGCAGTCTCTGGCCAATTTCGTGGTAAAGGTGTTCCGGGAATCGCTCAATGACCAGATCGCTTTTTCGCCCGAATTCACCAACTGCCTGCAGTGCGGACGCACCGTACGCGGCATGCTGGACGCCTGCCCGTACTGCGGGTCCAAGGAAATTGACGGCATTACGCGCATGACCGGAGATCTCACCAAGATCTCAAGCTGGAACAAGGGCAAAATCGAAGAACTGAAAAAACGCAATAATAACCAGGGCTTCTTTGCCCGAACGCAAACCGGGAGCGCGTGATGCCGACAATAAAAATATTTACCAAAAAACAGTGTCCGCGCTGCCCGCAGGCCAAACAGCTCGGCTGCGAGCTTGCGCAGGGCGGCTACAGCGTTGTTTCCTATGATGTGGAGACCGCCGACGGGCTGGCCGAAGCGACGTTCTTCAGCGTGCAGGCCACGCCAACGATCATCGTGGAGGACGCAGATGAAAACACGCTGGCTGAATTCCGCGGGCAGGTGCCCTCACGCGATGAAATGGTAAAAATCATCGGCGCCAATTAGCAGGTTCTCTTTTTTTTTGTGCAGACTGTTCAGAAACGCACGTCTGCAGAGCGCACAGGCCCTGCAGACGTGCGTTGTGGAGCAGCCTGAAATCCTTTAAACGCTGCTCAACATGCACACCATCAAAGATATCCCCATCAAGGGTTTCATTGATACGTCGTTTGTCGACTGGCCGGGCAAAATCTGCGCAATCCTTTTTTTCCCGCAGTGTAACTTCCGCTGCCCCTACTGCCACAACGCCGACCTGGTGCTGCGGCCGGATGAGATTGAAACCATCGATCCGGACACCGTATTCACCCGGCTGGATGAACTGCGCGGATGGATCGACGGTGTGTGCGTGTCCGGGGGGGAGCCGACCCTGCAACCCAAACTGCGCAGACTGTTTGAAGTCCTGCGCGAAGCCGGGTTCCAGACCAAGCTGGACACCAACGGCAGCAGCCCCGACGTGCTGCGGCAGCTCATGGACGCAGAACTGCTCGACTATGTCGCCATGGATGTAAAATCCTGCCTTGATGAAAACAGCTACTGCAAGATCACCAATGCACCGGGCAGTATGCTGGGCAGGGTGCGTACAAGCATCGAGCTGCTCATCGAAGGCCGCGTTGACTATGAATTCCGGGTAACGATCGTACCCTCCTATCATGGCCCGGAAGATATCTTCCGTCTTGCGCGAGATCTGAGCGGGGCCGCACGGCTGCGCCTGCAAAATTTCAAGCCCGGGGAGACTATTCTTGATCCGACCCTGAACTCGGTCAAACCCTACTCCCAGGAAGACCTCGCCGGACTGCAGCTGCGCGTGGATGAATTGCTGTTCGCACCTGGGACCGCGACCTCCCCGCATCCCGGCACGCAGCAGCACTGACAGTCCGGAGCCTGCATACTCTGTCATTCCGACCCCTTCGGCTGCGCTCAGGGCAGGCTCCGGGAGAAATCTTTGGCTTCAGGATTTCTCACCCCGACAGGGTCGGGAATTCGAAATGACACATGGGAGTAGAAAACGCTGGCGCTTCTTCGAAATATCAGGCGGGTGCGGTGCTGGAACGCTTCTTCAAATACACCATCAGTATCGACAGGGCAGCCGGCGTGATGCCTGAAATCCGTGAAGCCTGGCCGAGGCTGACAGGCCGCACACGGTTGAGCTTCTGCAGCACCTCCGTACTGAGGCCGGCAAGGCCTTCATAGCACATATCATGCGGGATCGCCCAGGACTCCAGATGACTGAACTTCTCCACCATCTGCTGCTGGCGCTGAATATACCCCTCATACTTCGTGCTGATTTCAACCTGCTGTCGTACGTCCTGATCGAGGTCCGGATCTCCCAGCCCGGCCAGTGCAAGTGCATTGTAGTCAATCTCGGGCCGCCTCAACAGGTCACACAGGCTGCAGGGCTGCCTGAGGGGAACCGAACCGCAGCACTTCAGCCATTCCTGCACCTCGGGCCGGGGAGCAACCCTGGTGCTGCGCAGGCGTGCAAGCTCCTGTTCCACGGCTGTCTGCTTGATCTGCAGGCGCTCGTAATCACCGGATGCAACAAGGCCGAGGCGGTATCCTTTCTCACGCAGGCGCGCATCTGCGTTGTCCTCCCTTAGCAACAAACGATATTCGGCCCGGGAAGTAAACATCCGGTAAGGCTCCTTAGTACCGAGCGTGACCAGATCGTCTATCAAAACACCGATATAGGCCTCGCTGCGCCTGAGCACGAGCGGCGCAATTCCCCTGACACGGCAGGCCGCGTTGATGCCCGCAACGAGGCCCTGCGCCCCGGCTTCTTCATAACCCGAGGTCCCGTTGATCTGTCCGGCCAGGAACAGCCCCCCTACCTGTTTGCTCTCAAGCGTGGGCTTGAGCTGCACCGGGTTGACATAATCATATTCGATCGCATAACCGGGCCGCATGATCTCCGCCTGCTCAAGGCCGCGGATGCTGTGCACCATGCGGTACTGAATATCAAACGGCAAACTGGTAGGTATGCCGTTCGGATATATTTCGACCGTATCGATACCTTCGGGCTCAAGAAACACCTGGTGGCGGTCCTTTTCAGGAAAGCGCTTGATCTTGTCCTCGATCGAGGGGCAGTAGCGCGCCCCGGTTCCCTGAATAATGCCGGTATACAGCGGCGAACGGTCAAAACCCTCGCGAATGATCCGATGCGTGGTTTCGTTCGTATAGGTGATATGGCAGGGCACCTGGGGTCCGGGCTGTCGGGAAGCGTTGAACGAAAACGGCTGCGGAGGGTCATCGCCGTACTGCGGCTCGAGTACGTCGAAGTTGATCGTTCGCGCGTCGAGCCGCGGGGTGGTCCCGGTCTTGAGCCTGCCCGTCTGCAGCCCCATCGCGTGCAGCGCATCGGTCAGGGCCGTGGCCGGGAGCTCACCCAGACGGCCTGCCCCGAAACGGGTCAGGCCGATATGTACCAGCCCGTTTAAAAACGTGCCGGTTGCGATAATGATCGTACGGCCGAAATAGCGCTCGCCGATGCTCGATACGACACCGGCGACCTCGCCGCCTTCAACCAGGATATTCTCGATCAGTGCCTGTTTGATATCGAGTCCCGGCATTGATTCGAGTCTGGTTTTGACCCAGAGGCGGAAACGCTGCCGGTCGGCCTGGGAACGCGATGAACGTACCGCGGGTCCCTTCTTCGTGTTGAGAATACGAAACTGGATGGCGCTCGCGTCAATGGCCTCGGCCATGATACCACCCAGGGCATCGATCTCCTTGACCAGCTGTCCCTTGGCGATCCCGCCGATAGCGGGGTTACAGGACATAAGTCCGATGGTGTCGAGTTGTATGGTGGTCAGGAGGGTACGACACCCCATCTTGGCGGCTGCATGGGCTGCCTCATAGCCGGCATGCCCGCCGCCGACAACAATGACATCATATCTGACCGGATAATCGAATGCAGACGTATGCGGCATCTTGTAGACCTCAAAAAATATTCTTTGTAGCATATTTTTCAAGCGCGGTAAATGCCGATAACGCCCGGAGCTTGTACAGCAGCGTTTGTTGCGGTACAATTTTTTGATCGCCACCGGGAAGACGGCTGTGCTATACTTTTTGCAGACACAAACATTCACCGCGTACCCCCATAGCCATGAGCACACCCGCTACAGATCCTTCCCTGCGTTTTTCATGCTCATCCGTTGCCGACTGCATGGCCCAGCGCGACAATTACGAGGCCCTGTTCAACAGTCTTTTTGAGGGGCTCGCCATTATCGGCGGTGACCAGACCGTCAAAATGTGCAATCGCTCATTCTTTGCCATAACCGGCCTCAGCAAAAAAGAAGTTATCGGCAAAGACATAACCGGGCTTTTCTGTAAAAACAGAACCTGCGGCCTGAACCAGGCCATCCTGAAAACCATCGCCAGCGGCACACCCGTCAGGGATGAACCCATGGATATCGAGCGCCGCGACGGCACCAAGGTGCCGGCTGTGTTTTCAACCTCGATACTGCGGGACAAACAGGGCAGTCCCACCGGCATTGTTGTCGTGTTCCGGGACGAATCCCGGGTTGAGGAACTGCAAAAAAAACTCAATGAACGCGGACACTTCCACCAACTCATCGGCGGCAACCGCCGCATGCAGGAGCTCTACCAGCTGATCGAAGACGTGGCGGCGACCGATGCGAGCGTACTCATACAGGGTGAAAGCGGCACCGGGAAGGAACTTGTAGCGGCCGCAATCCACCGGCACAGCCACCGCTCGAACGGGCCGTTCGTCAAACTCAGCTGTGCCGCCCTCAGTGAAACCCTGCTCGAGAGCGAACTGTTCGGACATATCAAAGGTGCATTCACCGGGGCCTATCGCGACAAAATCGGCCGTTTTGAGCAGGCCCACGGCGGAACCATGTTCCTCGATGAAATCGGTGAAATCGGCCCGGGTGTCCAGGTAAAACTCCTGCGGGTACTGCAGGAGCATGAAATAGAACGCGTCGGCGACACGGTATCAAGGGAAATAGATGTCCGCATCATAGCGGCCACCAACAAAGACTTGAAACAACTCGTGCGCGACCAGCGGTTCCGGGATGACCTGTATTACCGCCTTAAGGTCGTGGCGCTTGAAATACCGCCGCTGCGCTCCCGCAGGGAGGATATCCCGCCGCTGGCAGAACATTTCATAAAATGCTTCAATGAAAAATATAAAAAAAATATCCAGGGCCTGCATCGCAGGAGCCTGAACCTGCTCATGGAATACTGCTGGGACGGCAATGTGCGCGAGCTTGAAAACGCCATTGAGCACGCCTTTGTCAAAGCACGCTCCTCGCTGCTGATGCCGGCTGACCTGCCGCCGGAGGTGCAGCGCCCGTCATGGTCTCCGCCCGGGGCTCCGGGCGGCACAAAAGAGCTTGACCGCGAAAGCCTGGCTGCCGCCCTGCGCCAGGCGCATGGTAATAAAACAAAAGCAGCCCACGCGCTGGGCATTAATCGCGTAACCCTGTGGCGTAATCTCAAAAAACATAACCTTACGACAATCGAATAAACCCGCCCAAAGCCCTTATACATATGTTGCATGCAACAAAAATGTTGCAGCAAAAAATCAAGATAAAACAATTAATTAAAACAATAATGTTGCATATATTTATAAATGCAACACTTTAATGCCTGTCACTCCGCCGCCACAAACCCATAAAATATTGTTTTTACTTGTTTTTATTAAATATTTTGTTTTGGCATGCGTTTCGCATTACTTATAAAACAGAGCGCGCATGCACACAATGGTTTATAAAAGCACTGAACACATGCGGACATGAGGGAGCGTTAAAACACTAAAACAGGGAGGACCAACCATGAAAAACTTTTCAAAAAAACTGGCATTTGCAACAATTGTGGGCTTTGCAGTGTCATTGATTCCCGTCTACGCAACAGCCGGCACAGCCAGCATTGCAGATCTGGAAAAAGCGGTTGCAGTCTGCCAGCAGAAAGTGCGGCAGCTGGAGATACGCTGCGTAGTGCCGACGCAGCCGTCAGAGCACCGCATTGCACAACCATCAGGGGATAAGGGTTACGACGGATTTGAGCGTGCAACCGGCTTCGGCGGACCGTACTGGGGATTCCAGCGTGATAATTAAAAAAACGCGCAAGCGAAGCGGAGCGTAAACAGCGGACTGTGCATGCATGGCTCCGCTGTTTTTTTATGCCCTGCTTGATTCCCGATACCGTTGTCTGGTATAAAACTGGCAACAATCGTACACGGGCCACACGGCATACTGCCGCGACGCCCCTGGCAAAAACTATACACGATCAGCGCATGAGGGGGAGGTGGTCTGTCGCCAGCCGCTCGTCAGCTCGCACACGGCCCGCCGCCGGCCCAACTGCATCAGAAAAAACACTATTTCCGGACACGCGAGGAGGCACCATGGCACACAAAAAAATTATCGTTATCGGCGGTTCGGCAGCAGGCCCGAAAGCCGCTGCGAAAGCCCGCAGACTTGACGAACATGCCGACATTACCATTATTCAAAAAGACGCAGACCTGTCGATGGCCTCATGCGGCTATCCCTACTATGTGGGCGGTGTTTTCGACGACCGCAACATGCTGCTGAGCACACCGACCGGGGTCGTCCGCGACCCGGTGTTCTTTATGAACGCCAAGAATATCACCGCCCGTACCGGCACAGAGGCGCTTGCGATCAACCGCAAGGCCAGAACCGTGCTGTGCAAAAACCTGCAGACAGGCGAAACCGATGAGCTTGCCTATGACACGCTGATTCTCGCAACCGGATCGGTGCCTTCCATACCGCCTGTGCCGGGTGCCGATCTTACAGGCATCACCACCCTGCAGAGCATGAAAGACGCCGACTACCTGCGGAAGATACGCGATGAAAAACTAATATCCCGGGCAGTCGTGATCGGCGGAGGCCTGATCGGCATAGAAACCTGCGAAGCCCTGCACCTGGCAGGTATCGAAATAACGATCGTGGAGATGCTGCCGCAGTTGCTGGCCTTCCTTGACCAGGAACTCGCGCAACTTGTTGGAAACCACATGCGGGCCAGGGGCGTCAATGTCATCACCGGCAACGGTATTGCAGCGTTTCTGGGTGAAAACGGCAGGCTGACCGGTATCAAACTTGCCAACGGCACCGAACTCGAGTGCGGGCTTGCCGTTGTCGCGGTCGGCGTACGTCCCAACGCAAACCTGGCGAGGGAAGCCGGCCTTGCAATCGGCCCGAAAGGCGGCGTCACGGTAAATCACTACATGCAGACCTCGGATGAACATATTTACGCGGTCGGTGACTGTGTTGAGATCGAACAGCTGATCACCGGTCAGCACATACACGCGCCCTATGGCGATCTTGCCAACCTTGAAGGCCGGGTTGCGGGCGAAAACGCGGTACTGGGCAACACGGTTTCTTTCCCCGGCACCATACAGACAGGGATCTGCAAAATATTCGACTTTGCCGCCGGGGCCACCGGGCTCAATGAGCGTGCCGCGCGCGCAGCCGGGCTTGATATCCGCACCGTTATCAATGCAAGCCCTGACAAGCCCGCCTTCATGGACGGCAAGCTGCTGGTCACCAAGCTTGTTGTCGAAAAATCCGGCGGCCGTGTACTCGGCGCACAATGTGTCGGGCCCGGCGATGTTGAGAAGCAGACGGCGCAATGGGCCCTGACGATCACGGGAAAACTGACCGTAGAGGATATCGTCAACGCCGACCTGCCGTACGCCCCGCCCTTTTCACTTGCCATCGATCATTTCATCGCAACCGCACACCTCATGCAGAACAAAATAAAAGACCGCCTTAAAGGCATATCTGCAGCAGAGGTGAAAAAAAAGGTCGATGCCGGAGAACCGTTCTTTGCACTTGACGCGCGCGGTCCTGACGAGTACGAAACAATGCGTCTGGGCATTGGCGAAACCCTTATACCGCTGGGCGCGCTTCGCCGGCGGCTTGGAGAGCTCCCCGCCGATAAAAACGCCGACATCATATGCTACTGCAAAATATCCCTGCGGGGCTACGAGGCAGCCCTGGTGCTCGAGGCCAACGGCTGGAAAAACGTACGGGTCATGGAGGGCGGCATCATGGCATGGCCCTATGCCCGGGAAAAATAGGCCCCGCACTCACCTGCGAAAGAGTAGGGCATAAAAAATTTCGATTGGCTTACATTTCAAAATATGTCATGTTGGGCAGCACGTATATTTCACCTGACCCGCAGCATGTTGCCGGCACCATGACGACGTAGCGCTTCAGCCTGGACGGTGAGTGCTCGCAGGAGTAGTCAATGACAGGGCCCGCATCCCGCGCAACCGACCGTCTCCTTAATATACTGCGCCCCGTCCCCGTCCGGATGCTGTCCTTCGGCGTGTCACTTATTGTATACGCGGCATGTATTTTTAACAGCGCAAACCTCCGCGGCACCGCTGCAGCGGCCATGTTTCCCGTTATAACCGCTGCCGTATGCTGGGGCTGGCGGGCCGGCCTCATCGCCGGCGCCTGTTCCTTTCCCGCAAACGCCCTGATACTTGCCGCGGTGGGGGCCGAGTGGCGCCCCGGCATGCTCAGCGCCATCGGCATCGTGGGCCATCTCCTCTTTGTACTCCAGGGAGCACTCATCGGATTCGTACGCGACCAGTATCTGCAGCGCCGCGCAGCTGAAAAACGCCTTAAGGACGAGATACAACAACGTTCAGAAGACCTGGAGCGCGTACGCGAAGCCGAGCAACGTCTCGAGTCCGTGCTCGAGCAGTCGGCTGATGCCGTATTCATCACCAAACGGGACAGCGAAAAAATACTGCTTGTCAATCGTGCCATGGCCGCGCTCGTCGGCATGACCCGGGACGAACTGGTCGGCAACAAGCCCTACTGCTTTATGCCCGACATCGGCACCACCTACCGCACAACGCTGGGTGAGGACATCACCATCGATGTAGACTATTATGAAAAAAGCTACGAGACCCAGACAAAACTCCTGAGCGAGGGCATGCTCAGGGGCTGGGAATACTATGTCGTCAACGGCCGCGGTGAACTTGTGCCGATGGAGGCCAATGTCACCCATCTGTGTGATGCCAACGGCAACCGCACCGGGGCGATCTCAATTTTGCGCGATGTCACCGAGCACAAACGTGCGGAGCGCGAGCTCAAGGTGACCAATGATTTCCTGAACAACATCATCGAAAGTTCGCTCGACGGCATCATCATCAGTGACAGCAACGGCCACATTACCCGCATCAACCGGGCCGTCCTGGAAATCACGGGCTACCCGCCGGAAGAACTGATCGGCAAGACACCCATGGCACTGTCCATGCTGGAGGGCGGCCGCTACGAAACAAAAACCGGGGAAGAATTGTGGCTCAGCGACAAAGATATCGAAAAAATCCTCGGCCGCATGCAGGAATTTCTGCGTGACGGCAAAATCAGCAATTACATCTCCTACATACTGCGCAAAGACGGCCGATTGGTGGAGGTTGAATACAATATCACCATGCTCTACGACGAACAGGGCAATACCGTCGGCGCGGTGGCCATGACACGCGACCGTACCGAGAGCAGCCGGATGGAGAAGGAAATCATACGACAGCGGGATCTGCTTGGCCAGGCAAACCGCGAGCTTGAAAGCTTTGCCTACTCAGTATCCCACGACCTGCGGGCCCCGCTGCGCAGCATCAGCGGATTCAGTGCAGCACTTGAAGAAGATTTTGCTCCGGCACTGCCCGATGATGCCAAGGCCTACCTGCAACGCATCAAAAAAGCCGCCGGGCGCATGGCCCTGCTCATCGACGACATCCTGAAACTCTCGCGCGTAAGCCGCCTGGAGATGAAACGAGAACAGGTAAACCTGAGCGCGCTTGCCGACGATATCATCGCCCATCTTCGCGAGCGCACTCCGGACAGGCATGTCGATTGCATGGTACAAACGGGCCTGACGGTCAGGGGTGATGAAAACCTGCTGCGTATCCTGCTTGAAAACCTGCTGGAAAATGCATGGAAATATACGGCCAGAGAGGACCAGCCCGAAATAGCATTCGTCCGTGCCGACCCCGACATTTCCCATCCGCCCGGCCTTGAACACTCCGCGCCGGTATTCTGCATACGTGACAACGGCGTCGGGTTTGACATGGCCTATTCCGACAAACTGTTCGGGCCGTTCCAGCGTCTGCACGCGGAACACGATTTTCCCGGCACGGGCATCGGACTTGCGACCGTGCAGCGCATAATAAACCGTCACGGCGGTCATGTCTGGGCAGAAAGCGTACCCGGTAACGGAGCTCAATTTTATTTCACCTTTGGCTAGGAGCATGGCATGAAAAAAAATATCATCATGGTGGTCGAGGACAACCAGGACGACCTTGACCTGACCCTGCGGGCATTCGTGAAAAACAATATCCTCAACGAGATCGTTATTGCGCGTGACGGTGTTGAAGCCACAGACTACCTGTTCGGAACCGGACCGCATGAAGGCCGTGACCTGAGCATCATGCCCGAGGTGATACTGCTGGACCTGAAAATGCCCCGCATGGGCGGCATCGAGGTGCTCAAGCGCATACGGGCCGACGCACGCACGAAGCTGCTGCCGGTGGTGGTACTGACGTCGTCGGACGAGGAACGCGACATGATAGAAAGCTATGAACACGGAGTGAACAGCTACATACGCAAGCCGGTCGACTTCAGCCAGTTCGTTGATGCGGTCCGTCAGCTAAGTTTGTACTGGATGGTGCTCAACCAGTTCCCGCACACGAAGCAACCCTGAGGTTCACGCGCGACACGCGCGTTCCGGCAGGCGCACCCTGCCACGAGTCTACGGTTTGCCCTTCCATATAACTGCGTGGTATGCTTGTCGCAAACGCTATCTCCTTACAGCGGTCTCATGAAAAAAAACGAGCCTGTCAAGTGCCATACCTATGAACTGCCCGGCGGCTGGACCGTACTTGCCGGCCGGACCGACGCCGACAATGAACGCCTGAGCATCCGACTCTCTGATCCGCGCGACTGGTGGTTTCACGTGCGCGGTATGCCGGGCAGCCATGTCCTGCTGAAATACAGCCCCGAGCACGCCGAGGAACCGGGCCCTGCGACGCTCAGGGAGGCCGCGGCCATTGCCGCCTGGCACAGCAAGGCGCGCGCCGGCGGCGTCGTGGCGGTATCCTGCACACGCGCCTGCAATGTCAGCAAGCCGCGCGGCGCGCCAGAAGGCACGGTTTCGATCCGCAAGGAGCGTGTTTTGAAAGTCCGGCCGGCCCTTCCCGGCAAAACGGACGGCCAGTAAGTGATTCTTAAGGGCTGTAGTATTCAACCGTGCACGTCTTTTCTTGTCCGAACTCCACACTCCGAACTGTGCCGAGCGCGACCCCGATACCGTTCCCGATAGCGATTTCGATCCGCACCTTAAACGTTGCGCCCGTTCCTCCCCCTAATTCCAGATTTACTTGCCTGTTTACCGCCCCTGCCGTTTATGATACAACTAGTACATTATGACACTGCGTATCCTTTCTCCGCTGTCAGGACCTGATGAGGTCGAGCGGCTCATTGAAGCCGGGGCCGGGGAGTTCTACTGCGGTGTCCTGCCGGAGCAGTGGCGAAGCGATTACAGCGTTGCTGCTTCGATCAATCGCCGCCAGGAAAATGTCCGCGGCAGGGGCACCAGTCCGCACATGGACTCATTCAACGACCTGGCCCGCTGCGTCGAGCTGGCCCGCCCGCACAACGTAAAAATAGCGGTCACACTCAATGAGCACTACTACAACAAGAGCCAGTATCCGGCCCTGACCGCATACATCGAGCAGTGTCTCAAGGCCGGAGCCGACACCTTTATCGCGGGCGACATCGGTATCATCCTGACCCTGCAGGACATCGACCCCAACGTTGATATTCACATCAGCACAGCCGGCACGGCCTTCAATTCCGAAACCGTGCATTTCTACCGCGACCTCGGTGCCCGGCGTGTCATCCTTCCCCGTCATCTGACCCTTGAAGAGATCCAGGCCATTGTCGACAAGACAAACGGAATCGAACTCGAGGCCTTCATCCTGAACTCACGCTGTGCGAACATCGACGGCTTCTGTACCTTCCAGCACGGACTGGCCGAATTCGTGGACGACCCCGAACGCAAACGCGATGCTGAAAACGCCTGCATGATGCTTTACAAAATAACCGCCGACGTCAAAGGCTGCGACAGCCAGGAGGAAAAGGAGGCGATGCTGAAAAACGTCGCCTGGGAGCGCCAGCATTTCTGGTCGGCGGTGCATATCGACGACCGGCCCTGCGGGGCCTGCGCCATGTACGAATTCGAACACATGGGTCTTGCGGGGGTCAAAATCGTGGGGCGCGGTAATACGTTCGACAAAAAGATCAAGGACCTCCGCTTTCTGCAGGGTCTGCTCGACTACCTGCGCGACGAGAAGCCGACCAAAAAACAATTCCGCGAACGGGCGCGCGCTCAGTACAAAGAATTCTACGACTGCGTATGCCTGATATTCAAGTGCTACTATCCCTCGGTCCTGCTTGAGCAGGATGAGTAGAGCGCATGAATGTTGTACTGTCCGGCAATGGGTTATGTTGTCCGGAGATTGGCACGGCCTTACGGCCTCGCAATGACAGCTGTAAACCGGCAGCATAGCTTTGTTATTGCGAACGAAACGAAGCAATCTCAACCTTAAAACGCTTTAGTTGGTCCTAATATCTTGTTGTGCTGGTTAGGCAGCGGTGTAACCCCGGGCTTGGCCCGGGGTCCATTAAAAACCGCCTGGATTCCTGTTCGCGCGGAACTTCCAGCCCGAATGTGTGTCTGGATAGCTGTTACTCCCTAATACAATTGTGCAATTGGTTACCGACTATTAGTCTGGATAATGAAACCGGCATATATTTTAGCTCATAAAAACGGCACCCTTTCCGGCCGCATCAAAGAGGCTATGGACGCCCTGCACTGCTGCGAGCTGTGCCCGCGCCGTTGTCGGGTCGACCGCACATCAGGCCAGACCGGCGTGTGTGGAACCGGTCGAAATGCCGTTGTAGCCAGTTACGCTCCCCATTTCGGAGAAGAGGCCCCGCTTGTGGGCCGCTATGGTTCGGGCACCATATTTTTCAGCAACTGTAACCTCAACTGTGCGTTCTGCCAGAACTTCGAAATCAGTCGGGGTGAAGAAGGAAACGAGGTCACGGCAACGCAGCTCGCCCGAATAATGCTCAAGCTGCAGGAACACCGGGTGCACAACATCAACTTCGTCAGCCCCTCGCACGTCGTGCCCCAGATACTGGAGGCCCTGCCCGCGGCCATTGACGGCGGCCTGGACATACCGCTCGTGTATAACAGCGGCGGATACGACACGGTCAAGACACTCCGCCTGCTTGACGGCATCGTCGACATCTACATGCCCGATATCAAATTCGCTTCCGACATCCCCGCCCTGTTCTACTGTGCGGCCCCCGACTATCCCCAGGTTGCACGCGACGCTGCCAGGGAAATGCATCGCCAGGTCGGCGACCTGCAGCTCGACGGCCGCGGCCGTGCCGTGCGGGGCCTGCTGGTGCGCCACCTTGTGATGCCCGACGGTCTGGCCGGCACGCAGCAGGTCATGCGCTTTCTTGCCGATGAAATCTCGGCCGAAACCTACGTCAACATCATGGACCAGTACCGGCCCTGCGGCGACATCAGGGAATTCAAGGAGCTGCAGCGCCGCATAACGCCGAAAGAATACGAGGAGGCAGTCGCCGCTGCCCGCGCTGCGGGGCTCAGCCGCCTTGACAGCCGCGAGCGCCCGATCCTTCTGCACTGGCGGTAGCCGGACACACAACGTGGCATCGCTATTAATCTATCTGGGTGTTGAAAAAGTCCTTTTATACAGGCTGTTCAAAAACGCACAGATGCAAGGCGTATGAAATCATGAAGAATGAGGCGTACTTTGCCGTACGCCCTGTGTAGCACACCGCAACAGATGGTCGTTTTTCAACAGCCTGATAGACCCATGCGCTATTACTCCTTCAACACATTCCTGAAAGAGCGCTTCGGCGAACGCGCACAAAAGATCACGCTCGATGCGGGCCTGACCTGTCCCAACCGTAACGGCACGCGCGGAACGGGCGGCTGCGCCTACTGCGACGCGCAAGGTTCTGGAACCGGCGCGGCCACCGACACGCCGGATGTACGCGAGCAGGCCATGGCAGGCATGCAGGCCGTGCAAAGGCGCTACCGCGCAAAAAAATTCATCGCCTACTTCCAGTCCTTCTGCAACACCTATGCCCCGGTTCCGCACCTGCGAGGCCTCTATGACAGCGTCGTTGACCTGCCGGGCGTGGTCGGCCTGTCAGTCGCGACCCGGCCCGACTGCCTGAACACTGAGGTACTCGACCTGCTGGCGGGATATTCAAAACACCTAATGGTCACGCTTGAGCTGGGACTGCAAAGCGTGCACGACAAAACGCTTGCACGCATCAACCGGGGGCATTCCTTTCAAGAATTCCTTGACGGCTACAACCTCGCCAGGAACTATCCCCTGCGCATCTGCGTACACATCATCATCGGCCTGCCGGGGGAAACAGCTGAACATATACAGCAAACCACGCACGCGCTTGCAGGTCTCAAACCCGACGGGGTCAAGATACACTGCCTCTACATTCACAGGGATACAGCACTTGAGCAGGATTATCTGAAGGGAATTTTTCAGCCGATCTCACGTGAGGAATTCATTGCCTCTGCCTGCGATACTCTGGAGCTGCTGCCGCCCGCAACAGTCATCGAGCGACTGACCGGCGACCCGATCAAAAGCCGCCTTGTAGCCCCGGAGTGGAGCCTTCACAAGCAGGAGATCCTGCGATCTATCGAGCAGGAACTCGCCCGTCGCAACAGCCGGCAGGGACAGCGCTGGAAGGAATAGGCACGGACACGTGCGCCGGCGCGTCAGCAGAATTCATCCCTCGAAGCAAAAAATTTTCTCGGATTATCCCCTGCGCAATTGAAGTCGTTATGAAGTAATCTCGAATACCGACGTCTCGTGCAGGCTGCTCACGAGGATATAGCGCGCGACGCGCACCTGCACAAGGGCGCATTCCGGAGAATAGATAAAATCCTTCAAATCGGCATGCCGGGCGGCGTGGCGGGCCTTAAGCGCACCATCATCCTCCGGTCCGGAAAGCTCGACCGCGCCCATGGCGGTCACGACCATGCCGGACTTCAAACCGAAGCCGCTTCGCATGCGGTCATCGACAAGCAGGGACACGTTGGGATTGCGCATCATGTTGGCGTACTTGCTGGTAGCGCGCGGTGTTGAAAACAAAATCGTGTGCAGATCATCCGACGACGTGAAGGAGACAAGGTTGCAATAGGGGGCCTCCTGCGCCACGGTTGCGAGTATCGCGAGTCTCTGCTCGTTGAGCAGACCCTCGATTGCGGATTGCATTGCGCTGCGGTCGGGTGTCATGGCTGTCCTTTCATGCCGCTCACATTAGAGCATACTATGCCGTGCTACGGCTTTTTAACAACGTGCCAAGCGGGCTGTTCAAAAATGCTCAGATGCAAGGCGCACGCAGTCATGAGGAATGAGGCGTACTTTTGCGTACGCCGTGCGTAGCGCACCGACGCAGATGAGCGTTTTAGGACAGACCGCCTAGACATGGTTGCGCAGCTTCAACTCCACCGGATGCGGGTTCAGGTAATACTGCTGGGCCAGATACGGCTCGCCGTATTTACGCACATAATGGTTTATCAGGGTCACCGGCACGATCAGCGGAACATACTCTTTGCGGTACTGCTCGACAACCTCCAGCAGCTCCTTTTTCTCATCTGCTGAAAGAACCGTCTTGAAATATCCCATCATGTGCTGCAGCACGTTTACATGCTTTTTCACCGTGGGTTTCAGCTTCAGAGCCTCCATCAACAGGTTCTGATAGCGGCTGCGGCCGTCCGCGGTCTGCAGGGCTTTGCCCTGCGCGACAAGCCGTCCCATCTGGCGATAATGCGTGATGCTGTGGGACAGGATAAGAAGCTTGTGCCTTGTGTGAAAATCAACCAGCACGCCGGCCCTGCCCCCGGCGCCTGTTGCCTCGCGCCAGCGGCGGTAGACAAAAATGCGCTCGATAAAATTTTCACGCAGCACCGGATCATGCAAACGGCCCTCATCCTCGCAGGGCAACAAAGGGAAATGCTCCATGAATGCCCGCGCGAACATGCCCACCCCGTTATGGACCGGCACGCCGCTGGTCTCATTGTACACCTTGACGCGCTCCATGCCGCTGCTGGGAGACTTGCTTTTAAAAACAAAGCCGCACAGCTCTTCGTTTTCGAGCTCCTGCACCCGCCTGCGGGCCCAGGAGTGCATCTGTCCGGTAAGATCCTTCTTTGTGCTGATCGTCACCAGACGCGGCGAATCGGCCGTGCCCACAAGGCGCATGGCCTCGCGCGGCACGGGAAGGCCGCACTCAACCTCGGGGCACACCGGCACCCAGGTCACGTAGCGGCCGAGCGTGTCGGTCAGGAAACGGTCGTGCTGGTGCCCGCCGTCATAGCGCACGTTCTGCCCCAGAAGGCAGGCGCTGATGCCGAGCCGGATCGGTAATGCGTTGTCCTTATCGCCCATAAGACATAATCACCCGACCTAAAAACTATGCTGGTGGACGCGCGCCTCAAGTCCACTATACAACTTTTGCAACAGGCTGTTCAAAAATGCCCGAATGCAAGGCGCGCGTTATCATGAGGAATGAGGCGTACTTTTCTGTACGCCGCAGTGACGAATGATGAGCGCAACACAGCAGACGGGTGTTTTTGAACAGCCTGTCACTCCTTATACGCCTGTATCCATGCAATCTCGAGCTTGAACGCCCCGGCCTGCTTGTCCGCGATCAAAAAGCCTATAGACTGAATGACGCCCGGATTGAACGGCGGCGCGTCAGGCACCTGCTGGCCCCGAAACGATGCTCTGAATTCGCTGAAAGGCGCCTTCACGACCATCCAGTCGTCTGAGGAAACCGCAAAACGGAACTGATAGGAAAATCCCCCGAAGGACTGGTCGTTCTTCAGGGTCAGCTTATAGTTCTTGCCGTCGCCTTTGCAGCGCACGGCGATGCCGTTGTACGCCGAGGCATCAAGAGGCACGGGCTGGCGGGTGCCTAACGAACAGAAGCCCCCGTAGTTCTCCAGCGACACCTCCCCGCTGAAAACCGCCCCCGCAGGATCGGCCTTCGTAAAGGTGCTGCGCGACACGCCGCCCATGACGCCATCGTTGATCACCCGCCACTGCTGCAGCTGCTCCTGCGTGGAAAAATCATATATCATCATGGAATCATCGGACATTATTCCCCTCTCATGCGTCAAAATATCGTTCAACCTCGCAGTCAAACCGCGTTGCACTACTCAGCATGCCTGTCACGACGGGCATGGCATGCACCCACCTTCAGCAGTAACCTGCTACTGAGGATGGACAGTGCAGACAGGCATCCATCCCCGGTAGAAAAAAATATGGGTGCCGCATCAAGTGCGGCATGACACTGCTGTGGTATGCCTGACGCAGATCATCCAACCGCCGGCGATCTTTTCAGGTCCCTCGACAACGACAATAAGCAATGCCCGACCGGCGCGACAGCTACTTCTTTTTCTTCCTCTCACGCCTGAACCGCGCGCCAAGCGCACTGATATCGTCAATACGTATCAGGGCTTCATAATACTCCTTGTCCTGGATCTGGCCGAGGTGCACCATCCCGTCGCGTACCTTCATGACTTTCCCGCTGAATATCGTGCCGGAATCAAGCGTTATGGAGACCCAGCCGCCAAGGAGCTTATCGAGTTCTGCAGTGACGATACCATCCACATCGAAACGCGTGCTCACGGCAGTTGCCGCCTGTTCCGCAGCCATCGAAACAGCCGGCAACATGCAAACAAACAGCGCCCCAAGAAGCACTACCCCCAGCAGCAGACGACCCGTGGCAAGATGTGTTCTCATGGTTCCCTCCCTGTGTGAAATGTGCGGTTTGCAAGCCAGTCGGCATGCAGGCCAGACGCAGTAAACCACTTCCACGTTCACGTGCGATACTACCTGCTCCAATAGAAACGATAAAACGCTTACAAAAATTATGCAAGCCCGTATTTGCAGCTTTGCCTTCGGCCATGGCAAGGACCTAGCGTAACCCGACAACAGCATATCAAAAACCGTGCGCCTGCGCCGCATGCAAACGCCCCTACCCCCGCGGTACGCCCGCAGTTTCAGGCCTGCCGGCCGAGGGCATTGTACAGGGTCTGAAGAAGGGCGACAATGGTGAAAGGCTTCTGCAAAAAACAAAAACTGCTGTCCTGTATAATCGGCCATTGCGACTGCTGGTCCGTATAGCCGCTCGTAAGGACAATCGGCAGACCGGGTGAACGACGGGCAAGATCCTGCGCCAGTTCGATGCCGCTGCGATCCGGAAGCACAACGTCGATGAGTGCCAGGGCTATCCCGGCGCCCTTCTTTTTAAAAGCACGCTGCGCCTCGGCAAAATTCTCAACGCCGATGACCGCATAGCCGTTCTGTTGCAGAACCGATGCGCAAAATTCCTTCAGCTCCCTGCTGTCTTCCACGAGCAGCACGGTTTCACCCCGGCCCTGCAGGGATGCAGGCGACGACGCTTCAGTAGCATCCTCCTGCGCCGGACGGGTGTCGGCCGGCAGGAACATGGTAAAGGTCGAACCGTGCCCGGGTGCGCTTTCGACATGGATCCATCCCTTGTGCTGAACAATAATGCCGTACACGACGGCAAGCCCGAGGCCGGTTCCGGTGCCCGGTGCCTTGGTGGTGTAAAAGGGTTCAAAAAGATGGCATAAAGTAGACTCGTCCATGCCTGTTCCGGTATCCGACACGGTAAGCTTTATGAACCTGCCCGGATACGACTCGGGCATGCGTCGGCAGTCGGCCTGCGACAGGTCGACGTTGCCGGTTGTGATCGTTATCGTGCCGCCCTGCGGCATGGCGTCGCGGGCGTTTACCACCAAGTTCATGATAATCTGCTCGACGGAACCGGGATCGGCATTGACGGAATGCAGCTCGGGAGCAAAGCCTGTCTCCACAGTGATATTTTCCGGCAGAAGCCGCCTTACCATCTTGAGCATGATTTCAACCGAACGGTTAAGGTTGATGACGTTCTGCTGCATGGGCTGCTTGCGGCTGAACAGCAGCAGCTGGCGCGTCAGCTCGGCGGCCTTTATCGCGGCATCGTGCACGTGCATGAGGTTGACGCGGACGGGTTCCTCTTCATCCGCCTGCAGGAGGGTCAGGTCGACATAGCCCTTGATAGTAGTGAGCAAATTGTTGAAGTCGTGTGCGAGGCCCGCGGCCAGTACGCCGATCGCCTCCATTTTCTGTGCCTGCAGAAGCTGGGCGTACATGCTCTCACGGTCGGCTTCAGCACGCTTGCGGTCCGAAATATCGCGCGTGACCCCCAAAAGGCCAATCCTGCCCGTCGAGGCATCGCGCACAACCTTTACCTTGCTTTCCGACCAGACGGCCGATCCGTCCTTGCGCAGGTGCTCAATCTCAATGGTCAGATCACCCGGCTCCTGCCCGGCCTCAGACCGGGTTATAAGCCCCGTAAAGGCGTCACTCGCCCGGGTGAATGACACCGGAGACAGGGCCCGGCGCGGAGGGCCCTGCATGAGTTCCTCCGGCGCATAGCCGAGAAGCCTCATCACCGACTGGCTCACGTAGGTCAGCGTCATGCCGGCGTCCGCGGTCCAGATGACATCGTCGACATTTTCGGCCAGCAGGCGATAGCGCTCCTCGCTCTCGCGCAGGGCCTCCAGCGCGCGCGTTGCCCGCAGGGTTTCGCTGCTGAAGGAAGCGAAAATCCTGCCCAGTTCAAGATCCTGCGGTGTAAACGGCGGCTTGGATTTATTGTGCAGCGTCAGGATAGCGATAATACCGCCGGTGTCATCTGGCAACGGGAATACCAGCAGAGAGCCGTCCCGGTAAGCCGTTCCGCCGCTGGGCATAACCTCGCGCTGCTTCTGTATGTCATTGATGTACAGCGGCTCCCGGGTACGCAGGGCATGCTCGAACACGGAACAGCCCCTCAACGGGTATGCAATAAAATCCGGCACTTCATCGGCGCCCAGATGGTGCGCGAGGGCAAGACCCGCCTTCGAACACATATACAGGCTGCCGCCCTCAGCGGCCATGGTGTGGGCAAACTCTTCAAGCAGCAGGGGACCGATCTGTCCCGAACTCGAGCAGGCAGCAAGCCCCCTGGAGGATTCGACCATGCGGCGCAACCGTGCATTAATGTCTTCAAGCTCCGCATTGCGGACCCGCAGGGCCTGCTGCGCGCGGGCCCGTTCTTCGCGCAGATGTATCATCTCGCAGGCTCGCGCAAGCAGGCTCAGCAGCTCTCGGGGGCGCAACGGCTTCTGGAGGTACTGATAGGCCCCCTGCCCGAGGGCATCGATGGCGGAATCAAGGTTGCCGTAGGCCGTAGCGATGACGCAGACGCAATCGGGCACAATCTCTTTGATCCGCGAGATCAGCGCCGTACCCGAGCCGTCAGGGAGCTTAAGGTCAATAAGAGCAATGGCGGGCCGGCGAACGGGAATTATGGCTTCGGCTTCCGCGCAGGTGCCCGCGGTCACGATCTGATAGCCCTCTTCCTCAAGAATATCGACCAAATTGTCGCAGTGTTCGCGGTCGTCATCCACGATAAGAATGGTCCTGGTGTGCGTCTCGCTTCCCATGGTCAGCGTACCGAACTTGTTCTTACTTTTTTTTATACGTGCCCGAGCGCTTCGCTGAGCATATCTCATCGAGGACCCCGAGCAGCTGCTGCATGTTAATAGGCTTGCGCAGAAACGTATGCGCGCTTTCCTCCAGCGTCTGGTTGATCAAATCTCCCATTTCACGGGCATAACCGCTAATAAGCACCGCCACAATACCGGGTTGCAGGGCCTTAACCTGGCGGTAGACCTCAAGTCCGTTCAGTATCGGCAGCTTCATGTCGAGCAGCAGCACGTCAAAGGCGCGCGCCCCGGCCTGCCGTACGACTTCGGACGCGTCATAGGCCGTACAAACTCCGTAGCCCTCGTGCTCAAGGTTGTCCCTGATACTATCGCACAGTGACTGATCATCGTCAGCCACAAGCACAAAACCGCCCCGGCCGCTGCCGCGAATGTCCCGAATGGTCGTGAAGAGCTTTGGCAGGTCCAGCGGCTTCTGCAGCACGGCTCGCGCGCCTTCCTGCAGGGCCTTTGTGATAAGGTCCTGCAAGCTGTAAGCCGTTGCCATGATCACCTCGATATTCGGGTTATGTTTCTTCATCTCGATAAAACTCTCAACGCCGTTCATGCCCGGCATCTTGATATCCATCAGAATCAGGTCGAAGGACTCGGCCGCGGTCCGGGCTAGGGCTTCCTCGCCGCTGGAGGCGGTGACGACCTCATAGCCCTCAACCTCGAGTACGTCGCGGGTGCTGTCCAGGAAATCCTCGTTATCATCCACAAGCAGAATGCGTCCCTTCATGCCGTCGCTCCTTCTGCGGCCTGCTCCGGCAGCCGCACCGTTACGGTTGTGCCCCCTTCTGGGGTGCTCTGCAGTTCTACCGTTCCATTGTGTTCCTGCACGATCTTCTGCACGATTGACAGGCCCAGCCCCGTCCCGCGGGCCCGCGTGGTAAACAGCGGCTCAAAAGCCCGGTGGACCGTTTCAGCGTCCATCCCGATGCCGTTGTCACGCACGCGGACGCACACCTCCTCATCCACGGTTTCGGCCGACACACTGATCCGAGGCCGGAAAGCGG
>Ga0272442_10002700_pt1 | contig 25450 bp, 22 predicted proteins | sample SSMForm2O_FD_200262 | JGI IMG/M metagenome (GOLD analysis project Ga0272442, IMG submission 200262) | Marine sediment archaeal communities from Little Sippewissett salt marsh, Falmouth, MA, United States - SSM-Form-2O | ecosystem: Environmental > Aquatic > Marine > Wetlands > Sediment ... | reverse complement strand
CTTAACAAGGACAAGGCCGATATACTGCTGTTTGCCGGCTGTACCTACGGACTCTCCGAGGAGCTCAAAGACACTGTGGTCAATATTGCCCGCCTGTTGAAAAAAATGGGTGTTGATTTCGGTACGCTCGGCGACAAGGAGATGTGCTGCGGCAGTCCTCCCGAGAAGACCGGCAATATCGAGGAGTTCGAGCGCCTTGCCCGGGCCAATATCAAGAAGTTCAACGAGATGGGCGTCAAAACCGTCCTGACGCCCTGTGCGGGCTGCTACAGCACCATGCGTGTTGATTACGCCGAGATGGGCGAGAAGATCAATTTCGAGGTGCTGCATGTCACCGAGTATATTCAGCAGCTGACAAAGAAGAAAAAGATCAAGTATAAACGCGAGATTCCCGTGACCGTGACCTGGCATGATCCCTGCCACCTGGGCCGGATGAGCCGGCCGTATGTTCCGGGTAAGGACCTCGAGGGCGTCTATGAAGAGCCGCGCGACATCCTGCGGGGCATTCCCGGCGTTGAGCTGGTCGAGATGGAGCGCATCAAGGAATACGCATGGTGCTGCGGCGGCGGTGGCGGCGCGTTTACGGCGTTTAAGGATTTTTCGCAGTGGACCGCGCGTGAGCGCATCGAAGAGGCCAAGGATACCGGTGCCGGTATGATCGTCACCAGCTGCCCGTGGTGTGAAACCAACCTGCGGGCCGGCGGGATCGGCATGGAAGAAAAAATGGAAATCGTTGACATCTTCGACCTGATGATGCAGGCACTGTAAAAGGAGACAGCAACCATGGAAAATATGGTACGACATGAAAAGCATGCTGAGATAATGAATGCCCTTGAGTCGGCGGTGGGTGCCGGAAACGTCAAGGACAATGCCGTGACCGTGAACGCCTATTTTGGCGACTGGCTGCCCCCGAAGACCCTCGGTCAGTCGGTTCCGCCCGAATTCGTGGTGCTGCCGGGCGGCACGCTCGAGACACAGGCCGTGGTCAGGGTCTGCAACCGTTTCAAGATCCCTTTTATTCCGGTCGGTTCCAATCAGTGGTCACTCACGAGTGCGCCGAACCGCCCCCATACGGTGCTGATCGACTGCAAGCGCATGGGCGCGATTCACGAGATCGATGAAAATAATATGTACGCCGTGATCGAGCCGCTCGTGACCCTTGCGCAGCTGCAGGGTGAAGCATATAAGCGCGGCCTCTACATCGGCTCCCCCGAGGCCAGCGCGCAGGCCTCCGCTGTTGCAGGCCATCTGTTCCAGGGCATGTGGGGCACGGGCTACCGTCTCGGCGTCGCCTACCGCAATATCCTGGGCATCGAGTGGGTGCTGCCCAACGGGGAGATCCTGCGCACGGGCTCGTTCGCCCAGGACGCCGATTGCGGCTTCTGGGGTGAAGGCCCCGGACCGGACCTGCGCGGCATGCTGCGCGGGTACGCGGGCGCCATGGGCGGCGTGGGTGTCATAACCAAAATGGCGGTCAAGCTGCATCCCTATCCGGGTCCCAAGGTCTGGCCCGCCGAAGGCCTGATCCCCAATATGACCTCTACGCTGCCGGAGGACCGCTTCAAGTGGTACCTTGTGAAGTACGACTCCCTCGAGGATGCCATCAATTTTATGTATGAAGTCGGCCGAGCGGAGATCGCCGGCCTGGTGCAGAAATGGCCGACCGTGTATTATATCTGGTGGTGGGCCAATTCCAACGAAGAGTACTGGGAGACCTGGAAAAAAAGGGTATTCCAGGATAATGTCAAGAACGCTGTCGGCGTGTGCCTGTGGGGCTTTACCTCGGACAAGCAGCTCGAGTATGAAAAGCGCGTACTCGAGGACATTATCAAGGAGACCGGCGGCCGCATGGTGTCCAAGGAGGTATTCGACATGTGGGTGCCGCGCACGGCCAATAACTGGATTCGCGACACGAACGGCTCGCGCATGATGCGGCCCTCGGGCACGTTTCTGGCCCTGCGCCTGCAGACCGACACGCTTGATTTCTCCGTCAACCAGGTCAAGACCGGCTATGAATGGGTCGATAAATTTTCTCCGCCCATTCTTGACAGTGACGGTCCCGACTGGATCGGCGGCTATGATTTCGGGCATTTCGGGTTCGGCGAGACCGATTTTCCGGTTGAAAAGACCGCCGAGAATCTTGGCGACCTGATGGGCAAGTTGCTGGTGATGACCAAGCAGGATGTGCAGAACGGGCTGGAGAACGGCGTCGGGCCTTTCCTTGGCGGACCCTATCATGCCATGGCCAGCGAGGTGTTCGGCTATGACAAGCTTCTCAGGGGTATCAAGAAGGCGATCGATCCGAACATTGTTTCCAATCCGCCGCACAATATCCCGATGGAAGGATAAACGGACCGAACTGAAGTTACATCATATACATTTATAAGGAGATCGCATATGGATTTAAAGGTTGATTCCATGAAATGCACCGGCTGTCGCATTTGCGAGTTTGCCTGCAACTATCATCAGGATGAGACAATTTCATCTATCGGATCGAGCCTGATGTTCTATTTTGAAGAAAAAAAGAACTATTACGGCATGATGGTCAAACGCGAGAAAACATTGTACCTGGGTCGTCCGGAAGGCGAGCAGCTTCTCAAACCCGGCGAGCAGATCGAGGGTGCGGGTGCGAGCGCCAAGCCGATCCTGCTGCGGGTCGCCTGTGACCGCTGCGAGGATGAAGATGACGGGCCGCTGTGCGTGCGGGCCTGTCCGTACGGTGTTTTGAGCCTGGAGGGTTAATACTATGGAACTTATGAATAACTACAAAGAGACGATCCTGATTGTTGATCTTGATGCCAAACAGTGCGATACCGAATCCTTGAGCGAAGACATGGTGGCAGCGGGCCTCGGCGGCGCCGGCATCACCACGGCCCTCTATGAGCAGTATAAGGACCGCGATCCGCTTGTGATCGGCACCGGGTTTTTTACCGGCACGTTCATGCCCGGTGGTTGCGCGGGTGTGGTAACTGCCAAGAGCCCCGTGACGGGAAAGCTGTGCCATGTGCCCTTCGGCGGGTATGCAGCGGTTGAAATGAAACTGACCGGTTTTGATTTTGTTGTGGTGCTGGGCATGGCCGACAGTCCGGTTCGCCTGTGGCTCCATGACGGTCTTTCGGACATCGACGATGCCGCCGATACCTGGGGCAAAGACGTCTGGGATTCGGTCGACAAGATCCGTGAAGCCTACGGCGATGATATGATCCAGCTGCTCCTAATCGGACCGGCCGCGGAGGCGCAGTCCAAGGCCGCACAGTTTTCAGTGAACTACTGGGGGAGCTTTGACAAGGCGGCCCTGGGCGCGGTTTTTGGTGCCAAGAAGCTGAAGGCCATCGCGCTGCGCGGGCTGGATTCGCTGGACGTGGCCGAGGGATTTTTTGCTAAATGTATCGAACTGAAAAACGAGATCTGTGCAGGTGCCATATCCGGCAAGTCCGGGTTGAAGGATATCGCCGCAGACATCGGCGTCGATGCCGGCGCGATCGAGAAGCTTTCCGGCATGACGCACCGCAACAACGCCGGATATAACTGCCCCTACGCGGCAACGGCGTTCGTGAAATACAATGAAGCACCGACCGTGGTGGACATGAAGGGCCATCCTGCCCCGGGCTGTCTGATCTCGGATATCAAGGGCTTTGCCGCGCTGCACGCGGCCGGTCTTGACGCGGCCCAGGCAATGGAGCAGTGTTTCCGCCAGGGGATCGAGCCCGAGGCTGCGGCCAAAGCCGGAAAAACCGAAGGCGTGAGCGAGGATGCGGGCAAGGCTGCCGCGTTTTCAACCGCGGTTCCGGAGTCGGTTTTCGGCAGCGGCCAGGGGGATGCGTGGTGGCAGAAACGCCAGGCCCTCGGGTTGATTCTCGGGATCGATCCCATGATTATGGTGATGGCGCCTGAGATCGCCGAAGACAGGATCGTCGAATTTGTTCAGATGTCGGCCGAGTGGGATGATTTCAGCGCTGACGAGCTGGAGCGGATAGCATCGGATGTTATTGCAAAAAGTGCTTGAATAAGGACTGCATAACTGTTAGTTTTTTGAATTATGTTTTTAGCCCGCCCCGTATCCGGAGAGGACGGCAGTGCGGGGCCAGGAGAGGCAATGACGTATCCAAAAATCGACAAGTTGGTATATGAGCGCACCCTTGAGGACTATCGCGAGATGGCATGGGGAGATGCGCGCTGTAACTGGTGCATGAACCAATGGGGCTGGAATGTGCAAAGTTCGAAGTACAATGAGATCTGCCCCGAGTTTCGGCACTACCGTTTTTTCTCCCATAGCGCGATGGGCAAGTTTCATATTATCCGCGCGCTGATCGAGGGTGATTTCGAGATTGAAGATTCCGAAAAGATGCTCGAGATCTGCTATACCTGCACCTCGTGCGGCGCTTGTGAGATGAACTGCCTGCGCCTTAACGAAAAAGAGCCGCTCAAGGCGGCCGAGGCCCTGAAGACCAGACTGATCGAGATGGGCATCGGGCCGCTGCCCCAGCACAAGGAGCTGCTCAAGAGCATCAAGAACTATGACAATCCCTGGCTGCAGCCGCGTACAAAGCGGGCCGACTGGGCCAAGGGTCTCCCGGTAAAGGATGCGTCCAAGGAAACATGCGATTATTTGTTTTTCGTCGGCTGCACACCGGCCTTTGATCCCCTTTTGCAGCATGAAATCATCAATGTTGTCAAGGTGCTCGATAAAGCCGGCATCAGCGTGGGCATTTTCGGCGAAAAGGAAATTTGCTGCGGCAGCCCGGCGATCCGCATCGGCGACCGTGAGACGTTTTTCGATCTGGTCAAACGCAACATGGACCTGTTCAAAAAGGCCGGCGTGAAAAAGATCATTACTCATTGCGCCGGCTGCCATCATGTGCTCAAGTATGATTTTCCGCAGGTGCCCGGCATTGAAACCGACGGGATCGAGGTCGTGCATGTCTCGCAGGTGCTTGCAAAGCTTGTTGCCGACGGAACCATCAAATTCACCCGCGAGGTCCCGATGACCGTCACCTGGCATGATCCCTGCCATATAGGACGGCATTGCGGTATTTATGAAGAGCCGCGTGATATCCTGAAGGCAATCCCGGGGCTGCGTCTGGTCGAAATGGAACGCATCAAGGATCAGGGCTGGTGCTGCGGGGCAGGGGCCGGTGTGCGGCTCGCCTATCCGGATCATGCCTTCAAGGTGGCCGAGGAACGTATTGAAGAGGCCAAGGCGACCGGAGCAGAGGCTATTGCCACCTGCTGTCCGTACTGTGAGCAGAACCTGAAAGATCCTCTGCAGCGCAACCAGGAAAAAATGAAGATGTATGACCTGACCGATCTGATGCTGATGGCGATGGAAGAGTGAATATAGTAGGTGCATACTGCCAGATACTGTGAAGGAATGTAGTGTAATCTTTTACGAGAGGAGAACACCATGGCTGATTTACAATGGGAAGGCAACAGCAAGCAGATGTATGATAAACTGATTGAGTCGTCACCGAAACCATTTCGCGCCATGACAGAAAAAAAGTTGACAGAAGCGATTGTGGCCAAGGTCGGCGATGGCGGCACGGTGACCGAAACGATTGTCGTCGACTGCACCAAGGAAGTTACGCCGAAGCCGTTTGTCGGTATGGCCCTCAAGCATATCGAGCCCTTGATGAGCAAGTAGAAGCGGCAGGACAGCCGTAGTCCGGCCTGTAAGCGGGTGCATACTGTATGCGCCCGCTTTTTGTTTGGCCGTGCCCGCGTGCAGCGGCGGGCGTGAAACCAAGAGGAGATCGAGCATGCAGTGGGAATTTACCACCGACCAGGTGGCAGCGGGCGAGGTCAGCTACAGCCTGGATGAATTCAGAAAAGATTATTATCAGGAGATCCGGGACAATTTTGCGGAGTTCGACGAACCGGAGCTGGACCGGATGTTCATGATCTCCTACGATGTCTGCTATTGTGCCGCAACCAACCGCCAGCTCAGCGAGCTGGCTGAACATCTGCGCAGGAAAGGCGTGTCCTGCGATGCAGAGTACCTTGAGCTTATCCGCGCGTCGAATATCGACAATATCATCATGCTTAAGGCGATCTTTGCCGCGACGGTTGCGGCCTATTTGCAGGCAGGTCTTTCGTCCCGGGAAGCTGTTCAGAAGCTTGACGAGTTTCATAAGAGTACAATTTCTGATTTTTAATTAACACTTTTTTTGCGTTTTCAAAATATGGTATTGTGCTAGGATATATATCCGGCATCACCTTGCAGTATTGTTCCGTTCCTGTATGGCTATTGTTTCAGCGTTCCGGGCATACTGCATCTCCCGTAACCGCCCGCCTCTGAAGGCCGGCATATGGAAAGAGCGAAAGGATGAACGCGCAGAGCTCATGCATGAGCGGGTTACCCGCGGGCAGCGTACGGCCGTTGTTTTTTCTTGGCCGCCTTGCCTGCGTATATGCAGGCATGCTTGTGGTGATGTGCTGTGCGTCGGCTGCATATGCAGTACCGACAGGCGAGGAAGACTACGATATCATTATAGAAAAAAATCTTTTCAATGACCAGCGCCGGAAATGGGAAATGGAAAAGCCCAAATCCAAGGGGGGTTCTTCACAGGCCGGCTCAACCGAGCGGCAGAATATCGACCAGATAAAATTGTTCGGAACCGTTATCAAGGATGAGCGTTCCTATGCCGTTATGCGTGTCGCCCCGTCGCCGCAGGAGCTCAGGCGATCGCCCAGGGTTCCCCGGGGCAGGAGCCGCCGGGCCGCAATAAGTTCTCCAAAAACCCCTGAGACAAAGCGTCCCTACGCTGTGGGAGACTATATCGGCGGGTACAAGATTGCCGAGATCAAATCCGGCAGTGTGCTGTTGGAGGATCCTTTTGATAGCAACCGCTACGAGATTTATATGAACGACGGCCGGACCGAGCGTTCGGCCGAGCGGACCGAAGTGCCCGAGGAGAAGACCGCGACGCCCCCGCAGCCTGGCGGTGAGCCCCCCGGGAAGGGGTCCCGTCCGCCGGATAAGTCGAAATCGCCCCCCAGAGTATCGCCGAAGCAGTCCCAGGCGGCCGATTTTATGCGCCAGCGTTTTGAACGGGATATGCAGATAATGCGCAACGATGCCAATGACGCTGTCTCACGGCAGGTTGAACGCGACTGGGAGCGGTTGCAGCCCATGCTTCCCGCCCTTGATGATAAAAGGCGTGAAGAGCTTTTGCGGCTGAAAGAGGAATTTGAAAAGCTGCGCGATCGTTGAACCCCGGTGCCCTGCAGTGTAGCTGAACACAAGGGCAGCCCCGCGTCTGCCGGTGAAGTCTGTCTTGAACCAGATGGGAGGTTTCGGGCGTGCGTCCGTGCGTTACCGGTTTGATGTGACTGCGTATGACCGGCAAACAGGGGCTTGTTTTTTTTGAAAAAGAGTGTATGCTTATTTTTTCTGTTTTCAGGTTTTTGAAACGAATACATTAATTGACATAAGTAAAATAAAGGCTGAGCCGGGTATCTGCTTTTTGCCAAAAAGTCACGCAGCCCAGAAGCCGCAGTCGATTGCCAGAACAAAAAATAAAGTTTTTTCAAGGAGTTGTTGCTGCCTAGTTTTTTGGTGCATATGGCATGCGAGTTGCTAATTTGTTATGGTGTGTGCCGTACATGAAAACCGTGCGGCGAGTATAACAGCATGATCCGGCAACCGGTTCCGGGTACCCCAAAAAGCAAAGCCCCGACAACCCCTCATTGTACTACCCTTATTGTAAACGGAACCGGTTGCCTTCCCTCCCAATGATGAGAGGTAAGGCTGTGCGTTCCGCACAAACTTCAGAGTCTTTACGCTGCAGGAAACGCTGTCGATACGGCAGGATCTCGGAGCGTTTGATATAGATACGGCTTTTCAGGCAGGAGAAAAAGTATTAAACACATGTTGCAGTCCATGCAAGGGAGGACAAATGAACAGTATTGTATGTTTAAAACAGGTTCCTGACACAGAAGCACAGATCATGGCTACTTCCGACGGCTCGGACGTTAAGTTGGACAGCGTGAAGTTTGTTATCAGTCCATATGATGAGTACGGGATCGAGGAAGCGCTTCTCCAGAAGGAAAAAGCCGGCAGCGGTGAAGTGACTCTGGTAAGCATGGGCCCGGCGCGCGCGGTGGAAGCCATTCGGACCGGCCTGGCAATGGGTGCTGACAAGGCCGTGCATCTGGACGATGATGTCTTTAACGGCAGCGATGCCCAGGCAGCTGCACGCGCACTGGCGGCGCAGATCAAAGGCATGGAGTATGACGTTATTTTTTGCGGCCGCCAGGCGATCGATGATGATCAGAGTCAGGTGGGCCCGGCACTGGCTGAAATTCTGGGGCTGCCGCATACCAGCCTTGCAACCAACGTGGAAGTCGCAGCTGACAAGAAAAGCGTAAAGGTAAATCGTCAGATCGTGGGCGGCGAGGAAATTCTCGAGCTGCCGCTGCCGTGCGTGCTCACGTGTCAGAAAGGGCTTAACGAGCCGCGCTATGCTTCGCTTCCCGGCATCATGAAAGCGAAGAAAAAACCGCTTCAGCCCGTCAAGGCTGCCGATATCGGCGTTGACGCCGGCACGATCGGTCCTGAGGGTTCCGGCACCCGGGTCGTGAAGTTTACCGCGCCTCCGGCGCGCACGGCTGCTAAAATTATCGGTGGCGAGTCGCCTGAAGAAAAGGCTGCCAATCTCGCCAAGGCCCTGCGCGAGGAAGCCAAGGCCATTTAGGTATCGGCTGTATGTAAACGAACGGACACCATTCACGATATAAGGAGATCAATCTCATGGGTAAAGGAATTTTTGTTGTTGCAGAACAGGATCAGGGAACCATTCGCAAGGTTGCCTTTGAAATATTGAGTGAAGCCCGTAAAATAGCCGATGCCAAGTCAGAGCCCCTGTGCGCGGTGATCATCGGCAAGGGCGTGGCCGCAGTGGCCGACAAGTTTGCGCCCTATGGCGCCGACAAGGTCTACGTGGTTGAAAATGACCTGCTTGACAATTACACCGCCGACGGGTATGCCAAGGCCCTGGCAGACCTGATCACAAAGGAAGAACCCTCCATCGTGCTGGCCGGCGCGACCGTGACCGGCAAGGACCTGATGCCGAAAGTGGCTGCGCGCATCGGCGCTGCCATGGCGGCCGACTGTACCGCTATCGGCGTTGACGGTGACGCGTTCACCGTTAAGCGCTACATGTATTCCGGCAAGATGATCGCGGATGTGAAGTTCCAGAACGCAGCCGTGGCCATCGCCACCATCCGTCCCAACGTGCTTATCGCCGCCGCCCCGGACGCTTCAAAGAGCGCCGAAGTCGTCAATGTCGCCGCCGAGGTATCGGCTGATGATATCCGCGTGAAGGTTCTGGAAGTCGTCAAGGGCGATGCCGGCGCGGTTGACCTGACAGAGGCCGAGATCATCGTTTCCGGCGGCCGCGGCATGAAGGATGCAGGCGGCTACGGAATTTTGGAAGAACTGGCCAAGGTGCTTGGAGCGACGGTCGGCGCGTCACGCGCCGCGGTCGACGCGGGCTGGCGGCCGGTCTCGGACCAGGTCGGACAGACCGGCAAGGTCGTGTCCCCGAACCTCTACATAGCCTGCGGTATCTCCGGCGCGATCCAGCACTATGCCGGCATGGGTACCTCCAAGGTCATCGTGGCCATCAATAAGGACGAGGAAGCCCCCATTCTCACCAAGTGCGACTATGCCGTGGTGGATGACCTGTTCAAGATTGTGCCGCCGCTGACAGAGGAAGTCAAAAAGCTGATAGCCGACTGATGGAAGCGGCCCGCAGGGCCGCTGATCGAAAAAAACAGTATGAGGCCCGGAGCACAGCTCCGGGCTTTTTTTATGGGGTGCGCGGGAATAAATGTCTTATTGTTGCGACTAGATAGAGTAATGTGCTGTACCGTGCAAGCCGTTACAAGTGCATGACTAAAATTTTCAGCTGTGTATGATCTCAGCGATAATACCATATGGGATTTTTCGGGTTTGTTGTGCCGAAAAAAAGACGCTTCTGCCTTTTAAACATTTAGTAAGCTCAGTCCATGGAGCGGAGAGTTGTCATAGTATCGCACGCAGGGCAGTTTTTAAGCCCCCTTTGGCAAAGGAGCTTCCGGGTTTTCAGTGGGTAGTCCCCTTGTCTTGTGGCCATGCCCGTCGATACGTAACCGAGGTTGAGCCGGCCAAAATGGGAAAATATCGTGATCGCCACGATGCGAACAAAGAGAGCGTTTAACACTATGTCTTGTTTATGGAGAGCCATAAACATCCAGTTTCACGACATTAATGTACTGCGAGATTGCTTCGTCGCTTTTCTCCTCGCAATGACACGCAGGGCTGTCATCGCGAGCGAAGCGTGGCGATCTCAATTTTTAAGCTGTATGCCCCCACTGAAAACCCGGAAGGGCCTTTGGCAAAGGGGGTTGGGGGATTTTCCGGAAAAATGAAATCCCCCTGTATCCCTTGCTTCGGCTGCGCTCAGCACATGCTTTTTCAAAGGGGGAATGTATCTCGTGCCGCGTGACAGCATTCGTGTTGTGCGGTTTACTAATATTGAAATCGTAGAATCTCTTGAAGGAGTTGTGGCGGAACGTATGGATTATTTGCCGGGCAGCAACCATACGTGACCTCCCCATCCCCTCCTTCGCAAGGAGGGGCTTAACTCAGTATGGGTGCGCGCAGCAGGGGCAACGCCTCCAGCCCGTATCGCTGGAAGGTCGCTACATGGTTTATTTTCGCGACCGGTGGTCCCCCCTCCCGGAGGGGGGATAGAGGGGAGGCCAGAGAACTATTAAAAAGCGGAGGGGCTATGGATCGGAACCATAACGGTTTCACGCTTGTGGAACTGATGATGGCTGTGGCCATTATCGGTATAATGGCGTCTGTGGCGGCGTTCAATGCCATGGAAATGCTTCCGCGGTATCAACTTCATTCCGCCGCGCGGGATTTTGCCGGCTATCTGCGTCTGATCCGTAAAAAGGCCATATGCGAAACCCGAAACGCAGGCGTGGTTTTCGACAGGTACGGCAATACCTACAGCATTGACGGCCGCAGGGTGCCGCATCGCGGTGTGCTCGCGGACCAGTACGGGGGCGGGGTACGCTTCGGGTTCGGCCGGGCCACACGCAGCGCTGCCTCAACATCGTCGAAACTGCCCTCTTCGCCCATAACCTTTCAAGGGAACCCCCCGCGGGTACAGTTCAATCAGCGCGGGCTGAGTAATGCCGGTACGGTGTACTTTGCCAACCGGCGTGGTGACTGCTGTGCGGTTGTTGTCAGCACCTCGGGCAGAATACGGATGCGGACATGGACAGGTACAAAATGGAGGTAGGATTTTGAGCTGTACCTGCATGGACAAAGGGCGTGGATACCGGGGTGGGGCATACGGAGAGGACAGACAGGCAGTATGTATGCCGGGCCAATTCAGGCAACGGGGCGGAGGTGCACGGCAGAAGCGGTTATTGTCCTGCCTTATGCTTCATTTTCTGTACCTGTTGATTATAGAACGTTATTACCTCCCTGCGGTTCAGCATGCCGAGCAGGATGCCCGAGTCGTCATCTTTCACGACCGGCAGGCTGTCGATGTTTTTAGCCGTAAATTTGTGCAGCACGGTATTGAGGTCTTCAGAAGGTGTCGTTGTAATGATATCAACGGTGGCAATATCCTTCATCATGATAAGATTGCCGATTTCCTGGGAAAAAAGAACGGCCCTGAAATCATTGCTGGTAAATATGCCGATCAGTTTGTCCTGGCTGTCGACTACAGGGAAATAGTGCTGGTCAGATCTGGAATAGAAGTCTCTGAAGGTGTCAAAGGTCATTTCCTGGGGAATGCAGGTTGTTTGACGCAGCAGGTGGATAATGTCTTTGACTTTCGCCGTTTCGAGGACATCTATAAAGAAATCACCCTCATGTGCAGGTGATTTTATTTTGTTCTGTACCTGCTGTTTATAAATAGTCCATCGCTTTGACGCCACATAGGCGACCGAGCACACGAGAAGGCTTGGAAGCAGTAAATGATAGGAGTTTGTCATTTCGCTTACAAAAATAATGGTCGATATCGGTGTGTTGGAAACAGCGGTAAACAACCCGGCCATACCGACCACAACGAATGCTCCCGGATCGGGAACGACCGTCGGCATGAGGTTGTGAAACATCTTACCGACAGCGCCTCCCATTGCTCCTCCGATGACCACCGAGGGGCCGAATACGCCGCCGCTGCCGCCCGATCCGATTGAAAAGGAGGTGGTGAAAATTTTACCGATTGCCAGAAAGAGCAGGAAGGGAATGGTGAGCTCACTGGTCAGGGCCTGCTGGACGAAGCCATAGCCGAAGGCGAGTGTCTGGGGCAGAAAAAAACCGATAATACCGGTGCACAGCCCTCCGATGGCAGGTTTTACGTGGTTCGGGATTTTGAAGGTTTTGAAAAGCGCGGTGATGCCGTAGAAGGACTTTACATAGAGTATGCCGGTTCCGACAAGCACGAATGCCAGCACGAGATAGGGGCCCAGTTCAACCGGGCGGCTGAACACGAAATTGGGCGATTCAAAAAGCGAGCCCCACCCGAAAACAAGGCAGAAGATACAGTAGGCTACTACCGAGGAAATACCGGCCGGGATAATTACCTCGGACTCGAATTCGGGGTCACGGTAGAGTACTTCCGCCGAGAAGAGCGCTCCGGCCAGGGGGGCCCTGAAGATACTGCCGACACCGGCGCCGATGCCGGCCGCCATCATGATGCGGCGCTCACGGTTAGTGAGCTTCAGCTTTGTCGCCAGAAACGATCCAAAACCCGCTCCGATCTGGGCGATGGGGCCTTCCCTGCCGCCCGACCCCCCGCTTGTAAGCGTTATGGCCGAGGCGATGGTTTTGATAAAGGGCACCCGGGTGCGGATAAACCCCCCTTTGTTGTGATATGCATCTATTGCCGCATCCGTGCCGTGGCCTTCAGCTTCCGGAGCAAAGGTGTAGACCAGCCATCCGCTGAGCAGTCCTCCGAAAGCAGGCAGCAGCAGTAAAATCCAGCGGTTAAAAGAGGTCTTTGTGGGGGGCAGCAGGTGGCTTTCACCTACAGGAGCCGGAGGTCGATAACCGGCCAGAAAATCCATTAAAAAATGACTGCCGTACACACACAGGTAGTGGAAAGCGATGGATCCCAATCCCGCTATGATGCCGATCAGGATGAAGTAAAGAAACCACTTGCCCGCATGCATGATGCGCGGCGTTTTTTTCTTAAAGCCGAAGGAGTGGAGACCTTTCAGTAGTTGATCGTACGCAGTCATTACTTTAGGGTTTAATTCCGGGGATACACATTGCTTTGTAAAAAATTTATCTTTATGCCTGGTTCAGGGCAGCGGTTGCAGGTGTAATCCCCGTCCCGGGAGCCGGTTTTTGCGGATATGTAAGCCGTAACGCGAAACCGGGCAGGGCCGTGATCCGGCATCTGTCGCGACAGGTCATGTACATGGCATTGCTGTGAGAAATATTTAAGTATAGGCAGGCTGTACGAGTGTGTCAAATAAAAAATCAGCCGCCGGACCGGATTGTTAAATCGGCGGGGTGGTGTTCGTTGCGGGATAGTCACCGGAACAGTCGGTCGCGGCTGGCTGCTACCTTCGGGAGGCAGTGCTTTCCGCCCCGTGCCACGCGGTATCCGCGTCCCTGACATCCGCTATCCTTTTCTGAATGCGGCCAGTGAATCTCGAAAAAGGGTCAACTGCCCCTGGTCTGGCGGCAGGGAGGTCATGTGCATTCCATCCAGGCGGTAGAGCCGCTCCTCTCCTGAGCGCCATTGCCACGCGGACGAGAAGTACATGTCGCAGGCGGAGTGGTGGTAGACGACATCGCCGCTGAGGATGGCGGTGTTTCGTCCCAGCCAGCCTTCGGCAAAACTGTCGTGTTCGGGAATGGGCCGCCCCGTACGGACAGCATCCCAGCGGTTCCTGCCCCCGGTCGCGGGACCTGTCTCACCGATGGCGGCAAGCAGCGTGGGCATGAGATCGACGGCATCCATCACGCCTTCTATCCGGGCGGGAGACGCATTTTGGGTCAGTGCCGGCTTGATGAGCAATGGTATGCGCAGGACCTCCTCGTTCAGTGAGTGGTGGTGAAAGTGGATGTCGTGTTCTCCCAGCATTTCACCGTGGGGCGAGATAACAATGATCATGGTGTTGTCATACAGGCCCCGTTGCCTGAGCAGAGCCGACAGATGTCCGACCTGGGCGTCAAAGCTGGAGATGCCCGCACGGTACTGCGATACCGGGTAACGGTAGTCGACGATGCCTTTGAAGCCGCCGATGATCTCCGCCTCGATCTGCTCGAGCCGGAGATAAAATTCATGCAGCCATTCGAGAAACTCTGTGGTCATTTTCCCCTGTTCCATGACATCGGCCTGTGTATCGAGCCAGCGGGCAAAGGCCGCAGGAGGTTTCCCCAGACAGGAATCCGGTCCGAGTGCCAGAAGATGGACCGCCATATCGGGGCCATGTTTCCTGTCTCCCCGCAGCATGGCGGCTGTGGCGCGAAGGCGTTCGACAAGGTGTGTGCTGATGCCGCCCTGTTTGTAGAATTCCATGGCATGCTGTATCTCTGCCGCTGTTTCAATGCCGCGGATGTAGGCGATCTTGTCTTCCTGGAAGCGGTTTGCGGGGTCGGTGGGGTCACCGTCATAGTACATCCGGTCGAACGGTGCCGGGGCGATCGCGGGAGGATGGGTATCGAAATACTGCACCCAGAAAAACAGGGGCGCTTGCGAGTGCTGCAGGGCGTCGAGTGCCTGCTCTACCCGGCGGCTGGTCACTTCTCCCCGCTGTGCCGGAGCACCAAGGCATGGAATGACCGTGTTAAACCGATGCCCGATCCCGAGGCAGTCATCATAGAGCTCCTGCTCGCTGGGGACGAAGACGGTTCGGTAGCCGGCTGTACCGAGAATATCCGGCAGGGTTTTCATGGATGGCGGAAGGCAGTCCCATTCGCTCGCTACCCCATGATGCAGCTGGTAGTTGCCCGTCAGCAGGCTGGCATAGGAGCCCAGTGTGCTGGGGGACTGGGCTCTGGCATGGGTGAACAGCAATCCCTCGGCAGCCAGGGCATCGATGTGGGGGGTTTGTATGTTGCGGTTGCCGGTGCAGCCCAGCATGTCGTAGCGCAGGGCATCGGCGGTTACCAGCAGAATATGGGGGCGGGGGAGTGACGGCGCTTTGAGGGGCGCCTGGTCCGGAACATCCATCTGCACTACAGGGTCGGACCAGACACTCCAGCCATAGGCGGTCCTGCGCCGTCTTGTCGAGCGGGTTTCCAGGGTCAATTCAACGCTCATGCCCTGATAGCGTGAAAGGTCGAGTGTTCCGTTATGCCAGTGCCGGTCCTGCGGTTGCCGGCGTGTGTCCAGCATTGTTGTAAAAATCCGGCGTCGTCTTCTGCCGTCAGCGCGGATATATATAGAAAACACTACGGGTGAGGCAATGCGTTCCCAGGCTGTTTCCTTTACAGCATATCCGAAGCTCAGTGTCGGATTTCGCCCCAGGGTCACAGCAGGAAACCTGATGGATGAGCATGGATGCTGAAAAAGGGCGGTCCGGGCATCGCGCCCAAGGGTGACGGTTTGGATGGCCACATGCCCGGGTCCGGGAGCAATGACTTGTGCTGCGTCCAGTACATCAATGAAGTGAATGTTTTTCCGCATTACATACAATCCTGTTGTAGAGGTCTTCATAGAAGCGGGCATTATTATCCATGTTCAGCGTCCAAGAGCCGGCGGCATCGGGGAGCTGGTCACATTCTTGTGCGACAGTCAACGTTTCGGCCCATGCGCCCGGTTCAGGTGCCGCCAGCCATCCGTTGCGTCCGGGTGTAACCAGTGAATTCAAAGGCGGCAGATCGGTCGCCATTACCGGAATACCGCAGTACAGGGCCGCCTTGATAACAAACGGTTCGTTTTCATGCCATATGGACGGTACGGCAAGCACATCGAGTCCTCCCAAAATGCGGCCGAAATCATCAGGATGGAAACCGCCCATCAGGCGCACCCGGGAATCGTTGCCGGCCTGGCGCAGAAGCCCGGCGGCAAAGGGCGTTGAAGGCGGTTTTTCGCCCAGGTACAGCAGCAGCTCTATGGGAGCCTCGGGGATACGGGTCAGCGCCTCCAGCAGGAGGTGAATGCCCTTATAGCGAACCGGTGAGGCGATCGCGCCGACACGCAGAGCCTCCTTCCGGCTGGAACGGGAAAACCCCCGGAGCTGACGGGTGCAGACGCCATGGCGGTCAACCAGGATCCGGTGTGCAGGATATCCGTTGGCGGCCAGCAGTTCTTTTTGGAAGGGTGATAATGTGACGATGGCATCGGTACGCAGCAAGACGCGTTGAAGGCGGCGGTTTCTTCGGGCTACAGCAACGGTATCACGCAGGCAATGCCATATGTTCTGAATGGAGTCGCATTGGCGGGGAAAGCCATGGAGAAGACGGGTGCAGGGCAGGCAATCCAGCGGGTGCCCGGGCCCACGGCACAGGGAATCATCGGGGCGTAACAGGGCGCCGTTTGGACAGATCGCCCAGAAGTCGCTCAGGGTGACCACCGTCGGCACACCGGCATCGATACACGCATCGATAGCGGCACCGGAAAGTTTCATGGGATGAAGGAAATGCGCGATATCAGGCTGAAAACGCTCGATGACCGCTGCTACAGCCCTGCCGCATTCGGGGTTGTCGTATTCAGCGCGGGCCGGCAACTGCATGGCACCGAGATTGAAACACAGCCGGGTCACGGGAATGCCCTCGACAACGAGATCGCTGAGGCTGACGTTTCCGGGGGCCGTATCGGATGTTTCGAGGCAGCTCACGATATGAATGTCGTGGCCGGCTTCTTTCATGCGGACGGCGATCCCGCGCAAGTAAACCTCGGTTCCCCCGACATGCTCAGGCAGATACTGGTGGATAAGAAGGAGCAGTTTCACCGCATGTTTTTCTATTCGGTATTGCCCGAAGTTCGGGATTTTTTCTCGGGAAGCCTGCGAACATCAACTCTTGACAGATAGCCGGAAGCGGTCTGAGCGCACACTCGTTATGTGGGTGCTGTTCTGAGAAAGTATGAGTATAGGTAGGCTGTGTCTGTGTGTCAATAGCACAATTTTAGCAGACTGATCTTGACATCGCACGCCCTATTTCCTATAGTTGCGGCAGACCGCCGTTCAGTCGGCGATACAATTCCTGCCGGGGGAAATTATGCGTAAAAAATTTATACTGTTGATGTGCCTTCTGGGCATGTGTACCAGTGGTTGCCTGTATACCAATATACAGCGTCCTCTGGATAAGGATTTTCATTTTACCGATTTGGGCAGCAAGGAGGGCCGGGCGTCCAATCGTTCGGTTCTGTGGCTTTTTGCCTGGGGCGATGCCGGCACCAATGCTGCAGCTGAAAATGGAGATATCAGTGTTATAAAGCATGCTGATATTGAAATTAATGTGGTGTTATACGGACTCTATTTTCGCCTTACAACGGTGGTGTATGGTGACTAGAGCTGCACTTCTCTTGCTATTCGTTATAATGCTTGCGGGCTGCTCCGGACGGGGTTTTGTGTATACCAATACAATCGAGCCCTATACCAAGAATTTTCATAATACACCGGTTGGGGGAAAAGTCGTTGTCATAAACACACAAAGGCTTAAAACGCCACCCGGCCTGGGCCCTCCGGGTATTGCAGGCGAGTGGGACACGGATGAAATCATGCGGCTTGCCCGGAAAGCAGGTATCACCGAACTGCGTCATATCGATATCAAAACGTTCAGCCTCCTGGTCGGGACCTATCGCCGCCGCAGCCTGATCGTGTACGGTGATTAGCGGACCACGTCATTTGATTGTGAAGGTTGGGCAGTTCTCCGGCGTGCCTCAATCCGCACATAGTAAGAATACTGTCACCCTGCCCTTGATTCGGGGCATGTCACCCCGGACCTGATCCGGGGTCCATTACAACATGCTGGATCCCGGCTGTCCGCTATCGCTCCTGCCGGGATGACAAACGGATCGCACTGTCCATCCTCCGCAGCAGTAGGGCGATAGCCGCATGCAGCATCCATACGCATGCCAATGTAAGGCGGAAGCGGATACGGGCTATGGGCACACATAAACGGCGTGATGAAACATCTTGCCGTATGCGCAGCTGTCTGGTATACCTGTATTTCAATAACGAAAGCACATCCTACAGGCTTACATACGCGGTGCGGTCCGATTGCATAACCCGTAAGCCGACTGCAGCGCGCGTAGTGCCGCCGGAAGCGGCCTTGCCGGAACCCTTGCAACCCGGAATCAGCACATCTCGATAGGAACACCGAACGGCATGATCAAAGAAATTATTTTCGGCACCGCCGGCGGCCTGGCCCTGTTTATGTTCGGCATGATGCTCATGTCGGAAGGCCTGCGCAAAGCAGCCGGCACCAGGCTCAAAGACATTCTTGAATCCATGACGGAGAGGCGCCTGTTCGGTTTTCTCGTTGGGGCCGGGATCACGGCGCTTATCCAGTCCAGCTCGGCTTCGACCGTCATGGTCGTCGGCTTTGTCAACGCCGGACTGCTTTCCCTCAAGCAGTCCATCGCCGTTATTATCGGAACCAATGTGGGCACCACCGCAACGGCCTGGCTCGTTTCCCTTTCCGGTTTTGAGTTCAAGATCAGCTCATATGCACTTCCCGCCGTCGCCGTCGGGTTTGCGTGTAATTTTTTTGCCAAAAAACGCAAGATAAAAAATATCGGCGAAATCATTCTGGGATTCGGTATTCTGTTTGTCGGCATCAGTTTCATGAAGGACGCTTTCAGCGGCTTCGAGAACAGCCGGCATGCGCAGGAGCTGTTCATCAGCGCATCAACCAGGCCATGGCTTGCGCTGGTTGCCGGTGTCGTGCTTACCATGCTGATCCAGAGCAGTTCGGCGGCGGTTGCGAGCGTCCAGCTCCTGGCCGCCGGCGGTGCGTTTGGCCATAGCTGGGAGGCGGCGCTGGCCCTTTCGATACCTTTTATTCTGGGCAGTAATATCGGCACGACCATTACTGCCCAGCTTGCCGCACTCGGGGCGAACCGCAACGCGCGCAGAGCCGCCATGGCGCATACACTCTTCAATGTGATCGGCTCGTTTATTTTTTTCTGGTTCATTGATTGGGCGGCACATCTGGTCGTCGCCGTCACCCCCTGGAAGCTCGGTCCCACAACCATAGCCGCTTCTATCGCCGTGGCGCACAGTTCCCTGAAGATATGCGAAGCCGTCCTGTTCCTGCCGCTCACCGGCGCTCTTGAAAAGGTTGTTTATTTTTTCATAAAGAAAAAAGACGACCTCGAAGCCGTGTATGTCGTATTGGACAAACATCTGCTGGATACACCGGTGATAGCGCTCGAGCAGGCCCGGCGCGAGATCGTCCGCATGGCTCAGGCAGCCCGGGACGCGCTACTGCTTTCCATCGACGGCCTGCTTGAGAGTGATCTTAAAAAGCTCGGGTCGGTTCAGAGGATCGAAGACTATATCGATATGTTCCAGTTCGAGATAACCGCCTATCTGTCCGAGCTCTCCCGCAGGGAGATTTCGGATGAGCTGTCCGATACCCTGCCGGTTCTGCTTCATACCGTCAATGATCTTGAGCGTATCGGGGACCACGCGGTGAATATCGTCGAGATCGGCGAGCGCAAGATCGAGCATAAATTGACATTTACAGGTAAGGCAGTAAGTGAAGCCAACCTGCTCCGGCAGGAGGCGGCAAACATGAGCGAGATAATCCTGGAGGCATTGAAGAAAAACACCCCTGCCGCCGCCGTACCTGCCCTGACCATTGAAAACAATCTGAATACCATGCAGCGCGATCTCAGGCGCAGCCATGTCAAGCGCATGGGCAGCGGTGAATGTGATCCGCTGACCGGTTTGATCTTCATCGATCTGGTCGACAATGTCGAGAAGGCCGGTGATCATATGGCCAACATCGCGCAAGCGGTTATCGGCGGGCTGCAATGGGATTACGAAGAGGAATAATGCCGCACCCCGGTGCCCCGCCTGAACCCGGGGCTCACAGTCACTTCGATTCCTGGTCTGCATGCTGTTTATTTATCCCCCCGTCACGCGCCCCTGTGAACCTCCTGCAGGCATAGCATGCCTTCTGGCCGCATGTAAAAGCGCTGGTATCGAGCCTGCCGTGCTCGACGCCAACCTCGAAGGCCTGCTGTATGTGCTGCAGGCTCCGGCGTGGGCTGATGATACCTGGACACGTCGGGCTGCGGGTGCAGCCGGCCGCCATCTTGACGGCATTCGCAGTGGACTGGTTTTCAAAAATACTGCGGCATACAACCGGGCCGTGCGTGACCTGAACCGTCTGCTTGAAGTTCATGGGGCAGCGTTTGACACCCGAATATCCCTTGGCGACTACAGCTCGCACGTTTTGCAGCCGGTGCGCAGCGCCGACCTGCTGCAGGCCGCCCGTCATCCCGAGGCCAATCTTTTCTATGGATATTTTTGCGCGCGTCTGCCGGGGCTGATCGAAGAGCATGCACCGGACCGGATCGGTATTTCGATTAATTATCTCAGCCAGGCACTGTGTGCGTTTGCACTTATCGGTTTTTTGAAACGGATCGCGCCCGGCGTACACATTGTGCTTGGAGGCGGGCTGATCACCTCATGGTTGCGGCGGCCCGGTGTGCGCCTTGAGTTCGATGGGCTGGTTGACGCCGTGGTTGAGGGCCCCGGCGAGGACTATGTATGCAGCCTCACGGGCGGGGGCACCGGCTGCCGGAGCGGCGATCTTATACCCGAGTATGAAACAGGCTGCCGTGACAGCTACCTTTCGCCGGGCAGGATCATTCCCTACAGCGCATCACGGGGCTGCTACTGGCGCCGGTGCGCGTTTTGCCCTGAACAGGCTGAAGACAATGCATATGAGCCCCTGCCGTCCGCGCTGGCAGTCGGGCAGATGCAGCAGCTGTGCAGCACATACAGTCCTGCGCTGCTGCACCTGCTCGACAATGCCATAAGCCCGGCCCTGCTTGCGCAGCTTACGCGCACGCCTCCGGGGGCTCCGTGGTATGGGTTTGTCAGGGTGACGCGCGAACTGCAGGACCAGGATTTTTGCCGCGCCCTGCGCGCGTCCGGCTGCGCCATGCTTCAGCTCGGGCTCGAGTCCGGCAGCGATCGTGTGCTGGAGCAGATGGGCAAGGGCATAACAGTACAGGACTCAGCGCGCGTGCTGCGCAGCCTGAACGCTGCCGGTATAGCGACATATGTCTACCTTTTGTTCGGTACGCCATGGGAAACGCAGCGCGAAGCGCAGATGACGCTTGACTTCATTGCCGCTCATGCGCACCTGATCGATTTTCTCAACGTCGCTGTTTTCAACATGCCCGTCGGCAGTCAGCAGGCGGCAGGGTATGCGGTGCGTTCGTTTTCCGATGCTGATCTGTCTCTGTACACGGATTTTGTTCATCCCGCGGGCTGGGACAGGAAGAGCGTGCGTCGCTTCCTCGATCAGGGCTTCAGGCGTCACCTCGCGATCGCCGCGGTTATCAGGAACAAGCCCCCGCTGTTCGGGTCGAACCATGCGCCGTTTTTTGTTCTCAAGAAGGAATAATGGGCCTGAGCGTTCCGTTTGTCGGGGGCACAGATTGCGTTTATCCTGTTGATCTGTTATAATCTACCCAATAGGTCGATTTATTCGGATCGCCTTCTGATGTTTGAGCCGCCCGGAATCGAAACGGGCCCCCGAAGACCAACGTTCAGTAAGGAAGACAAGCATGGAGCAGATTCAGGGCCAGACTCAAGACCAGAAAGAAAAGTGGTACAATAACCGGGCGAAAGTCATCTTTTCCTTCCAGGCATTTCCTCCTTTGGGCATTTACGCCCTGCTGCGCAGCAGCGCCTTTACCACGCCCCAGAAATGGCTGGTGGTTTTTATCCTGTCATCAATCATCGGCCTCATCATGTGGAGCGGTATCATGCGGCCCATAAACAATTGGCTGATGGGTCTCTTTGCCTAGAGAATTTTCCATTTCATTGTAGCCGTTAAAAAAAACAGCGTGGGGTGCGTTTGCTTTCCCGTTCGTGGTGAGCCTGTCGAACCATGAACGGCCTTCGCCGCTAATTTTTTTGACCCTTCGACATGCTCAGGGCGAACGGACGGTGTTTTTAAGGCTATAGTATTCAGGAAAATGCTTGCATCTGTCCTGGATGCTCTCTCCTTCAGTCATTACGCATGCTGCTGTGACGAAGGGAGTCCTCCCGGGCCGGCAGCACCGGCAGCCAATACACGGCCGCACGGTAGCAAAGCACAATGCACAGGATCAGTCCGGTCGTGAGGGCGAATTCGGCCAAGGCAGGTACATAGGACTGTTGCGCGTACTGCGGGTTGACAGCAAGGAAAAACACCGCGCAGCGGTTGAGTGCCACACCGAGGAGATACATGCCGGATGTGACCATGAGCGCGCGGCTGTTTGAACGCACATTGCGCGACATGAACAGGCAGCATGGCACCACGCTCAGCAGGCCGAACTCGATCCAGCACACGAGCGTGCCCTGCGACGGCTCGAACAGGAATATCCAGGTCCCGCGCAGCAGCATGTCGGCGGCCCGGCACACGCAGTACAGGCCGATCATCCACGGGCAGTAGCGGGCAAGCGGGGCCAGCACTTCCATTTCTGGTGCGCGGTCGAACGCGCGGGCAGCAGTCAGTGATTCCAGTATGATCATGGGAAAGCCGACCGCGATCGCCGAGGTCAAAAACAGCAGGGGCAGCAGCGGCGACCAGTACAGCGGATGCAGCTTGTAGGGCGCGATCATCATCAGCGAACCCAGTGAAGACTGATGCAGGCAGGACAGCACCACGCCGGCGATGATCAGCAGGGGCATGATGCGGCCCAGAATATAGGCGATCACGCGCAGGCAGAGGCCAGCTTTGTTATTCAAGACAGAAAGTCTGCCCGGCAGCCGTACCCTTCCGATATACCGTTCACATACAATCGGCGTAAATTCGAGGTAGAGTACGCTCAGGTACAGCATCACACACAGGCCCACTTCGAACAGCACGGAATTGCCCTGCCACATGGAGGGCAGCATCGGGTGCCAGATCGCGTGCCAGCGCCCCAGATCAAAGAGCAGGCCGATCGCCACGAATGTGTATCCCAGCAGGGCGGTGAGCAGGGCAGGGCGCACAAGAGCGTAAAAATGTTTCCTGTTAAAAATATATACCAGTGCCGCGCTGGTAAATCCTCCGGCAGCAAGGGCCACACCGGTTGCAACGTCAAGTCCGATCCACAGCATGAGTGCGGTCAACATGCGCGTGCCGGGCGTAAAGAACGGTTTCGTGGTTTCGGGTGCGTGCTTCATTGTGTAAGACTACCGGCAAACATAAGGTGATATACGGTGTCTGTTATGGTTTCGATCTTTTTAATTCTCTGCGTGTGTTGTTCTTTTGAATTGTTTTCCCCCGCTAAGGCGCAGAGGGGGAGACAACCTGCCGGATACGTTTGACCCCTCGACTTCGTTTAGGGGATGCTTTGTCCTGCCATGATTTTTTGATTACGGGTTTTTGATTTTCATCCCCATCGTTTCGCAGCCGAGACGGGCGCATGATCGCGGATACGAACGGCACGCTGTTTGAGCGCCCAATTGTGCGAGTTCGTGCCGTTCCCGCGATCATGCGCCCGGCGAGGGAATCCGCCGCAGGCGGACGCGAAACGCCGGGGCGCCTTTTCTTGGGGGTACCCCTTCTTTGGGCGGCAAAGAAGGGGTACGGATAAAAACATTTTCGCCTGTTGTTCGTGCAAATTATTTTTTTCCCTCTGGGAATCAGGGCCTGCCCCTACTACACGTCTTTTTTGGTTTCCACCTTTTGGCGTTTATTGAACCACATAAGCCCTGCCAGGGCCGCGAACAGGCCGAGCGGCGGCAGGAACCACTTGAACAGCGCGTGCTGCAGCGGTTCTGTATAGCCCGGCAGCGGGTGATAGCCCAGATGCGGGAAATCGAGCTGTTCAAAGGGTGCTGGGGCAAGGTACATCCAGGCCGTGCCCCCGGCTTCGTGTTCGCCGTATATGTGCGTTATGTATCTGTCCGGGTTTTTGCGGATGCGTTCACGACCGCGTGCGAGCAGCTCCGACCGGCGGCCGAAGGTCATTACCCGCATGGGGCAGGCTTCGACGCAGGCCGGAATTTCACCTTTTGCAAGGCGCGTGTCGAAGCAGAACGTGCACTTGCGCACCCGGGGCGTGAGCACACGTTCGTATTCATAGGCCGGGACCTGGAACGGGCAGGCGGCCATGCAGTAGCGGCAGCCGATGCATTTTTTCTCGTCGTATATGACCGCACCGTTTGCATCACGGGTCAGGGCCCCCACCAGGCAGGCCGATACGCAGGCCGGCTGCACACAGTGCATGCACTGGAACTTTACGTGCACGGGCGCGCCCGAATTGTCAGGCGTGTAGCGGTTGACCACCGTGTAGGCCGAGGCGTCCATGCGGCGGGGGTGCTCAAGAACGGATTCGTCCCTGAAGAACGCTTCGGGAATACGCGGCAGGCTGCCGTTGACCTCGTTGCAGGCCTGCTCGCAGGCGCGGCACCCTACGCACAGCGTGGTGTCAACCAGCACGGCGAGCCCCTGTTCATCGGAACGGATGCGTCCGCGCGCTTGAGCTGCGGGTGCGGGGCTGAGTGCCGCTGCCCCGGCCAGGCAGCCGATGCGCTGTATGAATTCGCGCCGGTCCATAGGCTTAATTATCCGTGCGTGTGTGACACCCTTCGCATTTTTGAGGCATTGTTTTTTCCGTAGCATCCATTTTCTGATGGCATCCCAGGCATTGCTGATGATAGGCGCCAAGCAGGTCGGGCCGCCCCGGAGATAGCATGCTTTCTGCATCATGGCAGGTTCGGCAGGCCGGTACCGGCTTCCCGGGTTCGAGGGGGCTGTAATGATGGCATGCCGAGCACAGGGCTGTGTCGCTCGTGTGGAAGGTGCGTGCCAGCGAGGACGTGTCACATACATCGGCCAGCGCCCGGGTGATCTCCAGGTGTTTGAAATGGACCTGCGTATAGTTTTCGCCCAGTTTTGCAATGTCCCAGGATTCTTTCGTGCCCGGTGGCATAAGCGTTTCCGGTTTCGGAGCCGTGTGATGGCGCTTAAGCGCTTCGAGGTTTCCGCTGTGACAGCTGGTACAGGCGGCCTGTGATGCAAGCGTTGCGGGCAGGTGCTGGTGGCAGCCTGCGCACTCGGGTTTTTGCTTCTGCCGGTCATGGCAGCCCACGCAGCTGCGCCCCACGCGCTCGCTGTGATAGGCCTGCGCCAGCGTTACATGGTCGCCCTTCTCATCGCCTGTCGGCGTGTGGCATTCCCTGCAGGCGCGGATGTCTTTGTGATGGCATTCCTGGCAGGAGGCCGTGCGCAGCTGGTGCGCGGCGTGATCAAAGGGAACAGCGGCCATGACGCTGTCGTTGTCCGGGCCGATCAATATTTTTTCTTCCTGCTTACAGTCGATCC
>Ga0272442_10002699_pt1 | contig 25459 bp, 33 predicted proteins | sample SSMForm2O_FD_200262 | JGI IMG/M metagenome (GOLD analysis project Ga0272442, IMG submission 200262) | Marine sediment archaeal communities from Little Sippewissett salt marsh, Falmouth, MA, United States - SSM-Form-2O | ecosystem: Environmental > Aquatic > Marine > Wetlands > Sediment ... | reverse complement strand
ATATTTATCTCGAAGCTAAAGAAAAGAAAATAAAAGAAAAGAAAAAACAAGTAAAAGAAAAAAAAGAAAGTAAAAAACAAGAAGTAAAAGAAAAAGTTAAGGAGAAAAAAAATGATTGAGAAAAAATTTATTGAATCAAAAAAACAAGAGTTTGAAATTAAAGAATTTATAAAGAAAAAATTCGGAAAAGGCAGAGTTAGTGAAGTAAGAATAGAAAGAACTCCTGTTGGTGAAAAAGTAATTATTACAACATTACGAAGGGGATTTATCATTGGAAGAGCAGGAGAAGGCATACAGAGACTTATTGGTTATTTAAAGAAAAGATTTAAGTTAGAAAATCCACAAATAGAAGTATCAGAGGTTCAAAATCCAGAATTTGATGCACAATCTATTGCAGATAGAATTGCAATGGCATTAGAAAGATTTGGACAATTAAGTTTTAAATTAGTAGCATATAGAGAATTAGATAGATTAGAAAAAGCAGGCGCACTTGGTGCTGAAATAAGATTAAGCGGAAAATTACCAAGTGAACGAGCAAAAACATGGAGATTTGCTTTTGGATATTTAAAGAAAACAGGAGAAAGCAGATATATTGTTAAAAAAAGTAAAGCAGTATCTAAAACAAAACCAGGAATTGTAGGGGTAAAAGTATCTGTTGTTCCAAAATATACACAAATTCCAGGAAGAATAGAAATTACACTTACTGAAAAAGAAAAAGAAATTGAAGAATCTAAAGAACCTATTGAAAAGCCTGAAAAAGAAGAAAAAACAAAGAAAAAAATAAAGAAAATAGAAAAGAAGGAGAAAAATGGCAGTAATAAGAAAAAATGAATTACAAAATTTAAATAAGGAAGAATTAAAATCCAAATTAAAACAGCTTAAGCTAGAAATTTTAAAATTAAAAGGAAAACCTGGACAAGCTACAGCTGGAACAAAAAGAATAAAAGAAATTAAAAAAACAATTGCCAGGATTCATACTCAAATAAAAAACATAACATAAGATGGATATATGTCCTAAATGTGGTTTACCAAAGGAAGCATGCATATGTAGTGAACTAGAAAAAAGCCAACAAAAAATAAAAATAAAGATAGATGAAAGAAGATATAGAAAAAAAGTAACAATAATTGAAGGGATAACAAGAGACATCAAAAAGATTGCTAAGCAATTAAAAGCAGAACTTGCATGTGGAGGAACAGTAAAAGAAAACAGGATCGAATTGCAAGGAGACCATATGAGTAAAGTTAAGCAAAAACTCATAAAACTTGGATTTGATCAAGAAAACATTGAATAGGAAACCAAAAAATAAAAAAATAAAAGAAAAGAATGAAAAAAATAAAATGAAAAACGAAACAAAGAAGAAATGTGGAGATAGAAACTGCCCATTTCATGGAAAACTTAGCGCAAGAGGTAGAACATTCAAGGGAGAAATAATAGCAATACATGGAACAAGAGCAGTTATAGAATTTGAAAGAAATAAATATGTTCCAAAATATGATCGGTATGCTAAAGCAAAAACCAAATTACATGCCCATATCCCTGCATGTATGATCCAAGAAATAAAGGAAGGAGATACTATAAAAATCTCTGAATGCCGACCAATAAGTAAAATAACCCATTTTGTGGTAATAGAAAAAATAAAATGAAAGCACTAACTGCAAAAATTCCAAAAAGTTTGAATGCTGGTAGCTTAGTTCAGGCTGCAGATAATAGTGGAGCAAAAATAGTAAGAATTGTTGCAGTTAAAAAAGGAAAAACTAGAAAAGGAAGGCAAATTGCTTGTGGAATTGGAGATTTAGTTAAAATTGCAATAAAAGAAGGAAAGAAGGAAGCAAAAAAACAAGTTTATTGGGCGGTTGTAGTAAGGCAAAAAAAACCTTTTAGAAGACTTACTGGAGAAAGAATTTGTTTTGAAAGTAATGCCGTAGTATTATTAAAAGATGCTGCTGGAAATCCAAAAGGAACTCAAATAAAGGGACCAATTGCAAGAGAAGCTGCAGATAGGTGGCCTTTTGTATCTAAAATAGCAAGTATAATCGTATAAAATGATAAAAAAATTTTCAAAATCATGGAAAGGAAGTAAGAAGAAAAGTAAGAAACGTAAATACATGTTCCAAGCTGATAAAAACACAAGACATAAATTAATGTCTATTAATTTATCTAAAGAACTTAAAAAAGAATACAAAATTCGAAATGTCAAACCAAGAAAGGGAGACGTTGTAAAAATAATGCGTGGAAAATTTAGAAAAAAGGAAGGAAAAATAGCTAAAATAGATTTAAAAAAATATAGAACCTATATTGAAAATATCCAAATGACTAAAAAGGATGGAACAAAAATAAATGTACCCATCCACCCATCCAATTTGCAGATAAAAACACTAAATTTAGATGATAAAAAAAGACTAAAAAAAGTCAGAGAAAAAAATGGATAGAAAACAAATGAAAAGAAGAACAATGCCAAGAAGTTGGCCATTGCCAAGTAAAATAATCACTTTTGTAGTTAAACCACGGGCTGGAAAAGGAAAAGAAAGAAGTATCCCATTAGTTGTTCTTTTAAGAGATTTACTAAAAGAAGTAAAAACATTTAAAGAAGGAAAAAAAGTAATTCGAGCCGGATGGATAGAGGTTAATGGAAAAATTGTAAGAGAAGAAAGATTTCCAATAGCCCTTTTTGATAGAGTATCTATAGAAAAACTAAAAAAATATTTTACAATAACATTAAACCAACTTGGAAAAATACAAATTAAAGAAATAAGTGAAAAACAATATTTGCTAAAACCTACAAAAGTTATTGGAAAAAAACCATTAAAGAAAAATAAACTACAAATTAATTTACTAGATGGATTTAATTTGATACTTAATAAAGAAAAAGTTAAGGTTGGGGATACTGTTATAATTAATTTGAAAAATAAAAAAATTGAGAAAATTCTTTCATTAAAAAAAGATGCTAAAGTTTACTTAATAAAAGGAAAAAATGTTGGTAAAATTGCAACTGTTTTAGATGTTAATAAAAAAATAGTTGAAATAGAATTAGAAAAAGAAAAAAAGAAAATGTCATATGAAAATTTGATTGTAATTGATGAAAATGAAATTAAATAAGATGAGACAAATAAAACTTGCAAAAGTAGTGCTGCATTGTTCTACTTCTGATCAGAAAGAATTAGAAAGATGTATAAAATTGTTAAAATTAATTTCTGGAAACAAAAAACCTGTAAAAACATTTGCAAAAAAAAGAATTCCTGCTTTTAAAATCAGACCGGGATTACCAATTGGATGTAAGGTAACCATTAGGGGGGGTGCAAAAGAGATTTTAGCAACAGTACTTACTGGAATTCCACACTTATCTAAAGAAAACTTTACCGGCGGCCAATTAAGTTTTGGAATTCATGAATATATTGAAATTCCAAGTATACAATTTCAAAGAGATATCGGAATTCTTGGATTTGATATAACTGCAGTTTTAGAACGGCCAGGATTCAATATTAGAAAAAGAAAAGGAAAAAAAGGTCGTGTCGGAAAAACACATAGAATAACTAAAGAAGAAACAATTAAATTTTTTGAAGATAATTTTAAAATAAATTTTGAAGAAGAAAATGACAGTTAGTGATTGGAAAAAAATTTTGAAACAACTTGAAGCAAAACCAGCTGTAAAAGCAAAATTTTTAAAATTTTGTAAACCAAAAGATAGGAAATTTGGAATTGCTTCTAAAAGATGTGTAAGATGTGGTCGTTTTGGGGGCCATATAAATAAATATGGACTAAAGTTATGTAGGCATTGTTTTAGAGAAATTGCTGAAGAACTTGGTTTCAAAAAATATAATTAAAATGGTAGTTAGAGATTGGTTAGCTAGTTTGTTGAATGATATCATGAATTGTAAAAGGGCTGGAAAAAGTGAAACAAGTATTGCTATAAGTTCAAAACTTTTATTAGAAGTCTTAAAAATTTTGAAAAGAGAAGGATATGTGGTAGATTACAAAGAAGAAAAAGAAAAATTCAATAAAATAAAAATAAAACTTGGAAAAATAAATGAATGTAAAGCTATAAAACCAAGATTTTTTGTAAGAAAAAACGAATTTATGAATTATGTCAGAAGATTCCTTCCTGCTCGGGGAGTTGGAATTTTAATTGTATCTACTAGTAAGGGTTTGATGACACATGTTGAAGCAATAGAAAAAGGAATTGGAGGCTCTTTACTAGCTTATTGTTTTTAAAAATGAAAAATAGAAAAAAAATTGAGAAAATAATAGAAGTTCCAAAGGAACTTAACTTGAGAATAGAAGAAAATAATGTAGTTGTAAAAAGTTCAGAGGGAGAAAATAAGAAAAAATTTAATTTTAAGGATATAAAAACAAAAATAGAAGATCACAAATTGATTCTTTTTAAAGAAAAAGGTACTAAAAAAGATAAAAAATTGATTAATACCCTTGCAGCACATATTGAAAATATGGTGAAGGGTTTGCAAAAAAAATATGAGTATATAATTGAAATCTGTTCTGTTCACTTCCCAATGAATGTTAAATCTGAAAATAATAAATTAATAATTAAAAATTTCCTGGGTGAAAGAAAAGAAAGAATAATCAAATTAATGAAAGGAGTAGATGTAGAAGTTAAAGGAAACAAAATTTATATTAAAAGCTTAGATAAGGATAAGGCGGGAACACAGGCTGCTCAAATTGAAATTATTTCTAGAATTTCTAATAAAGATAAACGTATTTTCCAAGATGGGCTTTGGATAATAAAAAAGGAGAAAGGAAGAAAATGAAAGAAAAATTATTAAAAACAAGGTCTAAAGTTAAGAAAAGAAAACCTAAATTTCAAAGAAAAGACAGTAAAAAAATATCTAAATTAGGAAAAAGAAGGAAGAAAAAAGTTAAGTGGAGAAAACCTAGTGGAATGCATAATAAATTAAGATTAAAACGTGCAGGATATTTAAGACAACCTTCAATTGGTTGGAGCTCTCCAAAGAAAGTTAGAGGATATATTCAAGATTCTTTAGTTAAAACAATTTCTAATGTTGGCGATCTTGAAAAAATAAATAAGGGTGAGATGATTATTGTAAAACATATTGGTAGAAAGAAAAAAATAGAAATAATGAAAAAAGCCAAGGAAAAAAACATTGTTATTTTAAACTTAAAAATTAAAAAATATAAAAAATTCCTTGAAAAGAAAAATGAAAACACTAAGAGCACAAAAAAGGATGGCAGCAAAGGCGCTTAAAGTAGGAGAAAATAAAGTCTATTTTGATCCTGAAAGGTTGTCAGATATTCGAGAAGCTGTTACAAAACAGGATATGCTAGATTTAATCAAAAGTAAAGCTGTAAAAAAGAAACCGGTTGTTGGTCAAAAAAAACGTGCGCATAAGAAAAAATTGAAAAGAAAAAAGAAAGGAAGGCGCAGAGGAACTGGAAGAAAAAAGAAAGTTTTAAACAAAAGAAAACAAACATATGTAAAAAAAATAAGAAAAATTAGAAATTATTTAGAAAATTCAAAATCAAAAATATCAAGAGAAGAATATCTCCAACTTAAAAGATTAATTAGAGGTGGTCAAATAAGTGAATTAAAAGAATTAAAAGTTAAAATTTTAAAATGAGAATAATAAAGTATAAAAGAAGAAGAAATAAAAAAACAGATTATAAGGCAAGAATGAATTTACTTAAATCTGGATTGCCTAGATTAATTATTAGGAAAACTAATAGATATTTGATTGCACAAATTATCATAAGTGAAAATGCTCAAGATAAAACAATTGCACATATTAATTCAAAAGAATTAAAAAAACATGGATGGCCAATAAAATTTGGAAATTTGGCAGCAGCCTATTTAACAGGATTTTTATTAGGAAAAAAATATTTAAAAAATAAAAATACAAAGAAAATCGTACTGGATTTAGGAATACAACGATCTACTAAGGGATCTAAAATATATGCTGTTGTTAAAGGAATAATAGATTCAGGAGTAAACATTCCTTGTGGAAAAGAGATTCTTCCAACAGAGGAAAGAATAAATATGGGTTATAAAAACAAAGAAATAAAAAACATAATTGAAACAATTAAAAAGGAAGCAGATAAAAAATGATAAGAAAAAGGATGGATAGAAAAGCTAGAGAAGAAAAACAAAGACAAGAAAGACTTGCTAATTGGATTCCAAAAACAAATCTGGGAAAAGCAGTTATAGCTGGTAAAATAAAAGATATAGATGAGATCTTAAATAATAATCTAAAGATATTTGAATTAGAAATTGTGGATTCTTTATTAAATAATATTGAAACAGAAGTAATTAAAATTGGACAAGCAAAAGGAAAATTTGGTGGTGGAAAAAGGCGTCCATGGAGACAAACTCAGAAAAAAACTGCAGAAGGAAATGTTCCAACTTTTGGTTGTATGGCAATTGTGGGAGATAAAAATGGGCATCTTGGATTAGGTTATGGTAGATCAAAAGAAACTGTTCCATCAAAGTTAAAAGCAATTGGGAAGGCTAAATTAAAAATATTTAAAGTAAGACGTGGTTGTGGTAGTTTTGATTGTACTTGTAGTGAAAAACATAGCATACCTATTAAAACAGAGGGAAAAGTTGGAAGTGTAAGGATGGTTTTATTACCGGCACCAAAAGGAACAGGATTAGTTGCAGATAATGAGTGTAAAAAGGTGTTTAGATTAGCTGGAATTAAAGATATTTATACTAAGGTTTTTGGACAAACAAAGACAAAAATAAATATGATTAAGGCATGTGTTGCTGCCTTAAAGAATCTTTCAAAATATATAGAATGAAAATCGCTGTTATAAGAATTCGAGGAATGATTGATGTAAGAAAAGATGTAAAAAATACACTTAATTTACTTAAATTACGGAAAAAATTTGTTTGCGTTATTGTAGACGATAGTAAAATAATTAATGGCATGTTAAAAAAAGCACAGAATTATATTGTTTATGGTGAAATTAATGAAAAAACATTAAAAGAATTAATATTAAAAAGAGGAAAAATTGCCGGAAATAAAAAAATAGATATGGCTGGGAAAAAATTAGAGGAGTTTATTAAAGAGTTTATTCAAGGAAAAAAGAAGCTTGAAGAGGTAGGTATCAAAAGTTTTTTTAGACTACATCCACCCAAGGGAGGTTTCAAAAAAAGCATAAAGGTAACATATCCTCAAGGAGTTTTGGGAAAAAATCCAAATATAAATAAAATTATATTAAAGATGCTTTAAAATGAAAAGAAAAAGAAGTAAACGATCTAGATTAAGGGGAAAACGTTGGTGTGGCCATGGCAGTAAATATAATGTTCGTGGAAAGGGCAGTAAAGGAGGAAAGGGCAAAGCAGGAACTGGAAAAATGGCTGGACACAAAAAAACATATACACTCAAACATTATGATAGGTACCTAGGTAAAAAAGGATTTAAATCAAGATCAAAGAAACTGGAAAAAATTAATTTAAATAAAATTCAAGAAAAAATTGGTTATTTGATTAAAAAAGGACTAGCTAAAAAAAGTGGAAATGGTTTTGAAATAATCTTAGAAAACTATAAGGTATTGGGCTCTGGAAATATTGGTGCAGATCATATTATTAAGGCTAACGAATTTTCTAAAAAAGCTTTAGAAAAAATTTCAGCATCTGGAAGTAAGGCGGAAAAAATAAGATGAGTTTTTTTAAAAAAATTTTAGCGAATCTGCCTGAAGTAAAGGCTCCAACTGAGAAGAAGTTGGGTTTTAATGTTAGATTGAAATGGACATTGATTATTCTTGTTGCTTTTTTTATTTTATCTGCAATTCCTTTATATGGATTAGCACAAAATGCTTTAGAAAGATTTGATTATCTATCTATTATTCTGGGAGCTAGTTTTGGTTCGTTGATGAGCTTGGGAATTGGTCCAATTGTAACTGCATCTATCATTTTACAATTATTGGTTGGATCTAAATTACTTAATATAGATATGAAATCAAAAGAAGGAAAAAAATATTTCCAAGGATTGCAAAAATTACTTGCAATATTCTTTACAATTTTTGAAGCAATAATATATATCGCTATGGGGGGTTTAACTGCAGCACCTGGACTGGGCTGGTTATTATTCTTACAGTTGTTTATTGGTGGGATAATGGTTATTTTAATGGATGAGGTTGTAAGTAAGTATGGTTTTGGATCTGGAGTTGGTTTATTTATTGTTGGGGGGGTCGCTTCACAACTAATAATTAGAGCATTCCAGTTTTTAGGAAAAGATCCTGTAAAGGGAGTTATATTTAAGGCAAGTGGTAAAATTCCTCTTTTCTTTGTTTCTTTAGTAGAGGGAAATCCGACAGGGGCTATGGCTGCTTTTGTGGCAGTTGCAGTTACTGTATTAATATTTTTAATTGTTGTTTATACCCAAAGCATAAAAGTAGAAATCCCACTTTCCTTTGGTAGAATACGTGGTTATGGCATACGTTGGCCATTACCTTTCTTTTATACAAGTAATATTCCAGTTATTTTAACTGCTGCATTGCACGCGAATTTAACGTTGTTTGCAACGCTTGCTGAAAGATGGGCGGGACATGCAACATTTTTAGGAAGCTTTAGTGCGAACGGGGTTCCTGTTTCAGGATTGGCATTTTGGTTATCTGCCCCATCTGGAGGAATTGTTGAAAATATCATATTTGGTTCATTTACGCCGGTTATGCTAGCACAATCTATATTTTACATATTATTTATGATTGGTGGATCTATTTTATTCGCTATTTTTTGGATGAAAACATCTGGACAAGATGCGAGAAGCCAGGCAGATCAATTAATTTCAAGCGGATTACAAGTTCCTGGATTTAGAAGAGATCCTAGAGTTATAGAATCTCTCCTTTCAAGGTATATATTACCATTAACAATTATGGGGGGAGCAGCGGTTGGATTACTTGCCGCGGGAGCAGATATTTTGGGTGCCTTGGTAAGAGGTACAGGGATATTATTAGCAGTTATGATATTGTATAGGATGTATGAGCAGATAGCTCAACAACATGCTATGGATATGAGCCCCACCGCAAGGAAGTTTATTAAAGTTTAAAAGTGATAAAAACGTAATAAAAAAATGAGTATAACTAGTCTTGCACTGTCGCAACCATTGATTTCTATAATTATATTTGCATTTGTAATGACCTTTATATCTACATTAATTTATAAAAAATTTACAAAAAGATCTAGAGTAAAGGAAATTCAAGCTAGACAAAAAGAATTAAGAAAATCTCTTAAAGAATATAAGAACGACCAAGCAAAAATGATGGAAGTTCAAAAAGAAATGATGCAATTAAGCACAGAACAATTAAAAATGACTATGAAACCTATGCTAATTAGTTTTCTTCCAGCAATTATCATTTTATTTTTTATGGAAAGACTTTTTACAAGTTTAGAAGGACCGGTTATGACACTTCCAGTGATTGGGGGCATCAATTGGTTATGGACATATATTATATTTGGTTTTATTTTTAGTCTTATTTTAAGAAAATTATTAAAGGCATAAAATGGTAAAAGAACAAATTAATCAAAAAATTTTAGAATTTAATGCTTTAGAGATGCAATTGCAAGAAATAGAACAACAAAAAACCCTTATTGAAAAACAAATTGCTGAAATTAGGAATCTTGAAAATTCTTTAGAAGAATTAAAAAAAGAAAAAAAAGGTAATGAAATGTTTAGTGTTATTGGGCAAGATATTTTTGTTAAATCTAAATTAGAAACTACTGAAAATGTTTTAGTTAATGTAGGTTCAAAAACATTTGTAAATAAAACGATTGAAGAAGCAAAAAAAGGTATTGAACTTAAAATTGCTAAATTTGAAAAGCTTTATGAAGAATTAATAAAAAAAGCTGAAAAAATAGTTGAAAAATTAATGAAATTAGAAAAAGAGATAAAGCTTAGTCTAACTTCTTAAGTAGCTTGGGAAGGTGGGTTACATCCTTAATAATAAAATCTGGTTTATATTTCTTTAATTTGGTTCTTGATGCCCCCCCTGTTAGTACAGCTACACTGATTGCTTTTGCTTTTTTAGCTGCAATAATATCATATGGTGAATCTCCAACATGAATATCTGATTTTACATGAAAAAGATGTTCTGCTTTAATTATTCCTTCGGGATTTGGTTTTGATTTTTTTACATCGTCTACTCCAATTATTATATCAAAAAAACTGGGAGTTATTCCTGCTTTTTTCATATATATTTTGGCAGTATCTTTGTGTGCATTAGTGATAATGGCTATTTTGTATTTTTTCTTTACTAATTGTAATGTTCTTTTGGCTCCCGGGATAGGTTTCATATATTTTTTATATTTTTTTAAAATTTTTCTTCTTTCTTTTCTTATTTGATCTATCTTTTTTTTAGAAAGGCGAGGATATAATTGGTGAATTATTTCTCTAGAATGTCTCCCATCTAAAAGTCCCTTAAATCTTTTTATGCTTGGAATCCTTAATCCATGTTTTTTAAAAATATCTAAAAAAGAAACAACATGGGCTTCTAAAGCATTTACTAATGTTTGATCTAAATCGAAAGATATAAGTTTTTGCATTTTTATTTAGAAAAGATAAATGGATAATTTTTTTCAAGTTCACTTACAAATGTGGATGGTTCTAATAAACCTAGCTCAGATATTATTCCTGAAATTAAATTTGCTGGAATTTCTTCAAAAACAACATTACTAATTTTTAATTTTTTAGGTTTTTTTTGCCAAACTTCTGATACTTTCCTAGATTCAATTTTTTCTATTTCTCCTAAAACTGTTTTTGGATCAAATTTCCAAGAAAAAGTACAAGCATATCTGGGAACATCGTATCTTTCTGCTATTTCTGCTAACATTTTATTTCCTATCTTATTAATGATGGTGCCATTAGATGATATAGCATCTACCCCAAATAAAAATAAATCAGACTCTCTAATCGCAGATGTTGATGCTGAATCTACAAACATGGTAACTGGGATGTCTGCAGCCAATAATTCTTTTGCAGTGATCCTTCCTTGAAAATTTGGCCTGGTTTCTGTATTAAAAACTTGAAATTTTTTTCTTTGTTTTTTTGCTTCTAATAATATAGACACCACTGTGCTACTATGGCAATGTGTAAAAATAGTTGATTTATTTTGAATTCTATTTGCACCAATCTTTATTATTTTTTTTCTCGCTTTCTCCATAATTTTTAAAGTTTCTTCTACACCTTCTCGGATATCTTCAAAAGACAAAGCATATTTTAGGCAGTTCCTTAAACACGGTTCAGTTGGTCTTAATTTAAAAAGTTTTTTTACAGAAGTTATATCGTGTTTTAAAATAAGTGCTTTTAATGCTTCTTTTGCAACATTTTCCGCACCCTGTACCTTCAAAGATCGAATATCTGAACTGATTCTTTCAAAACTCTTTTTTTGCATATATTTAATAGAAAACCCTAATTTTTAAACTTGTTGTTAAGGTAAAACAAAGCTTTAAAAATTATCTTCCCTTATAAAAGATATGCTTGAAACCATCATCAATCCAAAAAAAGCGGAAAGAAAACCATGGGAAATGATTTTTGTGGGGTTTGTTTATGCAGCTGTTTCAATACTTATAACAAACTTTCTTTTTTTAAAAAATCCTGCATTAAGTAAATATAGCAGTATTTTTATTATATGTTTTACAGTTATGTTTTCTATTCCTTTTGTTTATTATATAATTAAACTTGAAGAGAAAAAAGAAGAGAAGATGAAAAGTGAAAAATCTCTTCTAAAAGAACATGGAAAGGCTCTATTAGCACTTTTATTTTTATTTTTAGGTTATGTTATTGCTTTTTCATTATTATATGCTGTGCTTCCCGGAGATATTGCAAATGCTAATTTTGACTCACAATTAAGAACTTTTTGTTTAGTTAATTCTAAAGGGAGTATTGATGAGTGTGTTTCTGGCATCACTGGACAAAGTACAATAAGTTCAATGGGAATTAAGCAAGGTATGTCTTATCTATCTTCTATTTTGGCTACTAATATTGCTGTTTTTGTTAATTGCCTTATTTTTTCATTAATTTTTGGAGCGGGGGCGATTTTTATTTTAGCATGGAATGCAAGTGTAATTGGAACAGCTATTGGAATTTTTGCACAAAAAAGTTCATATGGACTTTTTGGGGGATTTGCAAGATATATGATACATGGAATCCCTGAAATTGCTGGATTTTTTGTTGCTGCCTTAGCAGGAGGAATCATTGGAGCGGCTGTAATAAGGCATCGTTTAGATAAGAAGAAGTTTTTACATGTTTTAAAAGACTCATTGGATTTAATTATTCTTGGACTGATAATACTTATAGTTGCTGCATTTATAGAGGTCTTTTTCACACCAGTTATTGCAGGAATACTTTAAGATGAAAAAAAAGAAAATTAAAACAAAAATAATTAAAAATACCATTGATTTGTGGAGTTTTTCAAGTATTGCTGGAATTGCCAGTGCATTATTTTTTATTGTATTAGCCAGATTTTTATCTGTAGAATCCTATAGTCTTCTTTATGCTTTAGTTGCATTTAGTTTTTTCTTAACCATTCCTCAAGAAACAATTCGTACAGTTATCTCGAGATTAATGGCTAAACTGTTTGTGAAAAAAGAAAAAGGAAAAATGAAGTATATTTTTTCAAAATTTTCAAAAAGAATTTTTATTTTTGCTATAGCGCTTACAATAATTTATATTGCCCTAATACCTGTTTTAGAAGGTCTTTTTAAAACAACATTCTGGCCTATTTTTATTATTGGAATAGCAATAATATTTTCATTTATGTTGGCAGTGACACGAGGAACATTACAAGGAATTTTAAAATTTAAGCCCCTAGGGATAAATAATTCAGTTGAACATGTATCTAAACTAGGAATTGCGTTATTATTAATACTTTTACTACCTGAACATTTAAAATTGATTGGCGCACTTATTTCTATTCCTGCTTCATTACTTATCTCTTATCTTATCGGATTTATTCCATTAAAAAATATTTTAAAATCAAAAAAGAAAAATTATAATGAAGGAAAAATATTCAAATATTTTGTTGCTTCTTTTACAATATTTTTGATTATTGGTGTAATTTATTCTTTAGATATTATACTTGCAAGATACTTTTTTTCTGAAAATTTATCGGGATTATATGCTGGTATCGCAATGATTGGAAAATCTTTATTTTTCATAGGTTTGTATGCTAAAAGAGTTATGTTTCCCTCAATTGTAAAAGAAGAAAAGAATCCTAAAAAAACAAAGAAACTACTAATTAAAACTGGTTTTCTTTTATTATTATTATTTTCCTTCTTTTTTGTTATTTCTGCAATTTTTCCAAATTTCTTAATAATGATTTTTTTGGGTTCAAAATACCTCTCAGTTGCACCATTATTAAAATATATTGTGCTAGCTTTTGCTTTTTTTTCTCTTTCAACACTATTAATTTTTTATAATCTTTCCTTAGATATCAATAAAAAAATAAGCATAAAATTATTACTTTCAGCAACATTTATGCAATTTGCATTATTACTAATTTTCCATTCAAGTTTATTACAATTTATCAGCATGCTAATAATTGTTAATGCATTAATGTTTGTATTCTTGCTCATAATTAACTTAAGAAAACAAGAATAATAACAGAAAAAATGCTAAAATTTACACTATAACAAAACATATAAATGGTATATTATATAAAAAAAGCATGGAAGAGAGGAAAGAGATAAAAGAAGTAGAGGAAAAAAAAGAAACTCATAATCCTATTGAAAAAACAGAGGAAAAACTAGAGACAAAACCACAAATTATGGAAGAAAAGAAACCTGAAACACCTTTTGAAAAAAAGCCGAAAAAAGGCGTAGGTGGTTTTTTTAGATTTATTAAAAAAAATTGGACATGGATTGTTCTAATTTTATTCATATTAATTATTATTTTGTCTATATCTATGCGAACAAGTAATATTTCTGAATTAAAAGATGTTACAACTGGCAACTATACTCTTGGTCCAGATTTAGATCCTTATTTTTTTATGCGTGTAGGAAAGGAGATGGCACAGTATGGAAATCCATTAAATCCAGATATGCTTAGAGCAGCCCCATTAGGGATGGATCCATCTTATAATTTACATTCTAGATTAATGGGATATTTTTATAAATTTTTAACTATTTTTGATAAAAATGTTTCTTTTGAATTTGCTTCAATAATATTCCCAGTTGTTTTTTTCACACTTGCTTTAGGAGCATTTTTCTTACTCTCAAGAAAATTGTTTTCTAAGATTACAAGTAAGAAAAAAGCAGATATTGCAGCGCTTATATCTACTGCTTTTTTAGCAGTAATACCTGATATGCTTCACCGAACTGTTGCTGGAATCCCAGAACATGAATCTTCTGGTATTTTCTTTTTCTTTTTAGCATTCTATTTGTTCTTACTAGCTTGGGAATCCAAGGGTAAAAAATCGATACTATTTTCTATTTTGGCAGGAATAACTACTGGATTAATGATCTCTGCTTGGGGTGGGGGCAGTAAGTATATATTTATGGTTGTCGGCTTAGCTATGTTCTTAGCATTTTTATTTAAAAAAATACAAAAAAAACAAGTTTTGATGTATATAATTTTCTTAATCTTTAGTATGGTCTCGGCTGTTTTAGTTGATAAAAGTTTTTCATTAAAACTAGCAGTAACAGAACTACCTAATTTAGGATTTGCATTAATAATTTTATTTGTGCTGATTGTAGATTTTCTCTTATTTAATACTAAAATTAAAAAAATATTTAAAAAAATAAAAATTCCAAAACCAATAATTAGTTTAATTATTGCAATTATATTAGGAATCATTATATTTTTGATTGTTAACCCATCCTTTTTCTTTAATATGATTAGTGAACTTTTCCATAGATTGTTATATCCTTTTGGAACTGGGAGAATCGGATTAACAGTTGCTGAAAATAGACAACCCTATCTCGTAGATTTAATTGGAAGTTTTTCCCCAATTATCTTTTGGTTATTTATTATTGGAACTGTAGTAATATTTTATGAATCTATAACACATTTTACTAGTAAGAAAGTAAAAACTAGTTTATTAATTGGTTTTATTATCTTTGTTGTGTTACTTTTATTCTCAAGATATTCTTCTGGTAGTGTCTTTAATGGAGAGAATCTTATTAGCCAAATATTATATTTTGTGGGGCCGATTGTTTTTATATTTATAATATTTTATAATTTAATTGCATCAAAAGGAGAAAAAAGAGAAGATTTTAAGAAAATTAAATTTTCTAATATATTTCTCTTAGTTATGCTATTTTGGACATTTATATCTGTAAGAGGTGCAGTTAGATTATTCTTTGTTATTAGCCCATTTTTAATAATGTCTTTATCATTATTACCATTAAAAATTTCAGATTATGCTAAATCAAAAGATGATTTAAGAAAAGTTATTTCAATTGGTTTAGTAATAGTAATTTGTATATTATTATTACTCGCTTTTTTAAATTACCAAAAACAAACTGCAACTGCTGCTAAGTATACCATTCCATCCTCGTATAACCAGCAATGGCAAAAAGCAATGGGGTGGGTAAGAGAAAATACTTCAGAAAATGCCATTTTTTCCCATTGGTGGGATTATGGATATTGGGTCCACAGCCTTGGAAAAAGACCAACGATATTAGATGGGGGACATCACACTCCGTTTTGGAATCACTTATTTGCAAGATATGTTTTAACAGGAAGAAATGAAACAGAAGCACTTGAATTTTTGTATGCACATAACACAAGCTATTTACTAATAGATTCAACAGATATTGGAAAATACACAGCATATAGCAGCATTGGTAGTAATGAAACAGGGAGTGATAAATTAAGCTGGATAAATGTTTTTAGAATTGATGAATCTCAAACATATGAAACAAGAAACGAAACCCAATATATTTATGTTGGTGGAACTTTATTTGATAAAGATATAGAATACAAGGGCCAGATATTCCCTATGAGTAAATCTGGAATAGGGGCAATTATTTTAAAAACAAATAATGAACAAAAAGTAGTTGGGGTAGAATCTATTGTTATAAACAGTGGTCAACAATATAGACTTCCGATGAGATATTTCTTTTTTAATGAACAATTATATGATTTTGGAGGGGATCCTGAAGATACTTTACAAGGTTGTGCATATGTTATTCCAAGTTTAGAAGGCAATAGTATAAATCAACTTGGTGCTATCATGTATCTTAGTGAAAAAGCATTAGATGCATTATGGGTTAAACTTTATTTATTTGGAGAAGGAGAATATTTTAAGGTTGCACATAAACAAGATTCATTTGTTATTGATGAATTAAAAAATAGGTATGAATATGAACTAGGAGATTTCTTATATACTGGACAAGTAAATGGTCCTATTACAATATGGAAAATAAATTACCCGGAAAACTTTGAGGTTCCAGAAGATAAAATGAAACGTTATTTGAGTAGAGTAAGCGATTTATCATACATTAGATAAAATGGATACCCTTTGGATAATCATTATTTGCCTTGTATTTTCATTCTTTGCAAGTTTATTTCTTACTAAAAGATGGATTTTAATTGCAAAACAGAGGGGCATTACTGGAAAAGATATGAATAAAAGAGATAAGAAAAAAGTAGCAGATTTTGGAGGGATCATGCCAGTGATTACTATTGTTTTAGCTTTATTTTTGTATATCTTTTTCAAAACTTTTGTTTTAAAAAGTTCTACACAATTAGTAGATATTCTTGTTATAACTGTTACTATTATTTTAGCAGGTTTAATTGGTTTTGTAAATGATATCTTAAGTTTAAGTATGACTAAAGATGTTGAAATTGTTTCAGAATTAATTGGAAAGGGGGGAAGGGGAATTGGAGGATGGATTAGAATGTTATTAACAATTCCAGTGGCATTACCCTTAATTGTGATTAATGCAGGACACCATTTTATTACTGTTCCTATATTAGGACATGTTTGGGTTGGATTGGCCTACCCCTTAGTTATTGTCCCAATTGCTATTGTGGGGGCCACAAATGGTACCAATTTGTTAGCAGGATATAATGGATTAGAATCTTGGTTAGGTGTGGTAATCTTTTTTGGATTTGGGGTAATGTCATTAATAACCGGACAATTATGGCTTGTTTTGGTTGCAGCAATAGTTATTTTTGCTCTTTTAGGATTTTTGGTATTTAACAAGTATCCCTCTCAAGTATTTCCTGGAGATAGTCTCACATTTGCACTAGGTTCTTTGGTGGCTTGTTTTGCAATTGTTGGAAATATCGAAAAATTTGCATTAATTTTATTTATCCCATTTATAATTGAAGGTTTTTTAAAGTGGGGTAGCAACTTTAAGGCAGAAAACTTTGGAAAACCAAGAAAAGATGGATCTTTAAAAAGACCATCTAAAAAAATATTTAGTTTAACACATTTAGCTATATGGATAATTGAAAAAATAAAACCATCTCATAAAGCTTATGAAAAAGAAGTTATTTTAACTATAGTTTTTATTGAAATAATATTTATAATACTTGGTTTAGTTTTTATGTAAAATGGATACAAAAAAGTTATTGGGTTTGGATAAATATTTTGGACCAATTGTATGTGCTTTCTTAAATATTCCAAAAATTTTTAAGAAGAAAAGAAAATTAGAATCTTATCAAAATGTTTTAATTTTAAAAATGACTGGTTTGGGAGATGTTATTCTTGCATTACCCATCATTCGTGAATTGAAAAAACGTGGGAAAAAGGTTTTTTTCTTATGTAGTAAAGGAAATGCTGCGGTTGCAAAATATCAGCCAGATATAGATGAGGTTATTATTTTTGAGATGAAAAATGAATGGATGCCTCATAAATTCTTTCCATTTATTTCTATGTTAAAAAAGAAAAAAATAGATGTTTGTATTGATCTAACACAATCTTCTTATGCTCCAACAATTATTGGAAATATGTCTGGTGCTAAAAAAAGAATTGGATTTTATAACAAAAGTAGAAAATTAAAAAACAGTTTGTATACAGATACAATTCCATATAATAATAATCAACATATTGTCTTAAGTTTCTTTGATTTATTGAAACCACTTAATATTAAAAAACCAAATAAAATGGAATTGTTCAAACCACGTTATACTTCAAAAGATATGAGATTTATAAATAATTTTTTGAAGAAAAATAAACTTGCCGGAAAAAAATTAATTGGTGCACATGTAAGCGGGCCAATCCCTTCCAGAAGATGGCCTTTAGAAAAATGGGCAAAGGTGATGGATTATATGATAAATAAAGGATATACTATTATTGGTACAGGCGCACCCCAAGAAAATGAAATAATATCAAAAGTTCACTCTTTAATAAGCCAAGATAAAAATAAATTTATAAATACTGCAGGTAAATTTTCTTTACATCAACTTTTTGCTTTAATGACTAAATTTAGATTTTTTTTAGCTAATGATGGGGGCCCATTACACATTGCAACTGCAACAGGATTACCAGTATTAGGTATTTTTGGACCAGAAACACCTATAAGATATGCTCCATTTAATAAAAAAAGTTTTGCTATCTATAAGGGTCATGAACTTAAATGCTCTCCTTGCACAAAACCTTATTTAGGGGAATGGCCAGATTGTAAAAGACCAATATGCCTTGATTTAATTAGTGTTGAGGAAGTTATTGAAGCTATAAAATTAATTGAAAAAAATGCAAAGAAAAAATAAAGAAAAAATTGTTTTCTTTTATGAAGGACCCAGTTTTGGGCATGCTGTTTGGGCAAAAGCAATTGGAGCCAAATTTATTCCAGATTTAGATCCGGGACCTAAAATGGGCTCAGGAATGTTGAAAAGAATATGGAATGGATTTAGACGTTTATTTATTTTAAGTAAAATTCCAAAAGATACAGATATTTTATTGGTTGAGGGAGGTTTAGGATTTATTGTTGGATGGTTATTTAAAAAATTTAGAAAAAAGAAGGTAATTATGATTGTTGCAGACCCATTATTTAAGGCATTAAAAGAAAACAAATTTGCTGCAAGTATAATTCTACCTATGTTAAAAAAGTTTGATGGTTTTTTACCGGTTGCAGATATGATGTATGATCTTATTCCTTTTAAACAAAAGAGAAACATCAGAACTTTTTATGAAAATCAATTTAAAAAAATAAAACCAAATTGCAAAAAAAATAACTTAATTTCTGTAGGGATTATTGATGAAAGAAAAGGGACATGGGAAATGATAAAGATATTTAATAAGATAAAAAAGAAAATTAAAGATGCAAAATTTTATCTTGTTGGGCGAGGGCCCCTTAAAGAAAATGTGGAAAATAAAAAAATTCCAGGAATGGTTTTAACTGGTTATGATAAACCTGAAAAATATTTTCCAAAATGTCCTATTTATCTCGCTTTTTCAAAATTTGATCCGTTTCCAGCAAGCGTTTTAGAAGCAATGGCTTCTGGTCTGGTTCCAATAATTACTCCAGAAGTGGGTTCTACAGAACTAATAAAAGATATTGATCCGGGTTTGATAATAAAAAATGAAAAACAGGCTGCAAATAAAATTATTCAACTTTTAAAAAATAAAAAGAAATTAAAACAACTTTCTAATAAAATAAAGAAAAAAGCTTCTAAATTTACTAAAGAAAATAGTATAAAAATGTTTAAAAAATCTTTTTATGAATTGGCTTCTTCATAAATTCTTGAAAGTTGTTTGTTTCTATAGTTTATAGAAAATCTTCCTGAATCTACTTCCTTTTTACCTGCAAGACCAAATTTTTTTCTTAAATGTGTGGAGTTTATTAAAATTTTAAGCTTCTTTTTAATTTCATTAATGATTACTTTATGTTTTCCCACATCATTGTGTTTATGGTACCACGGAACCTCCCTTTTTGGATGTTTATTAAAAGGATAATTTTCTAAACGTGGTGGGAAATTAACTAATAATCCGTTTTTGTTATCTTTAACAGTATCGGCCATCCCAAGATAATTTCCTGCTATAACTGGAATTCCAAAAGCTTTTGCTTCTAAAATTGCAAATCCAAAACTATCTACATAGCTAGGTAAACAAAAAATATCTGTTTTTTCATAAATTTTATAAATTTCTTTTTGAGGCATAGCATCAAAAAAATGTATTTTTTTATTTTTCTTTAAATAATTATATTTTTCAGGGAGATTTGTAAGCATGAATAAATTAATATCATATTTTTTTTCTAGTAGTTTAAAAGCCTCTACAAGATCTAATCCCCCTTTTGGAAGAAAAGACATCCCTAAAAAGAAAATATTTATTCCATTATGTTTTTTCTTTTTGAATTTAATAGAATGTATTGCTGGATATACCACCTCTATTTTATCTCTAAATTTTCTAGTATTCAGGTAATTAAAAATTGATTTTTTAGCAGGTTCTGTCCAAGGAAGTAATTTTTTACAATATTTGGATGCAAACATTTTTTGAATTATCTTTTGTTGGCTTTTTTTGTTTAAATTATGAAAGTTGCTATTGGCACAAGAAGCAACGTGTTCAAAATCTAAAACCCATGGTTTTTTATTTAAAATTAATAAACCACGACAAGAATGGATAATATCATTTTTTTCATTAGGAAGATAAATCATTCTAGGCACATTTAAAAAATTGAAAAAACCTGTTCCAAGTTTTCTTTTTAAATTAGATCCAGATTTATAGTGTTTTTCATCAGTAGTTTTTTTAGAAATCGTACTAGAATCTAAAGAAAAATTTGTATTGTTTGGAGGATATCTTCTTAATTCTTTGTAAACTGCATGTGTTCCTGCCAAAAGCTTTATATTTATTTTTTTCATTTTTTCTTTTCTAACATAAATCTAATAAAAGAGTAGGTTGATATAATATTTTTAGGTATGGATAATATTAAAAAACCCCATGAATGAACAAAATCTTTAGAATAAACCCATGTTTTTACAGCATACCACAATGGAAATAAAACAACTACCAAAAGAAAAGTAAGTTGCCATATAAAAATAGATAATATAATTAAAATAAGATAAATTGGCCAAAATAAAACTTCTAAAAGAGGTTTTGCTGCAACTTTTAAACCTGATTTTTTAATATCTGTTCCCAAACCTTTTCCAACCCATCTAGCATGTCTAACCATTTCTTTCCAGGAGTTGGGATCGTAATGATATATATAAAGGTCTGGAACAAAAAGAACAGTATAATCTTTTTTTGCTTTTTGTTCAAAATAAGTATCTTCTCTATAGAATAATTTTTCATCAAATCCCCCCATTTCATGATAAAGCTCTCTTTTAATTGCAAGTATACATCCTGGATTTTCTTGTGTAAAAATCTTTTTCTTTTTTTGACGTGTTAACCAAAAAAGCCATTTTCTTGCATTATAACATTTTCCAATAAAAGTTTTGCTTGCTCCCAAAACCTTACCAATAAGCGCATCTATTTCTTTTTCTTTAAATTTATTTTTAAAATTATTAGCAATTCTAAATAAAAAATTTGTTTCTACAAATTGATCTGCATCAATAAAAATAACTACTTGTCCTGTTGCCATCTTTACAGCTTGATTTCTACCAAATGCTGCAGAATGTCCTTTTTTAAAAGAAATTAATTTAATTTTTGAGTCCTTTTTTTGAAAACCTTTTACAATATCTTCTGTATTATCTGTAGAACCATCATTTACCACAATAATTTCATAATCTGAATAAGTTTGTTTGATTAATGAATCTAAACACTTACTAATAAACTCTTCTTCATTATGTGCCGGTATAATTGCTGAAAGTTTCATTTAAAAGAATAAACTAGAGGGTTTTTATTGATTTCTATATTCTAAACTAACCTACCTTTTGGTTTTCTATAACAATTTGCAGCCTGTTCAAATTCTTCTAAAGTGAGATTTGTCATAGGATGTTTTATACTCCCATTCGGCCAATCAGTAGATCTTGCCACCGGGGGAGTTGAAAAAGAATTTGTGCTTTTTAAATCCCCTATGTTAGTTAATTGAATTGCAATGTTATAAGGAATAGTGATAATTTGTGGTGCAGCATCTGCAAGTCTTTGAATATCTTTTGGTGAACGAATACTTCCAACAATTAATTCAGTTTTATAATTGTCTAATCTAAATTCATTTGCAACAAAACTAATATCCCTTAAAACACGATCCCAGGCTTTTTCTAAAAGTCCTTCCTGTTCTTGAAGAGCTTTGTCTCTTAAACTTTTCCAATCTTCTCTTTTTAATGTTTCTGCAAGCACATAACCTGCAAATTCTAAAACTCTAGAATCTAACATTCTATTAGCAAACAAACTGGCATATGTGGCATTTGCTTTTGCAGCTTCAATGGCTTGATAAGGTGACATACATGCTGTAACATTAGTTTTAATACCTTCTTCAGCTAAAATAGCTGTTGCTTCTAATCCCCCTTGGCAAATTGGAATTTTAACAACTACATTATCCCCCCAGCTAGCAATTTCACGAGCTTGTTTTAATAAATAATTACGAACCTCGTCTGGATGATCATGAACATATTGGGCATCAACCCCGTCTAAATGTGTTTCTATACTTACTGGAACATCAGGATACTTCATTAACAATGCCTTGGAAGCAATTTCAAAAGTAAAATCTTTTGAAAGGCCACCAGAAGCTTCCATAATCTTTGGATTAGTTGTAATTCCATCCCCAATACTTTTCTTAAAACAATCATCTATATGGGTTGGATTTGCAGTATCTGCAAAAAGTTTTATTCCATTTATATGATCAGGAGACATTTGGCACCTCTTTTACAAGTTCTGGGTTAGAACATTTATGTATCATTTCTTTTATTTTTTCAAAATCAAGTTCTTGATCAGTATTTTGAATAAGTTCTTTTACCCTGTCTACATTCATATGTTCTTGGGCATATTCTTGAATTTTCTCTCTTATTCGATCCACAATTAGGTGTTGTAACACTAAATGAAATCCCTCCACGTGGGGTGTTGAATTTTTTGGAACAACCACACAGGCATCCCCGTGTTCTTTTAATTTTCCACCATCAAAACCAGATAATCCCAATATTTTTGCTCCTCTTTTTTTTGCAAGTTCCATCGCTTTTCCAAGGTTACCAGACCATCCAGAACCACCATGAACAGAAACCAGGAGAATTGCATCTCCTGGTTCTAAGAGGGTATTTAAAAGTCCAGCATAAGCTTTTTCCCAGCCAGTATCATTAATCCAAGCTGTTAAAACAGAACTATTATCATTTAAACATAATGCTTTGAAACCTTTTATAGAACTTATTTCTGTTAAAGAACTATCATTTACAACTGTTTTTGCAAGATCTGCTGCAAAATGAGATGCGGTTGATGCAGATCCCCCATTTCCCATTGTAATGACTTTCTTATCATTTTTCCAAGTATTAAATAAAATATCAATAAATTTATTTATTTCTTCTCTATCTAGATCTCTTACAATTTCTTCTGTTTCTCTAAGATATTGATCGATATATTGTTTATTCATCTTCCCTCATAAAGGACTTTACAACCCTCTGTATCTAATCTAAAAGGAAGTTCTCTTAAACCCTCTTTTGCCATTACATCTCTTAATTGTTGTTTATTTTTCTCACAATAAAAAGCAAGGAATCCTCCACCCCCAGCACCTACAAGTTTTCCTCCAACAGCCCCATTTTTAATTCCAAGTTCATATAACTTGTCAATTCTATTAGAGCTCATTTTATTAGAAAATCTTCTTTTTGTTTCCCAATGGACATTTAACCATTTTCCAAATTTTAAAACATCTCCTTGTTCTAAGGCTTTTCTTATCTCTTCACCAATATCGCGAAGAACATGCATTCTTTTCATTTTTTCTTCATCTGTTTCTGCTTGTTTCTTTTGTTCTGTTAAAACTTCTTTAGCAGAATGTTTTATACCAGTACTAAATAATAACATATTATTTTGTAATTCTTCTAAAGCCCCGTAAGAAATATTTAATGGACTTGCAATAACATTTTCATTAGTATCAATATTTAAATGTGTTAAACCTCCAAAAGCAGAAGCATACTGGTCTTGTTTTCCTATTGGTTCTTTTAAAATATTTTTTTCAATGTGTGCTGCTTCTTCTGCAAGATTTTTTGAAGAGATAGCTTCTTTTTTATATGTGTGTAATGCTTTTAATAAAGCAACTAAAAAAGTACTTGAACCTCCAAGACCCATTCCAGCAGGAACATCTGATACAGCAGTTATTTCTAATGGTTCCTCAATACCAAGATAATCTAAAGCTGCTTTTATTCTTGTATGTTGAATATCTTTTACTTTTTTTACAATTTCTGTTTTAGAATATCTTATGAAAAATTCATCATAAAAATCTCTTTTTTCTAAAACCATATAAATATATTTATCAATTGCAGCTGTAACTAAAGATGCCCCAAATCTATGTGCATAAAAAGGCAAATCTGTTCCCCCTCCTCCAATCGATAATCTTAATGGTGCACGTGTAACAATCATTTTAACCTCTTTGCAACCTTTTTTTAAAAGCTTACAAAAAATAAAAATCATACTTATATATAAAGTTTTCGCCGAAAAACTTATAAATGAAATCTCTTCGGTTAAACGAACTTTTAATAGGACCGGTTCTTTCTCGACGGGAAAATGAAAAAAATAATTGAAAGAGGAAATATAGATAACATAACAACAATGCTTATATACTTATTAAACAGAAGAAAAATATGAGTCGTATATTTATTTTTGATGTGGATAACACACTAGGAAGAAAAACACCATTATATCCTAAAGTTACTTCTACAAATGTTGGTTATCTAAAACAATTAGATGATGATTCTGATAATTTATTATTATTTGCAACAGGAAGACCTAGACCACAAGCAAAATTAGCATTTACACATGGTGGTTTAACACCTGACCAACTTTATGAAGTATTTGGATTAGGAGGTATTTATGAGGATGGTTTATTTGTAGAAGATGGAGGGGGAAAAGTACTTTATAATGCTGTAGAGCATGCACCTGAATTATTTAGAAGAATAAAAGATGGTTTTTTTGATAAGGATGCTCAAAAATTTTTTGCTGAAAATGGTTTTCAATTATTTCAAGGATTAAGATTAAGGCAAAATGAATCTGGAGTAACTTTTGCAGAAACATATGATGGAAAAGGAATGGATGGTACCCATGTTCAACATCTTATCCACAGTTTAATACCATTATGGCAACAAGGAAATGATGTTCGAGAAACCTATAAAACACCGGTAGGATATATGAGGGATAGTTTAGATGATTTAGAACCAACTTTTGAAAGAGTTTATGATGTTGCAGTAACTTACCTTACTCAGAGATTTGGTGAAAAATGGATGAAAGCCGGAAAATTAGAAAGATGGAAAGATGCTGTTGAGGTTTATCCAAGATTAGATGATGGTGAAGATGTTTTTAGAAAAGGAGATGGTATTGAAAGATTAATGCAGGGGCTGGGTGTTTCTAAAAATACACCAGTTTATGTTTGTTGTGATGGAAGAAATGATATTACTCTTGTAAGATATGTTGCAGAAAGACATCCAGAATATCATGTTGTTTGCCCTTCAAATGTAAGTTCTGAATTAA
>Ga0272442_10002698_pt1 | contig 25459 bp, 18 predicted proteins | sample SSMForm2O_FD_200262 | JGI IMG/M metagenome (GOLD analysis project Ga0272442, IMG submission 200262) | Marine sediment archaeal communities from Little Sippewissett salt marsh, Falmouth, MA, United States - SSM-Form-2O | ecosystem: Environmental > Aquatic > Marine > Wetlands > Sediment ... | reverse complement strand
AATCCAGCAGGTACTTCGTGGCCCTGTCCTCCGGGCAGAGGCTCACGGCCTTCATATACTCCCGGCAGGCCTCCACCATCTCGAGGCGGCGGTAATGGGAGTGTCCCCGGATGATATGGGGGAGGGCGTCGGAGTATTTCTTCATCCGGGCCTCGAATGCAGGGCGATCCTTTACATTCTCGATATAGGGCAGGATGGAGGTGCGGATGGACATCAGGGATTCGAGGTTGTCGATCATGGGCTGATCGCCGTAACCGTACTTGGGAGATTCGAATTCGAGAAAGGGACGGTTTTCCGTGTTGATTTTATCCCCCTCGAGAAATGCCTCGAGGGTGTGTTGATCGCACAGGAAGCAGGAGAGGAGCTTATCCGCATCGTCCAGAAACAGCTCGGCTAGATCCTCCTTGACCTTGGGGAATCCAAGCCTCTCCCGGAGGAGGGCATAGTCGATTTTCAAAGGCCGGGGCGTTCCGATGAGAAGAATGTAATGGGTGGATTCGTTGTTCATGTACCAGATGGACATTTCCGGGAATACCCGGTAGAAGGTTCTGAGGGCCAGACGGAACATATCGTCCGACAGTCCCGCCAGGGGCATCCAGACCACCACCATGCCGTCTTCCGAAAGGTGTTTGCGGCAAAGGCGGAAGTATTCGTAATCGTACAGGTTGGCGTTGGATTTGTACCTTAAATCCGTACAGTCGGTCGCGATGATGTCGTATTTCCTGCCGGTAAACCGGAGGTAGCTCCGAACGTCGTCGAAGATGATGCGGTATCGCTGGTCGAAGCTGAGGTAACCGGGCATGGCCGCGTGGGAGTACTTTTCGAGGGGAATGGGCATGGGCACGTTCCTCGATACGGGGAGCAAAATCCCGTGATTGGAGGCGAGGAGATCGGGCGCCGCGTCCATCACGGTTTTGCAGATTTCCACGCAGTGGATGTCATCGATGGAATCGTAAAGGGTATAGGAATAGGAGGCGCCGCCGCTTCCGAAACCCACGGTCAGGGCGCTTTTGGGATCGGTCAGGAGCAGCATGGGGATGTGGGCCAGGCTTTTCTGATCCGTGAGCAGGATCCGATCCGTTCCGGCCACACCCACGTTATCCACGTAGATGGTGCGGTATTTGAAGGAATTTTCGATCACGGAAACCGTGGCCAGGGGGCCTTCCTTGTAAAAGAGCGATCTTTCCGTGGGGGCGAGTTCCTGGAAGCGAACCTCCCGGGGCATGCGAATAAGCAGGATCAAAATCGCGATCCCGCACAAAACAGTCAGCATCTTCCGCGAGTTTCCCGCGAGCTGGGGATTGATCCGGAACAGGTACAGCGCGATCAGGAGGTTGCCCGTGGCCAGTACGAAAATGGTTCCCGCAACCCCTAAAGCGGGGATGAGAATGAACCCGGAGGCAAACGAACCGATGATGGATCCCAGGGTGTTCACGGAATAGAGGCGTCCCACCCCGAATCCCACGGAGGATATGCGATCCACGCAGATCTTGGTTGCCACGGGAAACGCCATTCCCATGAGGAACGTGGGGAGGAACACGGCAGCACCGGTTTTCGAAAACACGTTCAACACCCCGTGCCACCAGAGGATATTCCCAGCTTCATCGTATGGGGTGAACGGCGAAATCCCGGGTCCCAGGTGAAAAATGGCAAAGAAGGAAAACGCCCCGCAAATGCCGATCAGGAGCTGGATCAGGGCGAAAAGTCGCAGGGTGTCCTTCTGGCGGTCGATAAAGGCACTCATCACGGCCCCGCCCAGGGCCAGTCCCACGAGGAACACCGTCAGCATGGCCGTGAAGGAATACGTGGTGTTTTTCATGATCTCGAACGTGAACACCAGGGCCCTGTTCCAGGTCACCTGGTAGGAGAGGGCGATGAACCCGGAAATGGCATAGCACCAGAGCACCGCGTAAATGATTTTTCTGTCCGATTCCCGCTTTTTATCATCATCCGGGGATGCGGGTTTTTCCCCTTTTTCCGGCAGGCTTTCCGGGGCTTCATCCCTTGCCCTTGCAAGAAGAAAGGCAACCAGGGCCACGAGAAGATTCACCCCGGCGGCCAGGAACGTGGCCCCCCTCACTCCGAAGGCCGCGATGAAAATAAATCCCGTTAAAAAGCAACCCAATACCGCCCCCAGGGTGTTCAGCGAATAAAGCGCGCCCACGTTCAATCCCAGGGTTTCCTTCTTCCTGGCCAGAAAACGCGAGAGCACCGGGAGGGTGCCTCCCATCATGGTGGTGGGGATCAAAAGCACAGCGAATGTCAGGATGAAACGAAGCAGGCTGAGGAGGAAAAAGGAACCTTTCAAAGAGGTGTATGCCACCCGGTAGATCGGATCCAGAAGGGAGAGGAGAAAGGGGAGCAGGAGTGCGGAGACCGCGATTCCCACTTCCAGGATGGCGTAAAGCCTCAGGTTGTTCCGGTTTTTATCCGCGTATTTTCCCAGGATATAGGAACCGAGGGCCAGGCCTCCCATAAAGGCCGCCAGCACCGTGGAAACGGCAAAAAGCGTGGCCCCGAACAGGTAGATCAGGTGCCGGGTCCAGACCACCTCGTACACCAGTCCGGAAACACCAGAACCGAAAAAGAGGAGGAAGACCACGAATCTCATGGCCTTTTGTGTTGATCCCGGGAGGGACGTTTGATTCTCTTCCATGTCTTTCCTTGTTTTCCCTGCTGATTGAGATGGGACTCCTTAAACCACACAGGATGATATTGCAATTAAAAAGTCCAACGGATATGGGGTCAGACCCTATCGAAATATAACGAATTCGCGGAACCGGGCCGGAATACCGTGTGAAATCAGACCCTTTCCGAAATTGTGCTTTTCATGATCCGGGGAAAAGATAAAAGCAAGGGGGGGGGGATTTACTTCATTAACTCCAGTTCCTTTTTGAGATCCTCATGGCTTGTCCATTTTTTGTTCGTTCTTTTCACTTGGATTGCGGAGTAATAGTCGAGCTTTTCCTGTTCAATCTCTTTCAATCGAACATATTCTTTATAATCCAGGATAACGATTTTTGGTGTCTTGCCCTCTTTTATTATCTGTGTCTTAATCATTATAGGCCTCCTGCCTGTGTTTCACTTCATAGATAAACAACACATTGTTTTTTTCATTGAAAATAATCCTGTAATCTCCAACTCGGAGTCTTTTCAAGTTCCCAAATTTGCCTTTAAGTATTTTTATGTCAAAATTCCCTGTTGGATCTTATGCGTAATTCTCGATTTTATTCATAATAAAATTAGCGGTCTTTTTACCGCTTTTACAAATTTTTTTCAACTGCTTGACGGCCTTTTCTGAATACTTGATTTCCATTAAAATAGACTATGAATAAAACGCTTTCAAAGGGCAAAAACGTAAATTTTTTTACCTTTTTTGTCTAATTATTGTCAATCGGAGATGCTTAAAGGGGATTTGCATCGAAAATCTCTTGCAATATCCGGAGTCGCGTTTATGGATATTGGTTGAATGGCGAAACAGCGGGAGGGCGGCCGGGCTTTCGGGTTCGACTCTACATTTTCATGATAAGGACCTGCCTTGGCTTCGGATAAAAAATCGCTGATCAGGGCCGCGGGAGTGGTGAGTGTCATCACGCTCCTCTCTCGCATGCTGGGGCTGGTGAGGGATGCCGTGATCGCGGCCCGCCTGGGGGCGGGCTATTTCTCCGACTGCTTCAACATCGCCTTCGAGATCCCCAACCTCACCCGCCGGGTTCTTGGGGAGGGCTCCCTCTCCGCCTTTATCGTTCCGGTGTATTCCCGCGCCCGCAAGGAGGGCGGCGACGGCGGCGGATGGCATTTTATCTCGAACGCACTCAATACATTCACCCTGCTCACCCTGGTTCTGACCATCCTGGGAATCATTTTTTCAAAGCAGCTGTTTATTGTGTTCGGGGGGATCAAGTTTTTCGCCCTGGGAGAAACGGAATACCTCCAGCTCGGGGTAAAGCTGACCCGGATCATGTTCCCCTTTCTCATGCTCCTTGCCATCGCATCCCTTTTTATGGGGGTTCTCCACAGCCACCGGCATTTCACCACTCCGGCCCTGGGATCCGTGATGCTGAACATCACGATCATCGCCTCGAGCGTCCTGTTTATCAGAAAAGCACCCAATCAATTCACGTTCGTACTGGCGTGGGCCGTGCTCGCGGGTGCGGTGATCCGCGTGGCCATCCTCATCCCCCCTCTCCTGTCGCGAGGATTCCGATATACCCCCCGACTCAGGATCGTGTCCCCCCGGATGCGGTCGCTGTACCGGATGATGCTCCCCGCGACCCTTGGTTTGGCGGTTGTACACATCAATATCAGCGTGGATGCGAATTTCGCCAATTTCCTGGGACCCGGTCGGGTGACGTTTCTCCGAAACGCCAACCGGTTGATCCAGTTTCCCCTGGCCCTTTTCGCCACTGCCATTGGAACGGCCATCCTGCCCCAGCTCAGCTCCTTTCTGCTCGAGGGGAAAAGGAAGGAACTCCAGGAAACCATGTCGTTCGCGTTTCGCATTCTCATGATCATCTTCATCCCTGCAACGGCGGGCTTGATCGCCCTGGGACGTCCCATTGTGGAGCTCATCCTCCAGAGGGGCTACTGGACGGCCGAAGCCAGCCTGGGGACCCATTTCGGGGTGATGTTTTACAGCCTGGGGCTCCTGCCCATCGCCTTTTTGAGGATCATCACCCCCCTCTATTATGCCCGTGAGGATGTGATGACGCCCTTCAAGACAGGGATCCTGGCCCTGGTTGTAAACGTCCTTCTCAACACCCTTTTCATTCTGTTTACCCCCCTCGAGCACGGCGGGCTCGCCCTGGCTTCATCCATTTCCTCCTTCATCCATTTTTACCTCCTCTATCACAGGGAGAAAGACGTGTTCGGGGATGTGTTTACCAGGGAGGCGAGGCATACCTTTTACAAGGTTCTCGCGGCCTCCATTATCATGGGGGGATGTGCCTGGGGGATTCATCGGGGACTTCTGATCCTTCATCCTGCGGACCGCTTCAGCTGGAGGGCGCTTTTTACCCTGGGTTCAGTCGGTGCCGGGGCAATGATCTTCTTCCTCCTGGGAAAGTCTTTTCGCATCAGGGAACTGGACCAGGCCCTCAGACTCGTTCTCCGGAAAAAAAGAGGGATTTAATGGAATTCCACCTGCTTTTCGTTGCATTGAAGGGAAAAAATATCTAAGAAAAGCATATAAAAGGTTAATCAATCGGGAGAAACGTCGATTTGACAAAAGAACGCGTCATTCCACTGGAGGGAGAACTGAACGACGACACTGGCAGGGACCTGTACGGTCAGATCCAGGGGTGGACGCGCGATGAGCCGGTTCTGGTTATCCTGGATCTGGAAAAGGTGAACCATATAGACAACCTCGGGGGGGCATGGCTTCTTCGGATCAGGCAATTGGCTCAAAAAAGAAAAGGACGTCTCGAACTGAAGAACCCAACCGGATCAGTGGCCGAATACCTCCGTTTCATCGGTCCCGGTTTGGATCATATGGATACACCACCCCCTCACAGGCCCGGTTTCTTCGAAAACCTGGGAGAGACCTTTTATCTGGCCAAAGCCGAGGCCGGGGAGGCGATCCGTCTCCTGGTTGATTCCCTTTACTGGACTTTCATCGCCCCCCTCGACGGACACGGGGTGAGATGGGAAACCGTAACCGATGAGATTCACGAGATCGGGGTTCGCGCCCTGTGGATCGTTGCCCTGATCAATTACCTTTTGGGATTCATCGTTGCCATGCTGGCCGCGGCCCAGGTTAGAAAATTCGGGGCCGGAATCTACGTGGCCGATCTGGTGAGCATCGGTTTTGCCAGGGAACTGGCTCCCATCATGACAGCCATCATTGTTTCGGCCCGAAGCGGGGCCGCCATTTCCGCGGAAATCTCCACCATGAAGGTGCAGGAGGAAATCGACGCCTTGAAGGGCATGGGTTTGAACGTCACCCAGTTCCTGGTGGCCCCCAAGATCATCGCCATGCTGGCAGCCATGCCCTGCCTGGCCATGATCGGTTTCGGGGCGGGTATCTGGGGAGGGCTCCACGTGGGCATTTTCATCCTCGGGCTCGATGCCGGACAGTGGATGCAGGAAACCATTTCCGCCATCGAGCTGTCCGATATGGCCCAGGGGCTCGTGAAGAGCTTCGTATTTGCGGTTTTGATCGTGCTGGTGGGGTGTCATAACGGGTTCCGGGTGACCGGCGGTTCCCGGGGGGTGGGATTGATGACCACCCGGGCCGTGGTTATGGATATCTTCTTCATCATTGCCCTGGACGTGATTTTCGCCACTCTGTTTTACTATACGTTTTAAAAGGATCGTCGCTTTTGGAAACAACATCCCCAAATACCAGAGCTGAACAAAACAAGACCCCCGTCCTTCTGGTTGAAAATCTTATCGCCGATTACGGGGAAGTCCGGGTCCTCGAGGGGATCAGCTTCACCGTGCTTCCCGGAGAAATCCTGGTAGTCCTGGGGAAAAGCGGTTGCGGGAAGAGCACCCTCCTCAAAAACGTCACCCGGCTGGTCGAGCCGGCCGGAGGCTCCATCAGGTATTGGGGTAAGGAAATCACGGGCATCGACGAGGACGCCCTCGGGGACGTCCTCCGGGAAATCGGCATCTCCTTTCAGGGAGGCGCCCTGTTCAATTCCATGACCGTTTATGAAAACGTGGCCCTTCCCTTAAGGGAACACACCGAAGTTGACGAGGAAACCATAAAGGCCCTGGTCATGATCAAACTCAGCCTGGTGGGGCTGGCCGAAGCGGCCCAGCTGATGCCCTCGGAGATCTCCGGCGGGATGAAAAAGAGGGCGGGAGTGGCCCGCGCCCTGGCATTGGAACCCCGCCTCATTTTCTTCGATGAACCCTCAGCCGGGCTGGATCCCGTGACAGCGGCCGGATTGGACCAGCTGATCCTGGATCTCAGGCGCCTGCTCGGGGTCACCATGGTGGTGGTCACTCACGAGCTTCGATCGATTCATACCATCGCCGATCGGGTGCTGATGCTGGATGAAGGTCGGATGGTATTCTTAGGCCCCCTCGAGGAAGCCAGAACCTCCACCATCCCCGCAGTTCGGGACTTCTTCGGAACAGGGTGTGAGGGATGAATAATGATCCATATATCATAAAGAGATTGATCCAAAATGGTGTTCAATCATCTGAAACTTAATTCTGATCATTGACTCCCTGTTTTTCTCTCGATTTCCAATAGAGGGGATCACGGTGGAGATGCATGATGGCTAAAATATAGACCTCTTTGCCATCCTCAATGTAAAGAATTGCATAAGGAAAGCGATTAATAATACGCCTTCGGATATCTTTCTCAAACGACAGGCCAGGTTTTGGGGTTTGTGATTATATCTTGAATGGCGTTGAGTACTTCTCTTGCGAAATCGCGACCAAGTCCCTTCTGACGTTCTTCATAATATTCAATAGCAGAGTGAAATTCCTTTTCCGCCTCTGGATGAAAGGAGTAATTCATTCTTTGAAATTTCTCTGTATTCTATTGAAAACCGCTTCTCCGGGAATCGGTTTCACTTTTCCTGAACGTAATTCATCCAATCGCCGTTTAGCCTCTTGAGCCCACTTTTGATCATTGTTCCTGTTTCCAGGATTCATGCTACAGAGCAAGGAGTCAATGAGGAGTGCTCTTTCCTCGAGCGGCAGAGAAATGGCTTCATCTATCAAATCTTGAGTTTTTCCCATGTTACACCTCGATACTGGATATATTAAAACTCAGCCATAATACCTCTTTTACGTCAAGGTCATTATTGGCAAGAAAGATCTTCCAGATTCTTCCCCTGACGATTCATAAGTCATATAAGTCACATAGGTCGCATGATTCCCGGAATTCCCGGGCGAATGTGATTTACAGGGTTTCCACGGTGATCCGGTCGTTGGTATAAACGCAGATGCCGGAGGCGATCTGGATGGCCTCCCGGGCGATGGAGGGGGCGTCCAGCTCGGAGTGGGCGAGCAGGGCGCGAGCTGCGGCCAGGGCAAATCCGCCCCCGGAACCGATGGCCGCCATGTTGTCGTCCGGCTCGATCACGTCTCCGTTGCCGGAGATCAAAAGGATGGTCTCCTTATCCGCCGCGATCAGGAGGGCCTGGAGGTTTCTGAGGTATTTGTCCGTCCTCCACAATTTGGCCAGTTCCACTGCGGAACGCCGGAGGTTTCCATTGTATTCCTTGAGCTTGGCCTCGAGTTTTTCGAAGAGGGAGAGGGCATCGGCCGTGGCTCCGGCGAATCCACAGATGATCCGATCCTGGTAAAGACGACGGACTTTTCTGGCCCCGCTTTTCATGATGGTGGATTCCATCGTGACCTGTCCGTCCCCGGCCAGGGCGGTAGTTCCCTTGTGCCGGATTCCAATGACCGTGGTTCCCCGAATCGTCATACCCGCACCTCGCTCAAAATAAAAGTAAAACCTGGAATATCCCGTTTTTAGCGGTTCCGTCAAGGATTTTGGCATGATTTCAGACCTTTATGCGGATTATGAGGGGTGTCGTCCTAACTCTTTGTAAACCAGACTGATCCATGCATCGAAATACCTGGGGAGCGGGTAAAACCGGCAAAAAAGTGTTTTTTTTCTTGACTTAAAGCGCTTTCGGAGAATAAGTAGGTGTCTATCTTTAAGGGTGATTGATTGGGGATACATTAAGGGGGAGATGCATACACTTTTTGTTTCTCTCCTGTATGTGAAGCTGTTGCTGAAGCGGAAAAAAGTTCAAGCAGGTATGTCAAAGTGAAAGTAGTCAAAAAGCATACAGGATTCTTTTTAATCCTATTATTGATTCTTCTTGCCGGTTGTCGTCTCAATCATAACACATCATACGAGGAAGAGGTCGATCTGTATCTTGTGTGCGATCAGAATGCCTACCGCCCCAATGAACCCGTTCTGGCCACTCTCCGCGTTAAGAATCTAACGGATAAAAATCTGGAGATATATCATTTAGACGCTCGCTCGGTTAGCTTTTACAAGATCAATGAAAGAACCGGCGAGCCATTGGAGGTGATGCCTGTATTTTCGGAGAAGGAACCCATGCTCACCAGTACGGAAATCGGACCTTATGGTGAGCAGGAGCGCATGTTTGTTTTTACCACCATTACGGAGGATACCGGGAAATATGCGCTCCAGGCCTTTTACGAGATCTCCCCGGATGTCGGAGATCTCAGGCGCGCCAATGTCATTTCAGAACCACGGTATTTTACCGTGTCAGGCGCGCCGGATTACGAACGGGATGGAAGCGGGATTCTTTTGGAGAAGGACGCCATCGAGATCGCGACAAAACGCCTGGGACGCCCAGTCAGGGAATCCAAGGCAAAACTCGTGATCAACGAGGCGGGCTTCTACGACTGGTGGGTCACATTGACAATCGATCCGGATAAGGATCCAGAGGGGAAACCCCTGAAAAAAGCCTATTTCATCAATCCATATCTGGCCAGAATTCGAAAGGAAGCCAATCCCTTCGAAACCCCACCGGAAAAGGAAGCCCCCCCAGTCCTGTTCAAGGTAAAGGACAAAATGGAGTAATTGTCCCGGTAAATGGTGGATCAATCCCATATCCCAAAAGAAAGGAGAGAGGATATGAAGTGTAAACGACTGAAAACGCTCGTGTTTCTCCTGGTTCTCCTTCTTCCGGCCAGCTTGCTCCTGGCTCAGGAGACTGCCGGAGGAATGAAGAACGGCGAAGAGCGTATCGTCAAGGTACTCCGAACCAACAACAAGGCCCAGGTACTCAAGTATGTACCACGGGTGTATGACTTCAAGAACACGAACCCGCACCAGGTGGTCAACTATTTCACCTCCGCCCTGGCCACCGAGGACGGCGGGTGCTATACCTTCCTGGCGCCGGACGGCAACAGCGGGAAACTCCTCGTGATCTGCCCCGAACACCAGATCCCCTATTTCGACAAGATCGCCAAAGAGCTCGATCGTTCCAAGATCACCAGCTCTCCGGGATCGAAGTATATCTACTATCGCCTGAAACATCGCAGTGCCGCTGACAACAATATGCTCAATATTCTGTTCAATTACGGCGGTGAGCTTCCCGTAATAGCCCCGCCCACCGCCCCCAATCCGGGGCAGGCCCTCCAGGCCGACTTCGCAACCAACGCGCTCCTCCTCTATGATGCCCCATCCGGTTCCGAAAACGCCCTGAAGGCCCTCGAGGAAATCCTCGATAAACCCACACCCCAGGTGGAAGTCCAGCTGAAAATCTATGAAGTCCAGGTCAATAACGACGGAACCATGGGCCTGGATTACATGGATTGGAAAAACGGCCCCGGAGCCCTGCTCCTGAACGGCGAGTTCGGGGGCGAAAACTTCAAGGGAAATCACATCCGCTACAACAACCAGTGGTCCCGCACCGGCGGTTACTACATCGACTATCCCTCGGCCTATTTCGACTTCCTCGTGGTCAAAAGCAAGGCCAAGGTGGTGTCGGAAAACGCCGTTGCCACGATGAGCGGCTTCCCCGCGATGCTGACCGCCCGGGAACAGCACCTGTATTTCAGCAAGCGTTATCCCGAGCAACCCTATGTGGCGGGACGTCCCTATCCTGCGGGACAACCGTTCCCGGCCGCTCCGACCGAGCTCCTGAAAACCGGGATCGATGATCTTCCCCGGTACAACAGGGAAATCGACATGGCCGCGAACGTTTATCCCGTCAACGTCGGAACCGTCCTGAGCGTCGTTCCCACGGTGGGCGAGGAAAACGTGGAACTGGACCTCTATTTCAGCGTGGATAACGTCACCGGTTATGCCAATCACTCCTATGTGGACTCCAGGAATGAGCTCCATTCCATTAACGATTATCCCATCGTGAACCACCGTGAGTTCACCGACCGGGTCAATGTCCCCCTGGGACAGGAAGTGGTGATTACCGGATTCATGCGGGATCGCGTCCAGAAGCACACCCAGAAGGTTCCGATTCTCGGGAGTCTTCCCATTATCGGTTGGGTTTTCGGCGGTGAAAACCCCAGGAACGACAAAACCATGGTTGTGGCCGTGGTCAAACCCGTTGAGATCAACGACATGAAAAACTACTCCGACGAGTGCCAGATGGTGGCGAGCAAGGCCGAAGGCGAGGCCCCCATCTCTCTGCCGGAGTTGAAGGTCGGGTTTGATCAGTGGCTCCTCGATCAAGAGAAATAAGGAAAGGAGGCAAGAACATGAAGAACATGAAGATCGCGCTAATGACAGGTCTGATCCTGGCCCTCTTCCTCCCGGGGAGCCTCTTGGCCGTGGAACACGATTATGCCACGGATGTGGCAAATCAGAACGCCGGCCCCAGTCCCTCTGTGGGTCAGGTCACCACCTCGAATGTCAATGGCCAGGCAAACGGCACCATAGTCACCCGGAATGCCCAGGGACAGGTCCAGGCTGCGACCGACGTCCTCATGAACCTGAACATGGGCGCCCAGCAAACAATGGACAGCGGCATCAACAACTACGTCCACCAGGATGAGCAGATCAACCTGGATGCCGATTCCGGCGTGGTGAAGGTGCTCCGTACGGATCAGAAGATTAACATGAACAACTTCGTCACCGACCTGGTGCAGTTTCGCAATGCAACGCCCCGCGAATTGCGTCACGTATTCCGGACCATCTGCCGCAAGGAGGGCGGGAATGCCGACGTCCTTCAGGACAAGGTGAAAAAGGAATACTTCATGCAGGTCGTGTGCCCCGAGTTCCAGCTGCCTTACATCCGCAAGGCCGCCCAGGATCTCGATGTATCGTGGCTGAAAGTTGCCGATGAAGGGAATTGCAACCTTTACTACAGGGCCAAGTTCCGCCCCATCCGCGAGGTCAACTGGATCAGCCAGTATTACCGGGGACCGGAGGGCTTCTTCGAAATCGACGATACCAACAACGCCCTGTACTATGACGACCAGCTGGCCTGCGAGGGGCTCCAGAAGTGGGGACTGTCCCAGATCGACATCCCCCCGAACCAGGTCCTTCTCGAAGTCGCCATCTATGACGTCAATACACAGAACGACGCCAAGATCGGGCTGGACTGGATCGCCTGGAAGAACGGACCCGGACGGAACCTCTTTGAATTCATCCTCTCCAGCCAGCATTCCCACTCCCCCGACTTTACATGGGAGGATCTGAATGGCCCCCATCCTGTGAGTGGACAAAGCGTGGACAACGATTTCCGTTACATCGGCATCGATGCCGTGGCCACCTCGGAATTCATCGATTTCCTCACTGTGAAAGGCAAGGCCAGGGAGATGACCTGCACCACGCTCATGATCCAGAGCGGGCAGGTTGCTGCGGCCAGCGCCGTGGATACGGTCGTGGCCATCAATGCCTATCATCCCTCTTCCTCATCGGATGACGAGCAGATCGTGCGGAATCCCAACGTGGCTGACAGAGGCGTCACCGACCTTCCCGAACAACACGAAGGCCAAAACGGAATTCACAAACGGTTCGTCAACTTCGTCCAGGCCGGCAACGTGGGTGTAAACGTCGCCGTGCTGCCCTACATCGGGCTGGAGTCCATGGAACTGGCTTTATCCGTGGGGGTCTCCAACGTGACGGGCATGGACGCCAACGGCCTGCCCATAATCGACAACCGTTCCGTGGATACACGGGTTCGTCTCCGTGACGGGGAACCGTTCGTCATCGGTGGACTCAAGAAAATGACCACGGTCAAACGGACCGCCAAGGTTCCGTTCCTCGGCTCCATCCCGGTTCTCGGATGGATCTTCGGGAGCGAGACGAACACGAACCGCGAGTCTGATGTCGTGGTTGTCGTGAAACCCAAGTTCCTCATTGGAACCGAGTCCGACCTTGCGATTCCAACCGAGATGCAGACCATCATCGCCCAGGCCAAGGGTGAGGAGAAGCTGGAAATTCCCAAGTCCTCCTGGGGATTCGATCAGTGGCTCCTTGATGGCGAGAAATAATCCCTTATCAAAGGGAACTTCAGGGGGGACCGGTTATTCGGTTCCCCCTTTTTTTCAGGCCCTCCTCCCTCCTTTCCCTGGAAATCTGAAATTTCCCCTTGAATTTTTGTTTCTTTAATATACAGTTTCATATCGTCTTTTTGTGAAAATTCACACAAAGAATCTACTTTTGTTAAATTTACGGGAAATTTTTTCAAATTCTTCGCATTTGTGCGAAGTAAAGGAGTGATAGAATGGGTAATATGGTCACGATCGACGGCAACACTGCGGTTGCCCACGTCGCCCACGCCACCAACGAGGTCATCGCCATCTATCCCATCACCCCCTCTTCACCCATGGGGGAAATGGCCGATGCCAAGAGCGCAAAGGGCGAGAAAAACATCTGGGGCACCATCCCCGATGTGATTGAAATGCAATCCGAGGGAGGGGCCTCCGGGGCGGTGCATGGCGCCCTCACCGCAGGCGCCCTCACCACCACCTTCACCGCGTCACAGGGTCTGCTCCTGATGATCCCCAATATGTACAAGATCGCGGGCGAACTCACCAGCACCGTCTTTCACGTGGCGGCCCGTTCCGTGGCCTGCCAGGCCCTGAGCATCTTCGGAGACCACTCGGACGTCATGACCGCCCGGGCCACCGGTTTCGGCATGATCCCCGCCGGTTCCATCCAGGAGGTTATGGATTTCTCCCTGATCTCACAGGCCGCCTCACTCGAGTCCCGGGTGCCGTTCGTTCATTTCTTCGACGGGTTCCGTTCCTCCCACGAGATTCAAAAGGTGGAAGCACTGTCCCTGGATGAAATGAAGGCCGTGATCGACAATGAAAGCGTGAAGGCGCACCGCAGGCGCGGGCTCAACCCCGAAGAACCGGTCCTGCGCGGTTCCTCTCAGAACCCCGACGTCTTTTTCCAGGCCCGCGAAACCGTGAACAAGTATTACGTGGCCGCGCCCGCCATCGTGGAAGAGGTCATGAACCGCTTTGCCAAGGCCACCGGACGCCAGTACAAGCTGTTCGATTACGTGGGTGCTCCGGACGCCGAATACCTTGTCATTGCCATGGGATCCGGTTGTGAGGCTATCCATGAAACCGTGGAATACCTCGCTTCCCGGGGGGAAAAGGTTGGCCTGATCAAGGTTCGCCTGTACCGCCCCTTCTCAGTTGAGCATTTTGTCAAAGCCATTCCCGAGACGGTCAGGAAAATCGCGGTGCTGGATCGCACCAAGGAACCCGGCGCCATCGGCGAACCCCTGTATGTGGATGTTCGCACCGCCATTGGAGAGGCCATGGAAAGGAAGATCGCCCCGTTTGCCCAATGGCCCGTGATTGTCGGGGGACGTTACGGCCTCAGTTCCAAGGAATTCACACCCGCCATGATCAAGGGGGTTTTCGATAACCTGAAAAAGGACGATCCCAAAAATCATTTCACCATCGGCATCGAAGACGATGTTACACACACCAGCCTGGAATACGACGCCTCCTGGTCCATCGAGCCCGAGGAAGTCTCCCGCTGCATGTTTTACGGACTCGGGGCCGACGGTACCGTGGGAGCGAACAAAAACTCGATCAAGATCATCGGTTCCAAAACCGACAACTTCGCCCAGGGCTATTTCGTCTACGACTCCAAGAAGGCCGGCGCCATCACGATCTCCCATCTCCGGTTCGGCATGAAACCCATTCACAGCACCTATCTCATCAATGACGCCAATTTCGTCGCCTGCCATAACTTTACCTTCCTCGAGAAATACGACATGCTCCGGTATGCCCACGAAGGGGCGACCTTCCTTTTGAACAGCCCCTATGGCAAGGACGAAACCTGGGATATGATCCCCAGGGAAGTCCAGCAGCAGATCATCGACAGGAAACTTAAATTTTACCTGATCAATGCATACAAACTGGCGGAGGATCTGGGATTGGGCGCCCGCATCAACACCATCATGCAGACCGCCTTCTTCAAGATCTCCCAGGTGATCCCCGAGGATGTGGCCATTCCGGCCATCAAGGAGGCCATCGAGAAAACCTACGGGAAAAAAGGCAAGGCCATTGTGGATATGAACATAAAGGCAGTGGATGCCGCCCTCGAGCATATCCAACTCTTTGACGTCCCCTCCGAGGCCACCAGTAAAACCACCAAGCCCCCCATCGTACCCGTGGATGCCCCCGAGTTCGTCCAGAAAGTCACCGCAAAGATCATCGCCCAGGAAGGGAACGACATCCCCGTCTCCCTCATGCCAGAGGATGGTTCCTTTCCCACCGCCACCACACAGTACGAAAAAAGAAACGTGGCGGTGAAGATCCCGGTATGGGAATCCGACATCTGCCTCCAGTGCGGCATGTGCTCCTTTGTCTGCCCCCACGCCGCGATCCGCATCAAGGCCTACGATCCGAAACTCCTCGAGGGAGCTCCGGAAACGTTCAAATCCATCGATGCCAAGGGCAAGGATTTCAAGGGCATGAAGTTCACCGTACAGGTGGCGCCCGAGGATTGTACCGGCTGCGGCATGTGTGTCGAGGTCTGTCCGGGCAAAAGCAAGACCGAGGAAGGCAAGAAGGCCATCAACATGGCGGATCAGATCCCTCTCCGGAAGCCGGAATCCGAGAATTTCGAGTTCTTCCTCGAAATCCCCGAAACCGATCCCAAACTCTTCAAACCAACCACACTCAAGGGTTCACAGCTGATGCGGCCTTTGTTCGAGTTCTCCGGCGCCTGTGCCGGGTGCGGCGAAACCGGATACGTCAAACTCCTCTCCCAGCTCTTCGGCGATCACCTGCTCGTTGGGAACGCCACCGGGTGCTCCTCCATCTATGGAGGCAACCTGCCCACCACGCCTTATTGCAAGAGGAAGGATGGACGCGGCCCCGCATGGTCCAATTCCCTGTTCGAGGACAATGCCGAGTTTGCCTTTGGCATGCGGCTGACCGCGGATAAATTAAACAAGTTCGGCCTGGAAATGGTCGATCAGCTCCTGAGCTCCGGGGATTCCGAGGTCGCCCCGGTGAAAGACCTCCTGGGACAGATCAGGGATGCCGATCAGTCCACCCAGATCGGGATCGAGGAACAGAGGAACCGCATTATCGCCCTGAAGGAAAAACTGGGCGGTTCGAATAATCCCGCTGTACGGGAACTCCTCTCCCTGTCCGATTTCCTGATTCGAAGATCCGTATGGGCCGTAGGCGGCGATGGATGGGCCTACGACATCGGTTACGGCGGGCTCGATCACGTTCTGGCATCCGGGCGGAATATCAACGCCCTGGTTCTGGATACCGCGGTTTACTCGAACACGGGCGGACAGGCCTCTAAGGCCACTCCCACGGCCGCAGTGGCCAAGTTTGCGGCCGGCGGCAAATCCATCGCCAAAAAGGACCTCGGTATGCTGGCCATGACCTATGGGAACATCTACGTCGCCCAGGTGGCCATCGGCGCCAATCCGGCACAGGCGGTCAAGGCCTTTGTCGAGGCGGATGCCTACGACGGACCCTCCCTGGTGATCGCATACAGCCACTGCATCGCTCACGGCATCAATATGACCAAGGGACTCGATAACCAGAAGCTCGCGGTTCAGTGCGGGATGTGGCCCCTCTATCGCTTCAACCCGGATCTGTGGGAACAGGGGAAAAACCCGCTCCAGCTGGACAGCAAGGACGTCAAGTGCAAGTTCAGCGATTTCGCCTATAACGAGATCCGGTTCCGCACCCTGAAACAGAGCCAGCCCGAGAGGGCCGCCGAACTCATGGAACGGGCGGAAAAACTCGTGGCCCAGCGCTTCAAACTCTATCAAAACCTCTCCCAGCTGGACTGTTCATAACAGATCCACTCGATTTGAGCGGTATCAAAAAAGGCCGGGAGGTTTCCCTCCCGGCCTCTTCTTTTCTGGTCCTGACCGTCTCGGCTCGAGGATCTCGCCCCTTTCTCGAACCCCGTCAGCGAAGATTTTTCAAAAGTGTGTTGGTCTTTCGCGGATCCCGGGTGCTTATCACCAATACCGTTCTTTCCACGTCGGGGTGGTTGGCCGTGTAAAGATACTCGATGTTCATCCTGTTGGCACTGAGTTTCCTGGCCACTTTCCACAGGGCCCCTGGAATGTTTTCCAGGGTTACCATTACGATCTTTTTCACATCGTAACAATACTTCTCGGATGACAAAAGCTCATCCATAATGTCCGGTTTATCCGGCACAAAACGGATGATTCCGCTGTCCGTGCTGTCGTGAACACTGATGGCCAGGATATTGACATCGCTCTCTTTTAAAATTTTACAGAGCCTGGCCAGCTGGCCGTGTTTGTTGGGAACCCGCACCGAAAATTGCTCCAATACCGCCATTTGATCGCTCCTTTCCCCCGGTTCACCGGTCGGCCGGTATGGTCTCTCCCGTTGGTTTCGAAATGCTGACAGGGAGCCGGCCGGACAATTTCTTCTCTTCGAACAGGGCCTCGGCTGCGGCGGCCTGCACGGCCCTGGCGTTTCCATAGGTACAGATATACGTGGGAGACTCCTTCAATTCCGCAAGTACATAGGGACTCCCGAAGGAGATTGTGACGTGGGGTATCCTGGCATCCACCAGGTCATCCAGGAAGGATTTCTGTTCCAGGTTCAGGGCCACGTTCCCCCGCCCGATCACGATCCTCGGGTACAGGGCGATGATCACCTGGTCGCACTCCTCGAGCATTTCCAGGGATTGCTTTTTCTCCTTTTCATCCACGTCGTCTCCCATGAAAAGCACCCTGGTTTGGGGATTTAATTTTTTGACCTCGTCGCCGAAGGAGTAGATATCCCTCCAGACCATGATTTTCCCGATCTGGTTGGAGAGCAGGATCACGGCCGTGCTTTTTTCCCGGGAAAGGGGGAGGACTCCCGGTGCGGATTGAACCAGGGTAAGAGTTTTTCGGGCAAGGTCTTTCGCCGTCTCGAAATTCTCAACCGTTCCCACATATGCTTCGATCCTCTCGAGATCCACGAAGCGTTCTTTATGGAGGTTTACCCTGGTTTTGGCTTCGAGGATGCGCCTCACGGACTTGTCCAGTCTCTTTTCCGGAATCCGGCCGGATCTTGCCGCCTCCACGATCGCGTCCCTGGCCCTGACCGGATCTCCCGGCATGAGAATCACGTCACATCCCGCTTCCACAGACCGGATCACGGATTCCCCAAACGAGATCTCTTTCGTGATTCCCTTCATGACCATGGCATCCGTGAAGAGAATTCCCTCGAACCCGAATTCGTCCCTCAGGAGCCCTGTCATGATCTTTTTCGAAAGGGTGGCGGGAACAGGTTTTTTCTCGAACGCGGGCAGCCATAGATGCGCGGTCATGATGCTCGATACGTCCGCCTTTTCAATGGCGAGACGGAAGGGATACAGTTCCACCTCATGGAGTGCCTCGAGCTCCCCCGCAATCTTTCCAAGGGAGGAGTGAGAATCGATATGGGTGTTGCCGTGACCGGGAAAGTGTTTCCCCGTACAGAGAAGCCCGTGCTTCTGGGCCGATTTGATCCATGCGACGCCCTTTCGAGCCACATCACCGGGATCTTCGCCAAAGGAGCGAATGTTGATGATGGGGTTCAGGGGATTGTTATTGACATCCAGGACAGGAGCGAAGTCGAGCTGGACCCCGATGGCGCGGCTTTCCAGGGCGGTGATGCGGGCGGCCTCGGCAGCCACGGAAGGGCTTCCGGCCGCACCCAGGGCCATGTTGCTCGGTAGGTCCGTGGCCCCGTCGATATAACATCCCACACCCCGCTCGAAATCCGCCGTTACAAGAAGCGGCACCCGGGAGGCCCTCTGGAACCGGTTCATGAGGCGGGCCAGGGGGCGGGCGGGATTCCTGGGATAGGCGATGACACCGCCCGGGGCGATTTCCTCGATCAGTTCGAGGCCCTTTTCCTCTTTGTTCAAATATGTGGGAACGATCAACTGGCCCGCCTTTTCCTCGAGGGTCATTTCCCCGAGGGTTTTTTCCACCCAGTAATGATCCACTGGAAAGAGGCGGGATAGGGATTCGGGAGAGGCTGTGGCCTTTTCCATGGCCTCCCTTACGGCCTTGTAAAATGGAACCCGCACAAAGGCCCGCTCCGCCTTTTCACGGTCCGGATGGATGGCATTGGTCAGTAGAATGGCATAGGTGCCGTATTTCGGGTGAATCCAGATCGAGGTTCCCGTGAATCCGGTGTGCCCGAACGAGCCCGGCCCGAGTCCCCCGGTGCTCCCCACTTTTTCCCGGCCCAGGTTCCATCCCATGGCCTGATGTGAAGATATCTCCGGATCCAGCTGAGGAGTATGGAACTGCCGGACGGTTTTGGGGGAGAGGATCGGGGCATCGCCGTATTTTCCGCCGTTTGTAATCATTTCGCAGAAAACGGCCAGATCTCCGGCCGTGGAGAACAGGCCCGCATGGCCCGCGATCCCTCCCATGGCATTGGCGTTTTCATCGTGCACCTCGCCCCAGGCGAGTTTATGATCCTTGTAAAGGGGCCACTTTTCCGTGGCCGCGCATTTTTCCCTCCAGGAGGCGGGCGGGTTGAAACGGGTATGTTTCATCCCCAGCGGCTTGAAGATGTTTTCCCCGGCAAAGCTGTTAAGGTCCTTCCCCGAGACCTTTTCCACGATGAAGCCCAGGGTCTTGAAACCGATGTCGCTGTATGCCCTTTTTTCACCCGGCCTGGTTTTCAGTTCCTGGTTGCAAACGACTTTGAAAAAGGCCTCGCGTCCCTCGAGATCCCTGTAATACCGCACAAACGGGGGGAATCCACTGGTGTGGGTGAGGAGCTGGCGGATCGTGACGGTCTCCTTTCCCTTTGCCGCGAACTCCGGGATATATTTCACCACGGGATCGTCGAGATCGATTTTGCCCCTTTCCTGAAGGATCATGATCGATGTGTTGGTGGCGATCATTTTCGTGAGGGAGGCCAGGTCGAACACCGTGTCCGGGGCCATGGGGATTTTTTTCGGTTCGAGCACCGCGTTTCCGAACGCCCGCGGTTTCAGGGCCACCCCGTTTCTTCCTATCACGGCCACGGATCCGGGAACCTTGCCCATTTTTGCCCCCCGCTCGAGGGCCTTGAACGCCTTTTCCAAAAGACCCTCGTCCAATCCCAGCTCCGCCGGATCGTCGGTCCATTTCAAAACCGGAGCCTCTGGTAGATCCATTGTTTCCGCGGTTTGCGCCCGATTCATAAACATGCCCCCGAGGATTAAGATCAGGATGAAAACGAAAAAGAAAGTACGTGAAAACATATTGATACCCTCATCAATGGAAAAACTCTCGAATCCGGAAGATATAATGCAACATTTATAATTAGATTTTTTCAAAAGGATGCCTGCCGTCAAGTGTATTCTGTAAAGCCCATCTCCATCTGATACCATCGATTCCCCGTGGCGAAAAAGAAGATTGCATCGATGAACAGAAGGGTATATCGATATTATGCAAAGGATGATACATTGGAAAAGAAAACCATATTTCGAGATTACAACCCATCAAAGGACAGAAAGGCCGCCTTCCGGATCTGGAGGGAAGTGGGGTGGATGCAGGACCGGGACAAGGAACTGGATCTCTATTTGAAGGCCTGCCGGGGACGCGTTGCTGAAATCAACGGAGACGTGGAATGCCTGGTGATCGCGGGATCCGGAGAAATCCGCTATCTCCGTGAGGATATCCCCTTTTCCTGCATCCTGGGGGTGACCACCAGCTGGATCGCACGGAAACAGGGCCTCGCCGGACGCCTCACGGCTCGTTCCATAGCTGAGGAGGCCGCAGCCGGAGCCCCGCTCTCCCTCCTTGGTATGTTCGAGCAGGGCTACTACGATAAACTCGGGTACGGATCGGGTCCTTACCAGCACTTCGTTTCCTTTGATCCCGCCCGGCTTGATATCGGGGAAAAACCACCCCTTTGCCGCAGGTTCGATGCTCGGGACTGGAAGTCCCTCCATGAAGCACGCCTCAAACGCCATCGCACCCACGGCTCCTGCAATATCTTCGTACCCGAACAGACCATGTGGTACATGAACGAACGAAAAAACGCCTTCGGACTCGGCTACTCCGGTACTTCCGGCGGCTCTCCCTCCCATTTCTTCTGGGTATGGCCCCAAAACATGGAACACGGTCCGTTGCGAATAATGATGATGGTTTATCAGAATCCGGAACAATTGCGGGAACTTTTCAGCCTCATCAGGGGACTCGGGGACCAGATGCGAAAGATCGTGATGTGCGAACCCCCCGGCATTCAGCTCCAGGACCTCATCGAAGATCCCCTGAAACAGCATTTTATAAGTCGTAACGCGGCCTTCGAGTATGGGATCCGTTCTTTAGCCGACTGGCAGATTCGCATCTGCGATCTCGAAAAGTGCCTTTCCAAAACCAGCATTCCCGGCCCCGATATTCGTTTCAATCTCGATCTTTGCGATCCCATCGAAAAATACCTTGAAAAAGATTCCCCCTGGAAGGGGATTTCGGGAAAATACATTGTCACGATTGGGGAGAGGTCCGGGGTTGAAAGGGGAACCGATCCCGGACTCCCCACGCTCGAGGCCTCCGTTGGCGCCTTCACCCGGATGTGGCTCGGGGTCAGGCCGGCGACCGGTCTTTCCATAACCGACGAGATTTCCGCGACGGATACCCTCCTCGAACGGCTCGACGACACCCTCCGGCTCCCCGTTCCCGTTCCCAACTGGATGTTTTAATACAGAGTGTTCGAGATGAAGACGAAATCGAAAATATCGATCGGGATTGCAGGGGCTTTATTAGTGGCAATCATTTTCCTTTCATACATTATTTCCCACTCTCATCTCACCCCACGGATTCCCAAAAATGAGGAAAACGCTTTTTATTTTATTAATGACATTCTCGATCCGAAAGTCCCCCTGGAGGAACACCTCGGACGATTTCACGATATCAATTCTTACCAGGAGATGTATGTCCCATCAAGGAGTGAGAGATTGAATTGCCTGGAATGGCAGATTTTCGCAAAGTTGGTTCTTGTATATTCCGTATTCGATATGATACAGGGAAACCGGGAAAGGGCACTGGATCTCCTTATGGCCAATTATAGAATGGGTCTTCTCATGAATCGCGCCAATGAAGTAATTACCCCATTGATTGGAGTGGCCATCCGTGAAATGACATCCCGTATCCTTTTGATCTATGCTTTAAACGCCTGTGAAACCAGTGAGGAACTGAAGGCCTTTTACAGATGCCTCGAAGCTTATGACAAAACCCTTAACCGTGATTATTTTTGCAGAAATTACAGACGCGAGTATCCCGTTTACTATCCAAATGTTCTCATGCATTACTCTTCTCACAAAAGGATATTGCATGAGGGAGGAATCCGGGAACATGTCGCCGATGTCCATTTTGAACTTGTTAAAGCTGCCACTGCAGCGCGGTATTTCTATCTGGAGAGGGGAAAATTCCCCTCTGGATGGAATGACCTCGCAATTCTTCTCTCCCCGGATTCCTGTCGCGATCCATTTTCCCGTGATTCCCTCCGCTACTTGTTCAATGCTGAAAAAAAGACCTTCGTGGTTTACAGCATCGGGCCGGACGAGGTTGATAACGGGGCGGCTTTTCCTTATGATCCTACGAACGGAACCGATTCTCCCGGCGATATTTTTGCCACTATTCCGGAAAAGAGGATTTATCCCCTTCCCAGGCAGGGCGCCCGAGCGGATAGCTTCGATGAATTCATGGAGATCTTTCCAAAGGGTCTCCCCTTTGATTACTTCTCAGACTCGAAAAAAGGCCTTAATGTTTCCAGGACTGTTCCCGTCATGATTTACAGCTTCGGCCCTGATACTGACGAGATGGAAAGGCTTTCATCGGGAACCATTTCCAAACCGGAAGTTATGTACGATCCCACGAATGGTGTGGTAAGCGATGGAGATCTGTGGATTGTCATTCCCCCTTCTTCTGGATTTCTGTAATATCTTCTGGGTGTTTTGCGGTCATAAGAATGCATACTCCCGCTGAGATGCGGAGAAGATCAACAAACCATGTTGATTACTGGGAAGGGAGTTATATTGATATTTCTTGACATTCACCATGTAAAATCAAGATATGGCAATATATACGAAAGGGAAAATATTAACGAAAAAAGGAGTTGATATATTCTATGTACTCATCTCTTCAAAAAAAAGCACAGTCTTCTGAAAAATGGCCCTGTCCGGAATGCGGTGAGATGGGTCTTCATTATGTGACTGAGGACATTACCTTAAGTGATGGAAAAAAAATCCACAAATTGCGTCATCTGAAATGCGGTTTCTGTAAATCACGTTTTTTTGACGATGAGGCAATGCACTTCATACAGTGGCGGCGGAAAACATCCGCTTCACCTGTCAGAACATGATACGCCAACCCCAGGATCCCACTCAATGAATCCATGCATGGTTTACATTACGGTTCCAAACCTCGAGGAGGCGGAAAAAATCTGCCGCTCCCTTCTGGAAAAACGCCTGGTCGCGTGCGTGAATATCTTCGACAACATGAAATCACACTACTGGTGGAAAGATCAGATCGAATCCGCCACGGAAGTGGTCGTCATCGGGAAAACAAAGCAGTCGCTCGTGGATGAGCTTGTGAAAGAGGTGAAGGAACTCCACTCGTATGAGTGTCCCTGCATTGTGTCGATTCCCATAACCGGGGGCAGCCGCGACTTCCTCGGGTGGCTCGAACAGGAAACCCGGTTCAAGGTGGTGTGATATCTGAAAAGGAGAGTTATGATGGATGCAAAAGAGGCCATTCTGACACGGAGGAGCATTCGAAAATTCAGGAGCGATCCGGTTCCGGAAGAGATCCTGCGGCAACTCCTCGAGGCGGCCATGGCGGCCCCGTCTGCGGGTAATCAGCAACCCTGGCACTTTGTCGTTATCACGGAGCGAAAGATCATCGATGAAATTCCACGCTTTCACCAGTATGCCCAGATGGTGAAAGAGGCACCCCTGGTCATTGCGGTATGCGGCGATCTTGAAAAGCAGATCCACGAGGGATACTGGGTTCAGGACTGTTCCGCCGCAACGGAAAATCTCCTCCTGGCCGCCCATGCCGCGGGATTGGGGGCGGTGTGGCTGGGTGTGTATCCGAGGGAAAACCGCGTGAAGGGAGTAAGGGAACTATTAGGGCTCCCGGAGGGCGTTTTTCCGCTCTGCCTGATCGCCGCCGGTTATCCGGCGGAGGAAAAACCACCGGCCGGGCGATATAACGGGGAAAGGGTGCATCGGGAAAGATGGCAGGTGTTTGAAAAATCCGAAATCCCTCCCTTGGACAATCCTTGAAACATGGAAAAAAGGTTGCGGCCCCACTCCGATTTATGTATGTACTCCACATCTATTCGTCGCCCCGGGGAAATAAATCCCGGGAATTGTTTTTTATAGGAGTATCCCAATATGCGTATTTCTCTGAAATGGCTCTTTCTGAAGGCCCTGGTCGGATCTCTCACCTTTGCGATGTGCTGCTGTTCCATCACGGGAGAGCCTCAAGGGGAGAAGGGGAAAGACAATCCCCAAACCAAAAAAACTCCTTCCGCACCATCGGAATCCGCCCCCGTTTCCGAGGAACGCGGTCTCTGGCTCAATCGGAGCGAACTGTTCGCCCCCAGAGAGGATCTCTTGAACTTCCTGGATGAACTGAAGGAGGCCCATTTCACTACCCTTTACATCAACACCTATTTCCGGGGTTCCGTGATTTACCCTGACAGCAGGTATCTCCCGCGATTTTCCGGGGTGTCGGAACCGGACGTGCTCGAATGGCTCCTCCCGGAAATAAAGAAACGAGGCATGCTCTCCCTGGCATGGCTCGAGTATGGTTTCTATGCCTTTCACACCCCTGATGCCACGAAAACGGAGGATAAAGGGGTGTTCCTGAACAAGCATCCCGAACTGGCGGCTGTTGCCTCCGACGGCACACCTTATCTCCATAATGACAAGTGGGGCGATTTCTACTCACTCTGTCCCGCCAATCCCGAATCCCATAAACTCCTCGGGGACCTGTTCGTGGAAATCCTGGAACGATACCCCTTCGACGGCATCAACCTGGATCGTATCCGTTTCCCGAACGAGAACTTCTGTTTCTGTCCCTATTGCAAAAAGCACTTCCGGGAAGATACTGGAATCGAACTCCAGGTGTTTGAAAAGGAGACAAAAGAATACTCGGAGTTCATCCGTTGGAGGAAAAAACAGCTGGATCTGTTCATGGAAACATATGTACCGAAATTCCGGAAGGCCCGTCCGGGTGTTGTGATCACCCTGGCCTCCCTCCCACCCGAGATGATGGAATCGCATGGACAGGGATGGGACAACTGGATGGAGAAAGGCCTGATCGATGCCGCCATGCCCATGCTTTACGGGGAGGCGAATTTCGAAAACCGGATTCAGAAGATCAAACAGTTCCCTCACTGGGAAAGGATCTTTTGCGGGCTGGATGCCCACGGCCTCCCCCCGGAAAAGGTGCTCGAACAGATCCGGTATCTCAGGGAAAACGGGGCAAAGGGATGTGCAATCTGGTATTCGGGCCAGATCGGAGACGATCTTCCCGGTTTGAAGGCCGGCCCCTTTTCCAATCCCGCGAACTCGCCT